>JTFO01000793.1_pt1 | contig 18726 bp, 24 predicted proteins | sample 235411 | NCBI WGS metagenome assembly JTFO01 (sample SAMN03067590, study PRJNA260953) | activated sludge metagenome | biome: Sludge; feature: Wastewater; isolation source: CETP activated sludge from laboratory augmented bioreactor treating... | place: India:Gujarat | collected 2013-04
TTTTTTCAAGCCAGGAATTTCACCGCGCATCGCTTTCTCACGTACTTTAATACGGCTCATGCCGAATTTACGTAGGAAACCGTGTGGGCGGCCCGTTACGCGACAGCGGTTACGCTGACGGGTTGGGCTCGAATCACGAGGAAGGCTTTGCAATTTAAGCACGGCTTCCCAACGCTCTTCGTCCGACGTCGCCGGATCGCTGATCACATGTTTAAGTGCGATGCGTTTTTCTGCGTATTTAGCTGCTAGCTTTTGACGCTTCAGCTCACGCATTTTCATTGACTCTTTTGCCATAACTCTACACCTTACTTCTTGAACGGGAAGTTAAAGGCAGCGAGCAAAGCGCGAGCTTCGTCATCAGTGCCTGCAGTAGTGGTGATAGTGATATCCAAACCACGAACCTTATCAACTTTATCAAAGTCGATTTCAGGGAAAATGATTTGTTCACGTACGCCCATACTGTAATTTCCACGACCATCGAAAGATTTCGGGTTCAAACCACGGAAATCACGAACACGAGGAATTGCAATAGAGATTAAACGCTCTAAGAAATCCCACATGCGCTCGCCACGCAGAGTCACTTTACAGCCAATCGGGTAGCCTTCACGGATTTTGAAGCCAGCGACAGATTTACGAGCAACAGTACGTACAGGACGTTGACCAGAAATAGCTTCTAGGTCGCTTACTGCGTTGTCGAGAATCTTTTTGTCTGCCAGAGCTTCACCCACACCCATATTGAGTGTGATTTTTTCAATCCGAGGGACTTGCATGACGCTGTTGTAGCCGAACTGTTTAACCAGTTCAGGAACTACTGATTCTTTGTAAAAATCATGCAGTTTCGCCATCGTAAAACTCCAAATTTAAAATTAAATGATTGCGTTGTTAGACTTGAAGAAACGAACTTTTTTGCCGTCTTCAACTTTAAAACCAACACGATCTGCTTTACCAGTCTCTGGGTTATATACCGCTACGTTAGAAACGTGAACAGGGGCTTCCTGCTCAATAATGCCGCCAGCAACGCCAAGAGCCGGATTTGGCTTCTGGTGTTTCTTAACGATATTAACGCCTTCAACGAATACACGATTTGAACCGGTATCGACTTTCAGCACTTTACCGCGCTTACCTTTGTCTTTACCTGCCAGGACTACTACTTCGTCATCACGTTTAATTTTTGCCGCCATAACTGACTCCTTACAGTACTTCTGGTGCCAGAGAGATAATCTTCATGAATTGCTCAGAGCGTAATTCACGAGTCACTGGTCCAAAGATACGAGTGCCAATCGGTTGTTTGTTGTTGTTTAACAAAACAGCCGCGTTGCGGTCAAAACGGATGACTGACCCGTCTTGACGACGGACGCCTTTCTTGGTGCGAACGACCACCGCATTCACAACATCACCTTTCTTCACTTTACCGCGAGGAATCGCTTCTTTAACAGAAACTTTGATGATATCGCCAATGTTTGCATACCGGCGGTGCGAGCCACCCAGAACCTTAATACATTGTACGCTGCGGGCGCCCGAGTTATCGGCCACTTCCAGTGTAGTTTGCATTTGGATCATTGCAGTGCTCCGCTTGATTAATAAAACAGACTCTCTCGAGCCACTGTTTTTACCCTAATGTACCTTACTTCTCAATTCGAGAAATAAAGACTTTCCCCCATAAAAAGGGCGGCGAATTGTAACAGATAAAATTCGTATATGGTAGTGCGATATGAGAAATAATTAATGGGGATAAGATTTCAGGTCATCTAGGAGATCGAAGCGCTATCAAACAGTTCGTAACCAGTGCGAGCAAAACCATCAACTTGGCTTTTGTTTTTCTCGCAATGGTGAGTAGCTTAACCCATCCTGAATGTTTTTTCATCAAAATAGCTCTGCTTATTTATGAGTTCAAAGCACTCATTAAACAGCCGAAAGTGCGGCATCGCCGATAGTTTAGCTGTTGGCAAGCCTACTACTCTAGTGGTAAATTCAATCTCAATAACGCAATACGACAGATAAAATTCAGTCACTTGGATAAGGTACTTATGACTTTAGCAGCTATTGTTTTACTGCCGTTTATTGGGGCATCGATTCCCCTAATCTTGCGCCAGCGTGGGCGCGCTAGCATAAGCGTAGCCAGCGCTTCAGTCACCCTTGTGGCATTAGTATTGCTAGCTACATTAGCCGTGCAGACCTTGAACGGAGCTGTACCCTCATTCTTTCTAAACTGGTTACCAAACATTGGTTTAGACTTTTCCTTACGTTTAGATGGCCTCTCGTTACTGTTTGCGACACTAATCCTTGGTATCGGGCTATTAATCATCATTTATGCCCATTACTACCTCAGCGCTAAAGATGACAGCGCCAAATTCTTTGCCAGCCTGATGCTATTTATGGGCTCGATGCTTGGCATTGTGACAGCCAATAACCTGATCCTACTTTGGTTATTTTGGGAGCTAACTAGCATTTCATCGTTTTTATTGATTGGCTTTTGGTCGCATCAAAGCACTGCCCGACGTGGTGCACGCATGGCCTTAGCTATTACTGGCGGCGGTGGCCTCGCGTTACTCGCCGGGATTTTACTAATCGGCAATATTGCCGGTAGTTACGAACTCGATCAAGTGATTGCCGCTGCTGATCAAATTCGTGCTCATAGCTTGTATCTTCCGGCGCTGCTTTTGGTTTTGCTGGGGGCCTTTACTAAATCAGCACAGTTTCCGTTCCAGTTTTGGTTGCCGCATGCAATGGCAGCGCCAACACCCGTGAGTGCCTACTTACACTCAGCAACTATGGTCAAAGCAGGTATCTTTTTACTAGCCCGTTTGTTCCCCGTGCTTGGTGGTACTCACGAATGGTTCACCATAGTCACCTTAACAGGTCTTGCTACTATGTTGTTCGGAGCCTACTTCGCCCTCTTCAAGTCGGACTTAAAAGGGCTACTAGCTTTTTCTACGATCAGCCATCTCGGTTTAATTACGATGCTAATGGGACTAGGCACCAGCGGAGCGATTTTTGCTGCTTTATTCCATATTTTAAATCATGCCACCTTTAAAGCCGGCCTGTTTATGATTGCTGGCATCATTGACCATGAAACTGGCACTCGTGACATGCGTAAACTAAGCGGCTTAAGAAAGTTTATGCCGGTGACCATGGTATTGGCGATAATCACTTCCGCGGCAATGGCTGGGGTACCGCTGTTTAACGGGTTTTTATCGAAAGAACTCATGTTTATGGAGAGCTATGAGCAGCAATTGTTTGGCGCATTGTCCTGGTTTGTACCCGTGTTAGTTACCCTGGGTGCGATGTTATCAGTCGCCTATTCGATTCGGTTTGTACATGACGTCTTTTTTGATGGTGAGCCAGTAAAACTCACCGTTACTCCACACGAGCCGCCGTTAATGATGCGGGTACCGGTTATTATTTTAGCAGCCTTGTGTGTGCTGGTTGGGTTGCTACCCATGTTATTTGTTCCCAACTTTTTACAGCCCGCAGTAGATTTACTCGCACCGAGCCCACTCACCATAAAAATAGCTCTGTGGCACGGTTTTAACATACCGTTACTCATGAGTGTGCTAGCACTGGTAGGTGGAGCCGCAATCTACATTCAACGGGCTGAACTCTTTAGTTTTAACCGACAATTTGATCATCGCGATGCCAAAGAAACTTTTGCCTATATCGTCAGTAGCGTTACTGCGTTTTCGGATCGCCTGATACAACGAATTGAAACTGGGTCGCTGCAAAGGTACATGGCCGCACTGCTATTACTCTGTATTCTTTTCGTTATCCCAGAATTAGCTCAGATAGATGCATTAACTGGTACCCGAGCACAATTACCGATTGACTCCGTAAGCTTAGTGGGGGCAATCATTATCATCCTTACAGCGATTGGTACCGCAGCCTTTCATCATATGCGCTTGACCTCGCTGATGATGTTATCGGTGGTAGGCTTGATGGTGTCCTTGGTATTTATTCACTTTTCAGCTCCTGATTTAGCTATGACCCAACTGGTAGTAGAAGTGGTTAGTATCATTTTGATGATTTTAGCCCTCTTTTTCATGCCTCAAAAAACGCCTAAAGCATCTAGCGGGCGTCGTGTAGCGCGGGATGTTTTATTAGCAGGGTTTATTGGTGGAATTGTCGGTACGCTTAATTACGCGCTACTGACACGACCTCTCTCGTCCATTTCAGACTTCTTCTTAGTTAATGCCAAACCCGGTGGCGGCGGCACTAACGTGGTGAATGTCATTCTGGTCGACTTCCGGGGTTTTGATACCCTCGGTGAAATTACCGTGTTAGCCATAGCAGCTGCTGGCATTCACAAACTACTCAATAACCTGCGGCCCTTTATGCCATCGAGCGACATTGATGGGCGTCCATGGCATCGAGTCAAACACCCCTTATTAGTGCAGACAGTCGCACAAGCCTTATTACCCTTAGCTCTGATGGTATCCGCTTATATTTTCCTGCGCGGTCATAACTTACCTGGTGGTGGCTTTATCGCGGGTTTGATTACTTCTGCAGCGATGATTTTGCAGTACATGGCGAACGGTGTGGACTGGGTAAAACACCGATTTGATTACAATTACCAAACCTTAGCCTCGGTTGGGGTGATGATTGCCCTATTCACCGGTATTGGCAGTTGGTTCTTCGGTGCTAACTTCCTCACCTCGTGGTTTACCTACTTAGATTGGCCGGTTGTCGGCAAGTTTGAAATCGCCACGGCCATTCTTTTCGATCTCGGCGTCTACCTAACGGTTATCGGTGCGACCTTGATGATTCTTGCTAATTTCGGGCAAATGACAACCAGACACAGACCACGTCAGGAGGGTAACTAAATGGAAGCTCTGTATGCAATTACCGTAGGCATGCTCACGGCTTGCAGCGTCTATTTAATCTTACGTGGCCGCTCTTTTCCGATCGTAATAGGTATCACCATGCTGTCCTATGCGGTTAACTTATTTCTATTTTCGACTGGACGCTTAGTGATAAACCAAATTCCTATTATCGGTGCAGCGGATCAATACACAGACCCGCTTCCACAAGCTTTGGTGTTAACCGCCATAGTGATAGGTTTTGCAATGACCGCCTACTCCATTATTTTGGCGGTAAGGGTTCGTGGTGAATGGGGTTCTGATGAAGTAAATGACACTAGCCCCAACTATGGGGAGGGCAATCGCTAATGCTTGTTTCTGCTCATTTAGTTATTTTGCCAATCATACTGCCCATGCTGGCGGCGTTACTGCAATTATTGCCATGGGGAGCACAACCTCAGCGTTATCGGCGCGCCATCGGTATTCTAGCCTCGATGCTAGCCGTATTACTGTCAATTCAACTGCTAATTGCAGTTGACCAAGGGCCGCTGGTCTATGCTCTAGGCAATTGGCAGGCACCGTTTGGCATTGTCTTAGTGGCTGACAAATTATCAGCATTAATGATCTTACTGACGAATTTATTGGCGTTACCGGTATTGATCTACTCCTGCTATGGCGAAGATAACCTAGGCTCGCACTTTCAAGCGTTGTTTCAATTTCAATTACTAGGAATCATTGGGGCATTCTTGACGGGCGACTTATTTAACTTGTTCGTATTTTTTGAAGTTCTGCTGATCTCTAGTTATGCCTTATTAATGCATGGTGGCGGCAAGTTGAAGCTTCGTGCAACCTTACATTATGTGTTGTTGAATTTAGCCGGGTCAGCAGTTTTCCTGATTAGCCTTGGGGTTCTGTATGGTATTACCGGTACCCTAAACATGGCTGATATGGCCAATAAAGTTGCGCTTCTGACTGGTGATGACGCCACTATTGCCCGAGCTGGAGGCATGTTATTACTGGTTGTGTTTGGCTTGAAAGCGGCTCTGTTACCGCTCTATTTTTGGCTACCCCAAGCCTATGCCACCACAACGGGTGCAGTTGCAGCTCTGTTTGCGATTATGACCAAAGTGGGCGTGTACTCAATTATCCGAGTCTTTACCCTAATCTTTGGCGTCGATGCGGGTGCTGCTAGCCTACTCGGCTATGATTGGCTCTGGTGGCTAGGTTTAGCCACGCTGGGCATAGGTGCCATTGGAGTTTTAGGTAGTCGCGACCTACGTGCCGTGATTGCTTATCTGGTAGTAATCTCTATCGGTACCATGCTCACCACATTCAGCATGAACAGTGAACGAGCCATTAGCGCAGTCATGTTCTATATGCTGCATTCGACCCTCATCACTGGCGCACTCTTTTTACTCACGGATGTGGTGGCGGAGCAGCGCGGAAAAACCGCTTCCCGTATTGTGAAAGGGCGCAAGATGGCGCAGCACGGTACGCTCGGGATGATGTTCTTTATTGCAGCTATAGCCGTTATAGGAATGCCGCCATTCTCAGGTTTTATTGGTAAGCTATTTATTCTTGAAGCCGCACGCACAGGTGCCCAAGTTGCGCTATTGTGGCCGTTAGTACTTGGCAGTACCTTCTTGATGATGATTGCACTTTCACGCGCGGGTAGCAGAATGTTTTGGCATACTTTGGATGGCAAACCTGGTGAGGTTCGCCACCCGACCGGGCAATTAACTGCAATAACGTTATTGCTAGCCACTATTGTTGGGTTAACGATTTTTGCCAACCCGGTTAGCAGTTATACCCAAGCTATAGCGAACGATTTAGTTCATCCCAGTGCATATAAAAATGCAGTACTAGGAACGGGAGTTAGCGATGTTAAATAAAATCTTTCCGGCCCCTAGACTATCCCTATTTCTATTGGTCTTTTGGTTACTATTACAGAACTCCATCTCACCAGGATTAGTGGTTTTAGGTGCGGTACTTGCGCTCTTGATTCCGCTTTATACCCACCGAGGGCGAGACTTTGCCACTAAAATTCATCGGCCGCTGAAAGCCGTTGAGTATTTTCTAGTGCTGTTAGTGGACATTATTCTTTCTAATTTTAATATCGCCGCAATCATCTTGCTGCCACGCCGACGGATACAGCCGGCGCTTTTTGAATACCCACTTGAGATAACTGGCGAGGTCCCTATTACCGTACTCGCCAGTACCATTAGCTTGACCCCTGGCACCATCACCGCCGAGATTCGTCGTGATGGACGGGCCTTGCTCATTCATGCGCTCAACGTAGCTGATCACGAAGCTATGATTCAGCAAATAAAAACTCGCTACGAAATGCGCCTCAAGGAGATTTTCAAATGCTAACTATTGCTGTTCAAATAGCTTTTGCGCTCTTTTGTTTAGCATTATTGCTAAACGTATGGAGATTATTTCACGGCCCAGATCTAGCCGACCGCATTCTAGCTTTAGATACCATCTACATTAATTCTCTAGCGCTTTTGATTTTGTTAGGGATTTGGCATCACACCACGGCTTATTTTGAAGCAGCCCTGCTGATTGCCATGTTGGGCTTTATTGGTACGGTAGCGGCAGCGAAGTTCCTGCTGCGTGGCGACATTATTGAATAACGAGGTAGACAATGGAAACGCTTCCAGCATGGGCTGAATGGCTAGCTTCAGCTTTAATTCTTATCGGCGCTATCTTTGGCCTCATTGGTTCTGTTGGATTAGTTCGCTTGCCCGATTTTATGGCACGATTACATGCTCCAACAAAAAACACCACACTGGGCGTCGGTGGTGTGATTTTGGGTTCAATCGTCTATTTCAGCGCCAGCCAACAAGGGCTATCACTACATGAGCTTTTAATTGCCATATTTTTATTTTTAACGGCACCTATCAGTGCTCACCTACTCGCAAAAGCTGGCTTGCACTTAGAGCTGAAGCGAGTGAGTCGTACGCGTGACTACCGTGATCGCCCAGAACAGTATTCAGACCGAGATTAATCAATACAGCCGCTCGCACTTTGCAAACAAGCTGCGAGCCGCTCGTACTGAGCGTTGATGGTTGCATAAGCGGTGGCAAAATCGCGTCCATCCTCCAAGTATAAAAAATCAAGATGAAGCTGCCCTAATACTTCCAGTTGAGTTCCCCTAAGAGTATCGGTTGTAAGTGACTGACCACTCACCTTGGTTAGCACGTCAAGTTGCTGCGACCTGATCTCACTCACATTGCGCAGGTGATGTCCCTGCATATCAATATCCACATCAATGGTCTGCAAATACTCACCATGGCGCAAAAGCTTCTGCCCAGCGAAACTGACTTGTTGCGGTGGAATAAGTGTCACCTGAATCGCATCCTCATGAATAAATTCTGCTGTATCGCCTAATCCTGCCGATAATGCATCTAACTGCGATGCACTTAGCCCCACCAGGCGCACGACAAAGCTGTCACCTTGACGAAAGCCCTGAATCATTTGCGCTGGCATCGGCAAACCATAATGTAACGCAACATCATCCAGAGCTTCAGGCCAAAACACGTGCTCGTTATAATAGGCCCAAACCGCTTCTTGCCAATGCCACCACTGCCCATGCCAGTAGCGCACTTGTGTTAGTGACGATTGCGGCGGTGGTTGCTTTAACACATAAGCGCTACCTGCTAGCACCATAAGAACGGCGATAACAGGTAACATCAGACCCTTAATATGATGGTTTTTCATAGTGCTGCTCAGCTATGGGGGACTCTACTCGGTGCAAGGCTAAAAGCTGTTGCATTAACATCTCGTATTCATAGCGTTGAGCTTGGTTATTGCGAGCACCAAAAGAGGCCGGCATGCCCAAATACGCATGTCCTGCTAGCAGCAGCTCGGTTGCTTGACGTAATCTGATGGCAGCTAAGTTCTTCCAAATATCTGGCTGCTGGGGATTGTTTGCTAAACAAAATTGATACGCCTCATAAGCAGCATCATAACGATGTACGCGGTAGTTAACATGTCCAATATCACACCATACTTGGCCTTGTTCCGGATAGGCATCAAGGACTTGACGCCACAGCCCCTCAGCAAAATGCAGGTCGCCCTGACGATAGGCTGTTTGTGCGGCATAAAGAGCCGGCTCTAATTGCAATTCCAATTCTCGGCTTTGTGTGGTTTGGCATCCCATAAGTAACAGCGCCAGCACCAGCATTGAAATCCTATTCATAGCAGAGTTCCTTCTGTTCAAACGTAAGTGATTGCCCCAACCAGTGCTCAAATGGCCAAGGACTGCCGGCTCCACACTCAATAATCGAATCAGCCCCAGCGATACGCAGCACTCGCGCGGGCTGCACATTTCGATGAACCGCTACGATGCGCAGCTGACTGTCTAGTCCAATAATGTCAATGGCGAAGCGCATGCCCCAGGTATGGATAGAGCTGCAGCGCGGAAACCAAAATGCTCGCTGGTGGCTGGTGGCGCGTAGATAGAGCATCCCCACTAACCGCTGGGGAAAATATTTCATAACTCGCACATCGCGCCAGAGGCAGCGCTGTTGTATATAGAAACGTCCTTGTTGCATGTGTTTTCACTCCAATGAAAAACCAATAAAAACGGGGCCTAAGATGAGCAAAAAAGTAACTGGAAAAAAGCAGGTCAGAAGTGGGAACAACAACTTAACACTCACCTCTTGGGCTCGCTTTTCGGCAGCTAATAACTCTTGCTCACGACATTGTTGTGCTTGTTTCTGCAGGGTATCGGCTAACGAAGAACCAGTAATTTTGGCCTGCTTAATAGCGTTGGCAAATAATTCTACCAAACGGTGTGGCACCCGCTCATAGAGTTCATCTAAAGCATCCGTTAATCCCATCCCCGCTTGCTGCTGACGATTAATCCTTGCTAACTCTTTGAGACTGGCTGAGCTACCTGGAATATCATGTAAGGCATGTAGCGAAGCACTTAAAGATAGCCCCGAGTGAAGCAACATGGAGGTGATTTCTAGTGCACTCGGCCAGTGCTCAATGACTTGCTGGAGATACTCTCGGCGTTGTTGTAACTGATAGATCTGCGCGAACACACACAACAGTACTAATCCTACTTTGACATAAGTGGGAATAGGTAAGGTACAGCCAACACAAACCCCAACGACAGCGAGTAATCTAAGTAGCAACCATTGCTCGGCAGTGACACTTTGTACGCTTAATCGTACCTGTTTACCTATGTACTTAACTGCCCACTGCGGTAACCTCAGCAAGAGTAAATGAGTCCAACGCAATAGCAGCGGACTGCTCAGCGCCAGATAGGCTAAACCTACCACTAAGGCCCCAGCAATAGCGCCTAACAGAATTAATCCTAACCATAGTTCAAGCTCGAACGACACGTCGATTCCCCATGATCTTTTTGACGATCATATTGCCGATGAACATCAAAATAGCGCAGCCAATGAGCATGGCCTGGCCGGTACCAGTTTCAGTTAGCAAGGCCGTATTACCTGGCTCAACTTTGCGTAAAATAAAGAACAATCCAATAGGTAAGAACAACATCACCTTACCTTGCAACCGCGCTTGTGCTGATAGGCTCAGCAACCGCTCACGTGCATACGCCTGTTGTTGTAGCGATGTCGCCAAACGCTGCATCACCGCAACTTGCTGGGCGCCGTGTTTTAATCCTAGCTGTACTGTGGTTACCCACTGCATCATAGAATCAGTCGGTACACGTCGATAAAAATCATTTAATGCATCAGCCAAACTGTCACCCGTGCGACTACGGCGGACCAATAATTGCACCTCGTAGCGCAGGGGGATCGGCAACTGCAGTACACTAGCCTCAATTGCTGCCATAAAGCTCAGACCCGCCGCACTGCCATTGGCAATGAGTAAAATAAAATCAGGTAATTGCTTATCAATAATTTTGCGGCGTTTGGTCAGCAAATAATTCTTCAACGCAGGCAACCCTAGAATAAGCACCACCACACTTATCAATGCCGCTTGCACTGAAACAGCTAAGGCGACCACCATAAACAGCACTACACTTGCCATAAGAATACGCATCCAAAGCTGAGCAACAGGCATAAAGATCAGAAAGTCCGCCAGCGATTGCTCAGTGGTCTGATTTATCTGTGCCCCCCATTTGTTCACATAATGAGGGACCACCATAGCTAAGGTGACAACCAGGCAAAAGAGTGTGAGTCCTAAGACACTAACAAGTACTAGAGGGTCTGACATGGGCTATACCATTCAGACGGAATCCCAGTGGCTTGCAACTGATCTTGGCTACGCTCAAAGACCTTGGTTAGCTGAATAGTGTTAGTATCCATCCCTGAAATTTCACAAATAGCACTAACAAACCGTTGCCCGGTGCTCGAACGTACAATCTGTACAATCACGTCAATGGCCGATGCCACTTGTTGACGTACCGCTTGCATAGGCATATCAAAGCCAGCCATCAGCACCATCACTTCAAGGCGTTGCAACGCCTCCCGCGGGTTGTTAGCGTGCAAAGTAGTAAGCGATCCCTCGTGTCCCGTATTCATCGCTTGCAGCATATCTATCGCTTCGGCTCCACGACACTCACCAATAATGATTCTATCTGGACGCATGCGAAGCGCGTTCACTAACAGATCACGAATACTTATCTGGCCTTTACCCTCCGCATTTGCGGGACGCGCCTCTAACGCAATTAAATTTCGATGAGCTAGCTTAAGCTCTGCCGCATCTTCAATGGTTACAATGCGTTGGCCTGCATCAATATTCATAGATAAGGAGTTAAGTAAGGTCGTTTTACCAGTACCTGTACCACCAGAAATAAGCATATTTTTGCGCGCTATTACCGCTGCCTTGAGGTAGTCCTTTGCCGCCTCTGAGATAGATCCTGACTGCGCCAGCTCAGCTAAACTCAATTGCTTGGCCAAAAACTTACGGATGGTTAAACAACTTCCATGGATGGCTAACGGCCCTAACACCGCATTGACTCGAGAGCCATCAGGTAAACGTGCATCAACCATCGGCTGAGCACTATCAATGCGGCGCCCCAATGGGAGCACAATACGATCAATTACGCGTAATAATTCTTCCTCCGAATTAAATTTGTGCTCCACCTCTTCTAGCACCCCTCCACGTTCAACAAAAATAGTCTGATAATCATTAACCATTACTTCTGAAATACTACTATCCGCCAACAACTTAGAAATAGGGCCAAAGCCAACACAGCTATCGACTATACTTGGTAAGGCAGAGCGCCATTGTTGTTGCTGCTGCCGCGAATAAATACTTAAATGCTCTTCCAAAACATGCAGTGCATGCTCTTTGAGCTGCTCAAAGGGCATCCGCTCTATCTCAATAGAACTGCGTTGCAAGGCAGTTTTTAAGTAATCCGCTAAGCCTTTTTCATTAATAGTATCCATCATGAAGTCCTATGCATCCTGCTTGTTGTTGAAAATCTCGAATCCACTGTGCTGACTGCTCTATCCGCCGCTCTTGTTGTTGTAAATCACCACGCATGTGAGCAGTAACTATCACCACCAGTTCGGTTTCGGCGTTACGAAACTGCTGTGACGAAAATAACCCACCAAGAATCGGAACCTCATGCAACCATGGAAACTGATCAGCTTGCTGCGATTGTTCGTGATTAATTAAGCCCGATAGCACGATTGGCGCCCCCGGTTCACCAACCACTTGCGAGGTAACTTTGCGGGTTAGAATACCGGGCACACCATTAACCATAGTGGCAGAGTCGATGGTGCTAATTTCAGCATGAACGGCAGTCTCAATGTCGCCGTTTGGCATCACCAGAGGTGCCATTTTCAGGCTCACACCATATTCACGAAATTGCACATCTTGCTGCCCATCGGCAAGGACCTGCGGTATCGGAAACTCACCACCTACAAGTACTTCTGCTTCACCACCGCTACGGGCGACTAACTTGGGTTCGGCTAGAATTTTGGCGTGTCCATCACGTTCCAGCAGGTCGATACTTGAAGCCATTTCAACCGGCATAGAGACAATTCTTGCCGCCGTACTTGATAGCGTGGGTCCAGCTAATTGCTGCGGCCAACGCACTCCTAAATGACGAGCATACTGGCGTTTTACTTCGGCTATACGCACATGGAGTTCGACCATAGGTAGTGAGGCTTCAGGAAGGTAACTCACCCGATTAACTAAATTGGGATACTGTTTAGCGAATTCAGTCACGGTCGCCTCAGCATCGCTATCAAGTTGGCCAGTCAGAAACCCTACCCCTGCTTGCTCAGTAAATTGCAATTGAGGAAAGCGCTGCAACAACCAGGCGATATCCGTAACAATGCGAGGTGATGGTGCTGCTTTCACTTCGATTTGATAGCGCTGATGACTGCCGTTTGCCGCGACCACAATAATCTCCGTGCTCCCCTCAGCTTGTGCATTAATCACCAGTTGTGTAGTACCAATTAAGCGGACTTTGGCAACAGCTTCATTACCAATGATGACATCCGTGGCTTGTGCCAACTTGAGCACTTCCATAGCACCAGGTTGTAGCTCAATTTTGCTGGTGTTAGCAAAGCTAGGCAACGCTAGTAAGAGGAGCAATCCAAACACACTAAAACGAAAACTCATGCTGCCTTCCTTGGCCGTTTGATGAAAATGAAAAAACTTGTGGAACAATCTTTTTACTTAGTTGCTGATACTCAAATTGTGGATGCTCTAACCAAACTTCAAAACTCCCGGCGCGCATCTGTTCAAACTGCAATGCCTGTGCTTGAGTCATCGCAAAAGTGACTGTGCTTGGCATGTACTGCCCGGCTTCGCTCATCATTAAGTGCGGCTCACTGATGTTATCTAACGCAATGACCTCAATTTTTGGTAACAACACTTCCGTCATCTTATCGGTGTCACCAAGGACACTCATGAGTGTGACTTTATCGCCAATAGTTAACAGCCCGCTGTGCAATTGTTCCGGCGAAATTCCCACAGTTATCGCATAATACCCGGCAGCCAAAGTATCCGAAAAATAGCCCGAATAATCTGGAGCGATAGCATAAGGAGTTAACGGCTCTCCACGCTCAATAAATTTGGTGGTCGTAAGCCCTGCAATTAATCCAGCATCTTTGGGGCGCAACCAATCTTCCTGCACATAGGCCGATGGATAGCTGCGAATAACCATGGACATAGGATCTAAGGTTGAGCCAATTTCTAGGTCGATAGAACTCACTAGAATCTCTACCAGATCTTCCTGTTCTTGTTGTTGAACCACCTGATTTTGCTCCGCAATATAGCGCTCTACCAATTGGTAACTAGCTAAGGCTAAGAGCACACTTACGATTGCCATAACGGCTAACTTGGCACGCCAGCCAAGCGCGATTTTTGCCATTTTTACGACACTCCCGGTTGCAATAAAAAATCATCCCAAATCCATTCAAATAGAGCCGCGGTGCTAGCCACAATATGCCCCAGAAACTCAAGTAGAGTCTGCCCTTGTTCAGTTACTGGAACTATCAAAATTAACAACAGTGCCATGGCCAATAACAGGCTCTCGACCATAGCCTGACCGCGTTGCAGACTAATCATGGTGATTTTCAGACATGCTAACAACGAGGGTGTCTGTACCCTCTTTGGCTAGAACTATTTGCTCTTGCGGATGCTTCAAACTCAGCAACAGATAGTGATCGTTCATCACCTCTACGGTTGGTTCTCGGTGAGCCATACGCAGCTGAAAATATCGTACTAATTGTTCGCGCGAACGATTCACTTGGATGCTTACCACGCGCTGACCATTGTCCTCGATATCTGCATCAGCAACTTTCGCAAGCCCTGACAGCGATTGCGGCAAAGGCGATGGCTGAACCTTCTGCTCAGCCAACATTAAGTACAATTCATCAGGTTTAGCGATGTCAGTAAAAATCGTGAAATATTGCTGCCCAGATCGACAGGTACGCATGGTATATACCGATTGCACCAAGGTTTCACTATCAACACAGCCCATCTGTTGCTCGAGTGCATTAATAGTCAGTGGTGCGTGCAGCACCCAAATCGTCATGGCCGCAGTTTTAGTCAGGACTTCAGGCAACCATTGTGCCAATGGAAATGCAGTTGCAAGTAAGGTAAGTGTTAACATCCTCTTCTACTCTCCTTGCAAGCCAACTCGTACGGAGTCGCATCAGGCTCAACATGACCTAATTTAAGCGAGTCTGATTTGAACTCTTTCATGATCAATAGAAATTTGGCAGACCAATTAAGAACTGTAGTAAAGCCTAGCTCATCAAGATAATGCCCCAAAGTTAGACGCCGTGGTTCAGAAACTAAACCATCCGTAGCTTTGACACTCCAACCATCACTTAGAAGGGCCATGGGTAATGTTCTGGGCGAATTATTACCAGCATCCATGCTGGCCGAGGTCAAGTTCGAAGAAGTCGCACTATCATCAAAGTAACGCAGATTATTTACCTCAAGTTCAAGCGCCGTTAACTGTTTAAGAACGCCAACAGTACTCCCCAAGCGTTCTGCAAAGGGGTAGTTGCGCGTGGTATTAACAACCTCTTGTGGTTGGTGTTGCCAAAGTTGATTACGGCTGTACATAGCACTTTCATGCTTATCTTTTAACGCGCTATGGATAAGCGGCAAACTACTGCCAAGAATGATTGCCGCAACCAGCAGCAACCCCATACTTTCAAATAAGGCTTGCCCAGCCAACTGCCTAGGACATTGCAACAACCTAAGAGCCTTGGGATTAGTTTTGACTATTGCTCTGCGCATCAACATGATTCACCTGGCTCAATATAAGTTTGTTTTGTGGCGTCAAGGATTGTAATTCAGCTTGCCATAGAGGATTGAACAGATTGGCTTGCTCTTGAATACGGTCTTCTCTCGGGAACAACGAGCTGGGCCGAGAAAAACTGACTCCCGCTTTGGCAACTGCACCAGCAAACCTAACTATTACTGCTGGCCATTTCGACGGACCAAAATCTCTACGGTCAATATAACGAAGCGGCCCCACAGAGTTACCTAGTTTTCGCTGTGTCCTAAGGGCCTTCTTATGCACATCTACTCGCCGCTTGGCACCTTTGCCGCCGCTATGTCCGAAATCTTCTTTACCGATGTGAGTAATACGATTGCCTTTGGTGGCAGCCCCCCATCCCAACGAGTAGTTTGCTACTCCTTTAACCTCTAAAGTTACTGTGTCTAAAGCCTGCCAATGCCACTTACCGCGGCTATCAACTCGCAACTCAGCCCCTCCTTTTTTAGGGACTTTAATCAGTGGTATATCAGCCCAAAGGTAGGAGCGAAACTCAGTGAAGGGATCGGTACTAGCTCGCATGATTTGTTCTAATCTGCCATCATCCGAATTGGATGATGTAGGACGTAAATAAATAGCCCAAGCTGGATGAAAATCAGTGAGTCCACTTCCGCCTAGTAATTGCCAGGCCTGTTCACTTAACCCATGATGCTGGGCAACCTTAGTTAAAGTACTTGGGATAAGCAGACCAAAACTGGCACGAATCGCGACTTGCGTTAGCGTATAGACGTTGTCGAGCGATTGTTGTGCTATTAATCCAAGTTTGACCATCTGTTCAACCGCTTGATCAACTTGCCTAATGACTCGAATCAGTGCATGCATCGGTTGTGTTAGAGCAGGAACAAATCTCAATACCGTGGCTATCTTATTGACAACTTTAGAAGTCATTGCGAACCAACTACGAAACCCTAGTAGCTGTGCGGCCAATAGTTGATTTGAGATACGAGCCCGATTAATCAAGGCTTGCAAATTCATTTCACGCGCCATAAGAACAGCTGCACTCATGGCCATGTTGTCAGCAGCCGTTTGCACATGCCATCGTTGCTGCAACTTCACCGATTGTGAAATAGCTCCTAGCAGCAATAATAATATTGCCGCTAGGACCGGGATGATGAACACGCTAACATGACCTTGTTGACGAGCACGAGAAGCTAACATTAGTTAGCCCCAGTACCTGTCGTTTCATCATAAGACCCTAGTGTTACTTTGGTTTGTGCTAGGGTTTTCGATTCGCGAGCCTTGCTACGAGCATGATTAATAGCATCGTTAGAACTTTGTCCAGAAACCTCGGCGGCAATACCCGCAACTTGGCTACGAACAGTTTCACCTAACAGCGAGTACACACCAATAGCAGCAACCGCAATAAGTGCCACGATAATGATGTACTCGGTCATGCCCTGACCACGGACTAAACGTTTATTGGACTGGCGAACAGGTTTTCTAGAACAGATAACATGGTACATAGCATTCTCCTGAGCGTGACATTACGACTTGGTAATGCACGCTTACATGTGAAAAGAATGCTGAGTATAAAAGCAGGTTTGCAGGAACGAGAGTTCGTAGCGGTTAAGGCTTACTCAATATTAAGATACTTGTGCATTTGCACTGATAAACGCCAATTGCGTTCAATACAAACTTGCATTGCCAACTGAGTGGCGCGCGGGCGCTGGCTGATTGGCTGTAATGCGATGACAGCAGTAGCAGCCGGTGGACAAACTTGTAGGAGTTTATCAAACTCATCAATATGCTTTTGCATAGCAACCGGATATTTGATCTCGTTCGCTCTTTGCATACAGTCGGGACGAACTAAATAGCCGCCCGGCATATTTAATTTAGGTGACACGGTAACCCAGGTATCAGCAGAGGTTTGAATAGCAAAAGTACCACTTGTTTCTATCTGAAGTTGATACCCATTGTGTTCAAGTGCGGCCGCTAATTCACGTAGATCATACATAGCAGGTTCACCGCCGGTAATCACCACATGCTTAGCTTGATAGCCGCGCTGCTGCAATTCAGCCACGATGGCAGCTGCCGTAACACCCGCCCAGGTATCGCTCGGAGCTGCTTTTTCTACAACCTCAGACAGGGCGACTTGCCGCTCTTGATGCTGGTACCAGGTATGTTGGGTATCACACCAAGGACAACCAACCGGACAGCCTTGTAGGCGAATAAAGATAGCTGGTACCCCGGTGAACACACCTTCACCTTGAATGGTTTGAAAGATCTCGTTGATCGGATAGATGTTGTTAATGGGATTCTCCAAGAATTACGCTACAATAGGCCCTACGCAAAACGACCATTACTCTTTACTAAAGAGTGGCTACGGGGTCTATCTAGTTAACCAACCGCAGCGATAAATTGTATCGCAAACCAACCAAAAAGGGATCTATTGATGGCAAAAGTTGTGGTGATCTATTCTGGCGGGATGGATTCGTTCACGGTATTACATCATGCGCTAGCGCATGGTCATGAGGTGTATGCCTTATCCTTCAATTACGGTCAGCGTCACGTCAAAGAACTTGAAGTAGCAGCCCAGGTCTGCCAACAATTAAATGTTAATCATAAGGTTGTTGATATTACCGCAATCAATCAACTCTTGGCAGGCAGCTCACTCACCTCGGATATCGCTATTCCTGAAGGACACTACGAAGCACAAAGTATGAAATCAACCGTGGTGCCTAATCGCAATATGATTTTGCTATCGCTAGCGATTGGTTACGCTGTCTCATTAGAAGCCGAAGCTGTTTATTACGGCGCTCATTCGGGTGATCATTTTATTTACCCTGATTGTCGTCCTGAGTTCGTAGAAAAAATGAATGAGGTTAGTTTGATTGCTAACTATGAACCAATTCGTATCGAGGTTCCTTATTTACATCAAGACAAAGCCGCTATTTTAGCCGATGGTATTAGTATGAGCTTAGATTACAGCCAGACTTGGACTTGCTACAACGGTCGCGATAAAGCTTGTGGTAAGTGCGGTGCTTGTGTTGAACGTCTCGAAGCTTTTGCCGCCAATCATCAGGTGGATCCACTCCCCTACGAGTAGCTTGCTTGCTACTTGGCAAGTTAACAGCGCCGCTCGGATAACGCTTGTTCACTTGCCAACATTCTACCTTTACGGCTTGGCTGCTGCTTAACTATTGGTCGTTGCGATAATGGGCTAGAATTTTTTGAGCAGCATGCCAGCGTGGG
>JTFO01003801.1_pt1 | contig 18605 bp, 18 predicted proteins | sample 235411 | NCBI WGS metagenome assembly JTFO01 (sample SAMN03067590, study PRJNA260953) | activated sludge metagenome | biome: Sludge; feature: Wastewater; isolation source: CETP activated sludge from laboratory augmented bioreactor treating... | place: India:Gujarat | collected 2013-04
GCAAAGTCGAGCATGTCATTAACAATGCCCAGCAAGGTCTTTGACGAGTTTTCAATAGAGCGCAAATAGCCGCGTTGTTGGTCGTCTAAGTCAGTTTTTAAGCAGAGCTGGGTCATCCCCAAGATGGCATTGATAGGCGTGCGTATTTCATGGCTGACATTAGCTAGGAATTCACTCTTGGCTTGGTTGGCTGCTGCCGCTGCTTCAAGTTCTTGCTCTTTAATAGCAATCCGTTCGGCGTCTTGCTGCGTATGAGATGCCGCAGTTACTTTGCGCCCCAGCCGCTTTAGCCAATTCAAAGTTGTCATGGTAGGTTCACCGTATGCGCTACTAGTCTTGGTATGATGCCACGAGTTAGACACTGTGCCAATGGTGGTAGTTGCTATACTTTCATAGACTAACGAGCGATAAAGCTTTAGTATTTCGGGATGTCGTTCAACCTTATGAGCAAAATTAAACCCAACTACCGTTGCATGCTTTTCTGCAGGTTTCATGCACACATCGTTGGCTTTAACTTTGCTCGTTTAAGCAAGGCAGGGAATTATTTTGCAGTCACAATTTGCCACTAGCGTCGCACTGTTAGCGACCGCCGAGAACATCGGAACCTTACGCGATATTCAGCGTGGTGTTGAACGCGAAGCATTGCGCATAACCACCCAAGCGAAATTGGCGCCAAGCCCTCATCCATTAGCTTTGGGAGCAGCGTTAACGCATCCACTCATTACTACCGACTACGCTGAAACTTTAATGGAGTTTATTACTCCAGTTAGCACTGATATTGCTATTACCTTACAGCAACTTGAAGATATTCATACGGTTACCTATCAGCACTTAGCTGACGAGCTGCTTTGGCCATTGAGTATGCCATGTTTTGTGGGTGAAGAAAGCGACATTGTGATTGCTCAGTATGGGCAAAGTCATAGCGGCAAAATGAAGACCTTGTATCGACAAGGTTTGACTCATCGTTACGGCGGTGCGATGCAGATTATTGCTGGAGTGCATTATAATTTTTCGGTACCCGATAGTGTCTGGGAGATCCTTGCTGAGCAAGAGCAGGTGGCCTTAACCAGTGATTTTGTGTCTGCGAAATATTTTGGTTTGATTCGTAACTACAAGCGGATCTGTTGGGTTATCCCTTATCTATTTGGTGCCTCACCTGCCATTTGTAAGTCTTTTTTGCGCCATACCGAAGGCAACATGGACTTTAGTGAAACTGGCAAAGGTACTGTGTATCGGCCTTATGGCACCTCATTACGAATGAGTGACTTAGGCTACACCAATAAAGAACAAGCGGATTTAAAAATCACCTACAACTCGCTGAACGAGTATGTGGCTGGTTTGCGTCGGGCGATTTCCACACCCTCGACGGCATTTGCCAAAATTGGCGTAAAAGATGGAGATACTTATCGCCAGCTCAATGCCAATATTCTACAGATCGAAAATGAGTTTTATTCACCGATTCGACCCAAACGAGTTACTTGTGCTGGTGAGACGCCAACGCAAGCATTAGCTCGAGCTGGGGTTGAATATATTGAAGTTCGTGCATTGGATGTGAACCCCTTTAGTAATGTGGGCATAACCGCAGCGCAAATGCGTTTTTTAGATATGCTACTTATGTATTGCGTGTTAAAGCCAAGCCCGACTATGGATTGGGATGCACAGGTAGTGGCGGATAAGAATTTTAATCGGGTGGTTATGGATGGTCGTAACCCGCGCCTAACTTTGCTTGATGGTGATTATGAACGCCCGATTGCTGACTGGTTAGAAGATATTTTTGCCGACTTACAGAGCCTAGCTAAGTTATTTGATCAAGCTCATGCAACGGATGACTACACGAAGACGGTAGCTGATCAATATCGAGCCGTACTGAACCCTGAACTCACCTTGTCTGGCCAATTTATGGCGCAGCTGTTAGAACAAGGTTTAGATAACAGTGAAGTTGGGATGCGCTTGGCGCAAGCCTACAAAGCGCAGTTGCTAGAACGGCCGTTACAATATTTTACTGAAGCGGAATTTGAGCGCTTGCGTGAAGCTTCGCTAGATGCACAATTGCAACGTGAACAGCAAGATGAACTCACTAGCTTCAGCGATTTTCTAACGGAATACTTTGCGTCGGCGGCACAAAGTGCTGCACCCCAAGCACAAACGGACGAGATGGCATGAAGGTACGGGTAGCAGCAGGGGTAGTGGCGGCTTTAGTAGCAACTCTGTTAAGTGGGTGTGCTACACCGCCACCGAAAGAACCTGAAAATTTATGTAAGATCTTTTATGAGAATCGAGATTGGTACGATGCAGCCGCTAACATGCGCGACAAGTGGGGCGTTCCGATCCAAGTGCCAATGGCTATCATGTACCAAGAAAGCTCGTTCAAAGCCGATGCTTTGCCGCCTCGAGATTATCTGTTATGGGTGATTCCTTGGGGACGAGTGAGTAGCGCCTACGGTTATTCGCAGGCGAAAACCTTGACCTGGGAAGACTACGTACGAGAAACCGGAAACAGTTGGTCCTCGCGCGATAACTTTGATGATGCGATTGATTTCATGGGATGGTTTATTCATAAAAGCCACCAAGTTAATGGCGTATCTAAATGGGATGCCTACGCTCAGTATTTAAATTATCACGAAGGCTGGGGCGGCTATAAACGCGGTACCTACCGCAACAAACAGTGGTTAGTTAACACCTCAAAACGTGTCGCTGAGCGGGCCTCGCGTTACGGGGAGCAACTACGAGGCTGTGAAGAAGACTTACAACGTGGATGGTTATGGCGTCTGTTCTTCGGCTAAAAAACGCACCCGCTTAACTAAGCTGTCAGTGCTTTCGACAATCTCAATGGCGTGGCCATTGATGCGTAAGCACAACGGATATTGTGGGATATCGCCAAGCTGCTCAATGATCAGGCCACTGACAGTTTTTGGGCCATCGGTGGGCAGCTGCCAATTCATTTCTTTATTTAAATCACGAATATTGGCCACACCTTCTACCAGTACTGAGCCGTCAGCTTGCAGCTGCGCCGTTTCACTCGGTGCTGGTGCTATGCTAGTAGTAAAGTCACCAACGATTTCTTCGAGAATATCTTCTAAGGTCACTAAACCCTGAATATCGCCGTATTCGTCAACGACCAGACCAATGCGCTCTTTGGCGCGCTGAAACTTCAGCAATTGCACGTTGAGTGGGGTCCCCTCAGGGATGTAATAGATATCCCGTGCCGAACGAATAATCTCGGCTTTATCGGTTTCTTGGTTGTTCTTGGTGAGCAGTTGCATGATATCGCGAGCATGCAAAAAACCAATCGCATCATCAATTTCACCGCGATACAGTAACAGTCGAGTATGTTGGCTTTGACTCAACTGTTTGATCATCGATTTCACATCATCTTGCACATCGATACCGGCGATTTCTGCACGTGGTACCATCACATCTTCCACGGTCACTTTCTCTAAATCAAGAATGCTTAATAGCATCTCTTGGTGACTACTAGGAATCATCGAGCTAGCTTCGTTCACTACGGAACGCAACTCGTCTGAACTGAGAGCGTCTTGGCTACCAGCGGCCGCTGGATTAACTCCAAGCATGCGCATAAAACCATTGGTAATAAAGTTTACTGACGCCACTACCGGATAAAGAAGCGTAAGCATAGGCTTGAGTAGCAACGAGCTAGGAAAGGCAACGCGCTCTGGATGGAGCGCAGCAATAGTTTTGGGGGTAACTTCAGAGAAAATTAATACCAGTAAGGTCAGGCCAAAAGTTGCAACAACAATACCGGCATCACCAAAGAGTCGAATACAAAGAATCGTAGCAATAGAAGACGCTGCTATATTGACTAAGTTGTTGCCAATCAGAATCAGGCCAATCAGACGATCAGGACGGTCAAGCAGAAACTGAACGCGATTTGCGCCGGGGTGTCCTTGTTGTGCTAAATGTTTTAGTCGATAACGGTTGACCGACATCATGCCAGTCTCTGAACCCGAAAAATATGCTGAGCAAATAAGTAAAACCGCCAGCATGATGACTAGGGTCGAGGTTGATATTGCGTCCAAAAAAACTTACCTGTTTTTAAAATAATTAGGTCTAATTTAATCACCCCACTGATCAAGTCAAGCAGATAGCGTTGAAATGCGGTGAATAATGCGTATGGGTAGTAAATTTGCGTTAATGATTACATTGAAAGCAGAATATCTCTCACCACGCGGCTACCAAAATAAGCGAGTGTCAGAATACCGCTACCAACCACACTAGCGATAACTAAACTGCGTCCGCGTACCTTTCTAACACGATGGAAAAATAGCACCATGGCGTAGATGATTAACGCGATGAAGGTAAGGATGGTTTTGTGAGCTTGACCTTGTTCAAACATGTTGTCGAGAAAGATAAAGCCACTGCTAATCGCCAACAACAACATCAACGTACCGGTAGCAACCAACCGAAAAAAGTAGCGCTCTACGGTCATGAGTGGCGGAAAGTAACCCGTTAGTAAGTTACTACGGTGATGTTTGAGTAGATAGGTAAGATAGAGAATTTGAACCGCGTACAAACTCGCGAGTACTAATACTGCGTAGGCCAGTAGTGACAAGACGATGTGAATGGCTAGACCATTCGCAATATCAACGCTAGCACCCCAATTAACCGGGCTAGCTACCATCAGCACCAGACTGACTGCGGCAAAAATGTAAATGATAGGACGTAATAGCAGGCTATTGGCACGCTTATTCTTAACTAAAGTGAGCGCGCTCAATAAAAACGCTACGGTGCTTAAACTGCTGGTTATATTCAAATGATCAAAGTCGTCACTTTTCAGGTAGCTCCATAATAAGCCAGCATGACAAAGCAGTGCCGCAAACGGCAATAACCACTGCCAGCGTACCGCTTGAGCACGGGTGAGGCCTCGCCACACCACAATGGCGCTAACCACATAGAGAGCTAACGTAATTAAAAGCAAGATAATCATAGGTATCATCAGCATTGAAACAAGTAAACCTAGTATATGCATTGTTGTTGCTAAACCCAATAGGATCAGGAAACTTTGCTTGAATTAAGATATACTCGGCGCAATATGGTCAACAACCCAGATAGAAAGTGGATGCATTGGCATGTTTGAAAATTTAAGTGAACGTTTATCCCAGTCGTTACGCAACATCAGCGGGCGTGGTCGATTAACGGAAGAAAACATTAAAGAAACCTTGCGTGAAGTGCGAATGGCACTGCTCGAGGCCGACGTGGCGTTACCGGTGGTGCGTGAATTTGTCGCACGGGTAAAAGAACAAGCTGTGGGTGCTGAGGTGAATAAAAGCCTGACGCCAGGGCAAGTGTTCTTAAAGATTGTTCAAAAAGAGCTTGAGCATGCGATGGGGGATGGCAATGTCCCACTTAACCTAGCTACACAGCCGCCGGCCGTGGTGCTGATGGCTGGCTTACAAGGTGCGGGTAAAACCACCAGTGTGGGTAAGCTAGCGCGCTATTTACGCGAAAAGCAAAAGAAAAAAGTGTTAGTGGTGAGTGCGGACGTCTACCGTCCTGCAGCGATTAAGCAGTTAGAAACCCTAGCAGCGGAAGTTGAAGTTGAGTTTTTTCCATCAGACATAAGTCAGCAGCCTGTTGCCATTGCCGAGGCTGCCATCGCGCATGCCCGCAAAAAGTTTATGGATGTGGTGTTGGTGGACACTGCCGGACGAACCGCAATTGATGAACAGATGATGGCGGAAATCAAACAGTTGCATGCGGCCATCAAGCCTATTGAGACGCTGTTTGTGGTGGATGCCATGACTGGTCAAGATGCGGCAAATACCGCTAAGGCGTTTAGCGAAGCGCTGCCATTAACCGGGGTGGTGCTGACTAAAACAGATGGTGACGCCCGCGGTGGTGCGGCTTTATCGATTCGTCATATTACTGGCCAGCCCATTAAGTTCTTGGGGGTTGGCGAAAAGAATACTGCGTTAGAACCGTTCCATCCTGAGCGGGTAGCTTCGCGAATTTTAGGGATGGGCGATGTGCTCTCCTTGATTGACGAGCTAGAACAAAAAGTTGATAAAGCAAAAGCTGAGAAAGTAGCCAAAAAGGTCATGAAAGAAGGTAAGTTTTCGTTAGAAGACTTCCGTGACCAGTTGGCGCAGATGCGTGATATGGGCGGCATGATGGGGCTGATGGATAAATTGCCGGGGATGGGCAATATGTCAGCACAAATGAAAGGCCAACTTGACGATAAAGTAACGGTTCGGATGGAGGCTATCATCAACTCCATGACTCCGAAAGAGCGAGAGCATCCAGATTTAATCAAGGGCTCTCGCAAGCGTCGAATCGCGACTGGGTCTGGTACTCAAGTGCAAGACGTGAACAAATTGCTGAAGCAATTTATGCAGATGCAAAAGATGATGAAGAAAATGAAAGGTGGCGGAATGGCAAAAATGATGCGCGGCCTAGGTGGCATGGGTGGTAAATTACCGCCAGGCATGTTCCCCAAACGCTAGACAAAACTTGCATTTCGTACAAATTTCGGTAAAATTGCGCGGCTCTTCGACCTAGGTCGGAGCTTTTACTATTTACTTAACATTAAAACTGTATCGAGGAACGTAATGGTAACCATTCGTTTACAACGTGGTGGCGCTAAAAAACGCCCATTCTACCAAATGGTAGTTACTGACAGTCGCAATGCCCGCGACGGTCGTTTTATTGAAAATGTAGGCTTCTTCAACCCACTAGCTCGTGGTCAAGAAGAAACCTTACGCGTAGATTTAGATCGTGTTGACCACTGGGTTGGTACTGGCGCGACTTTATCTGAGCGTGTAGCTAAGTTAGTTAAAGACGCTCGCAAAGCGGCTTAATTTTTATTTCGCATTAGGTAGCTATGAGCACAACATCTGAAACAGTAGTACTTGGTCAACTTGGTGCCGTATACGGTGTTAAAGGTTGGCTTAAGGTGCAAAGCTATACCGACGATGCGGAAGCCATTTTTACATACAGCCCTTGGCAAATTGTAATCCAAGGCAAGCAGCAAACAGTCACGGTCGAAGAATGGCGTCGACATAATAAAGGACTGATTGCGAAGTTGGCTGGCATTGAAGATCGGGACCAAGCTCATTTAATGACTGGTGCTGACATCATTATCCCAGCAGAACAATTGCCAGAATTGCCAGCGGATGAATTTTACTGGCGCGACCTGATTGGTATGACTGTAGTGAACACTGACGGTTATAACATGGGGGTAGTTGACCAGATTATGGCCACAGCATCGAATGATGTGATGGTGGTGAAAGCGAACAATAATGATGCGTTTGGTCGCACTGAACGTTTGATTCCGTTTATTCAGAGTCAATATGTGCAGTCAGTAGATAAAACAGCTCAGCGCATTATTGTTGATTGGCCGTCGGATTTTTAATGACTAAACAATTACAGGTAGGGGTGATTAGCCTTTTTCCTGAAATGTTTCAAGCCATTACCGACAACGGTGTGACCGGCAGGGCGGTTCGTGACGGGTTATTGGATATTCATCTGATTAATCCGCGTGATTTTACCCACGATCGGCATCGTACCGTTGATGACCGTCCCTACGGAGGCGGGCCAGGCATGTTGATGATGGTGCAGCCGCTCACTGATGCGATTGCAGCAGCCAAACAGCAGCTTGGGGCCGATGCTAAGGTGATTTATTTATCACCTCAGGGTCGCAAGTTGGATCATGCTGGAGTTAAGCAATTAGCTCAGTATAGCCAACTTATCCTAATCGCCGGTCGCTACGAAGGCATTGATGAACGAGTGATTACTCGTCATGTTGATGAAGAATGGTCGATTGGAGATTACGTGTTAAGTGGTGGTGAATTACCGGCCATGGTGTTAATTGATGCTGTTGCTAGAATGATTCCTGGAGTTTTAGGACATCAAGATTCAGCTAGCGAAGATTCTTTTGCCACCGGGTTGTTAGATTGCCCACACTACACACGACCAGAAGTTTTAGATGGTGAGGCGGTTCCTGCTGTATTGCTCAGCGGTAACCACGAAAATATACGCAAGTGGCGTCTACAACAATCACTAGGTCGTACCTGGTTAAGACGTCCTGAATTAATTAATCACCTAGCTCTGACTGACGAGCAGCGGCGACTTTTAGATGATTTTATTGATCAACAACAAGTTGCAACTGATAACGAATCGGGCAGTTAATCTAGGCAAGTGAGGCTATTATGGCAAAAGTTAGTCAGAATTTGATCAAAGCGATCGAAGACGAGCAATTAAAAACCGACCTGCCGGCGTACGCGCCAGGCGATACAGTGGTCGTTAATGTTAAAGTAACTGAAGGTAACCGTGAGCGCGTTCAGGCATTTGAAGGTGTGGTTATCGCAAAACGTAATCGTGGCTTACACAGCGCAGTAACCGTTCGTAAAATCTCTAACGGTGAAGGCGTTGAGCGTACTTTCCAAGTACACAGCCCAATCATTGATAGCATCGTAGTTAAGCGTAAAGGTGCGGTTCGTCGCGCTAAGCTTTACTACCTACGTGAGCGTTCAGGTAAATCTGCACGTATCCGTGAGAAGTTGTCAGCTAAATAAGCTAGCTCAAGCTTATATCGAAAAACCCGCCGCTGGCGGGTTTTTTTATGGTACAAATAAGCACATGATTCACTCCCCCAATAATGCATGAGGTAGCCTTCCATGTTAGATCCACAGCAGCACTTGCAGCAACTGCGCGAGGCCATTGATAACACCGATAGTGAATTGGTTCAGATCCTTCTTAAACGCAGACAACTTGCAGCAGAAGTGGGGGTGGTGAAACGCCAATTAGGGCAGCCATTGTATGTTCCCGAACGAGAAGCAAGCATGCTGGTAGCGAAGCGCAAACAAGCGGAGCAAGCTGGACTTTCTCCAGATCTTATTGAAGATGTGCTGCGCCGCATTATTCGCGAGTCTTATCAACAGCAGCAAGCGGCAGATGTGCATTTAAATGACAAGACAGTAGTGATAGTTGGAGGTAACGGGGCGCTGGGGCAACTTTTCGTACGTTTATTTAGCTCTGCTGGCGCTAAGGTACTCATACTAGATAAAGACGATTGGCAGCACGCCGAGCATTTTTGCGAGCAAGCAGATTTAGTGCTGATATCCGTGCCTATAGCTCATACCTTGACTGTTATTGAAGCATTACCCAGCTTGCCTCCAGGTTGTATTTTGGCAGATTTAACCAGTGTAAAGCGGCAACCCTTGAATGCCATGTTGGCCAAACATAGTGGCCCTGTTGTGGGCCTTCACCCAATGTTTGGCCCCAAACAAGTCACCCTAGCCAAACAGCTAGTGGTGGCCTGCCATGGTCGTGATGAAGACCAATACCAATGGCTATTAGCAAGCATTGAACGCTGGGGTGCTCATATTAAGGCGCTCACAGCAGCAGCACATGACCAAGCGATGGCGTTTGTGCAGGTACTGCGACACCTATCTAGTTTTGTCTATGGTTCGCATTTAGCCGCAGAACAAGCTGATCTGCAGCAGTTATTAGATTTAAGTTCACCAATCTATCGCCTCGAGCTGATGATGGTAGGGCGTCTGTTTGCCCAAGATGCCGAGCTGTACGCCGATATATTGCTGGCTGAGCCGAATAATATTGCTATGTTAAGGCGTTATGTTCAGCGTTTTGAAATGGAACTAAAGCGGCTCGAACAAGGTCGTAAAGATGAATTTTTACAAGAGTTTACTCGTGTGCGCGAGTATTTTGGCGAATTTGCCGAGCGCTTTTTAAGCGATAGCCAGCGGCTGTTAGATACCGCTGGCGATAGCCATCAAATCAGCTAATTGGGTGGGAGATACCGGTTTAGTCAGCTGATGTTTGATTCCAATTGCTTGGCATTCTGCGCTTATTTCAGCTGTGCTATGGCCACTGATCATGGCTGCTAGAGGGGCGTCATCACCTAACTCTGCAACGATTTTGCAATAGGCTTCAAGGCCAGTAAAATCTGGTAATTCTTGATCTAGGAGAAGCAAAGCAGGCCGTTCAGCTAGTGTTTTAGCAACAGCCTCGGAGCCAGATTGAGCGGTAATAATTTCGACAGAATAATGACTTAACATAGCTTTCAGTACTTCAAGCGAAATAAAGTCATCATCAACTACCAAGACTTTGGCGGGTGCTGAGTGAGCGTTTGCTGCGGTCATTGGGTACTCCTATGATTGATTGTTGTTACTAGCTATTGAACAAAAGGAAAGAAGAAAATGCAACGGGTAAAAATTTGGGACGCATTCGTGAGGCTTAATCACTGGTTGATGGTCGCTTTAGTGGTAGCGCTTTGGTGGACCGCCGAGCAGGGTGAAATGGAACGTCACTTACAGTTGGCTGGCGTATTGGGCGGTTTAATCGTTGCACGCATACTGTGGGGCCTTTTCGGTAGTGAATCAGCACGCTTTAGTCGCTTTGTAAAAGGCCCTGCTGCAGTCGTTGAGCACTTCAAAGAATTAGGGCAAGGACAGTATCAACCAGGCAATACTCATAATGCAGCTGGTGGCTGGGCGGTCGTTGCTCTACTGCTAGTATTGTTGGTGCAATTTACCACAGGGTTATTTGCCGATGATGAGATTTTCTTTAGTGGCCCGCTGGCGAGTGCAGTAAGCGGTGACATGTCAGATTTTTTAACGGGTATTCACAAAGATAACTTTAATGTGTTGATTGCTGTTGTGGTGTTGCATGTTGTCGCAATTATTCTCTATCGCTTACGCGGCATTAACTTAGTTGCAGCCATGATTCACGGCAAACGAGAAGGGGTAGCAGCGCCGCGTTTGGTCAATGCTTGGTGGGCAATAATAGCGGCAGCCGCACTGGCTACCGCATTTTATTTCTTCATTAACTAAGTATTGGTTTAGTCTTTGTATTGGTCGTGGCAGGCTTTACAGTTTTTCGCCGCGGCCATAAAGGCTTTGCGAATATCACCTTGGTCACCAGACTCCGCTGCCGCAGCTAAGGCTGCAGCGTCTTGTTGAAATGACTCGGCGCGCTGCATAAAGTCGTCCCAATTATCCCAAATGGCAGGTAAAGCATCGCTGTTATTACCTGGCATTGCGCCAGCTTGGCTAAAGCCAATCCAAGGCATAGCGCTTAAAGCTGAAAAATCTGCCGCTCGAGCTTTAAAAATTTCACCATCAAATTCCATATCACCTTTCACCATATCGCCAAGGTAAGCAAAGTTATTTTGCATGAGCGAGAGTGCTTTTTGACGATATTCTACGGCTTTATCGGCATCATTAAAGGCATGTTGTGCTTGCACCGGGCTGAAAGATACCGCACCAAACACTACAATGCCGCTTAGACATGACCACAGAGCTGATTTTAAACGCATAATAATCTCCTTGATTTTAGCTATTTAACGTTTGCAGTACGCTTTTCAACCCTAAATGGATTGCACACTGATAAGACTCAATTTACTGTAGCATGATAATAATCACAAAACCTTATTAAGGGGAACCAGATGAAAGGGAATAATCACCTAAGTAAACTGGCGTTGGCACTATGCGCAGCCTTACCGGCTACTGTCATGGCATCACAAACAACGCCAGTACAAGGGTTACACGATCACAGTTCAAGTTTTGTGGCACTGCAGAATGCTACAGTTGTTACTGAGCCAGGAAAACAACTTAAGAATGCCACATTAGTTATCCGCAATGGTAAAATTGAATCTATCTTAACCAATAATCAAGCTCCTGCTGGCGCTCGGGTTGTAGATGCAAGTGGTCACACGATTTATCCTGGATTCATTGACGCCTACAGCGACTACGGTTTGCCTAAAGCGAATGGTGGTGAACGCGCGCCTTATCGCAGTCAACCACCGCAATACAACAACAAGCGTGAAGGTGGTAACGCAGCGAACGATGCAATTCATGCTCAAGTAGATTGGGTGGATTCTTTCGCAACCTCAAGTAAAGATGCTAAAAGCTACATCGAACAGGGCTTTACGGCGGTTCAATCAGCTCGCTTAGACGGTATTTTCCAAGGTCAAGCGACCACTGTGTCACTAGCCGATACGATTGCTAATAATGCCGTGTACAATGCCAAAGCACGACATTTTGGTTCGTTCGATAAAGGCTCATCAAAGCAACAATATCCATCTTCTTTAATGGGCTCTATTGCGTTGATTCGACAAACTTTGTCTGATGCTGCTTGGTATGAAGACGCAGCTGGCAAACAAGCTTACAACGGCCCGGTAGAATATAATGCCGCATTGGCAGAATTAGCTCCCATAGAGCAAGAAGGCATGGTTTTTAAAGTGTCTGACGATAAAGACTTGCTGCGTGCCTATGATGTCTTTAGTGGATTTAAAGTTCCTGTAACTTTTGTTGGCTCTGGTTTTGAATACGCTCGTTTAGATGCGATTAAAGCAACTCAAGCACCAATCATTCTTCCTCTTAACTTTCCGGCAGCACCGGAGGTAAAAGGAGTGGATGATGATCTTGATGTGAGTCTTGCTGACTTACGTCATTGGGAGCGTGCGCCGGGTAATGCCGCTGCGTTAGCGCAAGCTGATATTGACTTCTCTTTTACGTTACACCAATTAAAGAAGGCTAGTGACTTCTGGCCTAATTTACGTAAAGCCGTAGCCCACGGGTTATCTAGCGACAAAGCCTTGGCCGCGCTAACAACCGTACCGGCGCAAATTGCTGGGGTTAGCGATAAAGCAGGAAAATTGGCAGCAGGTTATATGGCCGACTTTGTGGTTGTCGAAGGCGATTTGTTCGTTGATGGAACCATTAAATCAGTTTGGCTACAAGGACAAGAAGTTGAGTTGGAGCCACTGCAACAAGCTGATTTTGCCGGCAACCTCACTCTTAACCTTGCGGATAGTGAGGTAAGTCTTGAACTCAAAGATGGTAAGCGGCCATCTGGCAAGCTCAAAGTAGGGGACGAATCCGTTGCCTTGAAAGATCTTCGTCGCACGGAGTCGACCTTAGAATTCGTAGTCAACACTGCACTGTTGGATCAGACAGGTGCTTGGCGCATTCGTCTCGATCAAACCGCTGCTGATAGCTTTACCGGTGTGGCTATAGCTCCAAATGGCTCTAGCCTACCAATCAGTGCTAATCGTGCCGCTGCAGCAGAGCCCGCTGCAGAAAAAGCAACCACAACTCAAGCGAATTATGTGAGCCGGTTAACCTTCCCGAATGTGGCGTACGGTTTAGATGCTTTGCCTGAGCGTCAGAATGTACATATTAAAAATGCGACCGTGTGGACCGCCGATGAAGCGGGCGTCCTCGAAAATACTGATGTGTTAATTCGTAATGGTGAGTTTTACAAAATTGGTAAAGATCTTGCGACGCCATCCGGGTATACCCTGATTGACGGCACTGGCAAACATGTGACGCCAGGCATTATTGATGAACATTCACACATTGCTATTGAAGGCGGCGTGAATGAAGGATCAGAAGCGATCACTGCTGAAGTGCGGATTGGTGACGTGGTTAATCCAGACGACATCCACATTTATCGCTCGTTGGCAGGCGGTACCACCATGGCGCAACTACTTCATGGCTCAGCGAACCCTATGGGTGGACAGGCGCAAGTTATTAAACTGCGTTGGGGAGCAACGGCCAACGACATTAAATTTGATGCAGCGCCACCAAGCATTAAATTTGCGTTGGGTGAAAACGTGAAGCAAAGCAACTGGGGCTCGGCTTACACCGTACGTTATCCACAAACGCGTATGGGCGTTGAGGCAGTTATGCGTGATGGCTTTATTGCTGCACGTGAATATCAACAACGTCGCGATGCCTACAATAAACTAAGCCGTAAGGAGAAGGCGCGTACTGCACCACCACGTCCAGATTATCGTTTGGAGACCTTACTTGAAATCCTCAATAAGGAACGATTTGTACATGCGCACTCGTATGTGCAATCAGAAATCTTGATGTTATTGCGCTTAGCTGAGGAGTTTAACTTCACGCTAACCACCTTTACCCACATTTTGGAAGGCTACAAAGTTGCTTCAGAAATGGCCAAACATGGCGCTGGTGCATCGACCTTTGCTGATTGGTGGGCATTTAAGTTTGAAGTTTATGATGCCATTCCTTACAACGCCTGTCTGATGGCTGACAAAGGCGTGTTAACCAGCATTAACTCGGATAGTAACGATTTGCAGCGTCGCTTAAATACTGAAGCAGCGAAGTCTGTAACCTACTGTGGTATGTCAGAGCATGAAGCTCTACAAATGGTCACTTTGAATCCTGCGAAACAACTTAAAATTGACCAATACGTAGGTAGTATCAAAACCGGCAAACATGCTGACTTTGTGATTTGGAGTGGTCATCCACTAAGCGCTTACTCGCACCCAGAACAAACTTGGATCAATGCTCGTAAATACTTTGATCGTGAGTACGACCAGCAGTTGCGGGCGCAGTTGCAGCAAGAAAAGCAAGGCCTGATTCAGAAGGTATTAGGTGCCACTGATGAAGAGCGTCAGGGGAGTGCTAATGGTTACAAACCACAGCAGCCAACCTGGCACTGTGATGACAATCATGATGTCTGGAGCGATGCTTATACCGCTCATGGTGAGCACATCCACATCAACCATTCGCACACTCAGGCTGAATAAGGAGAGCAACGATGAAAAAATTAGTAACAGCGGTAGTTGCCGCCAGTTTAAGCGTTGCTGCATCAGCACACGATATGGTGCCCGGCAAAGCACAGCAGCAGCCCATTTTACTGCAAGGTGGAACCTTGCATACAGTGACCAATGGGGTACAGCAAAATACTGATTTGCTGTTTGAAGATGGCAAAATCACAGCCATTGGCAACGATTTAACAGTACCAGCGAATGCTCGTGTGATTGATGTGAGCGGACGTCATGTTTATCCGGGTTTAGTTGCCCTAGATACCACGCTAGGTTTGATTGAATTAGAGGCAGTGCGTGCTACGAACGATATGCGTGAAGTTGGCCAAATCACTCCTGAAGTAAGTGGTCATGTGGCTTACAACCCTGATTCGGAAATTACTCCAACGGTGCGTTTTAACGGCATCACTCATGCCCAAATCGTACCACAAGGTAACTTGATTGCGGGGCGTTCAAGCTTATTGCAAACCGATGGCTGGACTTATGAAGATGCTGCTGAAGCACTCGATGTGGGCGTGCATGTGAATTGGCCACGAGCAGGGCTTAATAATGCTTGGTGGGAGCGCCGTTCAGCTGATGAGCAGCGTAAAGCCAATGCCGAGGCACTAAAAAAATTAAAGCGTGCCTTTACCGACGCGCGGGCTTATTTTGAAGCGAAAAAGGCCGGTCAGCTGAATGGCACAGATGTACGTTGGGAGGCTATGCTTGGGTTGTTTGCTGGTAGCAGCAAACTGTTTGTGCATGCCCATGACAAGCGCCAAATGGAACAAGCACTTGAATTTGCTAAAGAGCAAGGCTTTGACTTGGTATTGGTGGGCGCTCGTGATGCGTGGCGTATCGCAGACCAACTAGCGGCAGCTGACGTGACTGTTGTTTACGGCGAACCCTATGGTTTACCAAGCCGTCATGATGAAGCTTATGACCAGGCCTATAGTACGCCTGCATTATTAGCAGCAGCTGGCGTTGATTTTGCCTTGGCTTATTCTACGGGCTTCTGGGATGTGCGTAATTTAGCATTTGCCGCAGGTAATGCGGTAGCTTACGGTCTTGATAAAGAACAGGCGTTAGCAGCTATTACGATAAAACCAGCAGAAGTCATGGGCGTTGCGGATAAAATCGGCTCGTTGGAAGTTGGAAAACAAGCGTCATTGATTATTTCGCAGGGCGATGTCATGGATCATTTGGGGCAAAAAATTCAGCATATGTTTATTGATGGTGCTGAAGTAGATCTAAACAATCGACATAGACAGTTGTATCAGAAATATCAGCAAAAGCCTTGATTTTAAAGGGCTGATGCATAAAAAAGAGCTCCATCTCTAAAGCTGGAGCTCTTTTTATTTAAATAGCTGTTATGGGTGCGATAAAGTATTGTAATGTGCTGCGCAAGTTGGCAGTATCTTGCTATTCATAACAGTTGAAGAGGACGTGCAGATGCCTTTACATCGCCAATTTGCCAATGACGGCAAAGAACTCATTATTGCCATCAAAGGTAAATTTGACTTCAGTTTAGTGCAAGAATTTCGCCAATCCTATAGCGATATAGGTGACCAACAGCCCACCGTATTTATAGACCTGCGTGAAACTGAATATTTAGATAGCTCAGCGTTAGGAATGCTACTGAATATGCGCAAATCCCTTGGCAAGTCAGTCAAGTCTATCCATGTGATTAACTGTCGACCAGAAGTGCGTAATATTCTTGATATTTCGCGTTTTGATAAGCTTTTTGTAATTGAGTAAGCTCCTTGTATACCAAGGTTATGGCACCGTCCTTGTCAGCAACGAGTGAAATGAATAGCCGCACGAACTCAGCTGCAGCAGCTCCTTTGTGGGTACTGCAGGATGGGTCGGCTAATGCTCAGACCTTATTGCAGCGTTTACAGCAGTTGGGTTACCACGTGGAGGTCATTCAGCCAGCGCAGTTGTTAACAACAGAGGTTACTGTGGTTCCTTTGGTTGTTATCGTTAATGAAACGCACGAAGCATTGCTATCTGAGTGGTGGCAACAGGTATCCAGTTACCTGCGTAACTCGGCTTTATTAGTGTCAGATAGCCAGGCCTTGGTACAGAATCATGCACACAAATTTGCGTATGTAGCCTCTTATCACGATCTTGATGACGTGTTGCGGTTGAAAATTCAGTTATTAACTAACCAGAGTTGTTACCGCCAGCAAATAGTGGAGCTCAAACAGGCACTGTCTTGGCATAAGGCGCGGGTAGACCGAGAACATCAACTGGTTGAGCATATCTTTCAGAATGCTCTTAGTCGTAACTACCTAGATTATCCTCACGTAAATACTTATTTAACGCCGGTGTCCAAATTCAATGGCGATCTTTGCTTAATAGCTCCGGGGCCGTTGGGGAATTTGTACATGTTAATGGCGGATTTTACCGGTCATGGTTTAGCACCAGCAACAGGAGCCTTACCGTTGTCGCAGGCGTTTTTTGCGATGTCAGATCGCGGTGTTTCGGTCGCAGAGATGGTGACTGAATTTAACTTTCGGTTAAACCGGTTACTCCCTAATGACATGTTTTGTGCCGCAATTTTACTAGAATTATCAGCCAATGGTGAACGCGTCACTTATTGGAATGGTGGCATGCCAGCAGCCTTGGTCTGTGATCAAGCAGGAACCGTGTTACGGCGCCTAGATCCGCAGCATATGGCGCTAGGGGTGTTAGATGATGATGATTTTGATAGCCGTGTCACCACATTTAGAGCGGCACCACATAGTTCCATCGCCATGTTCACTGACGGTGTGATAGAGTTACTTGGCCATCAGCAAGAGTTTCTTGGGGCTGATGCGCTTGAAAAAATGCTAAGCCAGTATCCTAACACAGATCGCTTTAATGAGCTGGTCAACGAACTTGAACATTTTCGTGGCGAAACGCCATTACGCGATGACCTATCGTTAGCTATTCTTTATTGCCGTCCCACCGGTTTAGGTGAAGTTAAGCCAGAGCCGGATGTGCAAAGTTTACCTTTCAAATTAACTAGTGAGCTCCACCCTGAGCAGTTACGAAGCATTGATCCGGTCAGTAATTTAATGGCGGCGCTAAGCCAATTACCCCTATTACGACGGCATCGTACCACTATCTATCTGTTGTTAGCGGAAGCCTTTAATAACGCATTAGAGCATGGCTTATTGGGGTTAGACTCGGCACTGAAGAGCCAGCCAGAAGGGTTTGCTCAGTACTATCAACAACGTGCCGATAGGCTCAATGCACTTCAGCATGGCCGTATCTTGGTCACCATAGAGCTTCAAGCGAGTACTAAGCAGCTCAAAATCACCGTGGCTGACAGTGGTGATGGCTTTATCGCACCCCCAAGTGAGCCCTGCGTTAGGGTGGCAACGGAACAGAGTTACGGGCGAGGATTAGAGCTATTACGACAGATGACAACTGATTTACAATGGAACCAGGCGCAGCGCGAAGTCTCTTTTACCTACAGCATGTAGTCGACAAGTTTGCATGGCTTTGCCAGTACATCTTATCCAAACTTAACCACCAGCGAATTTAACCTTGTAGCCCTGTTGTTCTAACCACTGTTTGGCGCGCTCACGCTGATCGCCTTGCAGTTCGATCGTGTCCTGCTTTACAGCACCGCCAACGCCGCAATGCTTCCGTAAGGCAGAAGCCATATTGGCCAACAATTCTGGCTGCTTGGGAAGATCTAGAATAACGGTTACCCCTTTACCTTTACGTCCTTTTGTTTGACGTTGCAAACGTAACGGATAATCGCTCGGTTGTACGCTAGTTTCATCGGCTTCTGGATTACTTTCAGCGGCTGTGTCCGTGAGTTTAAACCCCAGCCCCTGTAACTGATCTTGTAAACTACTCACCTTCACCTCGAACTTGTTACTAGTGAAAACTGCCAAGTTGATATATATTTTAGTTATAACGAATGCGGTTATAAAACCTTAAATGCTATGAGGTGTCTATGAAGTTACAACAGCTCCGCTATATTGTGGAGATATTAAACCACAACTTAAATGTTTCAGCGACCGCAGAAAGTTTGTATACCTCTCAGCCGGGTATTAGTAAACAGGTAAGAATG
>JTFO01002012.1_pt1 | contig 18604 bp, 14 predicted proteins | sample 235411 | NCBI WGS metagenome assembly JTFO01 (sample SAMN03067590, study PRJNA260953) | activated sludge metagenome | biome: Sludge; feature: Wastewater; isolation source: CETP activated sludge from laboratory augmented bioreactor treating... | place: India:Gujarat | collected 2013-04
CCATCAGAGTTATCAATATCAAACAAGCCATGATAGTAAATCGCTTCGTCATTACTGATTGAAAGGTTACTGTCATTGCCTGTCATTAATGTTGGACCGGGTTCAATAGCACGTAATGTACTGGAATAACGTTTATTGGGCTGGCCTAGAATGGTGAAATAAGTGGGTAACCCCGGAGTGACTTTAATGATATCGGCTTCCGATATTTGAGCTTTTACCGTCATGGTATCGAGGACTGCTAGCTCAATAATCGTGGGGGTGGTTTGATTAGCATTAACCGTTTGGCCTTCTTCAACTGCATTGTAAACCACCGTTCCATCCATCGGCGCTCGAATGGTGGTGTAATTGAGGTCGAGTTTGGCGCTATCCACATTAATTTTTGCTTGCTCTTGCTGTGCTTCTAGCTGTTTAAGTTCTGCATTATACACGGCAAGTGATGCCTGAGCGGCTTCGTAATCGGCTTGTGAGCTAGCATTCTCTGCCAACATGGCTTTTTGTCGGTTAAATTCAGCTTGAGCTTGACGAATCAACGCCTGTTTGGCTTGATATTGTGCATTTAAGCTGTTCAATGAGGCTTGGGCTTCTTTGAGTTTATTTTGCTGAGTCAGGTTGTCGATTTGAGCCACTAAATCGCCTTGTCGAATATGATCCCCTAAATTGACGGCCAGTGTCTCAATTTGACCTGAGACTTGAGCCCCAATTGCCACTAGCTTTGAAGCTTGTAGCATTCCGGTAGCAAGCACGGTTTCTTCGATATTACCGCGTTGAACGGTATCGGTGACGTAGGTTGCCGCTTTGGGTTTGGGATACAAGGTATAACCCAGTGCGATAAGGATCAAAATGACGATCAACAGCGTGAGAGTGGTTTTCTTAGTAATAGAGGATGACATGGTAATAAGGTGAACCAGCATATAAAAGAGAATGATTATCACCATTTATAACGTTATCTTGAGATAAAACAAGTGGTTGTTAGGTAAAGCTAAGTAAAGATAGGTAAAGGCGAAATAAAAAGCCTGACGCAGAAGCATCAGGCTTGGAGAGATGAATGTTTTAGGAAAGAATTAGCAGATCACTTTAACCGCTAATCCACCTTGGGAGGTTTCACGGTATTTGGCATTCATATCCTTTCCTGTTTCTAACATCGTCTCAATCACTTTGTCTAAGGAAACGCGTGGAGCGGAAGAGCGACGCATAGCCATACGAGTGGAGTTAATGGCTTTAACCGCAGCAATCCCGTTGCGTTCAATGCAGGGAACTTGTACTTGGCCAGCGACAGGATCGCACGTTAAGCCTAAGTTATGTTCCATAGCAATTTCTGCGGCCATACACACTTGTTCAGGGCTACCGCCGAGTAGTTCCGCTAAGCCTGCCGCTGCCATTGAGCAGGCGACGCCCACTTCCCCTTGGCAACCCACTTCGGCACCAGAAATGGATGCATTTTGCTTATAAAGACCCCCAATCGCACCTGATGCGGCGAAATAACGAATGTAATCTTTTTCGGTGACGGTTTGGATGAATTTATCGTAATAGGCCAGCACGGCGGGAATGATGCCACAAGCGCCATTTGTTGGTGCGGTGACGACTCGTCCACCTGCTGCATTTTCTTCATTGACAGCAAAGGCATACATATTGACCCAGTCCACCACGGCCATGGGATCATTAGTGGTTTTTTCTGAGGTTAATAATTGTTGGCGCAAGGCCGCGGCTCGGCGAGGTACGCGTAGCGGTCCGGGTAAAATGCCCTCTGTGCTCATTCCGCGTTCCATACATTCACGCATTGTCCGCCAGATATTAGCAAAATAGCTGCGAACTTCTTCATCAGAGTGCATCGCTTTTTCATTTGCCATCACGAGTGTACTGATCGATAAGCCATGTTCTTGACACTGGTTAATCAGTTGCTCAGCACTGCTAAATGGATAAGGTACTTGGATGGGGGAATCAATGGCTTTTCCAAAGCTTTCTTCATCAACAATAAAGCCACCACCAATAGAATAGTAGGTTTTAGCATAAACGACTTCATCATCGATCCAAGCGTGGATTTGCATTCCATTCTCATGTAAAGACAAGTTCGTTTTGTGGAAATTCATGCCTCCTTCACGAGGGAAGTCGACCGTATGACAGTGCATACCGACTGGAAGTCGCTCGGTTTCTTCAACGCGAGCCATGAAATTTGGAATTGCATCAATATCGACTTTTTCAGGCGTATTACCTGCCAAGCCCATAACAATGGCGATATCCGTATGGTGACCTTTCCCTGTCAGTGATAATGATCCATAAACATCCACGGTTATTTTAGTGATGTCACGCAATTTTCCCATTGCGCGGAGGTCATCAATAAATTGTTTTCCCGCTTTCATTGGGCCAACCGTGTGTGAGCTTGATGGTCCGACACCAATTTTATAGATATCAAATACACTAATCATATTGATTACCTCAAAATCAGGCCCCCCTTAAAAAAGGGAGGCCTTCTTATCATTCTATTTTATGTTTTTAATCTCATACATTGATTCGGAGATTAAAGAGCGCCGTAGATTACAGAACTAATGGCGGCAAAACCACAAATAACTGTAAAAATTTGTACAGGAGCAGAGGTTTTATACTTTGCCATTGCTGGTACATTGCGCATAGCAAAAACAGGCAGTATGAACAAGATGGCCGCAATCATGGGAGCCCCCATGGTTTCAATCATGCCGAGGATACTTGGGTTAATGATAGCAATCACCCAAGTAGTCAGAACAATGAACAGCAATGAGATCTTTTCAATTTTCGTTGTCGACAGTTGGCTACGTGATTTGACCAACCCAACTAAGCCTTCATGGGCACCTAAAAAGTGGCCAAAGTAGCTAGAGGTAATCGCTGCAAAAGCAACAATAGGGCCTAAATAAGAGATAAGCGGAGATTCATGCACATTCGCTAGGTAAGACAATACACTGATGTTTTGTTCCTGCGCCATATGTAATTGCTCTGGGGTCAGAGAAAGTACTACAGAGAAGACAAAAAACATCACAAATCCCATCAGCATCATTGCTGAGCCTGCGGTAATCATATCTGTTTTTGCTACCGCTTTATCACCATGCTCAAGGCGTTGTACTTTAGTAAACTGGCTAATAATAGGGCTGTGGTTAAAAGAGAAGACGATAATAGGAATCGCAAGCCATACTACTAATGGGAGCGAAGACCAATCTGGTGAGCTTTCCATCATTGAAGTATTCCAATCAGGAATTAGGAATAGAGAAAGCGCAAGCAGGATAAAGACTAAGGGGTAAACCATAGCCGAAGTGGCCTTTAGCATCAGTTCTTTACCAAAAACGACACCCGCCGTCATTGCGGTAATGAGAGCACCAGAAAGTAGCCAACGAGGAATGGATGCCATACCAACTTGGTGAACTAAGAAAGAATCAACGGTATTAGTAATACCGACACCATAGATAAGAACAATAGGGTAAATGGCAAAAAAGTAAGCAAAAGTGATAAGGTTAGCGCCAGTTTTACCAAAGTGTTCTTCAACCGTATCGGTAATATCGGAATCAGGTTTGCTCGCTGAAAGTACAAAACGTGCTAATCCTTTATGGGCAAACCAAGTCATAGGTGCAGCAAGTAGGGCTAGAATAACTAATGGCCAAAAGCCTCCCGCCCCTGCCTTAATCGGCAAAAATAGGACGCCAGCCCCGACGGCGGTGCCGAAGAGTGACAGTGACCATACGAAATCTTTATAGGTCCATTTACCAGCAGATTGTGTGGTCGATAAAACCTTTGTGGTTGTATTCATGTTTAATTTACTCATTTTGGGAACAGGAAATAAATCGGGTGCAATTTTGCAGTTTTTCTTACAATAAAAAATAGATCTAAATCATGTATTACCTGTGTTACTGAATGATATGTCAAAAACCGACTCACGATCACGAAAAAACTGTGCTACATGTGAAAAATGTTAATATATGGATTAGATAAAGTTATCTAATGGTGTTTTTGATAGAGTTTTATTGATGCCAAACGTTTGCTTTTCTTGTGCGAAGAAAGGTGAATATGAAAAAAGAGTGCTGTGAAAGACGATAAATTTGGCTAACGAGACAGATTAATATGGTTTTGCAGAGCTTGGATGATTTGAGCGGTCATACCCCATATAAAATGATGTTTATATGGAATAGCAAATACTCTATGTAGGGTATTTTGTATCTGAAAAGTGCTGCTGTAGAGTTTACGTTGATCCAGCAAATAGTTGGCTGGAATTTCAAAAACCTCCTCCACTTCATTGCGATCGATACGCGTTTTATAATTAGCATCAATGAATGCAACAACGGGGGTTACGGCAAAATGGCTGACAGTGACCAGCTCGGGTAGCTGGCCTAAAATCTCGATTTCGTTGCTTGATACCCCAATTTCTTCTTGTGCTTCACGTTTGGCTGTCTGATAGAGTGAACCATCACTCTCTTCATATTTCCCACCGGGAAAACTGATTTGTCCGGGGTGATGTTTAAGGTGAGCGGCTCGTTTTGTTAAGACAATATTGAGCCCATTTTCACGTTCGACAAACCCCACTAAAACGGATGCTTTTCGTAATGAATTTGGCGATAAATGGGCGACACGCAGAAGAGACTGAGCATGATAGGCCGCAGGCATGGTCAAAAGAAAGCTTTGCATTAATTGTGTTTTATTAACGTTAGCAATATCCACGTGAGTTATTCCCATAGGCCCTTGGTTTCTATCTGGTCTTATTATTTAAGAATAGGCAAAATACGACTGAGTTTATCTAATGTTTCTTGATATTCTGCATCACATTGGCTGTCGGCAACGATGCCACCTCCTGCCCAAGCATACAATTGCTGCTGGTGGGCTATCAAGGTTCGGATGCTAATATTGGTATCCATACGCCCATGGCGGCTGATATAACCGATAGAGCCGCAATAAGCACTTCGACGGTGCGGCTCTAACTCTTCAATGATTTCCATTGCCCGTATTTTAGGGGCTCCTGTGATGGAGCCGCCGGGAAAACTGGCTCGCAACAAATCGGTTGTTTGATACTGCGCATTCAGTTTAGCTCGAATCGTACTCACTAAGTGGTGGACGGCAGGAAAGCTTTCAATGGTAAATAGTTTAGGGACATGAACGCTTCCGGGTTTAGCGACCCGTCCAATATCATTACGCAGTAGATCGACGATCATTAAATTTTCTGCTTGATCTTTCTCAGCGCAAGCCAGTTCTCTTGCATTGCTTGCATCTTGTTCTGGGTCCTCACTGCGAGGACGGGTTCCTTTAATCGGTTTCGTTTCAATCTCGTGTTGATTGACCAGTAAAAAACGTTCAGGTGAAACGCTGAGGATTGCGCCTTCTTTAAGGCGTATAAAAGCTGAAAAAGGGGCCTGATTGACTTGCTCTAGTTTTTGGTAAGCCAACCATTCACTGCCAAGATACCCAGCTTGAAAGCGTTGCGCGAGATTGATTTGATAACAATCACCTGAGCGTAAGTATTCTTGAATCTGAGTAAATTTCTGCTGATATTGTTCGGCGGACATATTGGATTGCCAAGCCGTAGTGAGTTTAAAAGGAAGAGGCGAAACTTGAGTCTGGGAATTTAGCCATGCTTGTGCTTTGTCCAGATGTTGGCCGGCCCAGCACGCTGATTGTTGATGGTGGTCGATTATGATTGCCCATTCATAAAGACCGAATGCCATGTCTGGTATCGATAGGTCGTGCTTAGCGATAGAGGGTAATTTTTCCACGCGACGGCCTAAATCATAACTAAAATAGCCAACGGCTCCTCCCACGAAAGGGAGTTCCTCTTGAATAGCCAAACTAGGTAAATAGAGGGCTTGTAATTGAGCGAGGAGTGTAAAAGGATCTGTTTGTGACAATGTCACACCTTCAGGTTCTCGAATTTCTGTTGTATCCGCAAAGGTGGTCAAGGTTACAATAGGATTAGCGACCAGAATATCAAATCGGCTGTCTTCATGCTGCTCTGATGGAGAGCGTAATAACATCGCCCAAGGTAAATGCTCAATGTGTGAAAAAATCTGATGCGCAAGGTTTTTTTGGTAGCCGATAGACTGAATTTGCACGGTTTTTGGTTCGTTGGTATTCATTTGTGTAATTTGTGACAAAGGGACACTTCACTGCATAGCGTGTTGAGGAAAGCAAGAGTATCATATAGAGGCATAACCTCAAGCCGTGAGCAAAACAAGCGGATTTCTTGAGGTTGTAAGAGTATAAAACTCTAAAAGTTGCTATTTGATGTAATGTGTTCAATTCAGTCGATTTTCGCCTTCTGGCATTACTGACGCTCGAGTACACCATTATTTAAGCGCTGGCCCATGGAAGCATAATGATAACGAGGCATGCAATGACGGTTATACGCAAGCAAGATGTGATCAGCAGTGTTGCTGATGCTCTTCAGTACATTTCTTACTACCACCCTCTGGATTTTATTCAAGCACTAGAACAAGCCTACTACCGCGAAGAAAGCCAAGCGGCAAAAGATGCGATTGCACAAATTCTGATTAACTCAAGAATGTCAGCAGAAGGGCATCGTCCGATTTGTCAAGATACCGGAATTGTGACTTGTTTTGTCAATATTGGTATGGACGTTCAATGGGACGCGACCGATATGACCGTGCAACAAATGGTTGATGAAGGGGTTCGTCAGGCTTATACGAATCCCGATAATCCGCTACGAGCATCTGTATTGATGGATCCTGCGGGTAAACGCATCAACACAAAAGACAATACGCCAGCCGTTGTACACATTAACATGGTACCGGGAGATAAAGTTGAGATTCAAATCGCCGCCAAAGGTGGTGGTAGTGAAAACAAAACGAAAATGGCGATGCTGAATCCATCGGACGATATTGCTGAATGGGTAGAAAAAACGCTACCAACTATGGGCGCGGGCTGGTGTCCTCCCGGTATGCTAGGGATCGGCATTGGTGGAACGGCTGAAAAAGCGGCCGTTTTAGCCAAAGAGTCTTTGATGGAGCACATCGATATTCAAGAGTTAATTGAGCGCGGCCCACAGAATGCAGAAGAAGAGCTTCGGTTAGACATCTTTAACCGAGTGAATAAGCTCGGTATTGGTGCACAAGGGCTGGGTGGGCTAACCACGGTCGTTGACGTAAAAATCAAAACAGCGCCAACCCATGCGGCATCAAAACCGGTGTGTTTAATCCCGAACTGTGCAGCAACGCGTCATGTGCATTTTACGCTAGACGGTTCTGGCCCCGCAGAATTAACGCCACCTAAGTTAGAAGACTGGCCACAAATCACTTGGGAAGCGGGTGAAAATACTCGTCGAGTGAATCTGGATACGGTTACACAGCAAGAAATCGAGACTTGGAAAACCGGAGAAACAGTACTGCTTTCTGGTAAAATTTTGACGGGTCGAGATGCGGCACATAAACGTATTCAAACGATGCTACAAAATGGTGAAAGCTTGCCAGAAGGTGTCGATTTGAAAGGTAAATTTATCTACTACGTTGGCCCTGTTGACGCGGTGGGGGATGAAGTGGTGGGGCCTGCTGGTCCAACAACCTCTACCCGCATGGATAAATTTACCGATATGATGCTGGAAGAAGTTGGGGTGATGGGCATGATCGGGAAAGCCGAGCGTGGCCCTGCAACCGTCGAATCCATTAAGAAAAACAAAGCGGTTTATCTGATGGCCGTTGGTGGAGCGGCTTACTTAGTGGCGAAAGCGATTAAAAAGGCTCGTGTTGTGGCTTTTGAAGATTTGGGGATGGAAGCGATTTACGAATTTGAAGTTGAAGATATGCCCGTGAGTGTTGCGGTTGATTCAACAGGGGCAAATGCCCATCAAATTGGCCCTGATACTTGGCGGGTAAAAATTGCGGAAGCTGCAAAGTAACTTCAATTTATTGACAACTGAGTTTGAAGTAACCAAAAGGTGTAGCGATGGCTACACCTTTTGTGTATTAAGGCCTGTTGAGTATATACTAGAGCAACTAATTGAATTCTCAGGAGAAGAAAATGCCACGCTTTATACGAATTTTACAAATGGCGATTGCCATTATTATCGGCATCTTTCTAATGTATGATTTAGTCCTTCACGGAGTCAGTCTATTTGATAATAGATATGTGATCATTTCGATTGTATTGTTCGTCATACTACAGATTAGTTTGTTCGTTATTTACAAGTTAATTGAAGATGATTAAAACGTACTGCGTTCACGATATGCCATAGTGTGCCATTTAACTTGAGTGTGTGCTGAGTATGGAAATGAAGCCTTTGAAGCATTTCAGAGGCTTTTTATTCTTCTCTTGCATTACCAAGTTATTATGCACACTATCATTGTGGTTTCGCTGAGAGTCGTTAATCGTTTTTTGCTTCTCCACGTTACCGCATCTTTATTTTAATTTTTACAATAAAATCTCACCAGCGAGGTCTGAGTTATTCATGAAGCGCATTGGTCAAGAAGTCAGTGATTTTATTCATCGAGGTTTAGATTCTCATGTCCGTTTAGCGGTGACAGGGCTTTCTCGAGCAGGTAAAACGGCGTTTATCAGTTCCTTAGTCAATCAACTGCTGCACACCTCCACTCATGATCACTTGCCTCTATTTTCCGCGGCGAGAGACAAGCGTATTATTGGTGCGAAACGTGTTCCACAAAGTAATTTAATGATTCCTCGTTTTAGTTATGATGAAGCGATGGATCAACTGCATCAATCGCCTCCCATGTGGCCTGTACCAACCCGAGATGTGAGTGAAATCCGCTTAGCTATTAAGTATCGTCCTGAAAAACGTAGCAAACGGCTGCTCGGAAGTACCGCCACATTATATCTCGATATTGTTGATTACCCCGGTGAATGGCTATTGGATTTACCGATGTTGGGTATAGATTTTATGACGTGGTCAGCATTGCAGATAAACGCTTTGCATGGCATCCGAGCCGAGTTAGCTCAACCTTGGTTACGTGAACTCAACGCCTTAGATCTGAATCAAGAGGCAGATGAAAAAACTTTAGCGCATATTGCGGCCTTGTATACCGATTATCTTCATCAATGTAAGCAACAAGGGCTACATTGGGTGCAGCCTGGGCGCTTTGTTTTACCGGGAGAGCTGGCGGGGGCTCCTGTTTTGCAATTTTTTCCATGCCTAGCCGTCAAGGAGGATGGCAAAATTGCGAAACATTCGATGTTCGATTTACTTAATGCTCGTTATCAAGAGTACCAAAGTAAAGTGGTTAAGCGATTTTATAAGCATCATTTCTCAACGTTTGACCGACAAATCGTCTTAGTTGATTGCTTATCGCCTTTAAACTCGGGTTATGAGTCATTCATGGATATGCGTGGTGCGATTGAACAAATTATGCATAGTTTCCGTTATGGACGAAATGGCTTACTTAACCGTTTGTTTGCCCCCAAAATAGATAAAATCGTGTTTGCGGCAACCAAAGCGGATCACGTCACGCCAGATCAACATCCCAATATGGTTTCATTATTACAGCAGATGATCCATCCTGCATGGCAGCACGCTGCTTATGAAAATATTGCCATGAGTTGCCTAAGTTTGGCTTCAATCCGAGCCACTCAGTCTGGATACATTGAAACTGCCCAGAATCCCATATCCGCCATTCAGGGAACCCGCTTGACGGGCGAGAGTATCACCCTTTTCCCGGGAGAAGTGCCTAAGAAATTGCCTAGTCCAGATTATTGGCAGCAACATTCGTTTGATTTCGTCGCCTTTCGTCCTATGCCTAGCAATGTCGATCAACCTTGCCTGCATATTCGGATGGATAAAGCGTTAGAAACGTTATTAGGAGATAAGCTGAAATGAGTGATTTAAAAAGTAAGCAAGTCTTTAACCAGCCGTTAAAACAGGCTGACGTAACAGAAACATTGACGACTCAAATTGCGTTTACGGAGCCTGTGCAGTTTGTGCCTGAAGTGACGGTGGAAGAAGAAGGGGAGGCTGAAGTTAAACTTGAGCAGATTATTCGCCCTTCTAAAAGAAGAAAAGGGGGTATCGTTACTCTGTTAATGCTATTTTCTGGTTTGATTGGCTGGCAAGCCATGGATTCTATCTGGACATCGATTCAAACTGCCGATTGGCTTGCTCTCGCATGGAGTGGTTTTCTGGCTGGGTTAGCGGGGTTGGGGATCGGCAGTATAAGTCGAGAATTGTGGAAGCTGCGTAAGCTTCGTCAGCATTTCTCAGTTCAAGAGCAGGCTGAAAGTCTGATTTTACAGGATGCAGTGGGAGAAGGCCTCCGTTTTTGTGAAAACTTAGCCCAGCACGCGCATATTAATCAGCAGAGCGAGGTTTATCAGCGTTGGTTAAATAGTGTCAATGACAGCCACAGTGATGCCGATATTATAGAATTGTATGACGCGATGGTGGTGAGTGAGCAAGATAAAAAGGCAACCCAAATTGTCTCACGCCATGCGACTGAAGCCGCGGTCTTGGTTGCCATCAGCCCATTGGCATTAGTCGATATGCTGTTTGTTGCATGGCGTAACTTTAAAATGATTGATCAATTAGCGAAAGTATACGGGATAGAATTAGGGTACTGGTCGCGCATACAACTGTTTAAGGCGGTGTTGGTCAATATGGCGTTGGCGGGAGTGAGTGAAGTGGCTATTGACGTAAGTATGGATCTGCTTTCGATGGATTTTACTAAGAAAGTTTCTGCTCGAGCTGGGCAAGGATTAGGGGTAGGTCTGCTGACGGCTCGGTTAGGATTAAAAGCGATGGCCTTACTGCGTCCTTTACCTTGGCAAACAGAGCGTAGGGTGAAGCTGCGTGAAATTCGTCAGCAGATTGTCGCCAAGATAACGGCTTTGGTGTCTAAATAATCAATAGTGGGTTTTGTGTGGGATTTCCTAGGGATTTTGCAGAGAATCGCTTGACGCTTTTTATACCTTGATAGACACTAGTGTCAACTTTTCGTGACACTTTCTGACTAGGATACAATTCAGTGCGCCTTGAAGTTTTTTGTGAAGACAGACTTGGGTTAACTCGAGAGCTGCTTGATATTCTCGCCTCGAAAAACATCGATCTTCGAGGCATCGAAATTGATGTCGTAGGGATTATTTACCTCAACTGCCCCGATATTGATTTTGATACTTTCAGTGAACTGATGGCTGAAATTCGTCGTATTTCTGGGGTCAAAGATGTTCGTAAAATCCAGTTTATGCCGATGGAAAGACATAATACAGAGCTTATCTCACTGCTTGATAATCTTCCTGATGCTGTACTAGCTATCGACTTAAAGGGGGCGGTTGACATGGCGAATCAAAGTGCACTAGCCCTATTTAATAAAAATAGCGACGAAGTGATTGGTCGGCAAATCACTCAGCTGTTGCCTTCATTTAATTTTTCACGATGGGTCGAAGGCAGTAAAGCTCGAATTCGAGAAGAGGTGGTGATTGAAGGGCTGGATTATAGAATGGAGCTGATGCCCGTTTATATTCGTGATGAGTCCCAACAATCTACACTTGCCAGTTGCATGATGATTTTACGTGCTCAATTGGCCTCTTCTCAACAAGATAGTCACCTACCTGTTCATAATAACTTAGGTTTTGAACACTTTGTTGGGGTATCTAACCGCCATAAGTCATTAATGAATCATGCGAAAAAGCTGGCGATGTTAGATCAACCGCTCTTGTTAGAAGGAGAAACCGGAACAGGAAAAGAGATGCTAGCTCGGGCTTGCCATCATCGTTCCCATCGTTCTAATTCCCCTTTTTTAGTATTGAGCTGTGCTTCTATGCCCGACGATGTGGCAGAAACCGAGCTATTTGGTCATGCCCCCGGTTCGTTCAACCATCAACAAGGACACAAAGGTATTTTTGAGCAGGCGAATGGGGGAACCGTTTTTCTTGATGAAATCGGTGAAATGAGCCCACATCTGCAAATTAAACTGCTGCGTTTTTTACAAGATGGTACTTTCCGTCGGGTGGGAGAAGAGCATGAAATGCATGTCGACGTGCGAGTTATCGCGTCTACGCGCCACCATCTCGCCGACCTCGCTGAATCTGGTCGTTTTCGAGAAGATCTCTTCTATCGATTGAACGTGCTGACCGTACGTATTCCGCCATTACGTGAACGTCCGAGTGATATTCAGCCTTTGTTAGAACTCTTTATTGCGAAGCATACACAGAAGTTAGGTATGATTAAACCTGAACTGGCTGACGATCTGCTTGACCAACTTACCCATTACCCTTGGCCGGGTAACATACGCCAGTTAGATAATATGGTTTTACGGGCTTTAACTGAAATGCCAGATAATTTTTTACGTGTCGATTATTTCCACCTTCCACCACTGGAAGCGGGCACTTCTGGTTTGGCGAGTGTAAACCTTGATGGTCCTCTGGATGAAATCATGAAAGCGTATGAAGCACAAATTCTTGATAAGTTATATCAATCGTTCCCTTCTAGCCGTAAGTTAGCTAAAAGACTGAATGTGTCACATACGTCAGTGGCCAATAAATTACGGGATTATGGGATAAGGAAACGTTGATGGACACATCATTGTACTCCGTTTATCAAACCGATGGGGAGATCATTGTCCGAACCGCAAGGCGAGAGGACGCGTTGATGATCGTCCAATACTTTACCGATAATCGTGACTATCTCAAGCCTTGGGAACCCAAACGAGAAGTGGGCTTTTTTCAAGTGACGGGATGGCAGCAAAAATTGCTTAAGCTTGATGAGCTGCATAAGTTGGCATTGGGTTATTATTTGCTCATTATTGATGCAAAAAGCCAAGCTATGTTGGGGACAATTTCGTTTAGTAACTTGACGCGATTTCCTTTTTACGCGTGTCATGTTGGTTACTCATTAGCCGAAAATGCACAAGGTCGTTATATCATGACAAGAGCGTTGACTCTGGCATGTCAGTATTTGTTTGAACAGCAAAATATGCACCGCATTATGGCGGCTTACATGCCTCATAATACCCGTAGTGCTGCGGTATTGGAGCGATTAGGCTTTGTGCGTGAAGGCTTAGCAAAAGATTACTTACTGATTGATGGCCAGTGGCAAGACCATATACTCACTTCATTAATAAACCCAAATTGGCAAGCCAATTTACCGAAATAATGTTTATTTATTCTCTCCGACCCAATGTGGGGTGGATTAACATCTAAGGACATTTCATGTCGTATTTGCCTTTGGAACAATACCCAAGGAAATGGATTTTTACTCATCAGTCAATGCCGATATCAGAGCCAGAATTGGCACAGATTAAGCCCATGACGCCCATGCGTTCTGCTCAGTTTTGGAAAGAAAATGTCAGTGCTCAGAGCCCTGATGCCGATCGATTCAGTTCTCAAGATTGGCCAAGTAAACCCGGCAGTTGGACAGAACAGGTGGATTGGATGGCTGAGTGGGAAAGTGATGAAGCTGAGTTACCACAAGCCATTTTAGCGCATATTGATTGGCAAGATGATGTTACGATCTATTTCTGCTATGAGAAATATAATGTGATTGAAACCAAATGGTCTGTGTTTAAAAGAAACTGGAAAAATTTTCTTTTCTATGATGATGGGCCAATCTTATTGGGGCGTCGTCGGACCGAGACTCTTTGGTTCCAAACCGATGGTACGGTGAAACTGGGTCATCGAAAATAAATAGGGTTAATCGAATATAAGTATTGTCAAAAAGCCGAGATGTTTATTCTCGGCTTTTTTGTTGGAAATTTGATAATTTGATAAGGAAAAACGACCTAACCGTCTGTTTTTTTCCTCTGTGCACTTAGTGTACTTCCCATGGAGGCGCTGATGATAAGGCCAATCGCCAACCATTGTGAGAGTGCGAGTTGTTCACTCAAAATGAGAAAGCCCGCCATGGCAGCTATCGCAGGTTCTAAACTCATCATGACACTGAAATGTTGAGTAGAAAGTCGTTTTAACGCTAGCATCTCTAGGCTGTATGGGAGTGCACTGGAGAGCAGAGCAATGGTTAGTGCCATGGGTAACACGGACCATGTAAAAATACTTGATGTGGCGGTCATTGCACCAATAGGAAAGATAATGATTGCCGCTACCGTCATGCCAATGGCGACCGTCATTCCACCAGAGCCAACACTGCCTGCTCGTTGACCAAACCAAATATACCCTGCCCAGCAACCGCCAGCGCTGAGTGCCAATAACACTCCGATAGGATCTAAGGCATCGACTCCCGTCATATCTGGTAGTAGTAACAACATGCCGAAAATAGCAAAGGCCACCCAGACGATGTCGAGTTTCCGTTTCGAAGAAAAGAGCGCAAGAAGTAGTGGGCCTGAGAATTCAAGTGCGACCCCAATTCCTAATGGAATACGTTCAATGGCAAAATAAAATAGGATCTGCATTCCACCTAAGCTGGTGCCATAGATGATCATAGAACGCCACTGCGAGAGTGTGAGGGATATACGCCAAGGACGAAATACCATCAATAGAATGAGTGCTGCAAGACTAATCCGGAGTGCGACCGTTCCCCCTGGGCCAACAATGGGGAACAGCTGTTTAGCAAGTGAAGAGCCAGATTGGATGGCCATCATGGCAACCAGTAGGTAGCCAACGGCGATGAATATTGGGGATTTTAGGGTCATAGTACTCTTTGATTTGAAATCCTATTATCAGTGATGGGGAACGGAAAGAGGTTATCCCTGTTTTCTGTCAGGAATTGAACGGACGCTCTACTTTTTATGCTATTTTATGGTTTCAATACTAAGAGTGAAGCCAAATATAGATAAAAATCTATTTTGCCTGAATTTAAATAAATGGCAATGTAAAGCCGAGTTGTCTGTCACTGGGAAAAGCCTCAGTCTAATAAGGAAATACTTAGGCTGAGGCTTGAATCATTGTGCGGGGCTTATTTTACGTAGAGGCGGGGATTAGCGCTTCCCCAGATGGTGTACAATTCAGGAAAAATAACCTCACTGTCTTCTTCCATTCGTTCGGCGGTGATCCGGTTTTTACCCTGAGGCCCAAATAGAACCACCTCTTGTCCGGGTTGTACGCCTTTCACTTCTGATACATCGATCATGGTCGTATTCATCGAGGTGACACCCACAACCTTGGTCCATTGTCCATTTACCAATACTTGAGCTTTATTCCCCATTTTACGTGGATAACCGTCCGAGTAACCGATGGGAAGGTTGGCTAAGACTCTGTCGCTCTGTGTGGTATACGTGCTGTCATAGCCGACCGTTGTCTCCGCCGGTACTTGGTGAAGCGAAGCGATACGTGTTTTAAATGACAGGATAGAGGGATACTCTGGATTTGTTGGTAAATCCCCATAAAGAACCCCACCAGGACGAACCATATCTAGCTGTGCTTCTGGAACATTCAGTGCCGTGTATGAGTTGGCTACATGGAATAATACTTGTTCACGTATTAGTGGGCTTTGATCCACTAACCAATTGGCATGTTGATGAAAACTCGCTAGTTTTTCACGGATATCATCGGGATTGTAGTTCGGGAAATGGGTCATGATCCCAACAATCTGCAATCCTTTGGCATTAACGATATCTCTTGCTTCTTTCCGCCCTTTATCATCGCTCATATCAATACCATTTCGTCCCATTCCACCATCATTTAAGGCAAGGTGAACTTTAATAGGAGAGGCGAGTTGTTTTCCTAATTGAGCAAGTTGTTCGGCTTGAGATTTTGTCCCAATCAATTCTTCAACATGGAGTTCGGTAACTGCTTTAATTTCATCCAGAGTTGCCGACCGAACACGCATGAGTTGCCCAGTAAAACCACTTTCACGAACTGCACGAGCTTCGGCATTACTGGTAATAGCGACACAGGGGATCCCCTGTTCAATGATGGTTGGCATAAGCCCTCGAATACCATTCCCGTAGGCGTCAGCTTTCATCACCGCACAGATTTTACTGCTTGGTTGGATATGAGACTTGAAACGTTCAATATTGGCTGAAAATTGAGAGAGACTGATTTCTAACCAAGCATTGGACTGAGCAACCTCCGATGTGGAAGATAAGGATTCCGATAATGAGAGTGGGGCGGATTGGCCTAAAATGGGAGTGACGGTGGCAGCAATAGCCAGTGAAAGCACGGTGGCGTTAAAACGCATAAAATCTCCTCGTGATGAGCGTTCATTGTTTGTCATGAAGTTTTTAATATTAACACTATATGAAACGGCGAATAAAAAGAATCATCGCCAGCTCCCTAACGGGGGGCTGGCGATCTCGGTAGTAGGAATCTGATTATTTCAGCTTAAAGCGGACCATCGCATTTTGTAAGGATATTGAAAGTTGAGCTAACTCATTACAGGCTTGAGCGGTTTGATTCGCGCCTTCTGCCACTTCCTGCGAGGCTAAATGAATATTTTCAATATTACGAGTGAGCTCATCGGCCACGGAATCTTGTTGGCTACAAGCACTGGCGATTTGTGCTCCCATGTCAGCGACCTGTGCAATGGATTGCTCAATGGTATGCATAAGTTGTTGGGAGTGGTTTCCTTGCTCCACACAGTTTTCAATACTATGACAAGAGCGCTCCGTTCCTTCTTTGGCCTCTTTTGCCATGGACTGTAATTTTTCAATGATGTTAGTAATCTCTCCAGTAGAAGCTTGAGTTCTAGCTGCTAGAGTTCTCACTTCATCGGCCACCACGGCAAACCCACGCCCAGACTCACCCGCTCGAGCCGCTTCAATGGCTGCGTTTAGCGCTAAAAGATTGGTTTGGTCGGCAATGCTTCGAATGACATCAACAATCATATTCACTTGGTTAGATTGGTGTTCTAACTCCGAGACCGTTTCCCCCGTTTTTGTGATGACATCGGCCACCTTAATAATGGATGAGACCATCTCTTTATTGTCTTTTGCACCTTCTTGGACGCGTCGATTGGTTTGGTCGATCTCTTCCGCCGTATTTTCTGTATTGCTAGCGACATCAGCAACGGCAGCTTTCATCTCACTCATTGCGGTCGCAACTTGTGTGATTTGATCTTGTTGCTCACGCATACCTTGAGCTGATAGAGACGAAATCTGTGACATCTCTTCTACGGCACTACTGAGTTGTGTAACGGCAGAAATACTTTCTTCAATCAACTGACGTAAGTTTTCTTGCATAGCGATAGAAGCATCCGCGAGTTCTCCTAACTCATCATGACCAATTGCTGAGCGGTCCAGCTTGTGCGAAAGATCTCCTTTTGCAATCAAAAGTGATTGGTCGACCACCAATTTTAGCGGTTGGCAAATAATACGTGTTAAAAAATAGGTGATCGCTACCATAAAAATTACAATGAAGAGATTTATGATCCCTGAGCTTGTATTAAGGCGTTCCACCGCTGAAATAATGTATTGCTTATTCCCATCCATTGCCTGTTTTAAAACGCCTGATAATTGCTTAATACTGCTCTCTAACGCATTGAAATCGGTAAGCGATTGGTCCAGAAGACGCTGGGCTTGGGCTTGATTCATTTCTGATAAGGCTTGGTTAAACTGAGTCATGATTCGATTGTAACTTTGCCATTGCTCCATTAAGCGTTTGAAAATTCGTTCTTCTTCACCGGGCCAAACGTCTTCTCCATAGGTTTTTAGTGCCGTATCAATCGTTTGTTGCAGTTGTCGGCTTTGATTCAGCCGCCGCTGGATCTCGGAGGAATCGTTGGTGAGTAAAGAAGCGAATTGACTTCGACGCCAGTAGGAGAGGTTGGATTCTATCTCATCAACCGCTTCATAAGCAGGGAAGGTATCTTCTGTGAAATTCAGCAATTGATTTTGAATTTCTAAATGTTCTGTGTGCAAAAACCATGCGAAGACGATATTGATGAGGGCGATCAGTCCAAATCCAGTGGCTAATTTTTTACTAATAGGCATATTTTTTAGAAACATGAATAAGTTACCTTAGTTTGGGAAAATTCCATGAATACCAAGCACAACTCCTTCGTAAACCTGTCCATTTGGGTGAAAATCACCCATTAGGTATCCGTTATTCTGATTTTCAGCTAGGAAATTGTGCATATTATCACGTGTTTTATTATGAGTAGTGATAAATATAACCATAGCTAATGAATGGGCTTTTTCCGTAAACTCAGATAGATAAAATGTGAGCAATTGTGAGAGGAAAAGAGATAAGAACGATAAATTTTTACTACTTATTGAAAGTTATAGATATTCGTTGATCTACACCTAAGTATTTCTTTTTTCCTTCGGCATAATTAATCCATGCTCTAAAAAATACATCGTTGTGAGGTATAGAGCATATCCCAAAGTGGTGGAGCCATTGGAAAACCATTCAGGCCATCATGAACGGATCTTTGCATAAATGTTCTCAGGAAGAGTGAATATGATACATCCTTATCTCAAGTTTATAATCCCGATAGCGATTCCACTATTGATTTTATGGTTGCCTTTGTCGGCTTTTCCCTTTGACGGGCTAACCATCATTCAGCAACGGGTAATTGCCATCTTCCTACTGGCCGCATTGCTGTGGGTCTTTGAGCCTATTCCTATCTATGCCACTTCCGTGGTTATCATTGTTTTAGAGTTGTTGATGTTATCAGATAAAGGACTGTGGGTATTTAAAACCCAGCAACACCTTCCTGAGTTTGGTGGTTTACTCCGGCACAGTGAAATTATGGCAACATTTGCGAGCCCCATTATTATGCTTTTTTTAGGGGGCTTTTTCCTTGCTATGGCAG
>JTFO01001665.1_pt1 | contig 18554 bp, 17 predicted proteins | sample 235411 | NCBI WGS metagenome assembly JTFO01 (sample SAMN03067590, study PRJNA260953) | activated sludge metagenome | biome: Sludge; feature: Wastewater; isolation source: CETP activated sludge from laboratory augmented bioreactor treating... | place: India:Gujarat | collected 2013-04
GTAGCTCTAATTCCGCACCATAGCTATTGCCACTGGCAGCGTTTTCAATGTAACCAACAAACTGCTGTTGTCGATTAATCCAACTCTTAAGCTGTACGTCATTACGGTCTTGGTAAAACAAAGCTGCATTAAACAACAGGGTATCGCTATCGTTGATATATTTGTAACCAAGCTCGTAACTGGTGAGCAACTCAGGTGCAAAGGTAGCCCGCTGCTGCAGGAACTGGCCCAACTCGGTATCTAACTGACCACTCACCTTACCCAGCGCCTCACCATTCACCCCACCCGTTTTATAGCCACGCGCTAGGGTGCTGTACCACATGCCACCAGCTAGGGTTTGATAACTTAAACTCAGCCGTCCGCCCCACATAGAATCACTCGGCTTAGCTGCCACCTGATTACTATCCTGATAAGGATTACGATAACGCTCTAAACGCAGTCCGGTAGTGAGTTGCCAGCGATCGCTTAACTGCTGAACCAGCTCACCATAAAGGGCGAGGTGCCGGCTTTGATAAGAACTAACAAAGCGATCTTGCTGGTCAATATCCCAGTTCATAAAATCTCGTTGCATGTCCTCATCACGCTGATAGGCATACAGCCCTAACACCCAATCTGTTGGTAAGCCCAGCCATACTTGCGGCTGTGTACTTAACCAACGTACTTCTACACTATGGTCTTGGCGCTGCCGTTGATAGCTATCTACCGAGGCATATTCCCATCCCGGCGCAATCCCTGGATAGCTCCAATCTTCGTCATAACTGTACTTACTATCAGCATTAAGATAACTGTAAGCCAGCAACAACTCGCTGTATTGCCAACCCGAAAAGGTTGCGGCAAAGCGCACTGCTTGCTGGGTTAAATCATCTTCTCCAGGTTGGTCGGCATAACTTTGCCGAGTATTATCCAGGCTAAAGGCATCGTAGCCATTATCTTGCCGATAGCTATGCAGGGTAGAACGTAAACTCCAATCGCTGCCTAACTCGGTAAAAACATTCAAACGTACTGCACGTTCGGAACGCTGTTGGGTATCATCTCGTTGCAAATAGAGGTTTTCGGTAAAACCATCATCCCGCTGTTGATAAATACTTAAACGTGCATCGCCCAAAGCACCAACCGCCCCACCCAGCGCTAGGCCAGCGCGACGCCCCCCATAGTTTGCAATACCGAGTAACCACTCGCCACTATGTTCTGATTGGGCTCGAGTGCTTTCTAGCACCAACATGCCGGCCATGCCATCGGCACCAAAGCGGCCACTTTGGGGGCCGCGATAGATCTCAACTTGGCTGATATCAAACAATTGTGCGGCTTGGCCTAACCCGCTGTAATTAATACCATCAATAAGCAAACCTACCGAAGGATTAATAGGGTCAACAAACTGACTACGCTCACCAATACCACGAATTTGAATGAATCGTGCGCGCGAGCTCCCCCCTGCAAAATTAACGTTAGCAACGCCTTGCAGTACTTCATCAAGATGCATAGCGCCGCGCTCAGCCACCATGCTTGCGCTAATAGTGGCGACACTGGTAGGGGTTTCATTGACCGTTAGCTGCCGAAATTGACCTTGCACGCGAATACGCTCTAACTCGATAGCAGCGTCATCAGCAGAGGTTGGCTGCGTGGCCTCAGTGGCGGCATGGGCAAGACTAGTGACTAGGGTAAAGCCTACTAACAGGCTCGAAACAACAGGTACAACAGAGTTAAACATTGGATTATTTCCTTAAAACACATAAGAAACAATCCGGCTTGGCAGGTCTATAATGGAGGTTGTTAGCTACCATCCCTACGCCAGTATTAACCGGATCAGGTGCAAAGGGTTCGCAAGTTGCATCTCAGCCAGTCGTCGTGAACGACCGGCACCCCTTGGTAATGCGGACAAAGTATAACAGAGACGCTTAGATAAAGGCCAGAGCATCGCCGTAAAGTTGGACCAGTGGTAAGCCATTGGCATGAAATTCGTCGCGAATAATCCTTACCATTTCAAAGCGCCCAGCAGCATAAACATCGGCTTCGCCAAGATCACTTTGGTCGGTTAGCACGGCTTGGTGAACCAAGCCAGTAAGTCCCGTCCAAGTGGGCTCTGGGTATTGCACCACAGGGCGGTAATAAAAATGAGGATAGGCTTCGGCTAACGCTTGCAATTGATCATGCAAATAAAGATCAGCGCTGCTACGCACGCCCCAATACAAAGTGACTGGACGAGTTGATTTGCGCTGTAAATGTGCCTGTGCAATAGACCATGCGTAAGAAAACCCGGTGCCTCCAGCAATCAAAATAAGCGGTCGAGTACTTTGCGTATCATCACGGTACCAAGCGTCGCCGAGCGGTCCTTCAATCTCGATACAGCCGTTGTTGCGCATGCTTTCAAGCACTTCATAGGCGTACTTATTCTCTGGCGTAGCACCAATATGCAACTCTAACAGACTGCCATCTGAGGGGCACGAGGCGATCGAGAACGGCCGTTTATCCCGCTCCCCCATCACTACTTGCAAATATTGCCCCGCTTTAAATTTCATCGCTTGCGGCGGTTGCAGTTGCACGCGATACACAGCGGCAGTCAAAGCTTCGATGGCCGTTACTTGGCACAACATGGTTTGCATCACATTTTTCCTATATCTATGTTGTAGGTGTTTACGGCTGAGTATTAAAGATATCCAGCTCATCCCACAATTGGTCTACCCGGGCGCGGACTTGCTCATCCATCACAATTGGCGTACCCCATTCTCGTTGGGTTTCACCTGGCCATTTATTGGTCGCGTCCATCCCCATTTTTGAGCCAAGCCCTGATACTGGTGAGGCAAAATCCAGATAATCAATCGGGGTGTTTTCTATCAACACCGTATCGCGTGCGGGATCCATCCGAGTTGTCATTGCCCAGATAACATCTTTCCAATCACGGGCATTGATGTCGTCATCACAAACAATAACAAACTTGGTGTACATAAATTGGCGTAAGAAACTCCATACCCCCATCATCACTCGTTTGGCGTGTCCGGCGTATTGCTTCTTCATGGTCACCACCGCCACTCGGTACGAGCAGCCTTCTGGTGGCAGATAAAAATCAACAATTTCTGGAAACTGTTTCTGCAGTAACGGCACAAACACTTCGTTAAGCGCCACCCCCAGCACCGCCGGCTCATCGGGTGGGCGTCCGGTATATGTACTATGATAAATGGGTTGCTTACGCATGGTGATATGCGTCACGGTAAAGACAGGGAAATCATCCACCTCGTTATAATAACCGGTGTGATCGCCATAAGGTCCTTCTGGAGCCATTTCGTCAGGCGCAATATAGCCCTCTAGAATAATTTCGGCATGAGCTGGTACTTGCAGAGAGTTGCTAACGCACTGGGTTACCTCGGTCTTGCCATCACGAAGCAGGCCAGCAAAAGCGTACTCTGAGAGCGTATCTGGTACCGGCGTAACGGCGCCGAGAATGGTCGCAGGGTCAGCTCCTAAAGCTACGGCTACTGGAAAGTTTTCGCCCGGATGACGACGTTTGAACTCTTGAAAATCCAACGCACCGCCACGATGCGACAACCAGCGCATGATGAGTTTGTTTTTACCCAGCACCTGCTGTCGATAAATACCTAGGTTTTGTCGTTCTTTGTGAGGACCTTTGGTTACCGTCAAGCCCCAAGTCACGAGCGGAGCAACGTCGCCTGGCCAGCAATGCTGTATCGGCAACTTGGTTAAATCCACTTGCTCACCCGTTAAGACCAACTCTTGGCACGGCGCCTTTTTCAGTTGTTTAGGTGACATGCTTAGCACTTTCTTATACAACGGCAACAGATTTAACGCATCTCGAAAGCCCTTAGGCGGCTCTGGCTCTTTCAAAAACGCCAATAACTTGCCTACATCCCGTAACGCTGCTACTGAGTCTTGCCCCATTCCTAGCGCGACCCGTTCAGGTGTACCAAATAGATTAGCTAACACCGGAATATCGTGGCCTTTCACGTTCTCAAACAACAATGCTGGACCGCCCGCCTTGAGCGTTCTGTCAGCTATTTCTGTCATTTCTAGGTAGGGATCAATCGGCTGCTGAATACGCTTCAGTTCGCCTCGTTGTTCCAATAATGCTATAAAACCACGTAAATCTTGATATTTCACGGTGACACTCACTATTTGCATGGGTGCTGTAAAAGCAATTAGGCGCGCAGTATAAATGTTTTTGATATAGTTTTCAGCGATAGCTGTTTTTCTACCAAGGAATTCTACCAAGGATAATCAAATGCTCGCATTTTGGATCATTACTGCACTAACGCTAGTGCTCGTGATAACAACCTTAGCGCCATTTTCTAGTAGTAAAGTATGGTGGGTCAGAATCTGGGATTTTCCGCGTTTACAAGAAACCGCCATCGCACTTTTCTTATTAATCGCTAGTGCAACTTTTTTGCCTGCCCACCAACCCAGTACCTGGGTGCTAGTAGCGCTACAACTAGCTTGTGGGGCTTGGCATTTGTGGTGGATTTTTCCCTACACTCCTTTTGCTGAGCGCACCGTTGCTAGATATCGACGCAAGCATGAGCCGAGCATCAGTGATCATTTACGGATTCTCACGGTCAATGTACTCGAGCCCAATCGCAATGCCATTAAACTCCTGAAATTAATTCATCAACACCGCCCCGATATTGTTGTAGCGGTAGAAACGGATGCTTGGTGGATGCAACAACTTGATGAAATACAAGATCATTTGCCTTACGTGCAGCGCTGCCCGTTAGATAATTTATACGGCATGCTGGTGTATTCTAAATGGCCGTTAGTGGATGCTGAAACGCGCTTTATGGTAGAGCCACAGGTACCTTCAATGCATTTTACCTTGCAGTTACCCAATTCACAGGTACGCATGCACTGTGTGCACCCTGCCCCACCTAGCCCTACTGAAAACGAAAAATCGCGCGAACGTGACAAAGAATTGCAAGCGGTGGCCCGCATCGCCTTAAATGAAACCGGCCCGGTGATAGTCACGGGTGATCTCAATGACGTTGCTTGGTCACGCTCAACCCGCACTTTTATGCGCATTAGCAAATTATTAGACCCTCGGATGGGACGCGGTATTTATAACACCTTTCATGCCAAAATCCCGTTGCTACGCTGGCCGCTCGACCACATTTTTCATAGTCCCCACTTTATGCTGGTGAAGATTAAGCGCTTACCAGCGTTTGGTTCCGATCATTTTGCGTTGCTTACGGAGCTGGCTCTGAAAAAATAAAAAAGCCAGCAAGGTAAGCTGGCTTTTTACTAATAACTAAGACGAGCGACTTAGCTCTTTTGGCGTTTCATCGCTTCAAAGAATTCATCGTTAGTTTTGGTCATTTGTAACTTATCAATCAAGAACTCCATCGCTTCTGTTTCACCCATTGGGTGCACAATTTTGCGTAGAATCCACATCTTCTGTAGCTCTTCTTGATTGGTCAGTAACTCTTCGCGACGGGTACCTGAACGATTAAAATCGATCGCTGGGAAGACTCGTTTTTCAGCAATTTTTCGGTTTAAATGAAGTTCCATGTTACCGGTACCTTTAAACTCTTCGTAAATCACTTCATCCATCTTCGAGCCGGTATCTATCAACGCGGTAGCAATAATGGTTAAGCTGCCACCTTCTTCAATGTTACGGGCTGCACCAAAAAAGCGCTTGGGTTTATGTAACGCGTTCGCGTCCACACCACCGGTGAGCACCTTACCAGAGCTAGGAATCACGGTATTGTAGGCACGCGCCAAACGGGTAATGGAGTCGAGCAGGATAACCACATCCTTTTTATGCTCTACCAATCGTTTAGCTTTCTCAATGACCATTTCGGCGACTTGCACGTGGCGGCTAGCTGGTTCATCAAAGGTCGATGCAACCACTTCACCTTTTACCAAGCGATGCATCTCGGTGACTTCTTCTGGACGCTCATCAATTAGCAGTACCATGAGTACACAATCGGGATGATTGGCCGCTATTGACTGCGCAATGTTCTGTAATAGTAAGGTTTTACCAGCTTTCGGTGGCGCAACAATCAAGCCACGCTGACCTTTACCTATAGGCGATGCTAAATCTAACACTCGCGCAGTAATATCTTCCGTTGAACCATTTCCACGTTCCATCCGCAGACGTTCGTCAGCATGAATCGGAGTAAGGTTTTCAAAAAGGACTTTATTGCGGGAATTTTCAGGTTTGTCGAAGTTTACTTCACGGATTTTGAGGAGAGCAAAATAACGTTCGCCTTCTTTGGGCGGACGAATCTTACCCGACACCGTATCACCCGTGCGTAAGTTAAAACGACGGATCTGGCTGGGCGACACATAGATATCATCAGGGCCAGCTAGATAAGAAGAGTCGGCCGAGCGCAAAAAGCCGAAGCCATCTTGCAAAATCTCAAGCACGCCATCGCCGTAAATATCTTCACCGCTTTTGGCATGAGCTTTAAGAATAGCAAAAATAATATCTTGCTTGCGCATCCGAGCCATTGATTCTAGGCCCATAGTTTCTGAGAGCTGCACCAGCTCGCTGATTGGTTTGTTCTTTAATTCAGTTAAGTTCATAGGGGGGTAATGACTTTTGTGGCCAATAAAAAATTGAGTTGTTTAATTTAGGGATTTCGACTGCTTCGGATACCTGAAGGCTGGCACCCTGAGAAAAGTTATGCGAAGAAAAGTAACACCTAAATCGAAAAACGTCCAGTTTTTCGTCGATTTTAATAAAAAAATAGCGAAATGACCCACTCAAGGTTGCCTTGGATCAATCTAAGACAACCTTAATGGGCCAAACAATTACAGATTTTGCTCAATAAACTCAGCTAACTGAGCTTTTGATAAGGCACCCACTTTAGTGCCAGCCACTTCACCATTTTTGAACAGCAACAGGGTTGGGATACCACGAATACCGTACTTAGGCGGAGTTTGATTGTTGTGGTCAACGTTTAATTTACCCACAGTGATGCGATCGCCAAAGTCGTTGGCAATCTCATCTAGAATAGGTGCAATCATTTTGCATGGGCCACACCACTCTGCCCAAAAATCTACTAAAACTGGTTTGTCTGAATTAAGAACATCGCTCTCAAAACTTTCATCACTTAGCTGAACAATTTTATCACTCATGATAATCTCCGCTGCTGAATACGCGTGAAATAATAAAACACTATTATTTCTGTTTTTGAATGTTAGCGCAAACTGATATGCTTACGCCATGAGTAAAACACATTTGACAGAGACACGCTTCGCCGATCTCGACCTGCACCCGCAGGTATTAGCCGCGCTACAAAGCGCTGGGTTTGAACATTGTACACCTATTCAAGCATTAAGCTTACCGATTGCCCTAATCGGAAAAGACGTTGCAGGACAGGCGCAAACCGGTACAGGTAAAACTTTAGCCTTTTTAGTCGCTACTTTCACCACGCTGTTAAACAAACCGCGTACTGGTGACCAACGTTATCCGCGTGCCATCATTATGGCGCCTACGCGTGAGCTTGCCATTCAGATCGCTAACGATGCTGAATTGCTTGCCAAACATTGCGATATGCGTCTTGGCATTATTTATGGGGGCGAGGGTTATGAATCTCAACGGCAGCAGTTAGAACAAGGCGTTGATATTCTGATCGGTACCACGGGTAGATTAATAGATTACTGTAAACAAGGCATCTACCAACTGGATAAAATTGAAGTGGTGGTGTTAGATGAAGCCGATCGCATGTTCGATTTAGGCTTTATCAAAGACATTCGCTACATGTTCCAGAAAATGCCACCACCTAAGCAGCGTCAGAGCTTGTTGTTTTCTGCCACGCTATCGCAGCGGGTTCAGGAACTGGCTTACGAGCATATGAACTCACCTACTAAAGTTGAAGTAGAACCTTTACAAAAAACCGGTACGCGTATTACCGAGGAGCTTTTCTACCCGTCTAAGCAAGACAAAATAAAGCTACTGCTTACGCTGATTGAAGAAGATTGGCCCGAAAAAGCCATTATCTTTGCGAATACCAAACATACCTGCGAAAAAGTATTTCAATGGTTGGAAGCTGATGGTCACCGCGTGGGTTTGCTGACGGGTGATGTACCACAACGTAAGCGCTTGAAGATTCTCGAGCAATTTACCTCGGGTGAGCTTGATTTCTTAGTAGCTACGGATGTTGCCGCGCGTGGCTTGCACATTCCTGAAGTGAGTCATGTCTATAATTACGACCTCCCGGATGACTTTGAAGATTATGTGCATCGGATTGGTCGAACCGGACGCGCTGGAGCTAGTGGTAAAGCGGTTAACTTAGCCTGCGAAGAATACGTCTATAATTTGCCAGCCATTGAAGAATACATTGGCCATGCAATTCCAGTGACTAAGTATGCTCCCGAGGCTCTACTTACGGATCTTCGTAGCCCTCGTACCAGTCAACGTCGACCGCGTGGTGGTCGTCGGGGTGGCAGCCAACAACGGCGACCACAGAATAACCGCAAACAAAGTCCGCGGTAATCATTTATGACGCAGGAAGCGCGCTTTGCAGCAATTGATCTTGGTTCGAATAGTTTTCATCTAATTATTGCTGCAACCAAGCGCGCTGGCGGTTATCGGATCATCTCCCGCTACCGCCACAAAGTCCGTTTAGCTGCTGGCTTAGATCAGCAGCTATGGGTCAATGATGCGGCCATTGGTCGCGGCTTACAGTGCTTATCCATGTTTCGTAACATGCTGGCCGACATTCCGTTGGGTCACATTCGTTGCGTGGCTACCGCAACCTTGCGCAAAGCCAGTAACCAGCAGCAAATGATCGCCCAATTTGAGGAAGCTTTAGGCTGTCCCATTGAAGTCATTTCTGGTCACACTGAAGCCAAACTCATTTACCAAGGGGCGACGAGTGCCTATGCCGGCTCGAGCAAGCCCCTACTGGTGCTGGATATCGGCGGTGCCAGCACAGAGGTTATCGTCGGTCATGGTACTGAACCTCTGCACTTAGAAAGTTTTGATTTAGGCTGCGTGGTTTGGCAACAGCGCTTTTTTCATAACCAAACTATTTCAGCAACTGCCTGTAACGACGCTATAGCCTCAGCACGAGCACTTTTGGCCGACCATGTAGGTAGGTTCAAAGAATTGGGATGGGAGCAGGTAAGCGGCGCCTCAGGCACCTTCCGCGCGCTGTTAGACTTAAGGCAGAGCCGACAACTCACTCCAGTGATAGATGCGACTTGGTTACAGCAGGTGTTAGCTGAAGTTATTGCTGTAGGACATGTACAACGGTTACACGAGCTCCCGTTACGGCGCGACCGCACGGCTGTCTTTGTAGGTGGGCTCTGTATCTTGATTGCCTTGCTCGAAGAGCTAGGCATTCACCGGGTGCACCTGGCCGCGGGAGCATTGCGTGAGGGGCTGTTACTACAACAACTAGCGGCAGTAACAGCACCCAGCAACAGTTAGGTTAGCTTGATTGTTGCAACTTTTGCGCAGCTACCTTGGCAAAATAAGTTAAGATGCCATCGGCACCAGCGCGCTTAAAGCCCAACAACGACTCTAAAATCACATCTTCACTCAACCAACCGTTGGCGATGGCAGCTTGCATCATGGCGTACTCACCACTCACCTGGTAAGCAAAAGTAGGCACCTTAAAGGTATCCTTAACGCGTCGTACGATATCCAGGTAGGGCATGCCCGGCTTAACCATCACCATATCCGCACCTTCTTCAAGATCAAGTGCAACTTCGTGCAAAGCTTCATCGCTATTGGCCGGGTCCATTTGGTAAGTCTTTTTATTACCGCCTTTTAAATTACCGGCAGAGCCGACCGCATCCCGAAATGGACCGTAGAATGCAGACGCATATTTAGCAGAATACGCCATGATTTGGACGTTGATGTAGCCATGCTGCTCGAGGGCTTCACGAATAGCTCCAATGCGGCCATCCATCATATCCGACGGTGCCACCACATCAGCACCAGCCTCGGCATGAGATAGTGCTTGGCGAACTAAGGCTTCCGTGGTGATATCGTTTTGCACATAACCGGCTTCGTCAATAATGCCGTCTTGGCCGTGGGTGGTAAAGGGATCTAACGCTACATCGGTAATAACGCCTAACTCAGGTACCGCTGCCTTGATAGCGCGAACCGCTTGCTGGGCGATGCCGTTCGGGTCCCAAGCGGCCTCAGCAGTCAATGATTTATGCTCGGCTGGAGTCACAGGAAACAAAGCTACAGCAGGAATGCCTAACGCTGCAATTTCTTTGCATTCCTGCACTAACAAATCTATGGATAAGCGCTCAACGCCCGGCATGGACGCCACCGTTTCACGTTGTTCAGTACCCGGTAAGACAAACACCGGATAAATAAAATCGGCAGCTGTTAGCTGATTTTCTGCCACCATACGACGACTAAATTCATGACGGCGTAAACGGCGCATACGACGAAACGGAAAATGGCTGACATGCTGCATAGATTATCCTCTAAGATGGCGGACGGTTAGTCGCTCGCTAAACGCTTAGCAACCACCCGAATTTGGTCACGACCAGCAGCTTTAGCGCGGTACAGCGCTTCATCGGCGGCTGCTAGTAATTGGGTGGGCTGATCATAGACCCCAGGACGAGCTACTGCAACCCCCATACTGACGGTGATGCGCATCTCCCCTTGATCCGTATCAAAGGCATGCTGACGTACCTTCTCGGCAATCTTCATGGCAATATCACGAGCGCCAATTTCATCCGTATCTGGCAGCAGCACCACAAATTCTTCACCGCCATAACGATAGACAGTATCACTAGCGCGACGTAGCAATTGCCGCAGCACCTGCGCCAGTTCAATTAATATTTGGTCGCCCACCAAATGTCCGTGGCTATCGTTCAAAGGTTTAAAATGATCGATATCAAGCATAATCAGCGTTAATTCGCGGCCACTGCGCATGGACCGACGAAACTCGCGCTTAAATTCTTGGTTCAGAAAACGCCTATTGTACAAGCCAGTAAGACCGTCTTCGTTGCTCTTTTGCTCGAGTTCTTGATTGGCTTTTTGTAGTCGTAGCATCACCTGCTTCAGCTCTTGAGTTCGTTTCGTCACCATATCTTCGAGTTGATGATTTAATTGCTCTTTCAACACCAACTGCTCTTGCCTACTTTCGTTAAAGCGCAATGCCAAAGCCCAAGACAGCAGCAACACCTCAAATGCTGACGCTGCCATGATGGCGTAACGTTGCACAAAAACCGATTCAAACAGCCCCAAGTAGCCCAAGGCATTAACACTGATAGCGGCTAGCAAACCGCCTAACGCGAAGGTATAAATACGCGCATAAATCAGGCCGCGGCGCCATAAAATGATGCCGCAACTCAATAAAAAGCCACAGCATATAACCGCAAAACCAAGTACAAAAGGTATCAAAACCGCGTAGGGCAAAATCAAGCTGAGCAGAAAAATAACGCCATACAGCGCCATAAAGAAGCGCAACATCCTATGTAATCTGGCACTGTGCTGCTTGGTTTGTAACACGCCCATGGTCACCAGCGTTGCAAACAAAATCATGATGCTACCTATCATGGTAACAATTCGATCTTGAATCCATACCGACCCTGGCCACAGGTACTGATAGCCCACCCCATCTAAACCGGCCATTAGCAGCCCGACGGAGAGAGTGTAAGCTGAGTAATTTAAGAAACTACGGTCTCGAGTGACTAAATAGGTGAAGAGGTTATAAAACACCATGCACAAAATCAGGCCGAAATATAGCCCAGTAGCGGCCACCTGATACTGATGAAACTCCATGAATTGCAACGGTGGCCAGATCTCTAGCGGAAACCTTAGCGAGCTTTCAGTTTGGACTCTGAGGTAAATATCGTGGGCTGCATGGGTAGGCAGTGGAACGACAAAGTTTTTATTGTGAATGGGTCGCTGCGCAAAGGGATATTGATCGCCCATGCTGACCTGACTCAGCACTTGCCCTGCTTGCACAAAGTAAACGTCGATCGAGTCGAGTAAGGGATAGCCTAAATAGAGCATACGATCGGCGTCATTAGCACCTACCGATACTTTAAACCAATACGCCTGTGGCGTGTATCCAAAAGACACCGCCTCACCTGCTGGCACCTGCTGCCATGCTGCGGCTGGCTGTTGCAGCAAGCCTAGGAGCGTGGTTGTATTGGTTTCAGCTTGATAATGGATGGTTGGTTTAACAACCTGTGGCGGCTTTGGTGGTTTCGACTGCGCTTTAACCGCAGCTACGGCTACACCAATAATAAGCAACAGCACCAAGGTCACCCAACGGCCCCAAGAAACGTTCATAGCATCCCTATTGTTGTATAAATTCTAGGCTGTTCTGCCAGCACTGAGCAGCAATAGTGGTGACTTCCTGTTGTCTTAGCTGCGCCAGATACTCACCTATAGCGGGGAGTAAACTAGGTTCATTGTATTTGGGTCTTGGCCGAATCGTTCGCGGTAGTAAAAACGGTGCATCGGTTTCTAACAGCAATCTGTTCGCTGGTATCCATGGCACCGCCTGTTGTAACTCTGTTCCTCGACGTTCATCACATAGCCAGCCCGTGATGCCTATATAACAACCAAGATCGAGGTAATTAGCAAGCTCTTTTTCGCCGCCAGTAAAACAATGCGCTAGCATCCGTGGAATACTTTTTAAGAAGGGCTTTAATAATGCTAATTGCTGTGCTTGCGCATCACGTTCATGTAAATAGACAGGCAACTTCAATTCAGCAGCTAGTTCCAACTGAGCGGTAAAAACCTGCTGCTGAATAGCTGCGGGCGAGTAATTACGGTTAAAATCTAGCCCGCATTCACCAATCGCTACCACCGCTGGATGTTGAGCTAGTTCTCGTAGTCGGGCTAAATCGGTGGGCTGGCTAGCCGCCGCATCGTGTGGATGAATACCAACACAGGCCACCAACTGCTGCGGAAAACGTTCACACAAAGCCAGTGCTTGCTCGCTTTCCAACACATTAGTACCAATCACCAGTTGACGCTCAACGCCAGCGGCTAAGCCACGTGCAATCACCTGTTCGGCTTGCACCAGTAGCTTAGGATTGGTTAAATTCACCCCAACATCAAACCAGCGTAATGCGCTCATGTTTAGAGTTAATCGATGCGCCGCACTTTAATCCGCCGCGGGGTACCTTCGTAACTTAAGAAGAAACTGGTAAAGGCGCCACGCTCAATGTAGTAGCGTGCGTTATCCTTAAACAAAAATGTTCCGGACTCAGATTGCTCCCAGATTTGCCCATCTTCAGTTTCAACTACCCAATAACCGCGCGCATTTTGTTCCAGTTTGGTAATCGTAATGTACTGTCGATCAGGGGCATCTTCGGTTGCGGTACGATGTTCCTTACCAAATTTTTGTTTCACATCAGCTTGGCTTCGCTCTGCCGCGCGGGCCGAGCGATTCATACCACTTGCACCCGGCGCACTAGCTGCTACCGCAGTCTCATCACTACCGCGTTGCGCTACGGTAACCTGTGCTGCGAGTTCATCAAAACAAACCAAGCGCTGTAACGCATTCTTGATATCAGCACAACGTAACAACTCAGCATCCACTGCTGTTTGTGCCGTTGCTGGCGCCGACCAGGCGGCCGTCAGTACTGTCGTCAACATCAAAGCACTTGTTCCAAACCCATACATCAGCTTTCGCATAGCTACTTCCCATTCGTATTAGTTGCATCGGCGGAGTCAGCAGCTGGCTTAACTCCCGCTTTTTGATATAGACCTGCAATAACTAGCCCAAGTTCAAACAATAACCACATTGGAATAGCAAGCAACGTTTGTGAGATGACATCCGGTGGTGTCAGAATCATGCCCACAATAAAAGCAATTACAATGACATAAGCTCGCTTAGCACGCAATGCAGCGACACTTGTTACGCCACTCCAAACCAATAAAATAATAGCTACTGGGGTTTCAAAGGCAATCCCAAACGCCATAAAAATGGCCAGCACAAAGTCTAAATAGCGAGCTATATCAGTTGCTACTGTCACCCCTTCTGGAGCGGCCCCAGCTAAAAAGTTTAAGGCTAACGGCAACACCACCCAGTAAGCAAACGCCACCCCAGCATAAAATAATAACGTACTACTTAACAGCAGCGGCACCACTAAGCGTTTTTCGCGCTTATACAAACCCGGGGCGATGAATCCCCACAATTGCCACAGCAAAAATGGAATAGCCAATGCAATAGCTACTACTAAAACCAACTTGAAGGGGGTGAAAAATGGTGTGGCCACATCGGTGGCTATCATACTGGTGCCCTGCGGCAAACTCTCCAGCATAGGCAGCGCTAGCCAGTGGTATATATCGTTGGCAAAGGCCGCCAACAGGGCAAAAATAACACCTACCGCCAGCAGACTTCGTAGCACCCGCGTTCGTAATTCTAGTAAGTGCTCCAAAAAGGGCATCTGACTAGCCATCTGACGAATCCTTAGGTTTATCGGTGCTGTTGCCCGTAGTAGCAGGGGTGGCATAAGGGCGCTGCACTTGTTGCGCTGCTGCCTGTAATTCAACAATAGACCGCTGCACGTCGGGCGGTAATTTGTCCATGCCGAGTTCTTCAGCTTGCTTCAAATGCTCATGCAACTCTTTAATCCGCAGCTCATGATTCAGCTCTTGTTGCATGTTACTGGTAAACTCTTTGACTTTACTCACCCCTCGCTGCATTGAGCGCAAAGCTCCTGGCAGGCGCTCAGGACCCAACACAATCAGCCCCAGCACAGCGATTACCACCAGCTCCCAAAAGCCAATATCAAACATGGTCTACTGGTCTTTGTGGTCGGTACGCGTAGCTTCAGATTGCTGCTGATGTTCAACCTGATCGTTGGTTTTTTCTTGCGGTTTAGTCTCGCTATCGTCATTCACTGACTTTTTGAAACCTTTAATGGCTGAGCCTAAATCACTACCAATGTTGCGCAAACGCTTGGTGCCAAATAACAGCACAATAATCAGTAACACAATCAGCGCTTGCCAAATTCCAATTCCCATATCTTTGCCTTTGCCTCTTACGATGAACGTTTGCGTCGCCAACTTAGCCAAGCACCGACGAGTGCTGCAGCGCCAGTAGCGGCAGGATAAAACCAAGCGACCTTAGCCACCACCAATAAGGTGGTACTGACCAGCATGGCTGCGGTAATCATTCCCCACCATACTTGTTGTGCATGTTGGCGTTGTTGCTCGGCCAATTGCAACATCATGCGTTGTTGATAATCCGCCTGATGCCGTTGAGTATTTAAGTAATCATAAAGCAAGGTCGGCATTTCTGGCAGCTTTTCTGCCCAAAAAGGTGCATTTTCTTTTACCGAGCGTATCACTGCGCGCCAGCCCAACTGCTCATGCATCCAACGTTCTAGGAACGGTTTTGCTGTTTTCCATAAATCGAGTTGTGGATACAAAGTACGCCCTAAACCTTCCACATAAAGCAAGGTCTTCTGCAGTAACACCAACTGCGGTTGTACTTCCATTTCAAAGCGGCGGGCGGTATTGAACAAATTAACCAAGACGTTACCAAACGAAATCTCAGCTAGGGGCTTATTGAAAATAGGTTCGCACACGGTTCGAATGGCACTTTCAAACTCTTCCACATTCACGTGCTTTGGCACCCAACCCGAGTCAATATGTAGCTCGGCCACCTTGCGGTAATCGCGATTGAAAAACGCCAAAAAGTTCTCGGCCAAATAACGCTTATCTTCACGATTAAGCGTGCCGACAATACCAAAATCAATACCTAGGTACTGAGGGTCGTCGGGGTGCTGACGTGACACAAAAATATTGCCTGGATGCATATCGGCATGAAAGAAACTGTCGCGGAACACTTGCGTAAAGAACACCTCAACGCCGCGTTCAGCGAGTTTTTTCATATCCACGCCCATAGCCATCAGGGTATCAACATCACTCACCGGGATGCCGTCTATGCGTTCCATGACCATCACGTTCGGGCGACTGTAATCACTGAACACAGTCGGAATATACAATAATTTCGAGTCCGCAAAATTACGTTTCAGCTGAATTGCGTTGGCTGCTTCACGCAATAAATCCAACTCATCGATTAAGGTTTTACGGTACTCTTTTACCACTTCGCGCGGCTTCAAACGCCGCCCATCTGGCAGATGTCGCGCTAATACGGAAGCCAAGGTTTCCATTAACCGTAAATCCGCATCAATGGTCGGTCGGATATCAGGTCGAATCACCTTGATGACAACCTCAGTACCCGCATCATCACCATGTTTTAGGGTGGCGGTATGAACTTGTGCAATGGATGCCGATGCTAACGGCTGCACCATAAAATCGTCAAAAACGTCATGAATATTTTCTAGCTCAAGTGCTTTTTCAATCAGCCGTTGCGCCTGTTGGCCATCAAAAGCTTTAACTTTATCTTGCAACACGGCCAATTCATTGGCGATATCAGGCGGCAACAAATCGCGACGGGTGGACAGCATTTGTCCAAACTTGACCCACACCGGCCCTAGTGACTCTAGCGCTAATCGAAGGCGTACTCCAGCAGGTTGCTGTTTGTGCTTGTTCGGAATCCAAAACAACAAATGCCGTCCCAAACGCACCGACCAAGGCAACCAATGGGCAGGAATGATTTCGTCTAAACCATAGCTGAGCATGGTTTGGGTGATCTTATACAGGCGTTTTAGTCGAGTACTCACAATCCCTACCTTGTTTTTAACGCTCGCTCTAGCTTATCTACTTGCGCACGTAATTGCTGCACCTGCTGTTTAAACTCCGCCATTTGCTGGGAGCCAACTAAAATATGTTTTTCTTCAATAAGGACATCCGCTAGCCACTGTTGCTGCTCTGCTAACCGTTGCTGAAGCCATTGTTGGCTGCGCCTAAATGCCTGGCTGACAAAATGCGCTGGGACGTCACCTATACGCCGGCTCAATTGCTCTTCCCAATCAATATCTAGGGCTACAAACAGCTGACTGAATTGTTGCGCCAGCATAGGATCACCCTCGATATCTAAAGCGTCGGCTTTAATCAAGCGAGTGATATTGGCACTATCTTGCAACTCAGGGAGAACCGCCAAGCGCGTGATAATATGACAATCGACGCTATCAGCATCGACCCAGCTCAACAGTACACCTTGCTCACTCGCCTGCAACGTAAGGGGTTTTCCGAGTTCAGTGAGGGTTACTCGCAAACGTTTACCTGCCACCTTCTGCAACCGCGCTGAGCTAGCACTGTCTAAGCTAAGTAAATGATTAGCCAAAGCCTCTGCGGCACTGGTTGGCAATACAGTCCACAGCATTAGAATTTAAACCCACGATGCAGTGCTACAATGCCGCCGGTTAAATTATCAAACGTGACCTGATCGTAGCCTGCGGTTTCCATCATGCCTTTGAGCGTTTCTTGGTCTGGATGCATCCGGATCGATTCAGCCAAGTACTGATAGCTTTCAGCATCACCGGCCACCAACTGGCCCATCTTCGGCAACACATTGAATGAGTAAAAATCGTAGGCTTGATTTAACAAAGGTTGTACCGGTTTCGAGAATTCTAATACCAGCAAGCGACCGCCCGGCTTCAACACTCTAAACATCGACTCTAAGGCCTTCTGCTTATCGGTGACATTACGTAAACCAAAAGCAATCGTAATGATGTCAAAACTATCATCAGCAAAAGGCAGTTCTTCAGCATTGGCTTGCACATAACTCACGTTGCCAACAATGCCGCGGTTACGCAGCTTGTCGCGCCCTACTTCTAACATGGCATCGTTGATATCTGCCAACACCACTTCGCCTGTAGGGCCTACTCGACGCGCGAAGGCAGCGGTTAAATCGCCGGTACCACCAGCAATATCTAACACTTTCATGCCCGTCCGAACACCGCTGCAATCAATGGTGTAGCGCTTCCATAAGCGGTGGATACCGAACGACATTAAATCGTTCATCACATCGTATTTTTGCGCCACTGAGTTAAACACATTGGCCACTAAGTTTTGCTTTTCTGTTTTGGCAACTTGTTTATAGCCAAAATCTATGGTGTCTTGCTGGTTATCTTTCATCTTTAAACCTTTTTCTGTCGCTGCGCCCTAGTGTACTACGAAATCATGCTTGGGCGTAGTGATCCCGTCGTGGTAACCACCGCTGTATCAGTGCATCAGCAGTGTGCGGGTAATGGTGCCAGATTTGGCTTGCCAAGTGCTGAACTTGATCAAGTAAATAACTATGTTTCATGAGGTCGGCTACTTTCATTTCGGTTAAGCCGGTTTGTCGCTGCCCAAGCAATTCACCTGGCCCACGTAACTCCAAATCACGCTGGGCTATGACAAAACCATCGGTACTGTCGCGCAACACGCCTAGCCGCTGCGTAGCAGTTTTCGATAGCGGCGCATGGTACAACAGCACACAGTGACTTGCCGCTGCCCCCCGCCCTACTCGGCCCCGTAACTGATGTAACTGAGCCAGCCCCAAGCGCTCTGGATTTTCAATAATCATTAAACTAGCATTGGGCACATCTACCCCAACCTCAATCACTGTCGTTGCCACCAGTAAATCGAGTTCGTGGGCCTTAAAAGCACTCATCACCGCTTCTTTTTCGGCACTTTTTAAGCGCCCATGCACTAAGCCAATGCGCAGTTGTGGTAGAGCTGCTGCCAGTTGCGTGGCGGTATCCTCAGCGGC
>JTFO01002077.1_pt1 | contig 18517 bp, 16 predicted proteins | sample 235411 | NCBI WGS metagenome assembly JTFO01 (sample SAMN03067590, study PRJNA260953) | activated sludge metagenome | biome: Sludge; feature: Wastewater; isolation source: CETP activated sludge from laboratory augmented bioreactor treating... | place: India:Gujarat | collected 2013-04
CAGGCTTGCGGTGATTGCATTTCATTCACTGGAGGACCGCATGGTCAAACAGTTCATGAACGCAGCTGCGCGTCCCGCGCAGGAACAGTCACGTCTACCTATTCTTGAAAAAGACTTGCCCCAGCCTCTGGTGCAGTCTTTGGGCAGAATCTTGCCCACCGACCAGGAGTCCAGCGACAACCCCCGAGCCCGCTCGGCGGTATTACGTGTGGTGCAACGCACCGACCCCCCTATCCCCCAGGACTGGATGCGCAGCGCCAGCGAGCGTCTGCTGCAACAGGCCGCCTATAGCCGCCAGCCTGCTGGCAAGCGAGGCCGCCGATGATGCGCCTGGTCATCACCCTCTCTTTGGTGTTGATGCTGTCGGCCATCTCTTTGGTGACGGCGCGCTATCAGGCGCGCGAACTGTTTGTGCAAACCGATCGTCTGGTCACCAAAGCCGGTGAGCTGGATACGGACTGGCGTCGTCTGCAACTGGAACGGGCCGAGCTGGCCCGTAACGCCCGCGTGGACGATATCGGTCGCAACGAATTGGGCCTGGTGTTGAGCTCTCCCGAGCGCACTCTCTATTTGCAAGGGGGTGAGCTGAGCTCGACCCAGGTGCAGTCCGGAGGGCGGCCATGAAACGATACGGCTATCACGAGAATCCCGCACTGAGCGTGCAGATGCCATTTTGGCGTTCGCGTTTGGTGCTGGTTCTTTTATTCCTGGGTTTCGGCGCCCTGATCGTCAAGGCTTTGTACTTGCAAGGCCTGTCTACTGAATTCTTGCAGCAACAAGGCGAGCGTCGCTACGAGCGCACCCAGGTGTTGCCGCCCATGCGTGGCAAGGTGTTTGATCGCAGTGGCTCGGTGGTGCTGGCCTCCAGCGTGCCGGTCAAGGCAATCTGGGCTATTCCTGATGATGCCCGTAATGCCAAGCCCGAGCAGATCGGACAATTGGCCAAGCTGTTGGGCATGGGTGCATCCGATATTGAGCGCCGTTTGTCCGTCGAGGACCGTAATTTTGTTTACATCAAGCGTCAGGTGGACGTCGATGTGGCTGCCCAGATTGCCGAACTGAAAATTCCAGGCATTCACCAGCAAGAGGAAATGCGCCGTTTCTATCCCGAAGGGGAAGTCATGGCGCATATTCTGGGCTTTACGAATATTGAGGACCAAGGTATTGAAGGCATCGAGTTGGCCTTTAATTCTGCCTTGTCCGGCACACCTGGTTCGCGTCGTGTGATTCGTGACCGTTTGGGCCGTGTGGTTGAAGACGTACGCGCCGTCATCCCGCCTACTCACGGTCAGGATTTGCACCTGTCAGTTGACGCTGGTTTGCAATTTGACGCTTATACCGCCCTGAAAAAGGGGATGGAAGATGTCAAAGCCAATGCGGCTGCCGCTGTGGTCATGGATGTAAAAACCGGGGAAATCCTGGCCCTGGTGAATCTGCCTACCTATAACCCTAATGACCGGGATGACCGCAAGGGGCCAGCTCTGCGTAACCGTGCCTTGACCGACACCTTCGAGCCCGGTTCCATCATGAAGCCCTTTACGGTGGGGTTGGCGCTCGATATCAACCGCATTACCACGGCCACCCTGTTCAATACGGGTAATGGTCAGTATCGCTACCAAGGTAATGTGATCAGCGATGTCAGCCGTCATAATGGCACCTTGGATGCTGCGGGAATCTTGCGTCGCTCCAGCAATATCGGCATGACCATGATTTCCGAGCGTCTGACATCGCAGGAAATGTGGAACAAATTTACCGAGCTGGGTTTTGGCCGTTCTCCGCAGGCCGACTTCCCCGGTATTGCCAGCGGACGACTACGTCCGTGGGAGCGCTGGCGTCCTATCGAGCGCGCCACCATGTCCTACGGTTATGGCCTGTCGGTTTCCCTGCTGCAAATTGCCCACGCCTATACGGCGTTTGCGCGTAATGGCGATATGGTTTCCATGACCTTGCTCAAGCGCGAGGGCAAACCCGCCAGTGTTCAGGTTTATACCCCTAAAGTGGCGGCGGAACTGCGCGCCATGCTGGAAGATGCGGCCGGCCCGGCCGGCGCCCGTCTGGCTCAGGTGCAAGGTTATCGCGTCGCTGGCAAGAGCGGTACGGCCCGCAAGATTGTGGATGGCCGTTACAGCAAATCTCTGTATCGCGGCTCTTTTGTAGGCTTTGCGCCCGTCTCTGATCCTCGCATTGTGGTGGCCGTCACGATTGACGAGCCACATAGTTCCAATTATTACGGCGGGCGTATTGCCGCGCCGATTTTTTCAGAAATTGTGGCCCGGAGCTTGCGACGCCTAGGTGTCCAGCCTGATGCGCCCATAGATTCGCTGGTGGCCGTTGGCCCCGGTGCGGAGAATGTACGATGAACGCCGCAGCAATACTGGAGTGGCTGGCGCAGCATGTAGCGCCCACGGCTAACCTGTGTTTGGATTCCCGCCAGATCAAGGCGGGTGATGCGTTTTTTGCCTGCCTTGGTCATCAAGGTGATGGTCGTGAGTATGAAGTTCAGGCTGTGCAACAAGGTGCGGTTGCGATTGTGCGTGAGCAGGGCGATCAGGCGGTGGATCCCGGCGTACCTGTTTTGCAGGTTGCCAACCTCAGTGCCTTGTTGGGTGAAGTGGCTCATCAGTGGTGGGGCCGCCCTTCCGAGGAAATGACGGTTGTCGCGGTGACCGGTACCAATGGCAAGACCTCCACGGTGCAGTGGGTGGCTTCGGCTCTGAATCATTCCCAAGTGCCTTGCGGCACCATTGGTACGCTGGGCGTGACCTTGCCTGACGGCTCCAATCTGGGTGGCGTACTGACGACGCCGGACGTACTGACCGTACATCGCAGCTTGGCCGCCATTCGCGCCCAAGGTGGTAATGCTGTGGCGCTGGAAGCCTCGTCGATTGGCCTGGAGCAAGGCCGCCTGGACGGTGTCCGCATTGATATTGCCGGGTTCACCAACCTCACGCATGACCATCTGGACTATCACCACAGCATGGAAGAATACAAACAGGCCAAGCTGCGCCTGTTTAGCTGGCCCGGTCTGCGTAGCGCCGTTGTGAATGCGGACGATGAAACCGGCCGTGAGCTGATGCAGTCCGGCTTGGCTGCTCGTGTGATTTCGTATTCCATGAGCCAACCGGAGGTGGATTTGTTGGCACAGGATGTGCATACCGGGGCTGATGGCCAGGTATTCAACCTGGTTACCGCGCACGGTACTGCACAGATTTTGACCCACCTGCTGGGCGAGCATAACGTGGCCAACCTCCTGTTGGTGGCCGGTGTGCTGCAAGAGGTGGGCTGGCCCGTCTCCAAGATCGCTCGCATCATGGACAAACTGGAGTCCGTTCCTGGTCGCCTGCAAATTGTGACGCCCAAGAGCACCGCTGGTCGTCAGCCTCTGCCTTTGGTCGTGGTGGATTATGCTCATACCGCTGACGCGTTGGAGCGTGCCCTGCAAGCACTGCGTGAAGTGGCCAGTGTTCGGGGTGGCAAGCTGATCTGCGTATTTGGTTGTGGCGGTAACCGCGACACCAGCAAACGTCCCATCATGGGTGAAATAGCCGCCCGTCTGGCCGACGACGTGCTGGTGACGACTGACAATCCTCGTTTTGAAGATCCTGCCGAGATCATTCGTCAGATTGTGGCTGGTATGCCTGAAGCGCCTGCCGTACAAATGGATCGCGCCCGCGCCATTCTGTCCTCAATCTGGGCTGCCAGTCCTGACGATATTGTGCTGCTGGCCGGCAAAGGGCATGAAACCTACCAGGAAGTGCAGGGCGAACGCTCTGTGTTTGATGACTGCGACTGGGCCAAAGCGGCCTTGCTGTGGTTGCGTGGTGTGCGTTTGAGCACCGACTCCCGTAGCTTGGCCAAAGGGGATGTGTTCCTGGCTTTGAGTGGTGAGCAATTCGATGGTCACCGCTATTTGGAGAAAGCCAAAGAGCAGGGCGCTGTTGCCGCCATCGTGGCTCAACGGGATACCGAAGTTGAACTGCCCCAACTTGTATTGGGTGATACACGCCGTGCCTTGATGACCTTGGCCACCGAATGGCGTTCGCGCTTTGACATCCCTGTCATCGGCGTGACCGGCAGCAATGGCAAGACCACGACCAAGGAAATGATTGCCGCTATCTTGCGCGCCTGGTTGGGCGAAGCAGAAAGCCTGGCAACTCGCGGCAATTTGAACAACGATCTGGGCGTACCCCTGTCCATCCTGCGTTTGAGCTCCGAGCACAAGGCTGCCGTCCTGGAGATGGGCATGAACCATCCCGGCGAAATCGCCGTGCTGGCGTCCATGGCTCGCCCCACGATTGCCCTGATCAATAACGCACAGCGCGAACATCAGGAGTTCATGCACAGCGTGGAAGCGGTGGCTCGTGAAAACGGGGCCGTTATTGATGCGCTGCCTCTAGACGGCGCGCTGGTCATTCCCGATGACGATGCTTTCAGTGCGATGTGGGCCGAACAAGCCGGTCAGCGTACCGTGTTGCGCTTTGGCCTGAGTGGTCAGGAGACGGTATTTGCAGCCGATATGTTTGTCGAGCCGGCCCAAACCCGTTTTGTGCTGCACGTGGCAGGGCAGTCCTGCGCCTTGACTTTGAACAGCCCTGGTATTCATAACTTGCGTAATGCCTTGGCGGCTGCCGCTTGCGCCCATGCCGCCGGTGCTCCTTTGAGCGCGATTGCGCAAGGTCTGGAGAGCTTTCGTCCTGTCTCGGGACGGATGCAGCCCAAGCAGTTGTCTTCCGGTTACCAGTTGATTGATGACACTTACAACGCCAACCCGGATTCGGTGCGCGCCGCGATTGATGTGCTGGCACAGCTGAAAGGACGCAAGGTGCTGGTGCTGGGCAATATGGCCGAGATCGGTGACAACAGCTCTGAGTTGCACGCGGAAGTCGGTGCCTACGCCAAAGAGCGCGGCATGGATGAATTGCTGACCTTGGGTGGTGATGCCAGCCATGCTGCTCAGGCTTTTGGTGCACGTGCGCATCAATTCGAGACGCTGGAGGACATGGTGGCGTACCTATTGGCTTTGGAGCCGTCCCATGTGTTGATCAAGGGTTCGCGCAGTGCTCGTATGGAGCGTGTGGTTGCCGCCTTGGAAAGCCATTTCTCCCATAACGAAGGGGCCACTCATGCTTCTTGAACTGGCACGCTGGCTATCGGACGATCATATTCGCGCCTTTGGGGTGTTTGAGTACATCACCCTGCGTGCTATTTTGGCCAGCGCCACCGCGCTGGCAATTGGCTTGTTGGCAGGTCCCTGGGTTATCCGCAAGCTGACCGAACTGAAGATCGGTCAGGCTGTACGTGCCTACGGTCCGGAATCGCATTTGCAAAAGAACGGTACCCCCACCATGGGCGGTGTTTTGATCCTGATCGCTATCGGTATCAGCACCTTGCTGTGGGCAGATTGGACCAATCGTTTTGTCTGGGTCGTTTTGCTGGTGACGTTCGGTTTTGGCTGGATTGGTTGGGCTGACGACTACAAGAAAGTCGTCAATCGTGACCCTGAAGGCATGTCCTCGCGTCAGAAGTTTTTCTGGCAAGCCTTGATCGGTATGGTGGCTGCCGTGTACCTGAGCTTTGCCGTTTCGGTGCCTGCCAATACCGAATTGTGGCCCCTGTTCAAAGAATGGGTCTTGAGCGGCTTCACCATGTCATTGCCGACCCAGGCTGATCTGATCGTGCCGTTCTTCAAGTCTGTGAGCTACCCCCTGGGAGTGCTGGGTTTTGTCGTGTTGACCTGGGCAGTGATCGTGGGCTCCAGCAATGCCGTCAATCTGACAGATGGTCTGGACGGGCTGGCGATTATGCCTACTGTGCTGGTGGGCTCCGCACTGGGCATTTTTGCCTATGTGGTCGGCCGTGTGGACTACTCCAAATATCTTTTGTTTCCCTATATTCCCGGTGCGGGCGAATTGCTAGTGATTTGCGCGGCCATCGCTGGTGCGGGTTTGGCTTTTCTGTGGTTTAACGCGTATCCCGCGCAGGTGTTCATGGGCGACGTAGGCGCTCTGGCTCTGGGGGGGGCGCTGGGTACGATCGCTGTGATCGTGCGTCAGGAAATCGTGCTGTTCATTATGGGTGGCGTGTTTGTGGTGGAAACCTTGTCAGTGATGTTGCAGGTGACCTGGTTCAAGTACACCAAGAAACGTTACGGACAAGGCAGACGAATATTTCGTATGGCACCGCTGCACCATCACTTTGAAGTCAGCGGCTGGAAAGAAACACAGGTAGTGGTCCGTTTCTGGATCATCACCATGATGCTGGTCATGATTGGCCTATCTACATTGAAACTGCGATGAATGCCTTGAGTTTTCCTTCGATCCGCAAAGACGGTCTCATGCTTATCCTGGGGTTAGGCGAGACTGGCTTTGCTGCGGCTCGTTGGTCTTTGGCTCAGGGGGCTAGCATTCGTTTGGCGGATACGCGCGAAAACGTGCAAGGTCTGGACAAGCTCCAGGCCTTGACTGGCACGGCTCTGGATGTGCGTTTGGGGCAGAGCGCTTTGCAGGCCGATAGCCTGAGCGGTGTACACACGGTGGTGATTAGCCCCGGTCTGTCGCCAGTGGATCCTGTCTTGGCTGACTTTTTAGCTCAGGCACGCGATCGTGGCATTGAAGTTATTGGCGAGATCGAGCTGTTCGCTCGTGCCCTGAAAGATTTGGCCGATCAAGGGCATGAAAGCCGCGTAGTGGCCATCACCGGCACCAATGGCAAAACGACGGTCACTGCCATGACGCGCCACTTGCTCGAACAAGCTGGTGTCGCTGCGCTGGCTGTGGGCAATATCAGCCCTGCTGCGCTGACCGCCTTGTGCGACGCTCTGGAAAATAACGCTTTGCCTCAAGTCTGGGTGCTGGAACTGTCCAGCTTCCAACTGGATAGCACCTTTAGCTTGCAGGCGGATGCTGGCGTTGTACTGAATATTTCGCAGGATCATCTGGACTGGCACGGCGGCATGGATGCCTATATCCAGTCCAAACAACGTATGTATGGCATGTGCGATGTGACCTTGGTCAATCGCGATGACCCTGCCGTCATGGCCATGATTCCCGATGCCGGTCAGGAGTCGGTGCGCAGCTTCGGTCTGGACAAGCCCGCTTTGCTGGGCGATATGGGCTTGTTGACGGATGGCGGTATGCAGTGGCTGGTGGCCAACGAGCCTACCGATTTTGAGCTGCCTGCCACCGGTCTGAAAAAACGTAATGCGCCGCTTGAGCCCGCCGTGCGTGGCAAGGGCGGCTTGAAGCGTCTGATGCCGGTTGAGGCTTTGCAGATCAAGGGCCGTCATAACGCCTTGAATGCTCAAGCAGCTTTGCTGCTGGCTCGCTGCCTGGGGCTGGGTTGGGCGGAGTTGCTCAATGGCCTGCGCACCTATCAAGGCGAGCCGCACCGTGTAGAACTGATTCGTGTGCTCGATGGTGTTCAGTATCTGGATGACAGCAAAGGCACCAACGTTGGCGCGACTGTCGCGGCCTTGCGTGGCTTCGATCAGCGCGTCTGGCTGATTGCCGGTGGGCTGGGCAAGGGCCAGGATTTTGAGCCGCTGGCTGTGGCTGCTGCCCAAAATGTGGCTGAGGCCTTTCTGATTGGGCAGGACGCCAAGCAGATTGCTGCTGTTCTAGCCGCACACGATGTCCGTCACCGTTTTTGTGATGGTCTGGAAGCTGCGGTGCAGGCAGCCGCCGAACAGGCCCGTTCGGGCGATGTGGTCTTGCTGTCCCCGGCGTGCGCCAGCATGGATATGTTCAAAAGCTATCACCATCGTGGCATGTGCTTTGTTGCTGCCGTGACCGAGATGGCGTTGGACAAAGGAGAGTTGGCATGAGCCTGTTTGCTGAGCTGACCTCAGGTGTCAATGCGGTGCGTCCTGGACGTACGGCATTGCCTGTGCTGGATCGTCCCTTGCTGACCGCCACACTGATGCTGACTCTGTTCGGTTTGCTGATGGTGTATTCCGCTTCGATCGCTTTGGCAGACGGACCGCGTTATGAAAGTTATGGCCGCTATTACTTTGTAATACGTCACGCCCTGTTCATCGTAGTGGGTGTGGTGCTGGCCATGTTCACGGCTACGGTTCCCTTGCGGGTGTGGCAGAAGCTGGCTGTGCCCGTGTTTGCACTGGCTATTTTCCTGTTAGTGGTTGTTTTGATCCCCGGAATTGGCCGAGAAGTGAACGGTGCACGCCGCTGGCTTCCATTGGGCATCATCAACTTTCAGCCTTCGGAGCTGATGAAAGTGGCCATGGTGCTGTATGCCGCTGACTACACGGTGCGCAAACAGCAGCATTTGCATGCTTTCGTGCGAGGGTTCCTGCCTATGGCGGTGGCCTTGGGGTTGGTCGGTGTGCTGCTTTTGATGGAGCCCGATCTCGGTGCCTTCATGGTAATCGTGGCTATTGCGGTGGGCATTCTTTTCATTGGTGGGATTAACGGAAAATTGTTCTCTGCCTTGCTGGGGATTATGGTCAGCAGCTTTCTTTTGCTGATCTGGCTCTCGCCTTGGCGTCGTGAGCGTCTGTTTGTGTATCTGGACCCCTGGAATCCTGACAATGCCTATGGCAGTGCCTATCAGTTGTCGCACTCACTGATTGCTTTGGGCCGAGGTGAATGGTTTGGCGTGGGCTTGGGCTCCAGCGTGGAAAAACTGCATTACCTGCCTGAAGCCCATACCGACTTTATCGTTGCCGTTATTGGCGAGGAGCTGGGCTTTGTGGGCGTTGCCGCCTTGGTCCTGACCTTTGGGTTTGTTATCTGGCGCGGCTTCAATATTGGTCGTCAGGCCTGCGCCATGGATCGTTTGTTCAGTGGTGTGGTTGCTCAAGGTGTGGCGCTTTGGTTTGGCGTACAGGCCTTTATCAATATTGGTGTCGTGTTGGGCCTCTTGCCGACCAAGGGCCTGACGCTGCCTTTGGTCAGCTATGGTGGTTCGGGCATTGTGATGAATCTGGTGGCTTTTGCCTTGTTAATGCGGGTTGATTTTGAGAACCGGCAAATGATGCGAGGTAAGCGCACATGAGCACTCCAACCATTCTGATCATGGCTGGCGGTACAGGCGGGCACATCATGCCCGGACTGGCGGTGGCCCAGGCCATGCAACAGCGCGGCTGGAACGTGTTGTGGTTAGGTCATCCCGAGCGCATGGAAGGTAGCTTGGTCCCCCAGCATGGGATTAAAATGCTGCCTCTGCGATTTTCCGGATTACGAGGCAAGGGCGTGAAGGCATTGCTCTCTTTACCCTTTACCTTGATCAGTGCCTGCTGGCAGGCACACCGTTGCTTGCAGCAAGCCAAACCTGATGTGGTTTTGGGAATGGGTGGCTATGTCGCCTTCCCGGGTGGCCTGATGGCTTTTGTGTCGCGCCGTCCTTTGGTTGTGCATGAGCAAAATGCGGTGGCCGGTACGGCCAATCGCTACTTGGCCAAAATGGCGACCAGTGTATTGACCGGTTTTCCGGGTGCCTTGCCTGGCGCTGTGACGGTTGGCAACCCTGTACGTGATGCCTTCGTAGGTCAGGGCCCCGCTGCGCAACGTTATGCCAAACGGACAGGACCGCTGCGTATTCTGGTGGTGGGCGGCAGCCTGGGGGCGGCAGCACTGAACAAGGTGGTGCCTGAGGCCATGGCACTGATCCCTGCCGAGCAGCGTCCGCATGTCACACACCAGTCCGGTCAGCAGCATCTGGAGAGCTTGCAGCAACGCTACGCAGATCATCAGGTACAGGCGGACTGTAAAGCCTTTATTGGTGATATGGCTCAGGCCATGAAAGAGGCCGATCTACTGATTTGTCGTGCCGGGGCCATGACGGTGGCCGAAGTCGCCGCCATTGGTGTGGCGGCCTTGTTTGTGCCTCTGCCACACGCTATTGACGATCACCAGAGCGCCAATGCCCGTTACCTGAGCGAATGTTCGGGCGCGTGGCTCAAGAAACAATCGGAGTTGACGGCCCAGTGGCTTGCACAATGGTTGCAAGGACTGGACCGTGAAGAATTAAGTCGCGTGGCCAGCCACGCGCAAGAACATGCACAGTTGAATGCCACGCAGCAAATTGCCGAAGCATGTCAGCAGGCGGCAAGGAGGGTGGAATGAAACACCGCATTCAACATATTCATTTTGTAGGGATTGGCGGCTCGGGCATGAGCGGCATTGCCGAAGTCATGCTGAACCTGGGTTTTGCCATCAGTGGTTCGGATATCCAGGAAACGGCGGTAACTCGTCGCCTGGAGCAGCTCGGTGCCCGTATTGTTATCGGTCACAAGGCTGAAAACGTCGCTGGTATGGGCGCTATTGTCACTTCCACCGCCATTGCAGGCGACAACCCCGAAGTTCTGGCTGCGCGTGCAGCCCGCATCCCTGTGGTGCCACGCGCCCTGATGCTGGCCGAGCTGATGCGCTTAAAGCGCGGTATCGCCGTGGCCGGCACGCACGGCAAGACCACCACCACCAGCTTGGTGGCCAGTCTGTTGGGGGCCGCTGATCTGGACCCGACCTTTGTGATCGGTGGTCGCCTGAATTCGGCGGGTGCCAATGCTCGTTTGGGGCAGGGTGATTACATCGTGGTGGAAGCCGACGAGTCTGACGCCTCCTTTTTGAATCTGTTGCCGGTGATGGCCATCATCACCAATATCGATGTAGACCATATGGACACCTATGGTCATGACGTTGCCCGACTGAAAAGTGCGTTCATTGATTTCACGCATCGCCTGCCGTTTTACGGCAGTGCCATTGTGTGCAATGACGATGCGAATGTGCGCGAAATCATTCCTTTTGTATCGCGCCCTGTCACCACTTACGGTATTGATACCGATGCTCAGGTCCGCGCGATCAACATCGAAAGCCGTGGCACCACCATGTGTTTTGATGTACAGCGCAAAGGGGCAACAGGCGAGCTTCCTTTGCTGTCCGTGTGTCTGAATCTGCCCGGAAAACACAATGTACTCAATGCCTTGGCTGCTATTGCAGTAGCCACTGAATTGGGTGTCAGTGACGAGGTCATTGCCAAAGGCCTGAAAGAGTTCACCGGTGTGGGCCGTCGCTTCTCCATGGTGGGGGACTTCCCGGTTTCCCAGGCACAAGGCGGCGGGACGTTTACCGTTGTTGACGATTATGGTCACCATCCTGTCGAAATGGCTGCTACCTTGGCGGCCGCACGGGGTGCTTGGCCTGATCGCCGCATTGTGTTGGCGTTCCAGCCGCACCGCTATACGCGTACCCGTGATTGCTTTGAAGATTTCGTGCAGGTACTTAGCCAGGCTGACGCTGTCCTCCTGGGTGAGGTCTATCCCGCAGGTGAGGCGCCCCTGGTGGCCGCCGATGGCCGTGCCTTGAGTCGCGCCGTGCGCGTACTGGGCAAGGTCGAACCTATTTTTGTGGCCGAAATCAGCGATATGGCACAAGCCGTTCTGGACTTTGTCCGTGATGGTGATGTGGTGTTGGTAATGGGTGCAGGATCCATCAGCCGGATTCCTGCTCAATTGGGAGAAATGGCATGACAGCGGATTTTGGTCGGGTCGGCGTGTTGTACGGCGGCAAGTCCGCCGAACGGGAAGTGTCCTTGATGTCTGGTGCAGGCGTGCATGAAGCTCTGTGCAGCATGGGGGTGGATGCGCATTTGTTCGATATGGGCGAGAAAGGACTGACCGAACTGGCTCAGGCCGGTTTTGATCGCGTGTTCATTGCTTTGCATGGTCGTTACGGCGAAGACGGCACCTTGCAGGGGGCACTGGAATGGATGGGTATCCCTTACACCGGTAGCGGAGTGATGGCCTCCGGTCTGGCCATGGACAAAATCATGACCAAGCACGTTTGGCAGCATCTGGGTTTACCCACCCCTGGCTTTGCGCAATTGGATCATGTCAGCCAGGTTGCCGCCGCAGTGGAACGTCTGGGTGTTCCCCTGATCATGAAGCCCCCTCATGAAGGTTCGACTGTGGGTGTGGTGCGTGTGGATCGCGCCGAGGACGCTGTTGCCGCCTTCGAAACGGCTATGCATTACGACACAAACGTGTTGGCAGAGCAATTCATTCGTGGTCGCGAGCTGACAGTGCCCATCATCGGCGTGGGTGCCCAGGCGCGTGCCTTGCCTGTGATCGACATTGTGGCTCCGCAAGGCAATTACGACTTTGAACACAAGTACTACTCGGACGAAACCCAATACTTCTGTCCTGCTGATCTGTCGCCTGAACTGACGGCGCATATTCAGGATCTCTCGGTTCGTGCATTTAATGCACTGGGCTGCGAAGGCTGGGGCCGTGCCGATTTCATGCTGGACGAGCAGAACCGTCCCTGGTTGCTGGAGATGAACACCTCTCCTGGCATGACCAGCCACTCTTTGGTGCCTATGGCAGCCAAAGCGGAGGGTATTAGCTACGCCCAGTTGTGTGTGAACATTTTGGCAACGGCACGCTGCAAAGTGCAGGCCATTGCCCGCAGCCTATAGAGCGTGGAGTCTGAGTCATGTTTTCCGATGCCCGTCTGACCAACCTGATCGCCAATACGCTGGCTTTGCTAGCGGTATCGGCATTGGTGATCGGTGTTGTGGTTTGGGCGGTGCGTCGTCCGTACTTCAATATCGAGCGCATTCAGATCGAGTCCTCGCAAGGCGAACGTCTGGCCTACGTCACTCCAGAAGGGGTGAAAGCCACGATTGCCGGTCGTTTGCAGGGAAATTTCTTTACGGTAGACCTGGATCAGTCTCGCGCTTTGGTTGAAACGGCCCCTTGGGTGCGACGTGCGCAAATTCGCCGCGTCTGGCCCAACAGCCTGTCGGTACGGATTGAAGAGCAGCAGCCGCTGGCGTATTGGAATGAAGACGAGATGATCAACACCTGGGGTGAGTCATTTTCGGCTAATAAAGCGGTGGTGCCCGATGATGTGGATTTACCCCAGTTAAGTGGCCCTCCGAACTCGGAGCGTCTGGTGGTGCAGCGCTATGCCGAGCTGGCACGCTGGTTTGGCCCATTGGATGTGCAGGTCAGTGAAGTGACCTTGAGCCCGCGCTATGCCTGGGATGTGGTTTTGTCGAACGGTGTGCAGTTGAGCCTGGGCCGCGACCCGGCGGCTGATATCGCCGACCCGCACGGCCGAAAAGGGGCTTTGCCCTTTGCGGTTCGTGTCGAACGATTTGTGCAGGCCTGGCCTGCCTTGATGCAACGGCTTGGCGACCGTGCTTTGCAAAGTGCCGATTTACGTTACCCGAATGGCTTTGCGATAACGCTGGCTCCGGTTTCATCTACCCCTGTGAAGTAAAGAATATATGACTCGTGACATCAAAGACCTGATCGTTGCATTGGACATCGGCACCAGCAAAGTGGTTGCGGTGGTGGCCGAAGTGCTGCCGGAAGGCCGGTTTGAAGTGCTTGGTCTGGGCCAGCATGAATCCCAGGGCATGCGCAAAGGGGTGGTCGTCAATATCGAGACGACAGTCAATTCCATCCAGCGCGCTTTGGAAGAGGCGGAGTTGATGGCCGATTGCAAGATCCGTGAGGTCTACACCGGCATTGCAGGCAGCCACATCACCAGCTTTAACTCCAGCGGCATGGTGGCGGTGAAGGACAAAGAGGTGACAGCCACCGATGTGGCGCGCGTGATCGAAACGGCCAAGGCCGTGAACATCCCCACCGATCAGCAGGTGCTGCACGTGCTGACGCAGGAATTCATCGTGGACTCGCAAGAGGACATTCGCGAACCCATCGGCATGAGCGGTCTGCGTCTGGAAGTGCGGGTGCACATTGTGACTGGTGCGGTCAGCGCGGCGCAGAACATCGTCAAATGTGTGCGCCGTTGCGGCCTGGAAGTGCAGGACCTGATTTTGCAGCCTTTGGCCTCCAGCCTGTCCTGCCTGACGGCGGACGAAAAAGAGCTGGGCGTGGTGCTGGTCGATATTGGCGGTGGTACGACCGATATCGCCATCTACACCGGCGGGGCTATCCGTCATACCGATGTAATCCCGATTGCGGGCGACCAGATCACCAGCGATATTGCCGCCATGTTGCGCACCCCCACGCCAGATGCGGAAGAGATCAAGCTGCGCTTTGGGGTGGCCAAGCAGTCGCTGGCGCATCCGGAGGAAATGATTGAAGTGCCCGGTTTGGGTGATCGCCCTAACCGTCAGGTCAAACGTCAGGCTTTGGGCGCCGTGATCGAGCCGCGTGTGGAAGAGCTGTTCACCTTTGTGCAGCAAAGTCTGCGCGAATCGGGCTACGAAGATTTGTTGTCCTCGGGCATCGTGCTGACCGGTGGTACGGCCATGTTGCCGGGCATCGTGGAACTGGCCGAGGACGTATTCCTGAAACCAGTGCGTATCGCTGTGCCCAGCTATGAAGGCAGTTTGGCTGATGTGATGCGTAACCCTCGTTTTTCGACGGTGATGGGGCTGTTGACCGAAGCTCGCCTGCAAAGCGCTCGTGGCCGCAAAGTGGCCCAGCAAAAAGGGAGCGTCAAAGGTCTGATGGCACGCATGAAGGAATGGTTCATGAATTAAGGGCGTTGCAATACGCTCAGGTCGGGCAGCCTGAAAGGGCGGTCCAGGAGGCAGTTCAAACCGGGTGCGAACCCCTTGGTTGGCAGATGTTTTGAGCTGATTCCAAATTTCAGTTGTATCGGGGAAGTACGTAGGAATTTGACTAATTAAGTGTTTGAGTGGGAGTCAATCATGATGAACTTTGAAATGTTAGATACCAGCGGTAGCGGCACGGTCATTAAGGTCGTGGGCGTGGGCGGCGCAGGCGGCAACGCTGTGATGCATATGATCAAGTCTGGTGTTCAGGGCGTTGATTTCATCTGCGCCAATACTGATTCGCAGGCTCTGGCCAGCAGCGATGCTCCTATCCAGATCCGTCTGGGCCGCAGTGGCTTGGGTGCCGGTGCCAAGCCTGATCAAGGCCGTGCGGCCGCTGAAACTGCTCGTGAAGAAATTCGCGCCGCACTGAACGGTGCCAATATGGTGTTTATCACGGCCGGTATGGGCGGTGGTACCGGTACGGGCGCCAGCCCCGTTGTGGCTGAAGTGGCCAAGGAATTGGGTATTTTGACCGTGGGTGTGGTCACCAAACCTTTCTCCTTTGAAGGCAACCGCCGCTTGCGCATGGCCGAAGAAGGGATCGAGGAGTTGAGCAAGCACGTTCACTCTCTGATCGTTGTATTGAACGAAAACCTGTATGACTTGATGGATGAGGACGCCACGCAGTCCGATTGCTTCAAGGCCGCTGACGATGTCTTGCACAATGCCTGCGCTGGTATTGCCGAGATCATCAATGTTGAAGGTAACGTGAACGTCGACTTTGAAGACGTGAAAACCATTATGGGCGAGCAAGGCCAGGCCATGATGGGTACGGCAGTGGCTTCCGGCTCGAACCGCGCTCGTGAGGCGGCTGAGCGTGCTATCGCTTGCCCATTGCTGGAAGGGGTGGATCTGCACGGTGCCCGCGGCATGTTGGTGAACATTACGTCCTCCTCGTCCCTGAAGATGCGCGAAACGCGCGAAATCATGGACACGATTCGTGGCTATGCGGCAGAAGATGCCACCGTTATCTTCGGTACCGCTTACGACGAATCCATGGGTGACAGCCTGCGTGTTACTGTTGTGGCTACCGGCCTGGGTCGCAAACAAGCGCGCCCACAGTTGGTACAAAACAACGAAGAAGTGTTACGTACAGGTACGGACAATATGCCTGTCATCGGCGCTGATTACGCCAACGCTGATGTACCTGCTGTCATTCGCAACCCACGCAGCCAGGCTTCGGCTCAGGTGCGCGCGTTGGAGACCGCCGGTATGGATCACTTCGATATTCCGGCGTTTTTGCGCAAGCAGGCTGATTAAAAATCAAGTTCGGCGATTACCCGAGTCGCCAATTTGATTTCTCCCACGACTCCCCCTGGGCGTTCGCGCTCAGGGGGTGTAAGTGCTTTGTCGTGCTCTGGTGTTTGATGCTTGGCAATGACGCAGGTTTGAAGAAAGCCTATAGTGGATAACCCGTATTACGGTTACAATAGTCTTTGCGAACAACACTTTACAAATACAAGAATAGCTATGCTTCGTCAGCGCACCATCAAAAATGTCATCAGTACCAAAGGAGTCGGCTTGCACTCTGGTCGTCGTGTCGAACTGACACTGCGTCCTGCTGCGCCTGACACGGGTATTGTGTTTCATCGTGTTGATTTGCCCGAAATCGTGGATTTACCCGCTCAGGCAGACAAGGTCGGTGGCACACGTATGGCTTCGGTGCTGATCAAGGATAATGTCCGGGTGTCGACCGTGGAGCATTTGATGTCGGCCATTGCTGGTCTGGGCATCGATAATCTGCACGTGGACCTGACGGCTGAAGAAGTCCCCATCATGGATGGCAGCGCCGGTACGTTTGTGTACTTGTTGCGTTCAGCGGGTTTGCAAGAGCAGGAAGCGGCCAAGAAGTTTTTGCGTGTCCTCAAGCCTATTGAAGTTTCTGAGGGCGAGGGACAGGACATTAAATGGGCTCGTCTGGAGCCCTATGAAGGCTTTGCCCTTCAGTTCTCTATCGATTTTCATCACCCGGCTATTGATGCAACGGCCAATTTTGCCGAGGTGGATTTTGCGCATGACTCGTATGTGAAGACCATTTCCCGTGCGCGCACCTTCGGGTTCGCCAGCGAAGTGGAAGCGTTGCGTGCGGCAGGTCTTGCCCGTGGTGGCAGTTTGGACAATGCTATCGTCATGGACGAGTACCGCGTCTTAAACAGCGATGGTTTGCGTTACGAGGACGAGTTCGTCAAGCACAAGATTTTGGATGCTATTGGCGACTTGTACCTGATTGGCCATCCCCTGATTGCGCGCTATGTGGCGTGTAAATCTGGCCATGGTTTGAACAATCAGTTGGCGCGCGCCTTGCTCGCCGCTCAGGATAGCTGGGAACTGGTGACTTTCGAGTCCGCTGCCAGCGCGCCCCATGCATTTTCCAGCGAGTGGAAATTCGCCTGATACTTGTTTAGGGTTTCGATCGTGGTGCTTTGTTTAGCCACGATGATGGCGCAGCAAGCGTTCGATGGCTTGCGCCAAGGGACCTTGAGGCAATGAATCATGGAGCTTTTCGAATGATTCCAGGGCCCGCTCGTCCAGGACTTGTACCTGGCGTGTGGGCTTTTCTGTCACGCTTGCAAACAAATGGGCTTGCACGTGAACCAGCGCCTCGTTAATGTTCCAGCCAGCGGCATTCATCTTCCGTATGACTGTAGGTAAAAGCTGGCGTAGCTTGGCCGCATGCGCCGCGCTGGGAACTGCCAGCGTCAATTGCTGTCTGTCTATACGGGCTACTTTACAAGCCTTGCCTAAAGCTGGTGGCAAGGCTTTGCTTACATGGGTCTGTGCCGCCATCAGCTGCCGGGCCATTTCCAGTACCTGGGAACCTTGCTGGTCGCTAGCCAGCCAACCCAAAGCGTGGCTTTGCCCGCTACTGCGTTTTGGCGCGGATGAGGAAAAAGGGGGCTTCCAGGTCATGTTCGAGGTTATACGAGAGTGGATCAACATAAAGACTATACGTCCTTAGATGCCAAAGCCAAAGGGGTGCGCCGTACGGTGATTGCCCTGGTGGCTTTGGTATCGCTGGGCGTTTCCGCAGCGGCGGGAGCTCTGGTGCAGTCGCACTGGGGGGATCGCAGCGGCATGTCGCTGGATACGGATATGGCCCAAAGCCAGGCCGCCGCCATGCAGGACAACGTTACCCGTCTGGCTGAAAAAGTCGGCGGTTTGCAGGCCAAACTGATCGAGATGGACGGTGTCAGCAAACGCGTGGCCAAAGCCGCCGGTATCGAGTATACCGATCCGGAGCTGGCCGGTGCCATGCCGGTGCAGGATCTGGCCGTCATGGACAGCATGGACGGTGCCGATCTGGTCTGGAGTGCTGACCGTTTGGGTGAGCAGCTGGATAATCTGGCCAAACAGATGTCCGAGCAGCAGGACTGGTTCCAGATGTTGGACAGTGTGCTTACCGAGCGAACCGGCAATGAGGCCCGCCTGCCCAATTACCGCCCGGTGGATTACGACGAGGTGGCGTCCTCCTTTGGCTGGCGTCGTCACCCGATTTCGGGTCGTCACGCCTTGCACGAAGGTTTGGATTTCCCCGCTCCCAAAGGTACGCCTATTTACGCGGCATCCGGTGGAGTCGTGTCCGAAGCCCGTTACATGACAGGCTACGGCAAGCTGGTGGAAATCAATCATGGCAATGGCATGAGCACGCGATACGCCCATGCGTCATCAATCGTTGTTAAATTAGGCGACGTAGTAGAAAAAGGGCAGTTGATTGCCCGTGTCGGATCGACCGGACAGTCCACTGGTTCGCACCTGCATTTTGAAGTGCGCATGGCCGGGCATGCCCTGGACCCCAAGCTTTTTCTGCCGGCGCGTGAGTACGTAGAACAGCAGATCGCGCAATTGGATTCGGACAAGTAGCTCCGTCTTGCAGCATGTGCGTTAAACTGATTGTTTGCTTGCGCATCCCTTTTAACCAGAGATAGGCTCGAGGCACAGATTCAAGCCCTTGCGGCCTCGCCTA
>JTFO01003887.1_pt1 | contig 18426 bp, 18 predicted proteins | sample 235411 | NCBI WGS metagenome assembly JTFO01 (sample SAMN03067590, study PRJNA260953) | activated sludge metagenome | biome: Sludge; feature: Wastewater; isolation source: CETP activated sludge from laboratory augmented bioreactor treating... | place: India:Gujarat | collected 2013-04
ATTCTTCGCAAACTTCCCGAACCGATTTATTGCGTGGACCTTGCGCTTAGCAATCTTCCCATTAGGCAACCATTATCATCAGCCGGACGATAGTATTTTGCAGGGAATTTCTACCAGCATGATGCAGCCGGGTGTTACTCGTGATCGCCATACCTTCTTAACCTATTGGAAGGATGATGAAAAAGATCCGACCGGTCATATGGAACTGGCATTCTTAGCGATGCGCGAGCATTCAGATGTCTACAAACGTATTCGTAAGGCGGTTAAACGTGGCGATATTGATGGTAATCTCAACGGTGATGCTTTGGTAGAGCAAGCGCGGGCAGCAGAAGTGATTAGTGCTGAAGAGGCCAGCGCTTTAAGCCGTACTGAGCGACTCCGTCTGTATGCCATTGGTGTCGACCAATTCGCAGCAGGCGTGATTGAGGATAAAAACTTTTATTAAGCCGCTGTGATACTAGCTATAATAGCCCCAGATTCTGGGGCACAATAACCTCGCTTAGGCGAGGTTATTTTTTGGGTAACGAGCCCATGGTGTTGGTGAGCAACCATGGCAAACGTAGGTGATGCAGATGCGATTAGATAAATTTTTAGCCGAAACCACCGGAATGAGCCGCAAAGAAGCGATGCGAACTTTGCATGCCGGGGCGGTCAGTGTTGATGGTGTGGTCGCTAAGAAAGGCGCGATGCAGGTGCCAGCGACTGCGGAAGTGATTTTTAATGGGGTGACGCTTAAGCTGTTGGGCCCAACTTATATCATGTTGCATAAGCCGTTAGATTGCGTTTGTGCCAATGACGATCCCCGTCATATGACGGTATTTGCTTACTTAGATTTGCCTAACCCAGAAAAATTTCACACGGTAGGACGACTGGATATAGATACCTCTGGACTCTTGCTGATCACTAATGATGGACAATGGACCCATCGGATTATCTCGCCTAAGCGTAGCTGTCCGAAAGTGTATCGAGCAGAGCTGGCCGAGCCGCTTGAGCCGCACCATGTAGAGCTATTCAAACAAGGGCTGCAATTACATGGTGAGAAAAAGTTAACCGAACCTGCACAACTCGATATTATTCATCCGCAACAAGCGTTAGTGACCTTATCAGAAGGGCGCTACCATCAGGTAAGACGGATGTTTGCCGCAATTGGTAACAGGGTAGAAAGCCTCCATCGTGAACAAATAGGTGAGCTTAAACTGGGTGATTTAGGCCCCGGTGAGTATCGGCACTTAACTGCTGCCGAGGTAGCTTTGTTTTAGTGATGGCTAGAAGCTTCTGAAAAAAAACGCCCGCCAGTGTGGTTCTGGCGGGCGTTGTGTTGCTTGAAACTAACCTGATATAAGTTAAACCCCAATCGGCTTATAACGAGTACGATGCGGCTCCATAGCATGCTCACCATGGGTCTTTTTCATATATTCTTCGTAATCAGAATAGTTCCCTTCGTAGAAGTTCACCACGCCTTCATCACGATAATCAAGAATGTGAGTAGCCACCCGGTCTAAGAACCAACGGTCGTGCGAGATCACCATAGCTGAACCAGGAAACTCTAATAAAGCTTCTTCTAGCGCACGTAGGGTTTCAACATCAAGGTCATTGGTGGGTTCGTCTAACAGTAACAGGTTACCACCAGCTTTCAATAGCTTGGCTAAATGCACCCGATTTCGTTCCCCCCCTGATAACTCACCAATGTGTTTTTGTTGGTCGTTACCACGGAAGTTAAAGCGGCCCACATAAGCTCGGCTATTAATTTCAAAATTACCGATGCGTAAAATATCTTGGCCATCGGAGATTTCTTTCCACACGGTATTTTTGTCATTCATGTCATCACGGAATTGATCAACACTGGCCAACTGCACGGTGTCACCTAATTCAAGGGTACCAGAATCGGGTTGCTCTTTACCGGTGATCATGCGGAATAGCGTTGATTTACCGGCACCGTTCGGACCTATGATGCCAACAATAGCCCCTTTAGGAACGCTAAAGCTTAAGTCATTGATCAGTACCCGGCCATCGTAGGCCTTATGCAAGTGCTGAACTTCAAGCACCTTATCGCCCAAGCGTGGGCCTGGTGGGATAAAGAGCTCGTTAGTTTCGTTGCGTTTTTGGTAATCACCACTTTGCAGTTCTTCAAACCGAGCCATCCGCGCCTTGCTTTTTGCTTGACGCCCTTTAGGATTTTGCCGCACCCACTCAAGTTCTTGTTTAATACTGCGTTGCCGAGCTTTTTCTTGTTTCTCTTCTTGCTCAAGACGTTGTTCTTTTTGTTCTAGCCAAGACGAGTAGTTGCCTTCCCAAGGGATGCCATAGCCACGGTCAAGCTCTAAAATCCAGCCTGCCACGTTATCTAAGAAATAACGGTCGTGGGTAATGGCAACCACGGTACCTTCGTAGTCGTGTAAGAAACGTTCTAACCAAGCGACCGATTCAGCATCCAAGTGGTTAGTTGGCTCATCTAATAGCAACATATCAGGTTTGCTCAGTAGCAAACGGCAAATGGCTACGCGGCGACGTTCACCACCCGATAATACTTTGATCTTGGTATCCCACGGCGGTAAGCGAAGCGAGTCAGCTGCACGCTCTAACATGTTGTCTAAATTGTGACCGTCTTTAGCTTGCAAGATAGCCTCTAGCTGGCCTTGTTTTTTCGCTAAAGCATCAAAGTCAGCATCTTCTTCAGCGTAGGCTGCATAAACCTGATCGAGCTCAGCTAGCGCATTTTTTACGTCAGCCACGGCTTCTTCTACGGTTTCACGTACGGTTTTATTTTCGTCTAGTTGTGGTTCTTGTGGCAAATAGCCAATTTCAATACCAGCGAGCGGGCGGGCTTCGCCTTCAATTTCTTTATCGATACCTGCCATGATGCGTAACAGGGTGGATTTACCAGCGCCGTTTAAACCTAATACCCCAATCTTTGCGCCAGGAAAGAAAGATAACGAAATGTCTTTTAAAATCGTCTTTTTCGGCGGGACGACTTTACTGACCCGCGACATCGAATAGATATATTGTGCCATAACTGCCCATGTTCCTTGTGAGGGTGAAATCTTAATGGACTATTTTAACCCTTAAGTTGGCGCTAACCCAAGTATATTGGTAAACTAGCGCACAGATATTTCCAATAACCCGCTGTCACTCTGGCAGCTGCTGCAGTTAGGAGCCCTGATGTTAAAACATGAGATGAACATTGCTAGCTATGATGCTGAGTTGTGGCAAGCGATGACCGATGAAGTACAACGTCAAGAAGAGCATATCGAACTTATTGCGTCAGAAAATTACACCAGCCCACGCGTGTTACAAGCGCAGGGTTCGCAGTTAACCAATAAGTACGCAGAAGGCTATCCGCACAAACGTTACTACGGTGGTTGTGAATTTGTTGATGTGGTTGAAGATTTAGCCATTGAGCGCGCCAAGCAGTTATTCGGTGCTTGCTATGCTAACGTGCAACCGCATGCTGGCTCACAAGCTAACTCAGCAGTATTTTTAGCGCTCTTAAACGCTGGTGATACGGTATTGGGGATGAGTTTGGCACATGGCGGTCATCTAACCCATGGTTCTCATGTGAATTTTTCGGGCAAGCTCTACAATGCGGTGCAGTATGGTTTAGATGAGAGTACTGGCGAAATTAACTATGCCGAAGTACGTGAGCTAGCCCTACAGCACCAGCCTAAAATGATCGTGGCTGGTTTTTCTGCTTATTCAGGTATCGTCGATTGGGCTAAGTTCCGCGAAATTGCGGACGAAGTAGGCGCTTATTTGTTAGTGGATATGGCGCATGTGGCTGGGTTAGTGGCAGCAGGCCTTTATCCGAACCCGGTACCTTTTGCTGATGTAGTCACCACCACCACCCACAAAACCTTAGCTGGCCCGCGTAGTGGTTTGATTTTATCAGGTAAAGATGACCCTGAATTGCACAAAAAACTTAACGGTGGCGTGTTCCCTGGTAGCCAAGGTGGCCCTCTAATGCACGTGATTGCTGCCAAAGCGGTAGCTTTCAAAGAGGCGATGGAGCCAGAGTTTAAAGCTTACCAGCAGCAGGTGTTAACCAACGCCAATGCGATGGTGAAGGTGATGCAAGAACGCGGTTACAAGATTGTTTCTGGCGGCACCCAAAACCATTTGTTCTTAGTTGATTTAATTGATAAAGATATCACGGGTAAAGATGCTGATGCAGCTTTAGGTCGGGCCTACATTACGGTGAACAAAAACTCCGTACCCAACGACCCGCGCTCACCTTTTGTGACATCAGGATTACGGCTAGGTACCCCAGCTATTACGCGTCGTGGCTTTAAGCAAGCAGAAGCTGAGCAAGTGGCACACTGGATTTGTGACGTGTTAGATAATATTAACGACGAAGCAGCCATCAGTGCCGTGCGTGACCAAGTAAAAGCCCTTTGTAAGCGCTTCCCGGTATACGGATAAGCAACTCTTTGGTCGAGAATTAGGGCGATGAGTTCATTAGGTTAGGCAAGGAAAGTTATTATGCATTGTCCTTTTTGTGGCACGCAAGATACCAAAGTCATCGATTCTCGGTTAGTTGCCGACGGCGCCTCAGTGCGGCGTCGGCGCGAATGCACCGAGTGTAAAGAGCGCTTTACGACGTTTGAGACGGCAGAGTTGATCATGCCTCGAGTTATAAAGTCCGATGGCACTCGCGAACCTTTTAACGAAGATAAATTGCGTAGTGGCTTATTACGCGCTTTAGAAAAACGTCCGGTTAGTCTCGAAGCCATTGAGCAAGCCATGCAGAATGTCAAATCGTCATTAAGGGCAACGGGCGAACGTGAAGTCACCAGCAAAATGATTGGTGGCTTAGTGATGGAAAACCTCAAAGCCTTGGATAAAGTCGCATACATCCGGTTTGCCTCGGTGTATCGCGCCTTTGATGATATTCGTGAATTTGGTGAAGAAATAGCTCGTCTCAATGACTAATACCCCAGTTAGGTGCCACCAATTCTATATGCAACGCGCTCTTGATTTAGCTGCGCAAGGGCGGTTCAGCGCTGCGCCAAATCCTATGGTGGGATGTGTGATAGTTCAGCAGGGCCAGATCGTTGGCGAAGGCTGGCATCAACGAGCCGGTGAACCTCATGCTGAAGTACATGCCTTAGCTGCCGCCGGCGCATCAGCCAAGCATGGTACTGCTTATGTTACCCTTGAACCTTGTAGCCATTTCGGTCGTACTCCTCCATGCGCAGATGCACTCATCAAAGCTCAAGTGGCGCAAGTTGTGGTGGCGATGCAAGATCCGAATCCGTTGGTTAGTGGGCAAGGTATCGCACGTTTACGAGCAGCGGGTATTGAGGTGCTGGTTGGCGTGTTAGAAACCCAAGCGCGTGCCTTAAACTGCGGTTTTATCGCTCGGATGCAACGGCAACGGCCCTGGCTTAGACTAAAAATGGCAGCATCATTAGATGGCCAAACAGCCTTAGCAAATGGCGCCAGCCAATGGCTAACCAGCAGCGCAGCAAGAGCCGATGTGCATCGGTTTCGCGCCCAAAGTAGTGCCATTTTGAGTACTGCGACCACGGTGCTAGCTGACCAAGCCCGGTTGACGGCGCGCGGCGAATGGGTACAGCAACAGCCGCTGCGCGTGATCATCGATAGTCAGGGCAGATTAAAGGGTGATGAGCCGCTTTTTACCGAAAGCACAGCAACCGCTGCGCCTATTTTATTGGTACAGGGTGCCGATCTGACGACGACCAGAACTTGGCCGGAGCAAGTAACAATTCTGCAGTTGCCAGTAACTAGTAGTGGCCAGATAGATTTAGCTGAGCTGTTACACCAGCTAGCCCAGACGTATCAGATTAATTCGGTTTGGACCGAATGTGGGACAAACTTAGCCGGCGCATTGATTGCAGCCGGTTGGGTTGATGAACTTATTTTATATTTAGCCCCGAAATTATTAGGTGCAAGTGCGCAAGGTCTATTTGCTTTGCCGGTATGGCAGCAGCTCGCGCAAGCGCCCACCTTAACCTATCGAGATGTTCGCCAGGTGGGGGCTGATCTTCGTATCACCGCCACCATTAACGCGAACCAAGGAGACATTTCATCGTGACCAGTTTGCCATCAACAACTAGCTCGTTACATAGCGCTGCCGATATTATTGCTGATATTAAGCAGGGTAAGATGGTTATTCTCATGGATGATGAAGACCGTGAAAACGAAGGGGATTTAATTCTGGCGGCTGAGTGTGTTACGCCAGCGGCAATCAATTTTATGGCACGTTACGGCAGGGGGCTCATCTGTTTAACGCTGACCGAAGAACGCTGCGAGCAATTGCGTTTGCCGCTCATGGTGAATCAAAACAACGCCCCTTACGCCACTAATTTTACGGTCTCTATTGAAGCCGCAGAAGGGGTTACCACCGGGATTTCAGCGGCAGACCGAGCTCGTACGGTGCAAGCGGCGGTAGCAGCCGATGCTAAGCCAAGCGATTTGGTGATGCCAGGCCATATTTTCCCGTTGAAAGCCAAGCCAGGTGGGGTGCTGAATCGGGCTGGCCATACCGAAGCCGGCTGTGACTTAGCGAGATTGGCTGGGTTTGAACCAGCGGCAGTGATTGTGGAAATCTTAAATGAAGATGGCAGCATGGCGCGGCGGCCAGACTTAGAAAAATTCGCCGCTGAGCATGATATCAAGATCGGTACTATTGCTGATCTCATTGAGTACCGCTCGTTAACCGAGAAAACTGTGCAGCGCCAGGCGCACTGTAAATTGCCCACCGCGTACGGTGAATTTGAGTTAATTGCGTATCAAGACACCATTGATAAACAAGCCCACTATGCCTTAGTTAAGGGTGACATTAATAGCTCTGAGCCGGTGAATGTACGAGTTCATTTGCAAGATACTTTTAATGACCTCTTTGCCACTGAGCGCGCTGCTAAGCGCAGCTGGCCGCTCGCTCATGCGATGGAATTTATTGGTGCCAACAGCGGCGTTCTAGTGGTTATTGGGCGGCATCAAGATAGTGCCGGCATGCTTGAGCAAATTGCTCATTTTGCGGCAGAAGATCGTGGCGAAAGAAAGCCAACGGCGGCCGCCTCAAATGCCTCTCGTAACGTCGGTATCGGATCACAAATATTGGCTGATTTAGGCGTTCATCAAATGCGTTTGATGAGCTCTCCCAAACGCTATTCTGCGCTGTCAGGATTTGGCCTAGAAGTGGTTGATTTTATTGAAGACCCAAATAACCCTGCGTGATCTCAGTAAGTTGCTGCCACAGCTGAGTATTGGCTGGGGCAGCAAGACCAAACTGCGTACTTTGCTGAGCTACAAATCCATTCAAATAGTCAATTTCAGTTGGCCGTTGCTGACGCACATCACTGAGCATCGACGAGCGATTTGCTGCTGTTCTTTGCATCACGAGTCGCGCCTGTTCGAGTAGCTGTTCAGCGTTGAGAGACAATTGATAATGCTTAGCTAAGGCAACGATCTCAGTCGCCAACTGCATTTGCAATTGCTGTACGGGTAGGCGTAACAGGTCACCATTTGGACAGTTATACACTACGGTCAAGGCATTAATTAAACAGTTGGTGGCGAGCTTGTGCCAACGCACTAATTTAATCTCGTCACTCCAGGCTAATGGCGGCAAAGCAGCCGTTAATTGTTGTTGTATTTGCGGCACTAGCCAAGGGCTGGGGGGATTATTAGCCGTAGCCGCCTGCGGATCGCTGTAGCCCAGCCAGCTTTGCCCCACGCCTGCATGAACTAGCAATGATCCTTGCCGATAGGCGCCGTGAGTGGTGCTCCAAAAGAGACTATGCGCTGGTAACAACTGCTGTTCATGAGTGAGCATACCGTTGTAACTTAAGATCAATGGGCAGCGCTCTAGTAACTTGGCTTGGGCTAACTGTACGAGTAGAGGCTGCACTTGATAGGCTTTTACTGCTGCAAAAATGCAGGTTCCAGGCTCAAGTTGCTCGAATGAAGTGGTCGTTAACTGATAGTGCTGGTTTGAAAAACTCAGTTGCAGATGCCCAACGGCGGGTTGCTGGCGTGGGCACAGGCTCACTTGTAGCCCTTGTTGTTGGAGTTTGATGGCCACCAAACTACCCAGGGCTCCGTTCCCAACGACGACCCAACGCATGTTAATTGGAATCCTGCTGGTAAGCTGCTTCTAAACGCAGTAATGGCTTACGGAGTGCTAATAGAATCAATAGGCTAGGAACCACCATCAAGGCGGTGAGCACAAAAAATAGCTGCCAATCTCCGTCAAGAGCATTTACCACGAAGCCACTGTAGGATGAGAGTAAGGTACGGCCAAGGTTACCCAGCGAGGCAAGCAGGGCGTATTGGGTAGCGGTGAAGGCGCGGTTACACAACAAGCTAATAAAGGCAACAAAGGCGACCGTAGACCAAGCTCCGGTAAAGCCATCGATAACCACCGCAGCCAACAGTAGGTTGGTATTAGGCCCCACCCCGGCTATCCAAGCAAAGAGCAGATTAGAAGCGGCCATGGCTAAACCACCAATAAGGAGGCCGCGCACTATGCCAAGGCGTAAATTAACTAAGCTCCCCAAAATTGCGAAAACGATGGTGACCCACCAAGTGACTAATTTTGAGTAAATGGCAATATCATCGTTGGTGAAACCGATTTCTTTATAGAACACAATCGACATTCGGCCTAAAAAGGCCTCGCCAATCTTAAACAAAAAGATAAAAGCCAACATGCTCAGGGCTAATCGCCAGCCGCTGCGTTTAAAAAATTCTGCGATGGGTGCAACCAGAGTATGGTGAAACCAATTTTGGCCAGCCTTTAATTGGGTGGTGACCGCTGAGTAGCGAGTGGAGTTTGGCGCCAGAATAACCCAAAAGATTTGCGCCACCACCACTAGGGTAAGCAGGCTGTAGGCTTGTTGCCAGTTCCAATGGGTGCCATCCACCAGAAAAAACGGAATGGCGCCAAGGCCGCTGTAACCAGTCCACCAACCAGCTGTCGCCATGGCGGCTCCAGCGGATTGGAGGCGCGCTTCGTGGGCACCGAAGCTTTCAATGCGGTAGGCATCAATAGCAATATCTTGGGTTGCTGATAAAAACGCGATAACCACAGCTAACAGTGCGATCCACCAGGTTTGCGCAGTAACATCCAGCCAGCCCAAACCTGCGGTTGCCGCCAAAATACCCAGTAAACAGACCAGCAGCCAACTACGACGTTGTCCCAAGTGGCGGGCGAGCCAGGGTAGGCGTACTCGATCGATGAGAGGCGACCAAAGTGCATTGATGGAGTAAGCAATAAAGACCATACCAAATAAGCCGATATTGGCTCGATTTACTCCGGCTTCTTGCAGCCAAGCGGAGAGCATGGAGCCGATCAGCACCCACGGAAACCCACTGATCATGCCAAAACCAAAAATCACCCAGATCCTTGGCTCTCGGTAAACGGCGAAATCTTTATACCAAGGGGTAGCTGACATTAGAGTGCCGGCAGCACATCAATACGAATCAGCATGGGCGGCTCAAGCGGCACATCACCCCAACCGGTAGGCTCATGAAACACATGGGTCTCAGTTGCTGCTAGCTGCTCTAGCACCTCTTCACCTTCAACAACCCAGCCAAACACTGCGTAGCCCCAACGGCTGCTGCTCGGGTCCAGTTTAGTATTGTCGGCGACGTTAAAATAAAACTGGCGGGTTGCTGAGTGCGGATCGCTCACTCGGGCCATGGCGATGGTGCCATAACTGTTACTCAGCCCATTACCAGATTCATTGACAATAGCAGGGCGCTCTACTTTGGCTTTAAAGTCAGCATCGTAGCCACCACCTTGCACCACAAAACCGGGCACAATGCGGTGAAAAATTGTGTTGTTGTAACTCCCAATTTCAACGTACTCAAGAAAGTTTTTGACAGTGAGTGGGGCTTTAGCACGGTTTAATTCAACCACGATATCACCGGCACTAGTGACCATCTTCACTCGCGGAAACTGGTTGTTCGGTTGAATTTCTGCTGCTGCGGGCGCAAGCAAGGCGGTCAGCAGGAACGTACCTAAAATAAAATGAGAATAAAGCTGTTTCAGCATGATTAACCTCGAGCTCTCCAAATCACAAACTTGGCATTTTGTGCGTGTTGATCTACCTGTTTAAACAAACGCTTAAGGCTAGCATAATAAGGTAAGTGACGATTGGCGACCAGCCATAATTCACCGTTCGGTTGCAGTACACGCTTAGCATCACGGAACATCTGGCGGGCGATATGTTCGGTGACAGCATGTTCTTGATGGAATGGAGGATTACATAGAATCAAGTCAGCACTCGCACTTGGCTGTTGACTCAAACAATCGTCCACCCGGGTTTGATAAGCTTCAGAGTGAGGCAAATTCAAGTCGATATTGGTGCGGCAAGAAGCCATAGCCAAATAGGATTCATCGACCCAAGTCACTTGGCTGTGAGGCGATTGCTGTGCATAAACAATCCCCAGAATGCCATTACCGCAACCTAAATCGATGACCCGATCGGCGCCCGCTGCGGGCATGTGCTGCAGCATAAACCGAGCGCCAATATCAAGAGCATTACGAGCAAACACACCCGCATGGTGACGCATTTCTAGACCGTATTCAGGCAGTTGCCAGGCGTCAATAAAGTTGGCTGGTTCAGCATTGGTCACCGCCTTAAGCTGCGCCTCTAAGGTGCGAGACTTCTTACTGGCAAGAGATACCGAGACATTATCGCAGTAACGTTCAAACAATTGCCGCACGCTAGGAGTAAATAACTTACTTTTCGCCGCTGCTACTATGGGGGTGCCTGGTTTCAGTGTGGTAGCTAGCGTTGCTAATTGAAACTCCAGTAAGCTGATACTTTTCGGTATTTTCAAAAGCACAAGATCAATACTAGGTGGCAAGCTTTGCAGCGGCTGCAAGAGGTTTAAAGCCGATAGTTGCAGGTTCAGCTGATTTAGTTTGCTATTGTGTTGAAAGCCACGCTGGCTTACGTAAGAGTCGGTTAAGCTATGAACGACCGGTGGCGGAGTGAGTAACTCAGAGTGGCAAGCCATCAGTAGTGCACCAAAACTATCATTAATTAATAGCGGTGCCTGCCATTGCGGACGCTGCGTCGCTAGCCAACTATGTATAAGTTCATCAGCCGCATCCCAAGCCTGCAAAGGATCTTGCTTGCGCGCCGGAAAGCGTTGTAGGTGCCAACTACCAAGTTCGGTAGTGAAAGTGGTAGCAGCGCTAGGCGTGCCCGTACGTATTGATTGACGTGAGTTCATAAGCTGATTAAATGGTCGGACATTTCTCTTGTTAACAATCGTGCTATGATAGCGAAAAACGACAGGTGACTATAGGTTTATATAACGTGAAAATATACGCAGAAATTACCGGCTGGGGCAAATGCTTGCCGCCAGCTATTATGACCAACGACGATTTAGCTACTTTTTTAGATACCTCGGATGAGTGGATTCGCACCCGTACTGGTATTGAAGAACGTCGGGTAAGCTACGTCGGCACCTCCAAATTAGCCACAGTAGCGGCGCGCAATGCCTTGGCCGCAGCTGGTCTTGATGCCAATGACCTTGATTTAATCATTGTTGGTACCTGTACCCCAGACGAAATTATCCCCAATGTGGCCTCAGCCGTGCAGCGTGATTTGGGTGCCAAATATGCTGCGGCATTTGATCTTAATGCTGCCTGTAGCAGTTTTTTATATGGGATGCATTATGCAACGCAAGCGATTCGTACCGGCGCCCATAAAAAAGTACTGATCATTGGAGCTGAGCGCTTAACCCGCATTTTGGATTGGACCAAGCGTGAAAGCGCAGTGCTCTTTGGTGACGGCGCTGGCGCTATGGTGCTGGAAGCAACTACCGAAGAATGTGGCTTATTAGCCTCTCATGTCACTTGCGATGCTGATGCCCGCGATGTTCTGGCGTTAGAGTTTGGCATGAGTTTTGACCGCTTTGGTTTTGACGGCATCATGCCCTTTAATTTTGTTGGCCAAGAGATTTTCAAGCGGGCAGTGAAAGGCATGAACATGGCCGTTGAAAAGGTGTTTGCAGAAACCGGTTTGACGACCGATGACATAGATTCACTCATACCGCATCAAGCGAATAAGCGCCTTATCGATTACTTGGCCAAGATGTGTAATGTGCCGGAAGAGAAAACCGTGATTAATATTCAAAAATACGGCAATACCTCTTCTGCTACCTTGCCTATCGCTTTTTGTGAAGCGGTTGAGCAGGGTATCGTTAAACCGGGTGATACTATTGTGTCAGCAGTTTTCGGTGGTGGCCTAACCTGTGGCGCCGGCATCATTAAATGGGGCCAACGAGTCACCCCAATTCGCGACAATAACGAAACGCTACCAAGTAATGGGCAAACCGCTTTAGATTTAATTTTGCCAGTGTACGAAGGCACGCGTAAAGCATGGGAAAAACGTGAACATGAGTAAGCACAGTTCAGGGTTTGTTAAACAAGAAGTAAAGCAAGGGGTGTTGTGGTTAACACTAACCCGAACCGATAAGAAGAATGCGCTAACGCAAACCATGTATCTTGAGCTCAGCAAAGCGTTACAAGAAGCTGATCGTGATAGCAGCATTTCAGCTGTGATCTTAACCGGTTCGGGCGATAGTTTTACTGCGGGCAATGACTTGCATGACTTCTTATCGATTGAAGATTTGGATGATAGCGCACCACCGTTTGAGTTTTTATACACCTTAAGTCGGCTTAGCGTGCCTTTGGTAGCCGGCGTCAATGGTTTATCCATAGGTATCGGTACCACCATTTTGCTGCATTGTGATTTGGTGTATGCCAGCGCTACCGCTACCTTTGCCCTACCTTTTATTAATTTAGGCTTGGTACCAGAGGCAGCATCGAGTTTGTTACTGCCTAAGTTAGTTGGGCACTTGCGTGCGTCTGAATTACTGTTATTAGGCGATAGCTTTGATGCTAGTGCGGCACTAGCTTATGGGCTGGTCAATAAAGTCGTAGCGCCAGAGCAACTAGCGGCCGAACTGGAGCAGGTTGCTGCAGCTTTGGCGAGTAAGCCTCGGGCTGGCTTACGTGCTGCCAAAAGATTGATCAAAGAACAGGATGAACCGGTAGCTGATAGAATTGAGCGCGAAGCCCATATCTTTATCAAAGCACTGAGTTCTGAAACAGCTCGTAAAGCCATTGCTGAGCGCTTACAGCGCAAAAAATAGTAAGGTTGCTGTAATAATAGGCAGTTGACACGGCAAGCCTTGCTACTCAACTGCCTTTGCGTAATAATGCGCGATGTTATGGTGGCCTCATTGGTCCCCCCGCAACACGAACTGGCGAACCCGGTCAGGCCCGGAAGGGAGCAGCCGTAGTTAGGGATGTGTGTGCCGGGGTGCTGGCTGGTGAGGCCGCCACCCAATAACAACAAAATCCTACTTGAGTTTCCCGCACGAAGAATTCACTATCTTAATTCACTTACAGTTAATGAATTGAGATGACCATGCCTAAAAATATCGAACCGGTTTATTACGGCGAGTATTTACAGCTCGATAAACTCCTAGATGCGCAAGCTCCGCATAGCCGCAAATACGGTGCAGAAGCGCACGACGAAACCCTCTTTATTATTGTGCACCAAGTTTATGAGCTTTGGTTTAAACAAGTTCTGCACGAGTTGCGCTCTATTCATCAAGCTTTGCAAGCCGATCAATTAGATGACCGTACGCTCTATACGTTAGCCCACCGACTGAAACGTGTGCTGGCCATTCAAGACTTAATGAATGATCAGGTGGGGATTATCGAGACCATGACTCCGCAAGAGTTTTTGGCGTTTCGGGATTATTTGGTGCCAGCTTCTGGGTTCCAAAGTATTCAGTTCAAAGAACTGGAAATTCTGCTCGGGTTAACGCGCGGCCATCGTATCGCTTTTGATCAGCAATCCTTTTATAACCGCCTGAATGACACTGACCGTGCTTATCTTGAAGCGTTAGAACAGCAACCTAGTCTATTTGACCGAGTGGATGCTTGGTTGGCACGCATGCCTTTTTTAGAGTTTAACGACTTTAGTTTTTGGCAAACTTACCAACAAGCCGTAACTGCCGCATTAGATCATGACGAAAAAATTATTCGTGAAACCGCGGCGACACCCGAGCAGTTGGCGACGGAACTGGCGTCATTACAGTCAAATCGGGATAATTTTGCCGCTCTTTTTGATAACAATCGTTATATTGAGTTGCAAAAAAATGGCCAGGTACGTCTATCGCAGCAGGCCATGTTAAGCGCTTTATTTATTACTCAGTACCGCGAAGAGCCAGCTTTTCACTTAGCACATCAGGTGATTACCGGATTAGCAGAAATGGACGAGAAGCTGACTATTTGGCGCTATAAGCACGCGATGATGGTGCAGCGTATGTTGGGGACTAAAATTGGTACCGGTGGTTCTTCTGGGCATGATTATCTGCGCCGCACCACGGAACAAAATCGGGTGTTCAAAGATTTCTTTGCGATGGCGACTTATTTGCTTCCTAAAGCCGCCTTGCCAGAGTTGCCAGCGCACGTGCAACAAGCGCTTGGCTTTTATTTCCGCTCAAACCATGCAACCGCTTGATGTAATGCTTGCAGTTGGTCGGCTATGCGCGCACTGAGCCACTCGGTGCGCTGTGGTTGGCGCTGTTGCACTAAGGCATGCAAATGCAGCCGTACTTCCGCCAAATAGTCGGCGGGGCAGGTAGCATCGGCCCGAAACAATTGGGCGTCAAACCAATCGACGAATTGTTCTTCATCAATTTGCAAACGATCAATGCGTAATGCTAGAGCTGCTAATTGTTGCTCTACTTGGGATTGCAAATGAGCTAACTGATGCTTTAGTGTATGTACTGAGGATGCTGATGAGGCCATGCTCATTCCTTGCGCTGGTGGTTACTACCTAGATTGAGGTACTGTACTCCATCTGCAAGCCAAACCAAACTCTAAAATAGGGTAGTTTGACGAGCCAGTGGAAGGCATTTACTAAAGTGCTTCATAGGCATCTGTTAAGATGCTGTAAACGTCATTATATAAGGTTTTGCTGTAAGCTATAACTGATATCGGTAGTTGACAGGATTACTTGTATCGTGGGAGTATTGAGTCATTATTACCTTAGTACTCCTAATGGTAATAGCTGCAAGTGTTGATTAAACTCTTTTCGTCACTCAAATAACTGGGAGGCTAACAGCATAAGGCTGTTACGCTTAAAGTTAAGTCAAATTGGTTGGGAACTATGACCAAAGTAATCAATAAAAGCAAAGTTGCTGCTGCCGTTATCGGTATGTTTGCAATTGCAGGTAGCGCGACAGTAGCTGCCCAAGACGTTTCTACGTTGCAAAACGAAGAAGCTAAGATCCACGCCGCAGATCAACGCTCTCAGCAAAAGATCAATTCTTTGTTTGAGCAAAGCCAAGATATGCTGTACGAATATCGCGGAATTGTAGACGAATATGAGAACTTAAAAGTCTACAACGACCACGTGCAACGTTTGGTTGATGACCAAAACGCATCACTGGCTTCTCTACAGCGCCAGATCGATGGCATCGAAGCAACGAAGCAAGGCGTTGTTCCTTTGATGTACAAAATGATCGACGCTTTGGAGCAGTTTGTGGAGCTGGACATTCCAATTCACAAAGAGCGCCGTTTGGCTCGAGTTGAACGTTTACGTGAAATCATGGGTGCATCTAACGTTGCTACCTCTGAGCAATTCCGTCAAATCACTGAAGCCTATCAAGCAGAAATGGACTACGGTTCAGGTCTGATTGCATACGAAGGCAAGTTGCAGTTCGAAGGTGAAGAAATCTCTGTAGACTTCTTCCACTTAGGCCGTGCAGCATTAATGGCACAATCGTTAGATTTGAAAAACGGTTGGATTTATAACGTCGAATCTGGCGCATGGGAAAAGCTTGATGATGCTTACTTAAGCTCATTAACCAAAGCTATTCGTATGGCGCGTAAGCAAACCGCCCCAGATCTGATCAAACTGCCAATTTATGCAGCGGAGCGTGCAGAATGAACAAACTAGTGAAATCTTTGCTGGTCGCAGCAGCATTCTCATTAACGGCTGGCGCAACTTCTGCTTATGCGCAAGAGCAAGCACAATCTCTTGAGCAGTTGCTTGAGCTGGTAAAACAAAACCGAGCTGCTTCACAGCAGATCAATAAAGAGCGTGAAGCTGAATTCACTGACGCTCGTGCTGATAAGCAAGCTTTATTAAACCGTGCGAAGAAACAATTAGCTGACGAGAAAGCTCGTGGCGAAAGTTTACAAACACAATTTGCTGAAAACGAAATTTCATTAGCTAACAAAGAGCAAGAGCTACAAAACGCCCTTGGTACTTTGGGTGAAATCGTGGGTGTTGCCCGTGGTGCAGCTAGTGAAACTATCGGTCGTATCGCCACTTCAATCGTAAGTGCACAGTATCCTGGTCGTGAAGACGTCCTAGAGTCTGTCGCTGAAGCGAAAGAAGTACCTACCATTGCTGAATTAGAAGAGCTTTGGTTGGCATGGTTAACCGAGATGCAACAGTCAGGTAAAGTTGTAACCTTCAATGCAGACGTTACTTTGCTTGATGGTTCTTCAGAAAACCGTGACGTTACTCGGATTGGTGTATTCAACCTGATCTCTAACGGTGAATACTTCAACTACAACGACTCAGCTGAAGAAATTCAACCCTTAGGTCGTCAGCCTGAAGGCTTCGTGTTATCTGCTGTTAGCGCATTTGAAAGTGCAACTACTGGCTACGAAGGTTTATACATTGACCCAGCTCGTGGTCAAATCTTGAACCTAGCTACTCAGAAAGCAACTCTTGAAGAGCGTTATCACCAAGGTGGCACCGTAGGTTACGTTATTACTGTAGCGTTAATCGTGGGCTTCTTGATTGCTATCTATAAGTTTGTAACCTTAGGCTTAGAAAGCGCGAAGATGCGTTCACAGTTGAAAAACACTGAGAATCCATCAAGCAAAAACGCCTTGGGCCGTATCTTGAAGGTTTATCAAGAGAACAAACACGCTGACACCGAAAACCTAGAATTGAAACTTGATGAAGCTATTCTGCGCGAGACTCCGAGCATTGAGAGCGGCGTTAACATCATCAAGATTTTGGCTGCGATTGCACCATTGCTAGGTCTATTAGGTACAGTTGTTGGTATGATCGGTACCTTCCAATCAATCACCTTGTTTGGTACCGGTGATCCGAAAATCATGGCAGGTGACATCTCAATGGCGTTGGTTACCACCGCATTGGGTCTGATTGCAGCATTGCCACTGATTCTTGTACATGCCATTGTGGCAGCGCGTGCTAAGTCTATTGTTCACGTATTAGACGAGCAAGCTGCAGGTATCGTCGCCGCTCACGCGGAGAAGAAGGAGTAATCCTATGGTATACCTGATGGAACTCTGGGAATCTATCAGGGATTTTCTGGGTACCGGTGGCGACGTCCTGTACGTCGTCATGGGAGCGCTCTTTCTCATGTGGGTACTCATGATAGAGCGCTACTGGTTCCTGACCGGTGTGTTTCCTAAAATCAAACAAGAAATTGTTGATAAATGGAACGCCCGAGAAGATACCACCTCGTGGTACGCTCATAAAATCCGTGAAGCATGGATTTCTGAAGCCGACGAAAAGCTAAACGCGCGCATTTTGTTGATTAAAACCTGCGTAGCGATTTGTCCGTTGATCGGACTACTAGGCACCGTAACCGGGATGATTGCAGTCTTTGAAATCATGGCGGTACAAGGTACTGGTAACCCACGTCTGATGGCGTCGGGTATTTCGATGGCTACCATCCCAACTATGGCGGGAATGGTTGCTGCATTGTCTGGTATGTTCTTCGCATCACGCTTAGAAGCGCGGGTACGTCGGGCCAAAGACAAGCTAATCGACAGTTTGCCACATCATTAAGAGAGAAGAATTATGGCACGTAAACGTTTTCGTGAAGAGGAAGATGCAGCGATCGATATGACGCCGATGCTAGACATCGTATTCATCATGTTGATCTTCTTCATCGTAACCACCTCTTTCGTTAAAGAAGCTGGTATTGACGTGAACAAGCCAGAAGCAAGTCAAGCAGAGAAAAAACCTTCTGCTAACATCTTTATCGCTATTCGTGCGAACGGCGAAGTATGGATGGACAAGCGTATGGTTGATGTTGAGCGTGTAGGCGCAAACATCGAGCGTCTTTTGGCCGAACAGCCAACTGATATCGTAGTGATTCAGGCGGACAAAGAAGCCAAACATGGCGTTGTCGTTAAGGTCATGGATCAAATCAAGGAAGCGGGTATTGACAAGATATCCATAGCCGCAGAGGACGATTAATTATGGTGCGCTTCATAGTATCAATACTATTAGGTGCTGCAGCTACGTTCCTTCTGTTCGCTTTCATGGCTTTTTTGATTAGCGGCGGTGAGGGACGTAACGAAGGTCCACCACCGACTGCACCGATTGAAATTGTGACGAATCCACCGGATTCGGATGTGGATCAGCGTCGTCGTAC
>JTFO01000088.1_pt1 | contig 18407 bp, 11 predicted proteins | sample 235411 | NCBI WGS metagenome assembly JTFO01 (sample SAMN03067590, study PRJNA260953) | activated sludge metagenome | biome: Sludge; feature: Wastewater; isolation source: CETP activated sludge from laboratory augmented bioreactor treating... | place: India:Gujarat | collected 2013-04
TTTGAGCAATTGGGTTTACTCGACAAAACCGAGCCTCACACCAATAAAGTACCCTATGGCGACCGTGGTGGTGTTCCTATTGAGCCACACTTAACCGATCAATGGTACGTGCGGGTCGCTCCATTAGCCGAGGTTGCAACACAAGCTGTTACCAACGGTGACATTCAGTTCGTGCCGAAGCAATACGAAAATATGTATTTCGCGTGGATGCGTGATATCCAAGACTGGTGTATTTCTCGTCAATTGTGGTGGGGACATCGTATTCCAGCTTGGTATGATAATGATGGTAACGTCTTCGTAGGACGGGATGAAGCTGAAGTTCGTGCACAACACAATCTGGGTGACCGTGAATTAAGACAAGATGAAGATGTGTTAGATACCTGGTTTAGCTCAGCTCTGTGGACTTTTTCGACTCTTGGCTGGCCAGAGCAAACGGATGACCTTAAAACATTTCATCCAACTGACGTGCTAGTTACTGGGTTTGATATTATCTTCTTTTGGGTAGCGCGCATGATCATGATGACCATGCACTTCCTCAAAGATGAAAACGGTAAGCCACAGGTACCCTTTAAAACGGTTTACGTTACTGGTCTAATTCGTGATGAAGAAGGCCAAAAAATGTCTAAGTCAAAGGGTAACGTCCTTGATCCCCTAGACATGATTGATGGTATTTCGTTGTCTGAACTGGTGGGAAAACGCACCGCCAATATGATGCAACCCCAATTAGAAGCTGAAATCGCTAAGCGTACTGAAAAACAGTTTCCTGAAGGTATCAGTGCACATGGAACTGATGCTCTACGCTTCACCCTTGCAGCATTAGCTTCAACCGGACGCGATATTAATTGGGACATGAAGCGCCTAGAAGGTTACCGTAATTTCTGTAACAAACTCTGGAATGCAAGCCGCTACGTGATCATGAATACTGAGAACGAAGACTGTGGTACTGATGGTTCTGAGCTTGAGTTATCGCTGGCTGATCGCTGGATCATCGAGCGCTTTAACGATACCCTGGCGCAATTCCGCCAAGCGCTGGATAACTATCGTTTCGACCATGCTGCAAGTATTGCCTATGAATTTACCTGGAACCAGTTCTGTGATTGGTATCTAGAGCTGACTAAGCCCGTTCTTTCAAACGGTAATGCGGCACAATTGCGAGGCACGCGACATACACTCATTACTGTACTTGAGCAGCTATTACGCATGTTGCATCCATTACTACCATTTATTACTGAAGCGATTTGGCAGCGCGTTGCTCCACTCGCTGGCGTAAGTGGTAGCAGTATCATGTTACAGGCCTACCCAACGGTGCAGAGCGAGCGTTTTAGCGGAGCTCGTGATGACATGGAATGGTTAAAGCAAGTTATTGTGGCGATTCGGAATATTCGTGGTGAAATGAATTTATCTCCGAACACCTCATTGCCAATTATCATCTATCAAGCCGATGATTTAGCAATGCAACGTTTACAGCAAAACCAGAGTTTGTTGAGTTCGTTGGCCAAGCTCACAAGTATCGAGTTTGTTGATGATGCAGCGGCTATTCCAGCGAGTGCAACAGCGCTTGTAGGCCGGATGGAGATTCATATCCCGATGGCTGGTTTAATTGATACCGCCGCAGAGCTCGCACGTTTAGATAAGGCCATAGATAAAGCTAAGGCTGAGTATCAACGCGTTGCAGGTAAACTGAGCAACAGCAACTTTGTAGACAAGGCGCCAGCTGCGGTCATTGAGAAAGAGCAGGCCAAGCTCAAAGAAAGCCAAGAAACCCTTGAGCAACTGCAGCATCAACGCGACAAAATTGCGGCACTATGAGATGTAAAATAGCGTTATAATAAGGCTAACTAAAAGCCCCGCGCTTACCAATCAAAGGTGAACGCGGGGCTTTTCTATAAGTAGGAATTTCATGATGATTAAACTAGATTACTCTTCTTCTTCATCATCATCACCGAAGTAAGTGCCCCAACCATCATAATCTACCCCTGCTAAATCAGCGATTGTTGCTACTTCTTTGGTTTGTAATGCTAGAATTTTTGCATCTAGAACCACTTCACTGACTGCCACAAAAGCGTACCAACGGCTATCATCCTCAAGCTCAAATTCGTCGGCATCATCAACATGATAGCCTGCCTTCACGAGCTCTACAGCGGCCTTCTCTAACTTTGTAAAATCAGCGCTTGCGAGGTGATGTTCAATCACAAAGTTTTGGTCTTGTGGAGCACCGTCTGCAAGTAATGCTTGAACCGTTTCATCACTTTGCACTAATAACTCATTCAAATCATTGCTCATGCGGATTGTCCTTGCAGCTCGCTATCAAGCTCACTCAGTTTGTTCAACATCAATTCGTGACAATGAGCGACCAATGCTCGCACAGAATCAGCAGTATAATTCGAAACTCTAACAGGATTGAGCATCTCAATAATAACAGTGCCATTGTTCCAACGGTTTAGCTTTATTTTGCCATGTAAATTTGACACACAAATAGGCACGATATCTACCCCAGCTTGCATTGCCGTTCTAAATGCACCCGTCTTGAATGGCAGTAAGCCACGGCCGTAACTGCGAGTACCTTCCGGAAATAATAGTACGCTTATTTGCTTTTCACGAATAGCTAATGCTGCTTGCTCAATGGTACCGCGAGCACGACCAGTATTCTTTCTATCAATCAAAATGTTGCCGGCGAGCCAATAGAGTTGGCCAAAAAAAGGAATCCATTTCAAACTTTTTTTGCCAATACTGACAGACCGCATCGGCATAGCTCGAGCTAAGGTAAAGATATCATAGCTATTTTGGTGATTAGCAATGTAAACAAAAGGGCCTGAATTTTTTAAAGCGTCAGGGATTCGAATGTCCAGCTTTACTCCCAACAGCTTATGCATACGGCCATACCAATGGGCTGCCAACGGGGTATTATTGGGATGAAAAGGACGAAAAATACAAATGAGCAGCAATAAAGTGCTGCCAATAATAACGAATAGACCTAGTAGCAAAATACGTACAACAGCGAGCATGCTCTCTCCTTTTTTCAATGCCCGCCATTATACCTTGTTATCATTTAAAAAACGTCCGATCAGTTTTGACTTTCGACAGATATTGCATCAACTCTCTGCAAACCACGCGGTAATTTATTACCACGACGCCCTCGTTCACCACGATAATGCTCTAAATCTGCTGGCTTTAACGTTAACTTGCGTTTACCTGCAGTGAGCGTAATTGCGGCATCAGCGGGTACGACTGCGGTTGCTACCACATACTCTTCGCGCGACTGCGCACGTAAAGCCGGGATGCTTATCATCTTATTCCCTTTGCCTTTCGCTAGCTCTGGTAAATCTTTGATCGGGAATAACAGCATGCGACCTTCGTTTGAAACAACCGCAAGTAAGTCGCTGGCAACATCTTGTACCAATACCGGCTTAAGGATTTTAGCTCCGGTTGGTAAGTTCAACACCGCTTTACCGTTTTTGTTGCGTCCTACTAAGTCGCCAAATTTACAGACAAAGCCATAGCCCGCATCCGAGGCCAGCAAATATCTTTGTTCATCAGCGGCCATTAACACTTGGTCAACCGTTTCCCCTGCGACCAGACTAAAGCGTCCAGTTAAGGGTTCACCCTGAGTTCGGGCGGATGGCAGTAAATGGGCTTCACAGGCAAAACTGCGGCCCGAACTATCGATAAACACCACCTGTTGATTACTCTTACCCTGAGCAGATGCTAAAAACTCATCACCTGCTTTATAGGTCAAGCTAGCTCCATCGACATCATGTCCTTTGGCAGCTCTTACCCAGCCTTTTTTAGATAGCACAACAGTAACAGCTTCAGCCGGTGTTAAATCTTTTTCACTAAGTGCTTTCGCTTCTTGACGCTCTACTAAAGGTGAACGTCGATCATCACCATACTTTTCAGCATCAGCTAATATTTCTTTACGAATTAACGTCTTAAGACGGCGGTCTGAACTCAACAGTAATTGCAGATGGTCGCGCTCTTGTTCCAATTCGTTTTGTTCAGCGGTAAGTTTGGTTTCTTCTAACTTGGCCAAATGCCGTAATTTAAGCTCTAAGATGGCTTCAGCTTGGGTATCCGAGAGTGCAAATCGCCGCATCAATTCTGCTTTGGGCTCATCTTCGTAGCGAATAATAGCAATCACTTCATCTATGTTCAGGTAAGCAATCAGTAAACCTTCAAGGATATGCAACCGTGCTAATACTTTATCTAGTCGATAATTAAGCCGTCTGGTAACAGTGATCTGACGAAACTCTAACCACTCTTTCAGCACACTTAAGATTGGCTTAACTTGTGGACGTCCATCTAGCCCAAGCATGTTCAAGTTAACCCGGTAATTTTTTTCTAAGTCGGTGGTCGCAAACAAGTGCTGCATCATCTGTTCGATGTCAATCCGATTAGAGCGCGGCACTATCACTAATCGTGTTGGATTTTCATGATCCGACTCATCTCTCAGATCACTAACCATCGGCAATTTTTTTGCCTGCATCTGACCAGCAATTTGTTCTAGTATTTTTGCACCAGAGGCTTGGTGAGGTAATGCGGTTACCACCACTTCACCGTCTTCCAGATGGTATTTAGCACGCATCCGGATGGTACCGCGACCCGATTCATACATCTTTACGATGTCGTCATGGGGGGTGATCACTTCAGCATCTGTGGGATAATCTGGACCACGCATGTGTTCCATAACATCAGCTAAGCTAGCACTAGGCTTTTCTAACAACAACGCGCAAGCGTGCGCTACTTCACGAGCATTGTGCGGAGGAATATCCGTTGCCATGCCCACCGCTATACCTGTCACGCCATTCAGCAAAATGTGCGGCAATCGAGCCGGCAGCATCAACGGCTCTTTCATCGTCCCGTCAAAGTTTGGCGTCCAGTCGGTTGTTCCCTGTCCGAGCTCACTTAGCAACACCTCACTGAAGCGCGACAAACGTGCCTCGGTATAACGCATAGCCGCAAACGATTTAGGGTCATCCGGAGAACCCCAGTTACCTTGTCCATCAACCAGTGGATAGCGATAAGAAAACGGTTGGGCCATCAACACCATGGCTTCATAACAAGCACTGTCACCGTGCGGGTGGAATTTACCTAAAACATCGCCCACCGTACGGGCTGATTTTTTATATTTTGCCAGTGCTGATAAGCCAAGCTCTGACATGGCATAAATGATGCGCCGCTGCACCGGTTTCAAACCATCGCCGATGTGCGGTAAGGCTCGATCCATGATGACGTACATGGAATAGTTAAGGTACGCATCCTCGGTAAATTTTCTTAGCGGTATTTGTTCTGCAGTATCCATCGACATTGCATTTATTCTCCTACATGCGTGGGCTGATTAAGGCTTCTAGATGGGCTTAGCCCACCTCTGCTAAATCAACTAAATTACCTTTACTTTCCAGCCATTCACGTCGATCGCCTGAACGTTTTTTTGCTAATAGCATATCCATTAATTCATCTGTCGCTTGGCTATCGTCAACCGTAAGCTGAACCAAACGTCGGGTATTGGGATCCATGGTTGTTTCCCGTAGCTGAAGTGGATTCATTTCACCCAAACCTTTGAAGCGTTGAACGTTTACCTTGCCTTTCTTTTTCTCTGCTTCAATGCGGTCTAAAATACCCTTTTTTTCACCTTCATCTAAGGCGTAAAAAACTTCCTTACCAACATCAATACGGTAAAGTGGTGGCATGGCGACGTAGATATGCCCCTGCTCTACTAACGGACGGAAGTGCCTAACGAAGAGAGCACAAAGTAGGGTTGCTATGTGCAAACCATCCGAATCTGCATCCGCCAGAATACAGATTTTGCCGTAGCGAAGTTGCTCCAAATCTTCTGAGTTCGGATCAACCCCTAGCGCGACCGAAATATCATGAATTTCTTGTGACCCAAGAATTTGATCCGATTCAACTTCCCAGGTGTTTAAAATTTTACCGCGCAATGGCATGACCGCTTGAAAATCACGATCACGAGCCTGTTTAGCAGAGCCACCAGCAGAGTCACCTTCCACTAAGAATAACTCGCCACGAGCTGGATCCTGGGTTGCGCAATCGGTTAACTTACCCGGTAATGCAGGACCTTGAGTTACTTTTTTACGCACCACTTTCTTACTAGCGCGCATGCGGCGCTGGGCATTATTAATACAAAGCTCAGCAAGTTGTTCCGCTTGCTCGGTGTGTTCATTGAGCCAGAGACTAAAGGCATCCTTCACGACGCCAGAGACAAACGCCGCACATTGGCGCGAACTCAAACGCTCTTTGGTTTGTCCAGCAAACTGCGGATCTTGCATTTTCACCGATAAGATATAAGCACAGCGGTCCCATATATCTTCCGGAGTTAAGCGTACGCCGCGCGGTAATAGATTACGGAATTCACAAAAATCACGCATAGCTTCGAGCAAGCCCTGTCGGAGGCCATTTGCGTGAGTACCACCCAGCGGCGTAGGGATAAGGTTTACATAACTTTCAGTAACACCTTCGCCCCCCTCAGGCAACCATGTAACGGCCCAATCAACCGCTTCTTCGTTACCTGCAAAAGCGCCAATAAAAGGCTCTTCTGGTAACGTTGGTAATTCTTGTACCGCTTCTACTAAATAATCGCGCAAGCCATCTTCGTATAACCAAGTTTGTTCAGTTTGATCCACAAGGTTGCGAAAATTGATTTTTAAACCCGGACAAAGAACTGCTTTGGCTCGCAATAAATGCGTTAACTTTAAGACCGAAAACTTAGCCGAATCAAAATATTTCGGGTCCGGCCAAAAATGAATATTGGTCCCTGTGTTACGTTTCCCTACAGTACCGGTAACTTCTAGGTCTGATACTTTATCGCCATGCTCAAAAGCCATTTGATAGACCTGACCATCACGCTTTACGGTAACGTTAACTCGCGTTGATAACGCATTTACAACCGAGATACCAACCCCGTGCAGACCGCCTGAAAACTTATAGCTCTTGTTTGAGAACTTGCCTCCGGCATGCAGCTTCGTCATGATCAGCTCAACCCCAGGCACCCCCTCTTCCGGATGCACATCAACTGGCATACCGCGCCCGTCATCTTGTACCTCAAGCGATTGATCAGGGTGCAATATCACCGTCAATTCTCTAGCGTGGCCAGCTAAGGCTTCATCCACACTATTATCTATCACCTCTTGACCAAGGTGGTTAGGACGAGTGGTGTCGGTATACATTCCGGGCCTGCGCCGGACCGGTTCTAGGCCATTTAAGACCTCTATGGCATCGGCTTTATAATCTGACATGCGTGGTTCTATCTCGCTTTTCATGAACGCCATGGATAAGGATGAGGACTTGGTTCGTTCTTCTTATTATGCAATTTTCTTATACTGTTACAGGACGCTAAGAAACTCAAGCGCTGCTGGAAGATAACGCGGAAAATCTACAAAACTATGGTCTCCTCCACTCTCTACAATCATGCGCTGTGATTGATAAAAGTTCTGTGCCTGACGATAGTCGAGTTGCTCATCACTGCGCTGCAGTAAAATTAAAAGTTCGAGCGCGCTATCAAGTTGTTGCTCCACTTGCTGTAACACTTGTTTATCACCAGCGTCTAGTTGATAAGACTCGTGGGTACAGGGATGTATGCGCTGAATCGGATGCTCGGGCATCCAATGCTGCGGTGCCACTGCTGGATTTATTAATACAGCGCGAGCAGGTCGTTGCTGCTGAGCAAGACGTGATGCCACGTAATGGCTCCAGAAACCACCCAAAGAACTGCCCATGACCGCAGTTATAGGTTGTTGTTCTATCAGCTCATCCAGCATCGATTTAGCTGCTGCCATAGTTGCAGGCAGCTGTGGCAATAACGCTGCTGGAACTTGGTGTTGGGCTAAAAACTGTTGCAATTGTTGCGCTTTTAACGAAGCTGGTGAACTTTCAAAACCATGAATATAAAGTAACACTAACGCGCTCCTGGTAACGGCTGTGGTACCACCGCCTGCTGTCGCAATAGCTGTAACCACTCTTGCAAAAACTGGTTGATCTGGTGTTTTTCATTGCGCTGATGCATCGCTGCGTTTGGTTGTTCATACCGGGCTTGTATCCGCTCTACTCCTTGGCTACGGATCACTTCTGCCAGTTGTGCGTCGTGATACAAACGCACATCTAATTGAATTTCAGACCAACGCGGTAAACGCGCCGTAGCAGCCGTAGCTTGCTGTTGAATCCGAATTTCCGTGGTGTAAGGCGCCTGTTCTAAGACGCTGAGCACAAAACTGAGTTGCGGGCTGATCTTCACGACCCAAGCCCCGACCCTATGGGCGGTTTTTACTAACGGCTGCAAACAGGCATAGTTAACCGCAGCTAAGCGTTGTAGCGCAGCTAAATCAAACTGATACCGAGTTCGCTTTACATCACTAATCATCGTCTTTCTTTATCTTATCCAAATGTCTTGTCGCTATTTAAGCCATTAGATTTGCTCAAACTTACGTTTATGCAACTGCATCCACTGCAGACCAATCACACTGGCTGCATTATTGATCTTACCTTGCTCCAATAAGCTTACCACATCAGTAAACGGCAGCACATGCACACGAATATCTTCGTGCTCACTAGCTAGGCCACCGTGCCGACTCGCCTGACTGCTATCCACTTCAGCCACATAGACGGTGATTTGCTCGGTGCAGCCGCCAGGAGTCGACCAATAAGTGATGGCATGATGCAACACATCGGTAGTTAAACCTGCTTCTTCCATGAGTTCGCGATGAGCAACTTCTTCGGGTTGCTCATCCTCTTGGTCCATCATTCCAGCTACAAACTCTATCAGCCATGGACTATGGGGATCCTCTAACGCTCCTATGCGGAACTGCTCAAGCACGACCAAGGCGTCGAGTTTGGGATCATAAGGCAACACCACCACCGCATGGCCACGGTCCATGATCTCGCGAGTAAAGGTAGGCGACCAACCACCAGCAAACAGACGGTGCTGCAACTGGTACTGATAAATACTTAAAAATCCTTCTCTAACGACTTCTTTTGCGATAATTTTGACATCTTTAAGTGAGAACTTTTGCACGTGCCACCTGCTTTTTTGAATAATTTGTGATTCACCGTTCTTTGTACTCAATTAACCGCTATTTAGCTTAGTTTTGATTGTAAATAGATGAGCGTTTTGCACATAATTGGTTACACTTGAAACAACAACGTTGCAACTGTTGCGATGAAATTTAGTTAAAGACAAAGTAAACTGGTAATCATTCACCAGTGTATGTAAAATGATTGCCAGTTATCACTTGCATGATGCTTTCAAATAATTCAGGACACCCCAGAACATGAAAAAGCACGTATTATCAGCTCTATTAGGTTTAACCTTTGCTGCAAGCTCTAGTGTCACCTATGCCGACGACCTTGCACAAGTATTTCAACTAGCTTTGCAAAATGATCCAACCCTGCAACGTGTTGACGCCGAGCGTCGCGCGGCCCAAAAAGGTGTTGATATCACCAAAGCCAGCTTTTGGCCACAGCTTAACTTTAGCGCAGGCTACAGTCGTTCTGATGCCGAGCGCGCACAATTTGATACCACCAGCGGCAACTTGGTTATTTTTGATCAAGAAAGCAAAGGCTGGAATGCTGGGCTATCACTCACCCAAACCTTGTTCGATATGAATGTTTGGGATCAAGCGAAAATTTCCGAGAAACAAGCTTATCAAGCGGAAGTAAATTATCTGAGCGAGCGTCAACAGCTGATGATGCGCGTAGTTAATGCTTACTTTACCGTACTTGAACGGCAAGATGATTTAGCTTTCGCAGAATCAGAAAAGAAAGCGATTGAACGCCAGCTAGAACAAACCAAGCAGCGTTTCTCTGTTGGTTTAACCGCAATTACCGACGTGCACGAAGCACAAGCTCAATTTGATACTGCCGTTGCAGCGGAAATCCAAGCGCGCAATGCTGTATCAGTTGCACAAGAAAGTTTACGGGAAATAACCGGCCGTTATCACAGCGACCTTGCCCAGTTAAATACTCAATCGTTTAGCCCAGAGTCACCAAATCCACAAGATGCCAGTAACTGGGTAAAGACGGCCGAAGACAAAAATTTAATGTTGATGGTACAACGAGTCGCTGTTGAAATTGCCGAGCAGCAAATTGATGTTGCCCAAAATGGTCATTTACCAACTGTGTCTTTGTCTGGTGAATACAGCACCAACGATACCGAATCAACGACTGGCGGTAACACCGTTAATATGCCACGAATGGATACCAACTCAATTGGCCTAAACGTGCGCGTACCTATTTTTTCTGGGTTCCGTACTAGCTCACAAGCAGAGCAAGCACGCGAAAACTACGTAGCTTCAAGTCAGCAATTAGAGTTTGTCCGCCGTAATGTCGAACGCGAAGTTCGCAGCGCGTACTATGACGTGGTAGCAGCCATTTCTACTATCACAGCTTTTGAGCAAGCAGTTATCTCTGCTGAAAGTGCCTTGAAAGCTACTCAAACAGGTTTTGAAGTGGGTACCCGTACGATTGTGGACGTATTAAACAGCACGCGTAACCTCTTTAATGCTCGCCGTAATTTATCGAGTGCGCGCTATGGTTATATCCGTCAGTATCTTGCTCTTAAACAGGCATCAGGTTTGATCAGTGAACAAGATTTAGTCGCCATCAACGCAAGTCTTGTGAATGAAAATAATTGAGAAACCTAAGTTTGAGCTACGTTTTCTATCACCTAAGTATTGGTTAACGTGGCTCAGCGCCGGCTTTTTATATGGTATTTCATGGCTGCCATACAAATGGCAGCTTGCCATGGGTCGCGGCCTAGGCCGCCTGTTTTACCGCTTTGTACCTAAACGGGCACACACTGCCCGCCGTAATCTGGAGCTTTGTTTTCCGAATAAAAGTGCAGAAGATATCGAGCAATTGGTAAAACGCAACCTAGAAAATACTGGTATCGCTTTTTTTGAGACTGGTATGGCATGGTGGTGGCCTGATTGGCGTATAAAACGCAAACTTCATCTGCATGGCATTGAGCATATTCAAGCCCCGCTCGCCGAGGGTAAAGGTGTGCTCTTGCTGCTATTTCACTTTCTTAGTCTTGAAGTTCATGCCCGCTTGCATGGGTTCGTGCAACCCGCCGTAGGCTTGTATCGACCTCATAACAATGCCGTTATGGAGTTTTTACAAACCCGTGGTAGAGGACGCTCCAACAAATACATGATCCCACGTACTGACGTACGTAGCATGCTCCAAGCATTAGACCAAGGTGAGATTGCTGGCTACTTGCCTGACCAAGATTACGGCCGCAAGCGTACCGTATTTGCCCCGCTGTTTGCTGTAGAGCAAGCAAGTACCACTACCGGCACCTTGTTGTTTGCCGAAAATGCTAACTGTGTGGTGCTGCCTGTAACTTGCTTTCGGCGCGACGATGGTAGTGGTTATGATATGACGTTTTATCCGCAGTTTGAGCAGTTTCCAACCGGAGACCAAGTTGCTGATGTGACTCGTGTTAATCGTATGATTGAATATGCTATTTTGCAAAAACCTGAGCAATACATGTGGATTCATCGACGCTTCAAGACACGCCCAGATTCATCGGATCCTGATCTCTACCGCTAACGCGATTCTGCGTGTTCAACATCTAACCTTGCTTGGCAGCTAACCACTGCTGCCAAGCTGTTTCAACCACAGCTCGGGCGGCAGATACATCTTGATGGGTCTTGCTGCTTTGCTCTGCTAATGCCAATTGATGCGACAGCTCTCGTAATCTAATATAAATCTCGATTAATTGTTGTGCTTGCTCGGTCGGCATCAAGTTTAATTGGCCTGCAGTTTCTAAAATTCGAATATTATCAGTGTAAGTTGCAAGTTCTGGGTAGTCATGAGCATACCTTAAGGTAAGGTACTGCACTAAAAATTCGATATCCGTAATACCGCCGTAGCCCTGTTTTAAATCAAACTCTTGTTCGTTTACCGCTAGCTTGGTGTGCTCACGCATTTTTTCACGCATGCTCACCACTTGTTCGCGTAATTCATCTTCTGAGCGCTGTTGGCATAAGCGCTGTAGGCGCAACTGAATCAATTGCTGACGTATCTCCTCACGACCAAATACAGGCCGCGCCCGAACTAAGGCCTGCAACTCCCAAGTCCACGCATCCTCAGCTAAATATTTAGCGTAGGTGTCTAGTCGAGTAACCAGTAGTCCAGCCTTACCAGATGGACGCAAACGCATATCCGTATCATACAACACCCCAACCATAGTTCGGGTGGTTAACAGATGCAAAATACGTTGCGCTAGGCGCAAATAGAATTGCTGATTCTCGATTTCTCTTGGACCTTGCGTCACGCCGCTGTAGTCTGCATCGGCGATAAACACCAAATCCAAATCTGAGCCATAACCCAACTCTAAACCACCCAACTTGCCGTAGGCGAGTACTGCAAACCCCATATTGTCACTGTCTTGACCAGCTGGGTTACCGTATTTTTCAGCCATCTGATACCAAGCTAAACGAACAACTTTGGCAATGATAGCTTCAGCTAAATAAGTTAAGTGGTCACTGACTTTCATCAGTGGCAGAGCGCCACTGATATCTGCGGCGGCAATACGTAATTGCAAGACCTGACGCGCCTGACGCAGTGCATCCATTTGCGCCTCTAAATCAGCCTCCTGCTCGGGGATCCGCAACAAGTATTCATCGACCAGACGGCCATAATCGGCCAGTTGCGGCAACTGATACAGATGCTGAGGGTCGATCAATTCATCTAATAAAAGTGGGTACTGTGCTAACTGTGTCGCTAGCCATGAACTGGCACGACATAGCTTCAGCAGTTGCTCGCGAGCACCTTTGTTCTCAACCAGTAGCTCCACGTAAGCTGTACGGCTCATAATTTTGCGTAGAACTAGCAACACACGTTCTAAGACTGCTTCAGCATCTTCATAAGCCAGTAGTTGCTCAATCAAGATGGGGACTAATCGAGCCATTGCTTGACGTCCTCGAGGGCCGCTCCCACGGCGCCGAACCTCTTGACGAAGTTGACTGATGTGCGCCCACATTTGTTGGGCACTGGCAGCGTTCAAACCAGCATCAATGAGAATAGCAACGGCAGCGTCGTCTTCGATCATATCCTGCCATAACAGTTGTAACTCACCAGCTTCTTCGTCGTCTTCATCCGTTGCGCCAATGACAGATCGAAAATGTTGGTGAACCTTTTGCATCGCTTGCTCAATTCGCTCTACCAATGCTGGCCAACTGACTTTGAATACCTGCGCCATAGCCTGTTGCTGGTCATCTTGGTCCGGCAACGTCTGTGTTTGCTCGTCATTCAGTTCCTGTAAGACATGCTCAACCTTGCGCAAAAACTCATAGCTTTGTAGCAGTTCATCCACCACTGCCGGTTCCAGCAACTGTTGCTGTTTGATCACGGCATAGGCTTGATACAAAGATGGGGTTTGTAGTTGACGTTGTTGTCCACCTCGAATCAACTGAAAAACTTGCGCAATAAACTCGATTTCACGAATACCCCCAGCACCAAGCTTGATGTTGTTCCGAACGCCCTGACGGCGGGTTTCTTGGGTGATCAACGCCTTCATTTTACGCAGCGCATCAATCGCTGAAAAATCAATATAACGGCGGTAAACAAATGGCCTTAGCAGCGCACTAAATTGCTGTTGAGCAACCTCGCTCGCACCAATTAAACGCGCTTTAACCATAGCATAGCGCTCCCAATCACGGCCTTGTTCTTGGTAGTAATATTCTAATGCGGCCATGCTGGCTACCAGTGGACCAGATTGGCCAAAAGGACGCAGTCGTAAATCGATCCTAAACACTCGACCATCAGCAGTCGGAGTGTCTAGCAAGGCTAAAAGAGCTTGGGCGTACTTGGTAAAAAACACACTGGCTTCAAGCGGACGTCGCGGATGTTGTGTCTCCGCTTGCTCTGGATAGCAGAAAATAAGGTCGATATCTGACGAAAAGTTTAATTCTCCCCCACCTAGTTTACCCATGCCAATCACATACAGCTGTTGCGGTACTCCCTGACTATCCAGTAATTCACCATAGCGCTCAGTTAAACGCGGTCGCAGCCATTGAACGGCGGCGATGATAAAAGCATCGGCAGTTGCGCTTAAATGTCGCAACATGTCAGCCAAGCTAATTTGCTGCAGCAGGTCTGCCGCAGCCAAACTTGCATACCAACGTTGTCTTAATTGCCGCAGTTGACGCTGTGCGCTAGCCTCATCGGTACATTGCTGTAACTCTTGCTGCACCAGGGTCAAATAGTTCTCTGGCGCTGGAAGCACCACCTGATGTGGGTATCCCGGCTGTTGTCGCCACTCGATAGCTTGCGGTTGTTGCTCTAGTGTACGCGCAATAAAAGGGCTGATTGAGGCGACAAAGGCCGATGCATCTATCATTATAAAATCCAATAAGGTTCTTGTTTGATAGCCGAGCGGCGAGAGCGTTCCAGGGCATATAGCAACGACTCTAACTGTACCTCTTGCCAACTAAGTAGACGCTCGGTGTTAATATCATCCGTATCTTTAATGGCTTCTCGTAGTAGTTTTAGCGCCAATATTTCTCGGATGCCGCGCAGCATATCTAACCACGGAGCCCGGAATTGCTCACGATCTTGTTGATCAAATAGCGCTCCTACACAATAGCCCAGCTGCAATGAACTTTGCAGCTGCGGTAACTGTTTGAGATATTGCTCTGGACGCATTTCTTCAGCGCGCGTGAAAGGTTCAGCAACCCATTGCCAGTCATCTCGTAAGCGCTGCACGGCCCATTGCTTTAACGGGGTCTGCATAAGTTGTTCATGGCGAGGTTGTTGGGCACACAACTCACCTAGCTCAAATAAGGTGAGTTGATAATCATCACGTTTACTCAAATTTACCACCAGCTCAAGTTGCACAGCATGTTGCTGTTGCTCCAAAATGTGTTCATACAGCTTGGTATTTTGCTTTAACGCGCGATGATAAGCTCCATCTTCAGCTATCAGCTCATTTAGACCATCAAACCTACTGAGCCAACCCAAGTGCCCCAGCATCTGTTCTAACCGTAAAATATGGTCACTCACATCAATTTCGAATAAGGCCAATTGTTGCAACACCACTTTACTTAAACGAATTCCATCAGTAATACCAGCCACTGCCTGCACACACGGCTGCTGGGTTAAACAGGCATCATTGTGTTGCCAGTATTGCAAGGCGTAAGTTAATGCTCGATATAACCCTTGACCAACATCGTCTTGGCCTTGTTGACTGACAAAGTCAGCATGGGTGTAGGGTTCTATTACCGACTTGCCAGCTAACAAGTAGCCCCGAGCTGCCTTGCTTAAGGTTCCTACTCTCGCGTTCACGCGGGTAATAAAACGGCGTGCTAATTTATACGCTGCGGCCGTATCTGCGCCTTGTACTTCTAATTCAATTTCACAGATGGGTTGGCGGTGTTCAGCGGCAATGATTTCACCCTCATCGAACACCAGTTCTATCATTCCATCGCCCTGGGGAATTCGCCAACGATGACGGGTGAAATTGGTACGAAAAATTTCCTTTAGCTCGCGCTGAATATCAAACAACGGAAAGTCATCCGGCCATATATCTTCTTCGAACAACGTCAAATCAGGTACCGCCTGGGCAATCACCCTGTTGTATTCAGGCCGCTGATGCATGCCACCTAACACCTGCCCGGCAAGTTTAATTGTTTGTTCTAAGTGCTCACCACGCTGCCTTATGCGTAATCCCATATCGTATTCACGCAAACGCAAATCATCGGTATCAAAGTAGGCATTGTTAAGTTCAAAAATGTCATGCTCAGCACCTTTGGCCAATTGCTCACAAAGTTGCAAGACAGCTGCTCGTTGCTGTGGCTCAAGGATAAGTTTGAGTTCTATTTCTTGGCTGTGTTGGTGACTCACGAATGGTTCCATCTATGCATCATTAGTTAGGCCTCATACGGTACTCGCAGACTCCTTACAGGTCAACTGATCAGGGCTTGACACTGGCGGTTAAAAAATGCAACGTGGGCGCCATCGGCGGTGCTCGAAAATGTAGCGCTGATACGCCCGCAAGAAAGCGACAAAAATTCTGATCGGGTGGGCTTTACTGGCGCTCAAAAAGCCCTATACTTGCGCCGAAAATATGTCCCCGCCAGCCATCGGCTGAGTCTTACAGGAGAATCTATGTTTAAAGCGAGTGAAGTGCTTGCGGCTCAGTATTCCGGCGCCGACCTCGGTCGACTCCAACAGGCCATTACCGCCAACTATTTAGTTGATGAAGATGCCTATTTGCGTGAGTTGATGACACTGGTACCGAATCAACCTGAACAAATTGACGCTGTTACCCAAGCTGCTGCGGCACTGGTGGGTAAAGTGCGTGAGCGCGCCGACAACAGCGGTATTGATGCGTTCCTGCAAGAATACAGTTTAGATACCAAAGAAGGCATCATTTTGATGTGCCTCGCGGAAGCCTTATTACGTATTCCTGACGCAACAACAGCTGATGCGTTAATCCAAGATCGGCTTTCCGGTGGTGATTGGCAAAAACATATGGGCCAAAGTACCTCTTGGTTAGTGAATACCGGCACCTGGGGTATCGCCTTTGCCAACAATCGGATAAACCCTACCGGCCAGCCGATGGAAACGCCTCGTGGTGTATTTAAGCGCTTAACTCGTCGTTTAAGTACACCGGTAGTTCGTAAAGCAACGTATCAAGCGATGCGAATTATGGGCACCCAGTTCGTTCTAGGGCGTACTATTGAAGAAGCGCTGAAAAACAGTCGTGCTAATCGCGATAAAGGCTACACGCACTCTTACGATATGCTTGGCGAGGCGGCATTAACCATGCGTGATGCGCAGCGCTATCACGCCGATTATGTCAATTCGATTAAGATAGTTGGCAAAGAAAACTTCAATAACCCGAAGGCTCCACGCCCAACTATTTCAATAAAATTATCAGCCCTACACCCGCGCTATGAGGTCGCTAATCACGAGCGCGTTATGACTGAGCTTGCACAAAGCTTAACTGAGCTCGTTAAACTAGCCAAAGAGGCCGATGTTGGAGTTAGCATTGATGCAGAAGAAGCAGACCGGCTTGAACTTTCGCTAGAATTATTTGAAAAAGTCTATCGTAGCGGCGTCTGCAAAGGCTGGCCTCGTTTCGGTTTGGTGGTGCAGGCCTATTCAAAACGCGCATTACCTACATTATGTTGGGTGACTGCCCTGGCACGCGAGTGTGGCGATGAGATTCCGGTGCGTTTGGTAAAGGGTGCGTATTGGGACACAGAAATCAAACTTTGCCAAGTGAATGGTCTAACTGGTTATCCAGTGTTTACCCGCAAAGCCAATACTGACGTGTCTTACTTAGCCTGTGCTCATTACCTATTGAGTGCCGCGACCGATGGGGCTATTTATCCGCAGTTTGCTACCCATAACGCACACACCGTGGTCGCTATTCGCGAGCTCAATAAACAGTACCAGCGACGTATTGAATTTCAGCGCTTGCACGGTATGGGTGACGATCTCTATGACACCATCTTAGAGCAGGATGAGAATACTACCGTGCGAATTTACGCTCCGGTTGGTGCGCACAAAGACTTGTTACCCTACTTGGTGCGCCGCCTCCTTGAAAATGGTGCTAATACATCTTTTGTGCACAAGTTAGTGGACCCTGAAACGCCAGTAGCCGACTTGATTGAGCACCCTTTAACGACCATGCATCAGCATGACCATTTCGCTAATGCCAAAATTCCTTTGCCGACGCAGATCTTTGCAGATCGGAAAAACTCGTTAGGATTGAATATGAACATTCATTCACAAGCAGATGACTTTATTGCAGCAGTACAACAATACCAAGATAAACAATGGCAAGCCGGACCGATTGTAAACGGCGATGTCATTGATGCCCATCATCAGGTTGCTATCCATAGCCCACAACAAACCGACCGCCTTATTGGCACCATTTGCTGGGGCGACAAAGCTCTTGCGGAACAAGCACTCGCTAGTGCCAATGCTGCTTATCGACGTTGGCGCGATACCGATGTCGAAGTGCGAGCCAAAGCACTAGAGAAGCTCGCTGATCTGATGGAAGCGAATCGTAACGAGTTGATTGCTCTGTGTACGCTAGAAGCCGGCAAGAGTTTACAAGATGGTATTGATGAAGTTCGCGAAGCTGTCGATTTCTGCCGCTACTACGCTGTCCAAGCGCGTGAACTCATGGGGCAAGGGACCACGCTACCTGGCCCGACGGGCGAAACGAACGAGCTATTCTTACAAGGCCGCGGCACCTTTATTTGTATTAGCCCGTGGAACTTCCCACTAGCTATTTTCTTAGGGCAGGTGGCTGCAGCACTGGTTACAGGTAACTGTGTTATCGCTAAACCTGCTGAGCAAACTGGCTTTATTGCATTCCGTGCCGTGCAGTTGGCGCTTGAGGCTGGTATCCCTGGTGATGTCTTGCACTTTATGCCAGG
>JTFO01000401.1_pt1 | contig 18279 bp, 20 predicted proteins | sample 235411 | NCBI WGS metagenome assembly JTFO01 (sample SAMN03067590, study PRJNA260953) | activated sludge metagenome | biome: Sludge; feature: Wastewater; isolation source: CETP activated sludge from laboratory augmented bioreactor treating... | place: India:Gujarat | collected 2013-04
GTCACCACACCTGATGCAAAAATACTGCTGTTGATGCGGTTGTAGTCCCGGGTCAGCGCCTGCTTGAATTCGCCCATAGAAGAAAAGCCTGCCATCACCATTGCCTACCCCCAACCTATTTGAATTATTGTCGTTTACTCGTGTTCAGCGACCGCCTCCTGCGCCATCCTGCCATGCTGATAACGGCGATACGCCAAACCAGCAACAGCAATATCTTCAATCGCCACACCCACTGATTTATACACGCAAATACCCTGTGCGTCGTAACCTTGTCCACGCCCCAATTGCAACCAATCGCTTAACTCGGATACCTTGCCCTGAATGCCGCAATCGGCTACAGCCAGAATCAGATCCCCGGCCTCGGCAAGCGTCTGCTCCCCCCACTCCACAATGATCTTGCCTGCTCGCTGCAAGCAAACATCATCCAGCTCCCGCGCCGTGGGCAGACTAGAACCAACAGCCGCGACAAAGCAACCTGGTTTGAGCGTACGCCCATCAAACAATGGCTCACGGCTGCGACTGGCGGTAACCAGAATATCTGCCTGGACCGCGATCTCATCAGGGCGTGCTGCACGTACCGGTACGCCACAGTCCAGCTCCAGCTTGCGGCAACGCTCCTGATCCACATTCGGGCTCCAGACCAGCACACGGCGCAAATCAAAAGCCTGGCAAAACTGCTGGACATGCGCGGTGCCCTGAGCCCCGAGCCCCAGCACTCCCAAGGTTCGAGATTGGGGGTTTGCCCCCCGCTGTGCGGCCAGCACCGAGCACGCGGCAGTACGCCACTGCGTAATCGCACCGGCATCCAGCGTTGCCAAGGTTTGTCCACTGCGCGCATCAAACAGCACAATCACAAAGTTGAACCTGCCGTGTACGGTCGTATAAATTTTGACCCCAGCGACTTGCTGGCCTGAGATAACCGCCCCCAAGGTAGATAAGCGCGTATCGCCCACCTGCGTGCGCACACGACGTTGCTGCGCCGCCTGCCCCTGTCCAAACTCAAGAAAAGCCTGCTCCAGCACCTGCTGTACCGCAGGCGCATCCAGCAGTGTGTGTAATTGCTTATCGGTCAAATGCAGCATGGGCGGCTCCTTTTACCAGCTCACCGTCACGTCACCGCGCACAAAAGTCTGGCACGCCATACGAAAACCCTCTGCCAGATCCTGCTCGGACAAGTGTTTATGTTCCTTGGCCTTGACCTCATCCGTATTGCTCAGCCCTTCCGTAATTTGGCACTTGCAGGTACCGCAGATACCGCCCCCGCACTTGAACGGGATGCCGCCTCGCTCGCGAATCGAAACCCGCAGCAAATTGCTGTTCTCGGCGGCAGACACCACCAAATCATTATTCGACGCAAATGTAATCTGAACCATATTCTGCTACCTCAGGATTGCTGCTTTACCAGGGGCTGCGTCCCTGTTTTGTGACCCGTAAGCTCACATTGGCGCAACTCGGCCTGTAGGCTGCCAAAGTGCGTCAATCCGGCCAGTTCTTCATAAGCCTGCTCGGCTGTGGCAAACTTTTCCATTTGCCGGGTAGGAATGTCATTGATCGTGCCATTTGGCGTCTCTTCCACAATGCGAACCCGCGACCCGTCCTGGATACGCGCAATGGCAAACACCGCTTTGAAACGACCCTGAAAATGGTATTCATACGCCGCCACCATTTCCACGCCCACACCCGGCTCCGTACGGTATTCGCCTGGCTTGCTCGTTAGCACCACATACATCACTGCACCTCCTGTATCTCTGCCTGCTCCAGAACGATGTCCTGGTTAATCCACAACTGGCACGCCAGCCGCCAGCCCTGATCCAGCCGCTCGCCTAACTGCTTTTTCTCTTTCCAGTTGGCCGCTGGCAGATGCTCGGCCCCCTCCAGCACCCGACACGCACATTTGGCGCACTTGCCCATCCCACAGCCATAGGTCAGATAAGGAAAAGGAAACTGCTTGATCCCTGCCCGGACCACCAAATTGGTGTTCTCCTGCACCTCGCCCACATGTGTCTGGCCGTTTTTATGAAAAGTAATGGTTGGCATAAGACCTCCTGCTTGCTGCCAATGATGCGACCGGATTGCGAGCCCTGACCGCCTGAAAAAAAACAAGAACGGTATACCAAGTTAAAAATTGCACTTTTCCCACAACAGATTTCTTTAGTTTTAGATACAGTTTCCTGCCTATTTGAGTAGAAACCCCTATTGCGGTATACTTAATTCAATTCAACCCCTAAACGAGATTGCCATGAAAACCCCCGTCGAACTTCGCTACTTGCAGCGTCCCGTCGGCGAGCAGTTGCTGCCACATCTGGCTCAGCGCAAGCATCTACGCCGTCGTATTCCGCTCATCAATCTGCCCTCACTCACTGAACTGTTTGGCAGCCGAAAAAAGCGCGAACCCGAAGTCGCCCAAGATCAGCTCCCACACAGCGCCTAAGCAAGAGAAGGCTCTGCCGAGCGGCTATCGGACTGAAAGTTGAACGCATCGGCATACATGAACTGCTCATTGGCACCATGCTCCTTGAACAAGCCACGGGCCTGCTCAATCATCACGGGTGAGCCACACAAGTAAATGGCATGCTCAGACAGGTCAGGTTCATCCTGGCATACCTGTTGTTGCACATAGCCCCGAGCGCCTTGCCAGCTCTCGTCGGCATGCGAGAGCACAGGCACGAAACGGAATTCGCACAAGCGGTCTGCCCAGGATTCGATCTCCTTGGCCAGATACAAATCCTCGGGTCGGTTCATGCCCCAGTACAGGCTCACAGGTGGGCAGTCGTCCTTGTCCAGCAAGGACTCCAGAATCGCCTTGATCGGTGCAATACCCGTACCGGTTGCCACCATGACCATGGGTCGCCAGTCGCGCTCGCGCCAATAGAACACCCCCAAAGGCATCTCCAGCAGCAGCTCGTCTCCAGCCTTCAGGCCGGGCAAACACACTTGGGTAAAACGGCCGCCTTCCACTTCCCGTACATGCAGTTCAATACGCCCATGGGCCGCATCGGCATTGGCCATGGAAAAACTGCGCGCACGCCCGTCCTCGAACAAGATGTTCAGATACTGACCAGGACGGAACTGCACGTGTACGTCCTGGGGTAACTGCAAGGTCAAGCGCCAGATTCCTTGGCACGCCCGCTCCACGCTATGCACCTGCGCCCTGACCTGCTGCGTGTCAGGCAGCTCATCACGATGGGCGGCCAGACTGATTTCAATATCCGCATCCAGTCGAGCCTGACAGGCGGCGGCATGGCCCTGCTCGTGCTCCTCATCGGCAATACTCATGGGCAGGCAGTCGTCCTCGTAACAAACCTTCCCTCGGGTAACCTGAATGCGGCAGGTACCGCAACCGCCAAACTCACAGTCGCTATAAATGCGCACGCCTTGCCGCTGAGCGGCCTGCAAGAGGGTCTCTTGCGGCTCTACCCAGAACTGCTCGCCGGTTTCCTTGATGTCGACACGATGGGCCATGACCCGTCCTCCTGATGCCACTATTTCTTGATGTCCGCCTGAACCAGCACGTCCAGACCCTCTGCCTTCAAGGCCTCGGCCAAGGCCTGCAAGCCGGCCACACCGGCTGCCGTGTCCTGCTCGCCGTTACCGCCGCTCAGGCCAATACCACCGATTACTTCCCCATTGACCACAATGGGGTAGCCGCCCACAAAGGCCGCAAAGCGTCCCTCAAAGCTGAGCTGAATCCCGAAGGCCTCGTTACCAGGCAGTGCCGGACCATTGGGCGGCGTGGTGAACAAATGGGTGGAGCGCTTGTGGCCGGCAGCGGTAAACGCCTTGTTCCAGGCAATTTGTGCGCCAGTGATGCGTGCCCCATCCATGCGCTCCATCACGATGGGATAGCCCCCTTCGTCAACCACGCAAACAGTCTCCAGCACGCCAATCTCTTTGGATTTGGCAATCGCCGCGTCCACCATCAAGCGCGCTTCGCGCTGTTCGAGACGTAGGATTTTTTTCATAAGTCTTCCCAGTATTTCCGGTTAATAAAATTCAGATGCCGCGATACACGGTCTTGATCTGGGTGTAGAACTCCAGACCAGCCCGACCCGACTCGCGGAAAGTGGATGTGCTGGACTGTTTCAGTCCACCAAAAGGGGCGTTGATCAAGTTGCCGGTTGTTGTGCGATTGATCTTGACCGTCCCGGCCTCAATGTCATTGGCAAAGCGATGCGCATAGTCGGCACTGCGCGTCACAATGGCGGCCGACAAGCCATATTCAGTGTCATTGGCCATGGCCAGCGCCTGCTCGTAGGAATCAATTTCCAGCAAGGCAATCACCGGACCAAAGATTTCTTCGCGGGCAATACGCATCTGCTGGGTCACGTCTGTAAACAAAGCCGGGCGCATGAACAAGCCACGTGCATAGTCGCCTTCGGTCAAACGCTCGCCGCCCAGTAAATGGGTGGCCTCCTGCTTGCCGATGGCCACATAGTCCAGAATGCTTGCCAGTTGGCTTTCGGTGGCAATGGGGCCCAGGTCGGGGTTGCCATTCAAACCATTACCCACGGTCAAGGCGCTGACTTTCTCTACCAAGCGCCGGGTGAATTCCTCTTTGACCTGACGATGCACCAGCACACGGCTGGTGCCCGTGCAGGCCTGGCCACTTAAGGAAAATCCACCTTGAACCACCAGCTTGACGGCCAGATCCAGGTCGGCGTCTTCCATGACAATCAGGGGGTTCTTGCCACCCAACTCCATCTGGGTACGAGTGCTCATGGGGGCTTGACGACAAATATCTTCACCCGCCTGGGTCGAGCCGGTAAACGAAATGGCGCGTACCTGAGGGGATTGCACCAGCGTGGGCCCCACTTCACTGGCCCTGCCATGTACCAGGTTCAGTACACCGGCCGGAACCCCTGCTTGTGCAAAGGCTTCGCACAGGTAATAACCCGTCAACGGCGTCTCCGACGAAGGTTTGAAAACGACGGTATTACCCGTAATCAAGGCAGGCGCAATTTTGCGTGCCGGGATGGAGATGGGGAAATTCCAGGGCGCAATTACGGACACCACACCCAAGGGTTCGCGCTGGGTATACACCAGTTGCTGCGCATCATCCTGCGGAAAGGTCTCGCCGGTATAGGTCTGGCCTTCAACCGCATAAAAACGCAGGGTCTGGGCCGAGCGCCCTACTTCCATCTTGCTTTGCGCCAGCGTTTTGCCCTCTTCTCGCGTCAGACCCTGAGCGATACGATCAACATTGGCATCCAGCCAGGCCGCCGCCGCATTCAGCACACGGGCCCGGGTGGAAATCGGTGTTGCTCGCCATCCTGCAAAAGCAGCCTGAGCAGCAGCAACGGCTGCCTGTGCGTCCTCAGCCGTGGACAGAGGGAAAGCCCCCACGACATCGTCCCGATCGGCCGGACTCAAATTGGGCTTCGTGCGCCCACTCTGGCTGGGCTGCCACTGCCCATTAATGTAATTGTCGAAAACGACGTCCTTGAGATTGTCCACCGCTGTACTTCCTTGTTTCTAAATCGGCGGGCAGCCTATCTGCCCGCCCGGCTGGCCGACTTACGCTGCTTCCAATTGCAGATCCTGCAAGCTGATCTCGTCTTTGACGTAATCGTTGTACAGGGAAGTGGTATACAGTAGACGCATCTCGGCACCAATTTCGCAGATACGCAAGCAACGCTGCTGCAGTTCCACCGTGTTCGCATGCTCAAGCACGATCTGGTAGCCACGCTCGCCGTGGATTTCGTCCGACACAATGTGCAGGTCGAAAAACTCCACTTCTTCGTCCGTGAAGCCGTATTTTTCGCGCAAGGTTGGGGTCTGCTTGCGGTAAATGGATGGCACTTGGGACTCCAGGCCCACCACCAGTCCCGCCACGGCGACGACGGGGTCTTCACGCATGGCAATGGCATAACACCAGGCCTGCAAGGCGCGGGTGGTGGCATTCATGTTGTCGGGGTCTTCAATACGTGCCCGTGTCGTGCCGCAAGCTTCGCCAAAGCGGATCAGCAGATCTGTGTGGCGGTCACCGCCAATTTCCTCTTCGTACATATTGGCCAGCAAGAAGTCTTTGGCTTCCACGTATTCAGCGGGAGTGCGGGCATACAGATAACCCAGGTAATCGGCAAAAGGGCCGACATAGTGATAGTGGTTTTCAGCCCAGCGAGCCAGATGCTCACGGCTTAGCTTGCCGCTGGCCCAGGCAATACTGAAAGGGGAAGTATTGGCACTTTTCCCTTTAATGGCGGTTTCCAGTGCGGTGCGAAATTCATCGCGATTCAGCAGTTTTTCCATGACTGTTTCCTTGTTGAAAGACGTCGCCCTGACAGCAGCCGACGAAATATGAGGTTTGGACTATTTAAGTATATTGTATACCGTCTACTATTTTAGAAAGTAGGGAATAACCCTGCCTGTTTATCAAACCAACGCCACGCAGCCATCTTTGCGCGGGTCCGATACGGCTTTCAGGCGGCCATCCGCCAAGCGCTCCACCGCTTGTGCACCGCCAAAATCGCTACGGCCTGCCAGTTCGCCGACTCCCTTGTCGGGCGCCCCATACCCGTGTTCACGCAGGAAGGCCGTACGGCTCGCATCAAAGCCGTCTTCCAGAGCCAGACGCCCAGCCCCCTCCAGACGCCAGCGCGGTGCGAACAAGGCTCGCTCCAAAGGCCAGCCATCGCGCAAGACACGGGTCCATATCTGTATCTGGCCCTGGGGTTGCATCAAACCGCCCACCACACCCAGCCCCATATGGAACTGGCCCGCCTTCAAGGCCAGAGACGGGACAACCGTGTGATACGGACGTTTTCCCGGACCGGGGCCATTCACATGCCCAGGCTCGGAGAAGCCAAAGCCTCGGTTTTGCAGCACAAACCCACAGCCAGGCACGGCGAAACCGGAACCAAACCGTTTGAAAATACTGGACATGAACGTGACGGCCAATCCGTCCTCGTCAACCACAACCGTGCAAACCGTATTGCCTGCCGGATCACATACGACCTGAGCAGCTTGACTCATTGCCCCTTCGGTCGCCTGGATCAATGCCAACTCCGCCTCATCATCATCCAAGGGTCGGTGCCAGGCGCTTTGGACCGCGTCCAGCACGGCCACCCCATGTGTGTTGGGCGGACACTCATACAGACTGAACTCCCCCAGCGATGCGCTGACCGGTTCACAGAAAAATCCTTTATGCCGACGAAAGTCCTCCGCCCGCAACAGCCCTTGTACCCGTTCCATTGCCTGTTCAGCCTGCTGCGCGGGGCGCCCCAGATAGAAGGCATCGGGTCCTTGCGTAGCGATATCCTGCAAGACAGCCGCCAGCTCCGGGTTCAGGTACTGTTCTCCTGCCTTGGGCGGCTTGCCCGCCCTATAAAGAGCGGCACACTCGGGATCGCGATGCAGTACAAAATCAAAGATTTGCCATTCACGCGCCGCCACCGACGCCACCGCAAAACCTTCCTGTGCTGCCTGGATGGCGGGCTGAAGCAAGCGGGCCCAATCCAGACGGCCATAGCGCTGATGCATATCCCACCACCCTCGCACCAGGCCGGGCGTGGTAATGGACAGCACATGGCGCTCGGGAATCCGTCCCCCAGGCAAGGCCTGAACCTGCTCTGCCTTCAACAGCAAAGGCGCCGCTCCGCTACCGTTATAAGCCACTGGCTTACTGTCCGGCGGTGCAACTATCGCCAGCAAGTCGCCGCCTATCCCCGTTGCCATCGGTTCAACGACGCCCATGACGGCATCAGCCGCAATGGCCGCATCCACCGCACTACCCTTGAGTTCCAGCATGGCCTGCGCGGCCCGAACCGCCAAGGGGTGTCCGGCAGCCACGGCCCACTGTTTCCCCAAACCCTGTTTTTCACCTGCGCTATAGGCTGTCGTTCCCATACCGATCATCCAAACACCAGTACGGCACAGATTGTCGAAATCGCCATCCCGGTCAGTACCGGTACCGTCAAGGCCCGCACCAGATCGAGCACATGCACCCGAGCAAAACCTGCCACCGCAATCAGGGACGACCAAGCGATCAAGGTGCCACCACCGGTCCAGATCGCACCGATCTGTCCTACCGCTGCCAAGGTTTCGATGTCCAGACCCGACACAGGGCTCAACGCCGAGGCCAGGGTGCCCGTCAGAGGCAGACCCGAGAAGCCCGACCCATCAATACCCGAGATCATCCCCACCAACAGGACACCAAACGCCACCAGAAAATGATTGTCCGGAATCAGATGCTGACCGGCTGAAATCAACTCGAACAAGAGGCTAGGTGTTTGTGCCAGTGGAATGCCTAAAATGGCAGAGGTCGCTTCACTGGCGCCCAGGAAGAAGAAACCAGCGATTGGCAACACCGAGCCCATGGCGCGAAACGCGAATACAAAACCATCGGTCATATGATCCGGACAGGTGTCCAGCATGCGCCGTGGACCTTCTGCCATACAGGTGGCAATCATCATCAACACAAAGGCGACGCCCCCCACCAAACCGGCAGCATCTCCACCACGCAGAACGGGTAAGGACGGGATAAAGCGGGGCAGCAGCATGATGCCAATCACCGCCAGGAACGCCAGTGGTGTGATCCAGGCCAGAATGCGCGAATAACGTTCTTCCTTGGCACTTAAGCCGGAGTGCACCGTGTGTTCATTACCCGCCGTCCCACGGGCCATCTCTGCCTTGTCATACGTCCCTTGGGATTCCACGTCATCCAGCGTGCTGTCCGGTGCCTGACGCATCCAGGCGTCCAGCAAACGGCTGTCTGCCGGCTTGAAATGGCGACGCATCAACAAGAACGCCAAGGTCAGCGCGACACCCCCCGTAATCCAGGACAACACCAGCGCGCGGTCAGCCAGCACGGCAACATCAGCACCGACACCGGCTGCCTTGGCGCTGATGCCCGGAGCAACCCCAATGATGTAGTCCGACGATAGCGCCATGCCCTGCCCACAGATGGCGATCGCCATCGCACCGACCAATGGTGGCAAACCAGCCGCAATAGCCGCCGGCAGCAAAATGGCCGACACCAGAGGCACTGCAGGCGTAGGCCAGAAGAACAGGGAAATAAAATAGGTCGCTGCAGCAATCATCAAAAAGGACGAGGCACTATTGACCATGACCTTGCGAAAGGGGGCCACCATCTTCACATCGGCTTCCAGGCGCTTTAAGGAATTGAGCAACGCTGTCATGAAGGTGATTACCAGGAAGATGTTGAACAGTTCCTGAGCCGCCACGAAGCTGGCCGAAAAAATACTGATTAAGCCCTGAATAGGGCTGCCCGTTATGGCCGTGACTACCGCCAAGGTCCCAATGACGGATGGCACCACTACGTTGGCCCGGAAAATCATCGTAATGATGATCACCAGGACGCTAATCAAATAAGCCCAGTGCGCCGCACCGAGCACCACGTCGCTTTGCATGTATCCCCCTTTCCTTCTCTTTTTTCTGAATATTTAGTATTCCTGAAACGGTATACTATCTTCAATTAATGATCGAAATCAGAAAAAACCATCAAAAACTGGGGAAAACTCTAAGAATTTCATGCTTGAAACACTTAGATTGAATACCTTATACAAATAGAAGGATGTGTATGGCGGCTTTAATTGACCTCGTGGACCCGCTGTCCTGGCTGCTGATGGCCTGCCTGGTGGTTTTGGCCGCGTTTTTACAAGGAGTGGGAGGGATTGGATTTGCCATGCTGGTGGCGCCCATTGCCGCCCTGATCTTCCCACAGCTAGTACCAGGGCCGCTGTTGGCCTTGGGCGGTAGCGTCTCTTTACTGGCGGCCCTGCGAGAACGTCAACATATCGTGCCTAATGTCGTGGTCTGCGCGCTGGGCGGGCGGGCCGCGGGCTCGCTTATCGCTGTCTTGGGTATGACGCAACTACCGATAGCCGCCGTCAACCTGGGTTTTGCATTTGCCATCTTGGGCGCAGTCGCTCTCAGCGCCTGGGGCCTGCGAATACTACCCTCCACACGCAACATGATTCTGGCGGGTATTGCATCGGGGATCATGGGCACGCTAACCTCGGTCGGCGCCCCTGCCCTGGCAATTGCCATGCAGAATCTGGCGCCGGCACAGCTACGCGCGTCACTCGGCCTTATTCTCTTTCTAGGCGCGAGCCTGTCTTTGGTATTGCTGATGCTGGTTGGCCTGTTCTCCTTGCAACAAGCCATGCTCAGCATTGTGCTCTACCCATTCATGTTGCTGGGTTTTGCTCTATCAGGACAATTACGCCATCAAGTCAGCCTGCCATTAATGCGCAGGCTGCTATTGGGTATTTGTTCCATCAGCGCCCTGGTCTTGATTGCACGCACACTGTGGCACTGAATACTTAGCCCCTAAACTGTATACCATATTCAGAAAAGTGCGCCTACACCGTATAATCGTGTCTGGCCCTTTTGCCCGATTGCACAGGTCGTACCATGAATATCCCCAGTTTCAACCTTCCCAATTCCCTTGTCGATGCGGATAACCGCCGCTTGGGTGATCAGCATGCCTCATTGTTTGCGGTAATACGCGACCAATTGCGTGAACGTATTCTGAGCGGTGAATTCCATCCTGGCGACCGCCTGGTGGAGGGCAAACTGGCGAGCGAGCTGGGGGTCTCGCGTATTCCTGTACGGGAAGCCCTGCGCGAGCTGGCCTCCGAAGGCCTGGTCACTATCGAACCACGACGGGGGGCCTCCGTGGCCATATTGTCGGCCGAGATTGCCTATAACATGGCTGAAGTGCGCGCCACGCTTGAGGGGCTTAATGCCAAGTTGGCCGCTCAACGCCAAGACCCGGCCAATATTGAAAAACTGCAAACCATTCTGAGTCAGGGCCATGAAGCCATGGATGCCGGCAATCTGGAATTGCTCAAATCCCTGAACCGGCAATTTCATGAAACCCTGGCCACCATGTCGGGCAATATCGTACTGACCGAGCTGATGCGCTCCTTACGTGATCGCACCGCGCTGCTCTTTGCCCCCAGCAATCTGCAGCGCATCCGCCAGAACTGGGAAGATCACGCCCAAATCCTGAACGCGGTTGTGGCCGGTAACAGCGATCTGGCCAACCTGCTGGCGACCCAGCACGTACACAATGCGGCCAAGGCCTATCAGGATGCCCAAAACGGCGAGAAAACCTGATCAAGCAGAGCGGCCCGCTCTTAACGCGGTCTCAAAGACCATCCAAACCGATGCCAGGCGCCGTTGGTACTTGTGTGCGCCACCAAACAACAACTCGCTTTGCAGGCTGTCGATCAAGGCCATGTAAGTCATGGCCAAGGTATCCACACGTAAACCCGTCTCGGACTTGGCCAGGGCAGACAGCTCCAGGGCCTGATGGATGATGCTTTCCAGGTCCTCCATGAACACGTGCATGGGTTCCATCACCACATCGTACAAATGCACAGGCGGGGCAAATAAGGTACGAATCCAAAAACGTACTTGATGCGATTGCTCAAAGCGCTCCTGTACCCCTTCCAGATAGGCCCGCAACTGCTGCTTGATCTCATCGCCCCCTTGCAGAACCTGACGTGCATGGTTCAGCTCATCATCCACAATCTTTGGAATCAGGCTCAGAAACAGCTCATCCTTGTTGCGAAAATGGGCATAGACAGAGGGCTTTTTAATGCCCACATCCGCGGCAATCTCGTTCATGGTGGTGGCATCAAAGCCCTGAATAGCAAAGCGTGCCAACGCGGCATCCTGCAGTTTTTCAGTCGTGGTTTTGCTCACAGTCCAACACGCTCTCAGTCAAAGACTCATCATCAAGGCCACCGTCACGGCCCGCCGCAAACGCTTATTTTACAGTCCCCAGCTCCCCGACCGATCTTGTTACCGTGCGGCAACGGCCGGCCAGAACATACAACAGAATCGACAGCAGACCGCAGCCACCAATCGCCAAAGGCACAACGTGCGGCCCAGGCACCGCCAGACTGACGATGTAGCCCACCACCGCCGAAATCAGATAATGGAACATACCCATCAAGGCCGCAGCGGTACCAGCCTGAGGGCCAGCCACGTTCATGGTCAAGGCCGTCACGTTACCAAAAACCATTCCTAAAGAACCGACCGACATGGCGATCAAGGCTGCATACAGGATCAGGCCCGCCACGTCTGCTTGCACCGCCACATACAAGAGCCAGGCCGAAGCCGTATGGACAATCAGCCCTAAGGCCAGCACCCGAGAAGTAGGCATCCCGGCCTTCAACACGTAATTGCTGACGACCCCACCCAGGACCAACGCCACCGAGTTACCGGCAAACACATAACTGAACACAGCGGGCGACAAAGCAAAATGCTGCGTGAACACAAAAGCCGAGCCACTGATATAAACAAATAAGGCAGCCAGTGCAAAACCACCGGAACCGGTATACGCCATGAATGGCTTATTGCCCAGCTCGCGTCCATAGGCGCGAACAATATGACCGGGATTCAAAGGAACACGCTGCGTCACGGGCAAGGAGTCCGGGATGGTCTTGAGCCCCCACAACAAACCCATCGTCCCTAAAAAAGCCAACATCCAAAAAATGGCCCGCCAATCTGCATGGCGCAATAAATACGCGCCCCAAATAGGAGCCACAATCGGTGCGATCATCATCACCTGCATCAATAACGAAAAGATGCGTGCCGACTCTTTCATATCGCACAAATCCGCCACAATCGCGCGCGGTGTGACGAGCCCTGCTGCCGCACCCAAGGCCTGAATAAAACGCGCAAGGAGCAAAGCCTCAACCGATGTGGCCAAAGCACCAAGAATCGAACCAATCACAAAGATGACAACGCCCAGCAGCAAGGGAACTCGGCGCCCGAAACGGTCCAGCAAAGGGCCATAAATACCTTGCCCCAAAGCCAGGCCCGCCAGAAAGATAGACAGCGTTTGCTGAATCCGGCCCGAGGAAACTCCCAGCTCCTGCGCAATGGCAGGCATACCCGGCAAATACATATCGATTGCCATCGCATCCAATGCCGTCAACATGGCCAGCAACAAGATCAAGGACCAAGCCAGGCTCCTGGTACGTGACAAATCACTCATGTTGCACTCTCTGTCGCACGGAAAAACAAAAACCCAAACACACTGACACCCCTGTCCATAGCAATTTCAATCCAAACTACCTACCGATAGGTAGGAAAGTCGTTACTGTACTCTTTTTCAGGATGTGGGCGAAAAAAAACCCCGGTAAATACCGGGGTTCCTGAGCGCCTGAGCAGTTAACACTTAAATGTCCAGCAAATCACCCATGTCATCAGCGTGCTCTTCTTCCACGGCCATGATCTCGACCAGCATCTGGCGAGTGGTCGGGTCGGTGTCACCAATGCGTTCAATCATTTGGCGATAGGACTCGATAGCAATACGCTCGGCAATCAGGTTGGCGCGAATCATGGATTTGATGTCACCGCTATCGTCATATTCCGCATGGCTGCGTTGGGCCAGGTTTTTGGGATTGAAATCCGGCTCGCCGTTCAACTGCACAATACGTTCGGCAATGCGGTCGGCATGCTCGGCCTCTTGCTGGGCATGCTCCAGAAACTCGGCTTTGATAGGCTCGTTGTTCAAACCGGTGGCAGTAAAGTAGTGGCGCTTGTAGCGCATCACACAGACCAGCTCAGTGGCCAGAGCCTCATTGAGCATTTGGATGATCTCTTCACGATTGCCCTTGTAGCCGGATGCCACCGCACCATCGTCCACAAACTTCTTGGCAGCTGCGCGGATAGCGGCAACATCGATAGGACCTTGGCTGGGTTTATCAGCTTTGTGCTTACTCATTGCATTCCTCCGTATTGATTCCCACCGCAAAAGCGCGGCACTGTATCGTGCAACAACCGGAAACGAACACACGGACTCCATAACCAACAAGTGCTTGCCCTAAGGACAAGCGCTTTACCTAGACCTGGGCTTGAAGTCTGCACGCTGCTGGTGATCCAAACCGGTCGCGCAAGAAACTGAACAAAGTGAATAGGTGCCTTTCATGGTAGCGATTGCCCCTTGGCTTGGAAAGCGCAAAACAGCCGCCTCCAGTTGCAGGAAACTAGGTCTTTGAGCAATAAAAAACTGAAAATCAGGCCGTATGAAAGCCGCTCAAAATCACCATCCATGCGGGCTAAGCACGAAATTTGCTACTGGTTTTCCCCAATAAAAACGGCTATCGCCCTTCTCAAGCAGAGATACAAGCTCAAACACTTGGATACAGGTTCGACGCTATCAACGGCCTGTCTCAAGCCAGTATTGATATGTTTTTTATTTATCGCCTCCTTTCATAAAAAAACGACAACATCGATTAATATGAAACGGTCGTTACTACTTCTTGATTGTTATGACATCAATGAGATGGCTACTTCTGACCTATAAAGTCCCCTCTGAGCCTAGTGCCAAACGCCTGGCACTATGGCGACGTTTGAAAAGCCTGGGCGCGGTGTATCTGCAAAACGGGGTGTGCGTGCTGCCCAAAACCGACGAGCATGTACGCCGCCTAAAGGTGCTGGAAAACGACATCGCCACCATGCAAGGCGAATGCGTCTTGCTGGAAACCATTGCACTGGACAAGGCCCAGGAAAACAAGGTCATCGCCCGTTTCACGGACGAGCGCAACGATCAGTATCAGGAGCTGCTGGGCCGGTGCAAAGACTTCGAGGCCGAGATCGACAAGGAAATTTCGATTCAGAAATTCACCTATGCCGAACTGGACGAAGAAGAAACTGACCTTAAGAAACTGGAAAACTGGTACGAGAAAATCCGGAAGCTGGATTTTTATGGCGCCCCCCTGGCACCGCTTGCCCAAGAGCGTCTGCAAGCGTGTCAGGCACGGCTGGATGCGTATGCCCAGATGGTCTATGACGCTCATGAAGAAAACTGCTGATCCTGCACCGACACCGGCCGCCGCCCCCTCCAGGGCCAGCATTCACCGCAGCGTCTGGGCATTGGGCTTTGTATCCATGTTCATGGACATTTCCTCAGAACTGATCCACGCTCTGCTGCCCATTTACATGGTTACCGTCCTGGGTACCTCGGTACTGGCAGTAGGCGTTATCGAAGGCATTGCCGAGGCCACCGCCTCCATCATGAAAGTGTTTTCCGGCGCGGTCAGCGACCGTTTTGGAAAGCGTAAACTGCTGGCCGTCATTGGCTATGGGCTGGCAGCCCTGACCAAACCCATTTTTCCCCTGGCAAACTCACTGGACTGGCTGGTCGGCGCCCGCTTTGTAGACCGCATCGGCAAAGGCATACGCGGTGCCCCCCGTGACGCCCTGATCGCCGATGTCACTGGCCCCGAATCGCGTGGGGCGGCCTACGGTTTGCGGCAAACGCTCGATACCGTTGGCGCCTTTGTCGGCCCCCTGCTGGCCATCGGGCTGATGTGGTGGACAGCCAATAATTACCAGTTGATCTTCTGGGTTGCCGTGCTGCCTGCCTTTGCTTCGATCGCCGTTCTGGTGCTCTTTGTGCGCGAGCCCACCTTACCCGCCAACACCCGCCCCCGCAAACTACCCCTGAACCGGGAAGACCTGAGCCGTTTGGGTTCCCGCTATTGGTCGATTGTCGCCATTGGTCTGGCCTTTACATTGGCCCGTTTCAGCGAAGCCTTCCTTCTCTTGCGCGCAGAGGCCAGCGGCTTACCACCCATGTGGGCTCCAGCCGTCCTGGTTGTCATGGGAGTGGCCTTTTCCCTGTCTGCCTACCCTGCAGGTGTGCTGTCGGATCGCATGCGTAAAACCGACCTGCTCCTGATCGGAGTGACCCTGCTGATTGCAGCCGACCTGCTCCTGGCCTTTGTCCCCGGCTTGCTGGGTCTGGGTCTGGGCGTTGCTTTGTGGGGCCTGCATATGGGCTTTACCCAAGGCCTGTTCAGCGTCCTGATTGCCGACAGCGCCCCCGCCGAACTGCGTGGCACCGCCTTTGGCCTGTTCCATCTGCTAACCGGCATCGCCTTGCTGCTGGCCAGTGTTATTGCCGGTGTGCTTTGGGACACCATTGGCTTCCAAGGCACCTTTGCCGCTGGCGCACTTTTTGCAATTTTGACTGGGGTAGGTTTGGTCACCCTACGACACTCAACCCAAGGAGCGTTCTAAGCCACGGCCTGAGTCCCTCAAGCGACAGGCCATTATTGGCAGCCAATGTGCTTGTGTCGAAACCCCACAAAAAAGCCCCTGCCAGCACGGTACTGGCAAGGGCCTTTGAACTTTGGCTTAGTAGGTTTTAGAACGGAATATCGTCATCCATATCGGCCAGATTGTCCGACATAGGAGCGGTATTACGTGGAGCCTGTTGTTGCTGCTGCTGTTGTTGTTGAGGCGCTGGACGCTGAGCACGTTGCGGTGCCGGTGCACCACCACCGCCACCACCGTATTCACCACCGCCCATACTGCCACCACCCATCTCACCACCACCGTCGCGGCCACCGAGCATTTGCATTTGCTCGGCGATAATTTCCGTGGTGAAACGCTCCTGACCGTCCTGGCCCGTCCATTTACGGGTGCGCAAACGACCTTCTACATAGACGGGGCGGCCTTTGCGCAGGTATTCGCCCGCGATTTCAGCCAGACGGTTATAGAACACCACACGGTGCCATTCGGTTTCCTCGCGGCGCTCGCCGGAGGTACGGTCTTTCCACTGCGAAGTCGTGGCAATGGAAATATTGCAGATAGCCGAGCCTTCTGCGCTGTAGCGTACTTCTGGGTCGCGGCCAAGATTGCCCACCAGAATGACTTTATTTACCGATGCCATGAAAAAAATCCTGTAGTCAAAAATTCTATATCAAGCCGTATTATCGTGGATTCGTGCCTTAATTAACACTCCCTCCCCACTCCAGGAAGGGCCGTTTTGTCCACGCAAACGATCCCGTTACGGCACCTTGAACGGCGTATATGGCTAAGCACCCGGCAAAGTCACCTGTTACGCCCAGCTCTTGATTCTTGAGGCCAATCCGGCCACTTTACTTGCTGCTGCCTGCCACGTCTTTGCACAAGCGTAACAGGCAATACCTTCTAATATTTATCTTTGAAACCACGCGCGGTCAGCAACCACAGCACAGCCAACGCAGCGCCGGTCCACAGCACCCATTGGGTGAGCCCTCGCCCAGCCAGCACGCCCCCGATCAGGCCGCCGGCAAACACGCCCAGGGACTGGGAGGTGTTGTAAAAACCCAGCGCCAAACCTTTATATTCTGGCGGCGCGACGCGCGACACCAACGAAGGCTGCAAAGCTTCCAGCACGTTAAAGCCAATAAAGAAAAAAGTCAGCGCTGCCACCATGGGAACCAGCGAGTCACGCGCCCAAGGCATGACGGCCAGCACCACAATCAACAGCAAAACGGCCAGTTCCAACGCGTGTTTGTGACGTTTGCGGGTCTCTGTCCAGAACACCGCAGGCACCATCAGCACAAAAGACACCAAGATAACGGGCAAGTACACCTTCCACAAATCCTGAGTGCTATAGCCGCCCAAGGTAGCCAGAATGCCCGGCACCACAATGAACAGGGACATCAGGATAAAGTGCAGACAGAACACGCCAAAGTTCAGTCGCAATAAGTCCAGGTGACGCAGAACCTGTCCGGCCGTGACCTGCACAATCGAGGCTGGCGCTTTAGGCGCACTGGGCACCACAAAAGCAGCAATCAACAAACAGACAAAGCCCAGCAAGCTGATGGCCCAGAACAGCCCCGACAGGCCAAATTGCCCTACCAACACCGGCGAGAGCACCAGCGAGACGGCAAAGGACAGGCCAATAGACCCGCCTACCATGGCCATGGCGCGTGTACGTACTTCGGGGCGAGTGGAGTCGGCTACCCAGGCGGAAATGGCTGCCGACACCGCCCCCAGACCTTGAATACAGCGACCTACCGTCACCCAGTCAATATTCTGTGCCAGCGCCGAGATCACCCCGCCGACCACGAACAAGGCCATGCCGATGACAATAATCGGCCTACGCCCAAAACGGTCTGATGCCATCCCCAAGGGAATCTGCAAAACAGCCTGGGTCAGACCATAGGCACCCAATGCAAGACCGACTCGCGCGGCATCGTTACCGCCGGGCAGGGAATGGGCAGCAACCGCAAAAACCGGAGTCAGTAAAAACAGACCCAGCATTCGACAGGCAAACAGCAAAGCCAGCAAGATGCTGGCCTTGCGCTCTTGCTGAGTCAGACTCAAGCGCTCTGGGCGCGATCCGGCCGTATTCATGGTTTGGTGTGTACTCATTTAATACTCTGTCACAACTGGGCTAGCAGAGAGCCCGGATACCCGTTCACATAAATTCTGACGCAACGCGCTATAGTAGCAAGTTGCCTTTTGACAAGCCTAAATAAAGCGATGGAAGCCATCCGCATTCGTGGTGCCCGTACCCAC
>JTFO01007305.1_pt1 | contig 18225 bp, 14 predicted proteins | sample 235411 | NCBI WGS metagenome assembly JTFO01 (sample SAMN03067590, study PRJNA260953) | activated sludge metagenome | biome: Sludge; feature: Wastewater; isolation source: CETP activated sludge from laboratory augmented bioreactor treating... | place: India:Gujarat | collected 2013-04
CAAAGCAAAAAACAAGGCAGGCAAGACAAAACCCAAGGTCTTCTCCAGCACAGGAGACTGGCCCAGCAGGTCGCTGGCAAAGAATGCCCCCAAAGCGGTGCCCAAGACCCAGGAGAGGTAAGAGCCTAACTGCAAGCCACAGTACCAGGACTCTTGGTCTTGGGCCGGCTGGCGGGCCACCCCGGCCGCAGAAGCGGCAAAGACCTCGTCAGTCAAACCTGGAGCCATGAACAGGCTGGACACAGTTCTGGGCCCGGTGAAAAAGCCCATCAAGGTCGGGCCGTAGAACACATGGCGCAGGTTCATAAGCAGCACAATACCCAAAATACTGGGATAGGCCGCCCCTGCGACCAACAGGCTGATCAAAATGAACTGGCTGGCCCCCGCGTACACAATCAAGGACACTAGAACCGCCAGCCAGGGCGACAGGCCTGCGTGTACCGCCGTCAGCCCAAAGGAAATCGCTACGGGGACATAGCCCAAGGCGATAGAGGCGCTGTCTCGCAAGCCCCGTCGATATGCCGAACCGATGATCATGAAAAACCTTGCAGGCCCTGCCTAGGCCTGGAATGCACCAATAAAGATAGCGGGGTCCACCCGTGCGTTATTCAGGCTGACGTTCCAGTGCAAATGAGGGCCGGTCGCACGACCCGTCGCACCGGAGCGCGCTACGACATCGCCCTTGCTGACACGATCGCCCACACGCACATCAAAGGCCGACAAGTGACAGAACATGGTGATCAGGCCCTGGCCGTGATCTACAAATACGGTTTTACCGTTAAAGAAGTAGTCCGCCACGATGGTGACAACCCCATCGGCAGGCACTTTGACTGCCGTGCCGGTAGGCGCGGCAAAGTCCAGACCCGAATGTGGGTTACGCTCTTGGCCATTGAAGAAACGGCGCAGACCAAACGGACTGGTCAGGCGACCCGGAACGGGCTTTTCAAAGACCACATTGCTGGGGCCTTCGTTGCGAAAGCTGGCATAGGCCTGCATCTGCTCTTCATACTCGCGCTCAAAACGGGCCTGCTGCTGCGGGTCCGGATTTACATGAGACTTGTTTTTCAAGGTAATGCGCTGCTCCCGATACCGCTTGCTGCCCACCTGGAACGCCACACCCGACTGCCCTTGCACCGAGATGCTGTGCTGGCCAGCTTGGGTTTTCAGGTCCAGCCCAACAATCGCTTTCCAGCGCTGGTCAGCATCCTGAATTACCAGAACACGGTTGCCATTAAAGTGCGCCACCGGGGCTGAGCCACCTGATCCCAGGTCCAGCACGGCTACCCCGCCCGGCACAGGACGATGCAGAGTACGTTCGATGAACGTGCCCTGCCCAGGCGCGGCCTGTGCCAGCCACGGAGCGGTCAGACCCCAAACAGTTGCGGCGCCTAAAAGGCGCCGCCGTACCAGAGAAATATCAGTGTGATTCATCAGAATGCTCTTTGAAAAACACCCTGGAGCCTGAGAGCTCCAGGGTTACCGGCCCTGATTCAAGCCGCCTTATTCATCCTCACCACTGGAGGTCAACTCTTTTTCTGCTTCGGGCAGAATCTGTACCTTCTCTTGTACACGCATCGCCTGCAAAACAGCTTGGGTCTCAGTACGAGCCATAGCTTGCGTCAACTGTGCCGTCAACATGTCCAGACCGGGATTGCCCGCCTTGCCGGGTTGGTGGCTCAGAATCTGCACGACGGTGTAGCCCTGGGGCTGACGATCACCCACATACGCAGGCAACTTGTCCACGGGATTGGCCAGAACCTTGTTCAGCAAGGCTTCATCCATTTCCGGGAATTCAGCACGGCTCACAGCAAACTGGGCAGAGAAATTTGCTGGTTCGCTACCGGCTTGCAACTGTTTCAAGTAGTCTTCACCCGCTTGTACCGCCAGGGCAGCCGCTTTTTCACGGCGCAGGTTTTCCTCAGCAATCGTACGTACTTTATCCAGTGCAGGCACATGAGCGTCGGTTACGTCGATCACCCGCAAGGCAATCAAGGTGTCAGGGGACACTTCGACAACGCCCGCATTCTTGCGCGAAGCCAAAGCCTCGGCATTGAACAGCGCCTGACGCACACGGCTATCATCCAGCACGGCCGCATCGGGGCCATTGGCGGCAGCCAGATCACCCTCTACTTGCGAAGCAGGAATCAAACCTTGACGGCTGATACCTTCAGCTTGCTTCAAAGTCAAACCCAAGGCATTGGCCGCCGCTTCCAGACTGTCCTCATTGTCGTAGACCAGGTTGGTCAGCTTGCTGGCCATATCGGCAAAGCGCTCAGAGGCCAGTTGCTTGCGCACTTCTTCCTGAACCTTGCTGCGGGCCTGCTCGAAAGACTCGCCTTGCTCGGGCTGAACCTCATTGCTTTTGAAAATATGGAAACCGTTGGGGCCTTCGATCACGCCGGACACATCACCCTTTTTCAGAGCAAATACCGCATTTTCCAACACGCTGGGCCAGGAACCTTTGCTAATCCAACCTAGCTCACCACCTTCGCGGGCACTACCTTCATCTTGGGAATTGGCACGCGCCAGATCGGCAAAATCGTCTTTATTGGCTTGCGCTTTTTCAGCCAGCTCACGAGCCTTGGTCTGGGCCGCTTCGCGTTCGCTATCGGAAGCGCCCGCCGGTACGTTAACCAAAATATGGCTGATATTTACGCGGCCAGGCTGCACATAACGTGTCTTGTTCTGCTCGTAATACTGCTTGAGCTGTTCGTCTGTGGGCGTAGGCAGATCCTTGAAGGCTGCGGCCTCATTCAGCAACAGGTATTCCACCTTGACTTGCTGTGGCAATTCAAGCGATTGCTTGTTGGCATCGTACCAAGCCTGCAGGTCTGCATCGCTGATCTGCACCTCGGGTTCAAAGTCACGAGTCAAGAAACTGCGAGTGCGCACACCGCGCTCTTCGGTCAGGGCGATTTCCAGTTTGTTCATGACGCTAGGCAGCATCGAAGTGCTGGCAGCGACCGGGCCAAGCACACGTTGCAGGGCCAACTGACCACGCTGACTTTGCTCGAAATCACGGGTATCGATGCCGGCCGAGGCCAAAACCTGGCTGTAAAGGGCAGGTGAAAAGACGCCGTTTTCCTGAAACTCCGGCATGGTAGCGATATAGTCGCGCAACGCAATGTCGGACACGTTAAAGCGATCAGCAGTGGCCACTTCGATTTGTACACGTTGATCAATCAAGGACTCCAGCAATGCACGACGGCTCTCCAGGCTGTCGGCCTGGGCCAGATCAAAACCGGAAGGATTGTTGCGCTGCATATCATCCAGCTGCATGCGGCGCGCACGATCAAATTCCTGGGATGTAATGGCGCTATCGCCAACTTTGACAATATCGCTATCGCCAGAAACGTAGCTGGAGTAGCCGCTGACACCAATCAATACAAAAGATGGCAAAATCAGCACTAACAGGACCAGCTGCATGACGCGTTGGTTCTTACGGATAATCTCGAACATTAATCATCACCTACTTTCGCTTGCAGCAGGGCGCTGCGGGTGGCGCATCAGACCGGCAAGCCGGCTCGGCCTGAAAATATACCGTATATGAAAACCGTACAGTGTACAGCCCCGGTTAAAATAGTACATTGGCTTTTTATCACGCCTCTTGCGAGTCCGCCATGCCTTCACTGAACCATCACTGGCCCTACCCCGCTTTGATCGCCCACCGTGGCGCCGGCAAGATTGCCCCGGAAAACACCCTGGCTGCCATTCGGGTCGGTACCCAGAATGGTTTTCGCATGATGGAGTACGACGTCAAACTGAGCCGCGATGCGGTTCCCGTGCTACTGCACGATGACCAGTTGGACCGCACTTCCAATGGTCAGGGTATTGCCTCCCGGCTGACACTGGCCGAACTGTCAGCCCTGGACTTTGGGGCCTGGCATTCCTCGGCCTACGCCGGAGAGCCCATACCCACATTAAGTTCGATAGCCGCCTTTACCCTAGCCAATCAGGTGCACAGCAATATCGAAATCAAGCCTACCACTGGGGACGAGGCGGAAACGGGTCGACGGGTTGCCCTGGCTGCGCAGGCTCTGTGGGCACAGGCCAGCTTGCCGCCTTTGCTGTCCTCTTTTTCCGAAGCGGCTTTGGAAGCGGCCCAGCAAGCCGCCCCCACCCTACCCCGCGCCCTGCTGATTGAAGAAGACGTTCCGGCAGACTGGCCTGAACGCCTGGAACGCCTAGGCTGCATGGGTCTGAATTTGAATGATCGTTTTGTCAGCCAGGCCTTGGTTCAGGCGATTCGGCAAAAAGGCTATACCGTAGCCGTATGGACCGTCAACGAGGCTGAACGGGTACGCGAACTGCTGGATTGGGGATGCAATGGCATCTTCACTGATAAAGTCACTACCATTCGCCCCGATACGCTTTAATTAAACCGCAACATCAGGATTTCTCTTGTTCAGTTACCGTCACGCCTTTCATGCTGGCAATCACGCGGACGTGCTCAAGCACGCCACCTTGCTGCATATCTTTAATTACTACGCTCAAAAAGACAGTGCTTTCAGCATCATCGATACTCACTGCGGTGCCGGTATCTATGATCTGGAACACGATTGGGCGCAAACCAAGGGCGAGTTCTACGACGGCCTGGACCGGGTCTTGCAGCAAGATGACTACCCGGAGCTGGTGGAACACTATATTGATGCCATTGCCGACCTGAACCCGGACGGCACGGCGCGCTACTACCCCGGTTCCCCCTGGTTGGCACTGGAGCGCTTGCGCCCGCAAGACAGCTTTCATGGCTTTGAGCTACATCCGTCCGAATTTGAAGTCTTGAGCGACAACGTGGCGCAATTGTTCCCTCAAGGCAATCGTCGAGTACGTCTGTACCCAGACAATGGGTTTGAACAGTTGGGGCGCCTGCTACCGCCGCCATCGCGACGCGCCATCGTGGTGATGGACCCCTCTTACGAGGCCAAATCCGACTATCAACAGGTCTTGAACAGCGTCAAAAATGCCCTCAAGCGATTTGCTCAAGCCTGTATTGTCGTGTGGTATCCCATTGTGCAACGGCCCGAAGTGCAGGCCTTACAACGCAAGCTGGAGCAACTGGATACGCCCTGGCTGCATGTCAGCCTGTCGGTTCGTGCTCCGGCCAAAAATGGGTTGGGTTTGCATGGCAGCGGCCTGTTCATCAGCAATCCTCCCTGGACGCTGCTCAAGGCTCTGGAACAAAGCATGCCGTGGTTAACAAAAACGCTGGCCCAGGATGACAAGGCCAGCTTTCAACTTCGTCATTCGGGGCTGTAAGCCGCCCCTTTGCCTTTAGGCCAGGCGCTCGGACTCTTTCATGTAGCGCCACTGGCCCATAGGCAGGTCGCCCAGTACCAGTTCGCCAATACGCACACGCTTCAAACCAACAACCTTCAGACCGACCAGCTCGCACATGCGGCGAATCTGGCGTTTCTTGCCTTCGCGCAAAATGAAACGCAGCTGGTCATCGTTCTGCCAGGACACTTGGGCAGGCAGCAAAGGCTTGCCATCCAGGCTCAAACCAAAGTTCAGCAGTTCCAGGCCGCGCTCGCTCAGCTTGCCGGTCACACGCACCAGATATTCCTTGTCGATGACCGAGTCTTCGCCAATAATCTGCCGCGCAATACGACCATCCTGAGTCAGGATCAGCAAGCCGGTGGAGTCAATATCCAGACGACCAGCCGGGGCCAGACCGCGCAAATGTGCTGGGTCAAAGCGTTGGCCACCGCGGCCACCCTTGTACTGCGTGGCCGCACCGATCAGGGAAACCGCATTGCGATAACCGGCTTCAGCTTGCCCCGACACATAGCCCACGGGTTTGTGCAACAGGATGGTGGCACGTTGGGTCTGGCGCTGACGCGCCTGTTTTTCCAGTGTGATTTTCTGATTGGGGTAGGCTTTACTCCCCAATTCAGAGACGATTTGACCGTCCACACGAACCCAGCCGCGTTCGATGAAGGCATCCGCCTCACGGCGTGAACACATGCCGCGCTGGGCCATTAATTTTGAGATACGTTCTTTTTCCATGAGCGCTATTTTATGGCTTTGGCGATAATACAGGACATGAAATTTTCCTCCAGCACAAAAAAACCCTGGCACGAGCGAATTCATCCCTCTGCCACCCCTGCCCAAAAGTACTGGCTACACCGTCCCGGCGCACTGACCGCCGGTTTACGCCGCTTGGGCAACGTCCATCTGGAAGTCGTCAGCGAATACACGTGCCGCTTGAGTCCTCAAGAAGCCGCTTTGATTCAAAAGCCACTGGGCACGCTGGCCTGGATACGAGAAGTATCCATGTCCGTGGACGGAATCCGTTGTGTGATTGCCCGCAGTTTCACTCCCCTGCCCGCCTCGCACAGCGTCTGGCAGGGTATGCGCCGGCTACGCAGCCGACCGCTGGCCGACATGCTTTATAACGATGCCCAGATACAACGCTCGGCTTTTTTAAGCTGTCGATTGAATCGGGGCATGAGCGTTTTCCGCACAATTGAGCGCGCCCTGGCCAGTAGTGACGAACCTGTTCCGCCGGCTCAGCAGATTCTGTCTCGCTGCTCCGTCTTCTGGCGGCACGGTCAACCCCTCCTGGTGGCTGAATCCTTTATGCCAGCCTTCTGGGCGCGTGGTGCTACACTGGCTTAGCTAAGATTCAGCATTAACTAATAAAACAAAGTTATATACCGAGACCCGCCATGTCCACGCAAGTCGATCCAAGCCGTCGCAACGCCTTTATTCTTTCTGGAATGCAAGCACTGGGCGGGGCCAATCCGGCATTGGTGGTGGCGCTCAGCAGTCTGGTCGGGCAAAAAATGGCCAGCAGCCCGGATCTGGCAACCTTGCCGGTGGGTATTTTCAACCTGGGGTTGGCCATCGGCATTTTGCCCGCCGCTTTTCTGATGCGCCGTTTAGGACGCCAGGGTGGCTACATCATTGGTGCCTTGCTGGGCATAGGAGCGGGCCTGTTGGCTGCTGCCGGGATTTACAGCCTGTCCTTTGTCCTGTTCTGTGTGGGCACCCTGTTGGCCGGGCTGTATGCCTCTTATGTACAAAGCTACCGCTTTGCCGCTGCGGATGACGCCAGCGATACGTTCCGACCCAAAGCCATTTCCTGGGTTATGGCCGGAGGGCTGTTGGGAGCAATTATCGCTACCCAGACGATTATCCATACTCAGGACATCTGGCCGGATCACCCCTTTGCCGCCGCCTTCCTGGCGCAGGCGGCCTTGGCAGCTCTGGTCTTGCCTTTTGCCTTTTGCCTACGCTTGGCACCAGGCACACGAAATCAGCAAGAGAAGATACCCTACACCGGACGCCCCTTGCGCGTGATTGCCTCCAACAGCTACTTCATTATTGCGGTCATCGCTGGGGTCGCTTCCTACGTCCTAATGAATTTTCTGATGACGGCCTCACCCTTGGCCATGGTCATGCACGGTCATAGCCTGAAAGAATCCACCCTGGGCATTCAGTGGCATATTCTGGCCATGTTCGGTCCCAGTTTTTTTACCGGCAATCTGATCAAACGCTTTGGCAAAATCCCCGTCACCTTTGCGGGTGTACTCTTGCTGGGGCTGGCCAGCATTGTGGCGCTGCTGGGTATGACGGTGCCGCATTTCTGGGTCAGCCTGATTTTGCTGGGCCTGGGCTGGAACTTTGGTTTCATCGGTGCCACCAATATGGTGGTGGACTGCTACCGTCCCGAAGAGCGTGGTCGTGTGCAGGCATTGAATGACTTCATCATCTTTACCTGTGTGGCCTTGTCCTCCTTTACCTCGGGTCGTGTGCTGGCCGTCTATGGCTGGTACGGCGTCAATACCTGGACGCTGCCAATTTCGGCAGTGGTCATGCTGGCCCTGGCCTGGCTGTACGTCAAGAACAAGCGTCAGCCCTACTTCGCCACTTAATCAAAGCGACGACTCATGAAAAACGGCCCCCAAGCCTGGATGTCATCCCAAGCTTGGGGGCCGTTCTTCCTGCATTCAAATCATTGGTAAATAAGCAGGCCTGGGGCCGCGTGGAAACTGAGCATCCAATGCTTGAATGTGCTCGGGCTGCAACACCAAATCTGCGGCGGCTGCATTTTGCTGGGCATGAACCGCGCGCGATGCCTTGGGAATCACAAACACATTGGGGTCACGCAGCAAAAAGGCCAAAGCCACTTGCCGCGCGGTGGCCTGATAGTGGCTGGCAATCTCGGCCAACAAGGCCCCACCTTCAGAATCCGGCTCCGGGAAATCGTCGTGACCGAAGGGGCTATACGCCACCACGCTGATCTTATGCTCCTGACACCAGGGCATGACTGCGTGTTCAATGGCGCGCTCATTCAGGTGATACAGAACCTGATTGCAAGCAATCTCGCCCGGCCCCACGATGTCATACAGCTCTTCCAGATCTGGCACGTCAAAATTGCTGACGCCCCACTGCCTGATCTTGCCTTGCTGTACGAGCCGGTCAAAGGCCGCGCAGGTTTCCTCCAAAGGAACCTGGCCGGGCCAGTGCAATAAATACAGGTCCAGATAGTCCGTACCCAAACGCTTCAGGCTGGCCTCGCAAGCACGGATCACGCCCTGACGGCTAGCGTTAAAGGGCAAGACCTTGGACACCAGAAAAGCCTCGTGACGACGACCTTGCAGAGCCTGACCGATCAAGGTCTCTGCCTGCCCGTCGCCATACATCTCGGCGGTGTCGATATGGTTCATGCCCGCGTCCAGCCCGGCCTGAAAAGCCGTCATGCTTTGCGACCAATCGGCCTGCTCGACATACCAACTGCCTTGGCCCACACACGAAACACGCGGTGCTGAACCTAGTTTTTCATATCGCATCAGCTTGTCCTTCCAGAACGACTGTCCACACCAGCCCAATTGCGGCCACCTTAAAGTGCGTCGCGACCGCTCTCCGAGGTCCGAATGCGGATAGCCTGCTCAACCGGTGTTACAAATATCTTGCCATCACCGATCTTGCCAGTGTGGGCGGCTTTAATAATGGCTTCGATAATCGAATCACAGCGATCGGCTGCCACCACGATGTCCACACGGATCTTGGGCAGAAAATCCACCACATACTCGGCACCGCGATAGAGCTCGGTATGACCTTTTTGGCGACCAAAGCCTTTCACTTCAGTTACGGTCAAGCCGTTAACGTCCAGCTCTGCCAGGGCTTCGCGAACTTCATCGAGCTTGAAGGGTTTGATGATGGCCGTAATTTGTTTCATGGTTACTCGCACGTCAAATTTAAAGAGGATCTTTCGCACTGCCCGACAAAGACGGGCGGTGACTTTCGGCTGCCAGACTCAAGCCAAGGCTCAAATCCCGACCGGTGGGCGACTGGAACAGACGCAAGCCAATCTCAGGCAGCACCGCCAGAATATGGTCAAAAATGTCACCCTGGATGCGCTCATAGTCCACCCAGGCGGTTTTATTGGTAAAGCAATACACCTCGATCGGGATACCCTCTGTCGTAGGGTCCATCATGCGCACCATCTGGATCATGTCCTGGTGAATTTCAGCGTGGCGTTTGATATAGGCCGTGCAATAGGCACGGAAGGTGCCCAGATTGGTCAGACGGCGATAGTTGACCGCATCCATACCCGCACGGCTCAGCTCCTGATTGGAGCGCTCCAAATCTTCTTTTTTCTCAGCCAAATAATCACGCAGCAACGCAAAACGCGACAAGCTATCGACTTCGGCCGGAGTCAGAAAACGAACGCTAGAAGCATCAATGCTCAAGGTACGTTTGATGCGTCGCCCCCCCGACTCGAACATCTGACGCCAGTTGCGATAGCTCTCGGAAAACAGCTTGTAGGTGGGGATAGTCGTGACGGTCTTGTCCCAGTTCTGAACTTTGACCGTATGTAGAGCGATATCAATAACAAAACCGTCTGCCCCGGCCTGCTTCATCTCGATCCAGTCGCCGATGCGCAACATGTCATTGGTGCTCATTTGCGTGCTGGCCACCAGCGACAGCAAGGTGTCTTTAAAGACCAGCAACAGCACGGCCGACAAGGCGCCCAGACCGGAGAGCAGCAAGACAGGCGATTGATCCAGAATGATGGAGATCATGACGATAATGCCAATCGCCCACACCGCTATCTTGGCCACCTCCACATAGCCCTTGATGGACTTGGTGCGCCCCTTGCTGGAGTTGGCGTAGACCTCTTGCCACGCTCCCAAGAGGCTGACAATCGCCATGATGAGAAAGACCAGAAAGCCCAGTAAGGCCACCCGTTCGACCACCTCCAGCAAAGTCTTGGCCAAGGGCAACAGGGTCAGATTTGAGCTGACCACCAACAAAGGCACGGCATAGCCCACATTGCGCACAAAGCGTTTTTTCACCAAGGCTCGTGCCCAGTCATCTTTGCCCGCCACTTTCAGCAAACGCCGTACCAGGCGCGAGAGAACGGAGCTGGTCAACCAACTGACAACCCAGACCAGCACAGTCAGCATCGCCAAACCGGCCAATATCTGTACCCAGCGATCCTGCGGTAAATACGCTTCGATCCATTGCCATCCCAACAAATCGGCAAAGGTACTGTCTTGCTCCATGTATTCTTCCTTATCCCACCAGCCCCAAAAAGGGCCTGCATGGTTTCCTAGAGTCTCAAAACTATCTAATATACTGCACAGCGTCTGTTTTCTGCGGGACTGGATGACCTGCGTCAGCCCGTCCAATCCACTATAATCACCCTCTATGTCAACAAACACCCCCCCCTCTTCCCAAGACCAGTTCGCCAATAAGGCCATGGCCTGGTCGGCTCGTTTTTCCGAGCCCGTCTCTGACCTCGTCAAACGCTACACAGCGTCGGTGGACTTTGACAAGCGCATGGCCCGCTTTGATATTCAGGGTTCCTTGGCCCACGCCAGCATGCTGGCTGCCGTCGGTGTGATCACCGAGCAGGACAAGGCCGACATTGAGCGCGGCATGAGCCAGATTCTGGACGAAATCGCCCAAGGCCAGTTCCAGTGGTTGCTGGACCTGGAAGACGTACACCTGAACATTGAAAAACGTCTGGTCGAGCTGATTGGCGATGCGGGCAAGCGCCTGCATACCGGCCGTTCGCGCAACGATCAGGTCGCCACCGATATCCGCCTGTGGCTGCGCAATGAAATTGACATTGCCCTGGATCTGCTGGCCCAGATGCAGCGTAAATTGGCTGAATTGGCGCTGGCTCAGGCAGACACTATTTTGCCTGGCTTTACTCACCTGCAAGTGGCACAGCCCGTTACTTTTGGCCACCATTTGCTGGCTTACGCTGAAATGTTCCAGCGCGACGCCGAGCGTCTGCAAGACTGCCGCAAACGCGTGAACCGCCTGCCTTTGGGCGCTGCCGCTCTGGCCGGTACCAGCTACCCCATCGACCGCGAAATGGTTGCCAAGCTGCTGGATTTTGACGATGTGTGCCGCAACTCGCTGGATGCCGTGTCGGACCGCGACTTCGCCATCGAGTTCTGCGCTGCTGCCGCCCTGATCATGACGCACATCTCCCGCTTCTCCGAGGAGCTGGTGCTGTGGATGAGCCCCCGCGTTGGCTTTATTGATCTGGCTGACCGCTTTTGCACTGGCAGTTCCATCATGCCGCAAAAGAAAAACCCTGACGTTCCCGAACTGGCCCGTGGCAAGACCGGTCGCGTCAATGGTCACCTGATTGCCCTGCTGACTTTGATGAAAGGCCAACCGCTGGCCTACAACAAAGACAACCAGGAAGACAAGGAAGGTCTGTTCGATTCGGCTGATACCATTCGCGACACCCTGACCATTTTTGTCGACCTGATCTCCGGTATCAAGGTCAAGCCTGAAGCCATGCGCGCTGCTGCCCTGCAAGGCTTTGCCACCGCTACCGATCTGGCTGATTACCTGGTCAAGAAAGGTCTGCCTTTCCGTGACGCCCACGAAACCGTGGCCTTGGCCGTGCGTGAATGCGAGCAACTGGGTTGCGATCTGGCTGATCTGAACCTGGAACAACTGCAAAAATTCGATAGCCGTATTGAATCGGATATTTTTGGCGTGCTGACGCTGGAAGGCTCAGTCGCTTCGCGCAAACACATCGGCGGCACCGCCCCCGAACGTGTTCGTATCGAGGCACAGCGTATTCTGGATCGTACTCAAGGCTGATAAGAGCTTCGGCTGAAAGCAGAAAAAGCCGCTCCTGTTTCAGGAGCGGCTTTTTTTATAGGTATTGACTCAGATTTTATCTGACGTGTTTTGTCAGTTGCGTTAGGGTTAGGAGTGGAACTGCTGCTTTCGGCTAGGAACAGACGGTCAAGACATCCGCTTGGCAGGCTGTTCAAACTGCCTAGAATCACTAACGGCTGGCATACAGAGTGGCGGCTACCGCGGAAACCCCTCTTTGAAGTTGCTTGGAGCCAGATTCTTGATCTGCAATGAGTTTCATTGTCTCGGTCAGGCAACTTGCACTCTATTAGGGGAGTGAGTTCCGAAACGCAAACTTTTGAGCCAAGTATTTGGCGGAACTCTCTATATAGGGGAACACCGTGCTTTCGTTGATGTTCAGTTGATCAAGCTGTTTCAACACAGTTTCCTTGTTTTTTATGGCAATACGTTGGACTAATATCTCGGCAGTGCCCCCCTCATCCAGCGTCGCGTCCTGGCCAAACAGTAGGAAAGCACCGGACTGGAAGGCAATCCGGCTGTTTGTATGCTTGCCTTTTACACAGATGATGGACCTGAGGTGCTTCGGCTCTAACCTTGGCTCGAAGAACGGTTTTTCTTCCTTGATAAAATGCAGCAATTGCTTCACTGGCACCAGCTTGTTAAATTCTCGAACATCCAAGTTGCTGAAATCTAGGCTATCCTTTGAAGATTGCGAAAGCCTAGTCAGGTTAGCGATGCAGCTAGCAGTGTCAGAATCAAAGTACTTAATTTGATCCTTCGTCATCGAGAGCACAATAACTTCACCATCCTGCGAAAGGTTGCTCTTGCAAGCAAAGTACAAGGCAATCAACGGGTTCGATGTGATATCGAGCAAGCGCGTCGGCAGCGAGTAATGCTGCATTCGTACAAGCCGATCAAGCGTATATACGTCTCCTTGGAAATCAGTAGAATTTGACACCAAGAGTTCTCTGTAAAGCTGGTCCTCTGCATCGCGGTGGACATAATCTCCCTTGTCGTCTTTGCGCAGTATTGATGGCTCAAGACGGTACTTCATTCGGTTCGAATGGCCGCGATAGAAAACCTCGAGTCCGCCATGGTTTAGCGCGAGAACATGCTCAATGAAGGCGCCGACTGAGCCAACCTGGACAGGCGCATCTGCTGGCCTTGGTAAATCAGCCTTAGAGACTTTTAATACAGGCGCTTCATTTAGGCCAATGCCAGCATCTGCCAACACTTCAAGAAGGTCCTCATCCTTAATGGCCCAGTGCGTACGACTCAACTCCCACCCTCGTATGTCGAGCAGCGCTTGCAGCGGTTTGATTGCTTTAAATGGAATAGGTGGAATCTCAGAATTTATCTCAGGAACGACAAGCAACGAGCGACCGCTATTCCGTAGCTTGACACTTTTGAGACGGCCTACCCGCATCGGCTCATCAGTGCCCTCATATGCAAAGAGGCAGGGCAACTTGATTAAGGCGTCAAGCTGCTCAGATTTGAGCTCACGGAAGCTTTCTGCAATTTCTTCACTGGTGTACTCGAGGAACCGTCCTCTGTCATACTCATACCCAGGCTGATCCCAGGCCCCGTCAGCGGCAGTTACAAGGAAGTTGAACATTTACTTTGAAGTGAAAGAATCCAATTGCTGTAGTCTATGACTGAGTCACCAGCGACGCAACCACGACTAACAGAAAGCTAGGTCTATGCATGAAAGCAGGAGTTTTGATCGTTTGGACACGAATCCTTTCTCGCTGCGGGGCAGTCACCGTGCTTTCCCCATCGAACTTCCACTTTGAATCGTTTTCTACCCGATAGGTCTGGCAGCATCTATCAGATCAAACCTGACTCACTACTTTTATACCGCTTCGACCTACTCCCTATCCTTCCTGCCCAGCTTTGCCGCTTAGACTTCGTACTCAGCTTCGCTGTTGATACTGGCAAGCTACTCTTACTAACTACCCCTCCAGGCCTGTCCCCTCCAACGACAATCGAAGAAACGGCACCGCCCCAAAGGCAGGTGCCGCACTCATTGTTAAGGCTGAGGCTGAATCAACAGCATCGTGCTGGTTTGCGCATTACGACGAATGTCCGTATGCGTCACATCCATGGTTTTGCACTCGAAGTTCTCATACAACTTCAGCTGATCCTCGTAATGCGGGCTGCGCACACCATTACGATCAGTGAAACCGCTTTGGCCGGGCGGCATGGCATCGCAGAACTCCACGCCCTGGGTATCAAACACCACACGGTTGTTTTCCGTGCCACGGTTCTGATAGCCCGTGAACGCAAAAGTATTGCCCGACGTTGTCTGCGGGGTGCCTGTGAAATTTTTGTCACTGAAGCGGTGCACCGAGGTCGGCATGGTCCAGCGCTCCATCTGAGCACCCTGCTCCTGGCTCAAGCGGGCCTGCGCATTTTGCAAAGCCGTGTGCATGATTTCTGGAGACGAGAGCTCACCAAAAACATTCACACGCTTGGGATCAGGATGGGCTTCCAGGGCCAAGGCACGCAACAGTACCTTGGTGCCCATGCTCAAGTTGATGGAACCAGGATTGGGACCTTGCTGTGTGGCAAAACCTGCCTGGCTATACATGGCGCGATGGGACTCGGGCACGACTGGCATCAGGACCTGCTTGTACATTTCTTCCAGCCAGGTTTTAAACAGGACACGGGCCGGTCCGGCATTGTGCCCATCCTGATCGCGCTCCATGCCATCCCAGGCCAGCAAAGTCGTCAACGCAGCCTGACTACCATCATTGGCAGGTAGACTTTGCGCCAGCTTTTCCAGATGCGGACGGAAGTAGCGCCAGTTCACATCGCTATACGACGCTGTCTTGTTGAACGCCCAGATCTCCTGCACGCTGAATACGTCTTTCTGCTGATATTGGCTGACCAGCTCGTTCATGCGGTCGCCGTAAGTCCAATAGTACGTATCCGTGTTGGTCTTGTCCGGCGCAGGTTTGTTGTTCCAGTTGACCAGATAGCCTTGGGGCGGATTGTAGGCTTTGGGAATCGCGTCAAAACTCTTGATGCCCAGCCACTCCATGCTGCCGTCCCCTTTAGCAGGCACGCGGATATCCTGATCGGCAGGACGCTGGGGCAGGAAGGCCGGCGAGACATAGCCGATATTGCCGTGCTTGTCGGCGTAGTACCAGTTAATGGAAATCGCCATCTTGCTGGCTTGATCCAGAAACTCCGTCCAGTTGCGGGCCTTGGCCACGTTCAACCAGGCCAGCAAGGACTGCACCTCATAACCATCCCAACTGCGTTTCTTGCTGTAAGCCGTGCCCTGATCGTAATCAAACTGCATCACTGGGCCGTGTACGGTGCGCCAGATCGTCATTTCACGATCAGCCTGACCACGCACCTGGATGCGCTCCTTGCGCTGCTCCATCGTGCGCCAGGCATTGTTGAACCAGTACTGATCGGCACGCGCCGGATTCAGCCTCTCCTGGTACATATCCACCACGTCCTGAGGACCGGCAGTCGCCCCCCAGGCAATCTCGCTATTGGTGCCAAACAGAACAATTGGATAAGCAAAAGGCGTGTTGCCCACCACATCAAAGCCCGCGCCGTGCAAGCCGATGCCGTAGGTATAAGCCGGGTTGTACCAGCCAAACTGCGGGCCATTGATCAGCACGGTAGACCCATCCTGAACGCGCTCGGGGCGAGTGCTCCACAAATTGCTGGCCTTGGGCGCAAAGTCCGGGCCACGACCACCCCAGTGCTTGTCCTGACGTTCCAGCTCGGCAGCCAGCACTTGCGAGGAAACATGAGCCAGATTCCGCGTCCCTGCTTGCGCCTGTGGCTTGTGCTCGGCAGCGGGAGCCGGAACCGTGGTGGGAGCTGTTGTGTCATTGATCCACAGCAGCTCATCAAATAAAGCACGGCCACGTTCCGGGCCGTGCTCTTTTTCCAAAGACTGACGCATGGCCAGCGCCGTCACTTCCAGATTCGTGTCGGAGAAGCGATTAGCCATAGACCCGACCCAAATCATGACCACGTCAAAATCCGTCAGCGGCTCGGGCTGGAAATCAAAGTCTACATATTCTTTGGGCAGCAGCTCGGGACGTCGTCGCACCTGCTCCAGATAGGCGTTATAGCCATCAGCATAGCCACGGAAAATGTCGCGCTCATCTTTGGACAAGGCAGCGATTTGCCGCTGTATGGAAGCGGGTGTGAAATTCTGCCTGACCTGCATGTCGTACTTGACGTAAACATCCTGCTCGCCAGGGCCCAGGACGGCAGCGGTTGTACCTACAAAGGAGCGACGCGCCATGTCCATCTGGAACAGACGGTCTTGGGCGACCGCATAACCATAGCCGTAATACAAGCCATAGTGGCTGTCGGCAAAGACATGCGGCACACCATAGCTGTCGCGCATCACCTCTACCGACTGCACTTGCGCATGAGCCGGTGCCCACGCCAAACCCAAAATCAAACCAGCGGCCGCAACCCCTGTACGAACAAGCCCTTTCTGCATATCTGTCCCTCATTTTTATGATACTGATAATTCTTATGAACCTAAAATATTGAAGCCAATACAAATAGGAAATCACAATGTAAAGCAATCAGGATCGAAAACAAGTGAGGGCTTGCCCTAGTCAGCGCCGCTAAACAGGGACTTGAAAACGTACTTAGAAAGACACCAGACGCCCGGGGTTCACCGCACTCATCATGCCAATGGCGGCTTTGACCACAGGGATCGCCAGACCCGATAACTGATGGCCCAACGGAATGCTGCGGTGGGTAATATCCGTCAACATGGCAAAGTCCTCGTTGCGACCCATGACGTCGTCACTAATGGCTTTACCAATACGCACGGTTTGCGCCACGCCGTGGCCACTCCAGCCATGCACCATGTAGACGGGCACCGCATCCTCGGTTTTGCGCGAGTCGGTCGCCCCGTTCAGGGTGAAGTCACTGATCCCGCTCCAGGAAAACTCCAGCTGCACCTGCTCCAGCTGTGGGAATACCGTTTGGATACGATCCAGCAAATAATCATTGATACGTTCAGGGGACCAACTGGTGCCCGTACCCTGCCCGCCAAACAGCAAGCGGTTTTGACGCACGGCACGGTAATAGTCGATCTGGAATTGGGTGTCGTACACCGCACGGTCCGTTGGCAGCAGCTCGCTGACCGGGCACTCAAGGGGTTCAGTCACGCCCACGTAGGTATAGAACGGGACGGTGGTATTGGACTGCGTAGGCAAGAACTGCGAGGTCGTGTCATGGACGGCCAGCACCAAGGCCTGACGCGCCAGAATTGTGCCACCGGCAGTGACCGCCAAGGCACCCTTTTCTGTCTGCTCGATCTCCTCGACCGGACTGCCTTCATAAACCCGACCACCATGCTGAACCAGGCCATACACCAGCCCCCGCAACAGCGCCAAGGGATGCAGTTGTCCGCCCAGAGTATCCACCACGGCACCGTGATACAGCGGTGAACGGATTTCCTGTTCCAGTTCGTAGCTACCCACAATCTCCACACTGGTATCGCCCAGGTAGCGGCGGGCATCCGCCCCCTCCACCAGAGCGCCCATATGGCCTGCATGAACCGCAGCCGTCAAATGGCCACGACGACGATCAAAATCCAGTTCGTAATCCTGAGCAATCTGATCGAGCAGATCCATCGCTTCATGCGAGGCAAAGCGCCACAAGCGGCGGGCTTCATCCAAAGGCAGATGGGCAATCATATCTGCCGCTTCCCAACGGGCCAAACCGGGAGTTAACTGGCCACCATTTCGACCTGAGGCGGCAGAGCCAATACTGTCTTTTTCCACCAGCACGACATCCAGGCCGGAGCGGGCCAAATGCAAGGCGGTCGAGGCACCTAACAGGCCACCGCCTACCACCAGCACATCACATTGCGTGTCGGCTTGCAGAGGATCAAAGCGGGTCCAGGGGGCAAGCGATGCTTCGTAATACGTCGCGGGCGCGACGGCGTCGTTCAGATGATCTTTGCGCCAGTTCCACAATCGGGGATTACTGACCAGCAAGCTCTCTGCGCTAGAGACATCGTTTAAAAGTGTGGGTTTAGAAATCAGCATAAATGTCCTGTGTCTGTTACGGCCCTTTGGCCGCCTGGATCACAGAGCGGAATGCTCCGGTGACGCCCCGTCAACGCGGCGTTCCGTTCTGTCTCGT
>JTFO01003567.1_pt1 | contig 18138 bp, 28 predicted proteins | sample 235411 | NCBI WGS metagenome assembly JTFO01 (sample SAMN03067590, study PRJNA260953) | activated sludge metagenome | biome: Sludge; feature: Wastewater; isolation source: CETP activated sludge from laboratory augmented bioreactor treating... | place: India:Gujarat | collected 2013-04
TCATGAACTACCACGCCTAAGCGGCTGCGCCGTTAGACGTGGTTTCGCTCGCTCGTTGGCGAGCTTCTAATGCCAATTGTACATCAATGTGCTTGATTGACACGGGCGTGTCCACAACACCCTTACCGGCTTTGAGATGGGCCTTGATCCAGTCATCACCGATTACTTTTCGCATGATATTTGCGCTACCGTTTACGTCAGCATTGATAAGCTGGCGTTTCGAGGTGCGGTAGAGACCTCGCTTGACACGTCGGCCACTAAAAGAAGGTTTCTCCTTTCGATTCTCCCCGTAGATGGGTATCTCATCCAGATCCAGAGCACTCGCCTTGCTGGTATAGGACTCTTCAGTAAGCGTCACGACGATACCCGCTTCTTCAGCCTTATACTTGATCATTTCAATCAGCTTTGCATGAGGAATAGAGGTGAATTTCTGGTTGTTGACCTTCCCAATATTCACACTCTGCTTCCAGCCTGGATTGCGACCGATAATGATTTGCCCTGTCCGAGTGCGTATGCACTCGCTGACAATCCAGTAGCTGACTTTATGGAAGTAATCATGGATGGCTGAATAGCGCTTCCGGATCTTCGAGGGGATATGTTTCTGCCTTCCTTTCTTAGCGAGTTCCGCCTTATCCTTGTTGTACATCGCATTGACTGACTTGATCACCTTGCCCTTGATCAGAACAGGACGGTAGTCCGGCTGATTCGATACGAGAGCCACAAGATTATCGATGCCAATATCAATGGAAAATACACGGCTCATGTCGAGCAAGGCGTGTCGCTTGACCTCCTTTTCGTAGCCGACCTCAATACAGAATGATGTACCAAGAGGTACTATTCGAATATCTGTCACAACGGCTTTATCTGCCTTCTCATTGAAAGGCTGATTTTGACAGATTGTTGTTCTTATGGGGTGGAATCCGAATTTGCTGGCTCCACTGAGATGAATCATGCCGCCGACGATCTTATAGCCATTGCGGTTGACGACGTAAGTTCTGGCTTCTTTGCTGTATCCAGGGATCTTTGGTCTAGCCTTGTACTTATGAGGATTTACCTTGAAATCCTCCTTCGCCTTCAGCCAGGACTTCCAATCATCGCCGACAATCTGCGTCATGCGCTGAGCACCAGCAGACGGAAGGAGCTTGTAGGTCTCCTTGTGATCCTTCTTCAGTATCTTGTCCGCCTGACTCGCGCTAATAGGCGAGTCAGCGAATAGAGCTTGGCGCATCTGATACAACGTGGCATTGGCCAGTTTTCTCGCTGCCGAACAGAATCGACGACAGGCGTCATGGTTAACATGCCCTGGTCCGATAATGATTTTTTCGACTCGACTGACAATCATTTTGGCATCCAATGCTATTCTGGCTAATGTTATAGCGATATTTTCAGGAGGTATCAATGAGCAAGGCCAGTCTAAAATCGCATCCGCACTGCGTATTCAACCTGAAGTTTCATCTTGTGCTAGTTACCGCTTACCGTAGAGATGCGATAAACAGTGCGATTCTCCATGGTATGGAGATGACTGTAAGGCGAATTTGCCAAATGGCTGGTGGTAGTGTCACTGAATTTTCTGGTGAGGCCGATCATATTCATGTATTGATCGAGGTGAACCCCTCGATTACTCCATCAAAACTGGTCAACAGCATCAAGACATCGACAAGCCGCATGATAAGGAAAGATCACTGGTATTCTATCAAGCATAAGCTGTGGGGAAAGCGATTCTGGTCGAGATCCTACTGCCTTATTAGTGTTGGTGATGGAGCGACAACAGATATTATCAAGCGATACATTCAAGGTCAAAACAAGCCGTCCTGACGGACGGCCCGCTATCCATCCACGCCCAATGCGTTGCTTGGACGTGGAATTCCGCGCATGATGTTAAAAATGTCGTTTAATGCACACCTTTTCTGCTAGTGCAGCAAAGCGCAGCAAAGATAATGGCCTTGCTGGCAGTGAAATATTTACATTACAATCAAAACAGTATTAAGCTATATGTCGTCAGGTTAATTTATTGTTCTTGGAGTTATCCCTATCATGGCTGAAAATCACGACATTGCACTGTCTGTATTGCGTAAGAAAAGCTCATTGCGAGCAGTTTTGCGCATGTGCAGCAAGCGCGAAATTGAAAACATTCTTGATCGCTTTGTTGAAATCCAGAACGAACTGGAAGAAGAGAAAGTGCTCGAAGAAAAAATGGAAGAAGAGCGTCAGCGCAAGATTTTGGAAATCACTCGTCTGGTTGAAGAGTCAGGCGTTTCCATTGAAGAGCTTGCCGCTGTGAAGGGCGTTTCGCCGATGCGTACTCGCCGCAAGGTGCGTCCAAAATACCGACTGATTGATGATCAGGGCGAAACTCACGAATGGACCGGTCGCGGCCGCACTCCCGTTTGGATTCGTGAGCATCTTGATCAGGGCGGCACTTTGGAGGATCTGCAGATCTCCGAAGAGTGATCGCGCCAGCCTCAAAAAAGACCCCGCTCGGCGGGGTTTTTTCGTTTAAGGCATGCGATTATGCTAGTATTGCCTCAGCTCTATACACTTAAACTGGAGGCAAAAGCATGCCACGCGTATTTCACCGCGCCGTATCAATTGTGGGTATCAGCCTGTCGGCACTTATGTTCAGCGCCGGATCATTGGCGGAAACAGGGACAGATAACCCGAATGTTTACCATGAGCCGTACAGCGGCATTTCGATCAAAAAGCCGGCGGATTGGCACTTCCTGACGATTCAGGACTTTATGCGAGAGATATCCCGTTTCAAACTCAGTGACGAAGGCGTCAATAAAACACTGGCGCTCTCAGGAAAATTCCCGTCAGTGGTGGTCCTGAAATACGACCCCAGCAGCTATACAGCGGATATCAATCCTTCTGTTACGGTCAATTTCCGACCGGGCACAGTTGCACAGGATCGTACTGTTATCGACACACTGGACTTGATGGTGCCGTACATGGAATCGGAGCATAAAAACTTCCGACTGCTCCAAGCCCCGATGGAGGTCGATCTGGCTGGGCGCAAGGCAGGGTACATGCGGATTCAATATGACTTTGAGTTGTTGAATGGTGTGATTTCGCCGGCAACAACTGAGGGTTGGGTTATTGCAGATCGCTCCAATCAGATATTAATCACCGCAACCTATCGCCAGGATGAATCGAACGGAAAGGCGGAGGAAATTCATCGCATTATAGGATCGTTCGCTTTAACGGAAGGCCCGTCTCTGCAAGAAATTGAGTTGATGCAGGGCCGTAGCGATTAACTTTTAAGCAAAAAAGAGCCCTCACTTGAGGGCTTTTTGGTTGCGCTTTTACCGGTCGTAGACATCCACAAGAGAGGTAACAGCGCGGTACTTCTGCATCATCAAGTCCTTACTCAGCAACACAGCAAAGGGTTCGTGTCCGCTTTGCTTATCGGCACTCTGAACCAATACTGCGCCGCTCGTATCCAGTGACAGGTACAGACCTTCCTTGAAATGCTCACCCTGCACCCATCCCTCTCCGCTCAGAAGAACCAACATGGCGTCAGGAAAGGGCAGGTTAAATTTTGATTCGCTCACAATGCAATCCTCGATAGGTGGTGTTTGAGTCCTTCAGCCGCTGGCTCAGCCCCGGCTGACTCTGTAAAACCTTACCATAATGCTCGGCGCCCCGTTGTTTAGTAAGTGGGATTTTTAGCGAATTTGACCGAGCTTAACTAACTTTTTTTGCGTCAGAATTAGGGTTTTCTTAACGCAAAAAGGAATGATCATTCATGTCTGGTTTCAGACCTGTAATCTGTGCGGTGCTTTTCTTGATCACTGGTTGCGCCAGTATTCCGGATCCACTGCTCGTCAGCGATATCAAAACCATTCCTCCTCTGGGTGCACGGATTTACTCGGGGGAGTCGACGATGCTGTTTGAGCATGAGCGGCCGGTTTCATGGCGTGATCTCCAGGATATTCAGGACGAAGCACGCTCGGGCCATCGATATATACCGGACACAGTAGAGCAGTGGGAGGCTTCTCTGGTTGGTGATTGCGATGACTACGCCCTCTGGATCAAGCAGCGGCTGGCGCAGGAGGGAATTGCCTCGCGACTGGTCTTCGTAAAGATTCCAGACAACGGCCACCACCTTGTCGTAGAGGTAGACGGCTGGATTTTGGACAATCGCTATCCTTGGGTGATGAGACATCAGGACCTTCCTTATGAATGGATCAGCGCCGGACACCTTGGCCATGATTGGTATGCTGTAGGTGGAGATAAAAAAGCCGTTGATGCTGAAACCGCCAAAACACACATGGATCAAAACGTGCAGTAATATCAGTTATGCGTTATAATGCCCTCATGCAAAAAAGCGTTTTATCGTGTTCGCGCCTGCGTGCGAATTTGGATAAAGCCTCATTTTTAGGAGGCATGGGAAACCATGCCGTATGGAGCTGATATGAGTATTAAAACGGGTGTTGCGTATTTCAAGGTGTTGGTACCGGATGCTGAGTCCATTCCAGACTTTGACTCTTTTGTTCGAGGATCTGCTTTGCAGCTGGAGCACCACCTGATCGCCGACTGGAAGGTTGATTCTTCAGCCTGTCCTTTTGTTATCCTCACGGCCTTTTTGCATTCTGATCGAGATGAGAACGGCATTTTGGATGTCGCTATCGCTGCAGATGTCTCCCTGATGCTGGATGGCGTCTCGGAGAAGTGCGTAATTGTGACGGCTTCCCCCCGCCGCATAAAGCCAGATCCCGAGCGGGGCGCCAGCATTAAGGCAGAGATTAACACGGCTGCAGCCGGGGGGTCTGTTACCCCGGATGAGCAAGAGGGTCCGGCGCAGGAGGTTGACGTGCCGGTAGTAGAGGTGGAAACGGAGGCTGATGCTGAATCCTCCGCCACACCAGTCGTTGATGCCGACAATGCCGACTGCGAAGCAAATCCGCCAGCTGGTCCAGATGTCATTCAAGGCGGTGAGGGCGATCTGTCCGAACAGGACATTCCGCAATCGGGTGACGGGCTGCCGTTCTGGAAATCAGTGAGCGTTGCGACTGTTGAGTCGGATGCGGATCAGTCGTTTATTGAAGCGACCGCGCTGAAGCTCTCCCGCACAGCATTCATGAAGAATGTGGACAAGGAATCACTGAAGTTTATCGAGGTGCACCTTGGCTACTGTGCGCATCACCGCCAGGGGCCAACGATGGCGCATGATGAGGGGGTTCATTACTACCGCTTCAAGCAGGACGATACCTGGATCTACTTTTTCGAGCGTGAGGGTGTGCGCTTTTACTTCAAAGGCCAGTAATCGAGGTGGTGCGATGAAGCGGAATATGTCGGTAGACGAAGCCTACGAATACTGGTGCTCTAAGCCTCCGATTTCATCGCTATTTCCTGTGAGATTCGAAAATGGAAGAGAGGGAACGGAGTATAAGGGATGCTGCCTTAAGTGTGACGGCATCATTCCTGATGACGACCTTAGAGGGGAGATGTCCCGTCCGACAGCTCATGTAGCGGTTGTTGAGGGGATAGGGTTGTGCAGGGACTGCAAGATGCTGACCCCATTTTTCGGGCGTATACGCGACGATTTCTCGATGGACTACATTGACCAACAGGGGCGTTGGCAGCGAGCCTTTCCTGAGCCCGAGCGACAGAAGTCGTTATTGGTAAACATGTTGAAAAAAGTCGACCGCCTATTGCGTGGCGGACGGTAACAGGAGGTTCTTGTGATGGTTAAACGAGATCGGACAAAAAAACAGATGCAGAGCTGTATAAGCTGATGCTGGAACACCCCAATGCAGTAACCCGATCGGTATACCGGGATATTTTGTACCGCCGCTTACATTCACATGAGCGGCCCGCATGATTGGGTGTAATCATACACAAATGCTACTATGTCAAATTGTGATCCGATAGGTGATCATTCAATCCGGAGGAAGTGTGTATGGATAAGCGCATTGGCGATGAAATGGAAGTGCTCAAGCTGGAGCTAGCGAAAGAGCGGAAAAAATCCGACTTCTACGCGGAGCGGGCAGGGGTTCTTCAAGCCACCCTTCGTGAAGCGATGGATTGGAATTGGATTAGTGCGAACGAAGAGGTTGCCGCCGTCGATGGGGATAGCTATGGCGTGGAGGAGATGGATCGCATTCATGCTATCGCGTTTGAGCCCACACAAAAAGCAATGCGCCGGATCAAGGCGGATGCCATACGCAAAGCCGTACACAAAGTTGGCGGCATGAAAACAAGCGCGCAGGACGCAAAGAACTCCGCCACTTGCGGATGGAATCAGGCGATCATGCAGATGCTCACTCTGGCAGATGAGATCGAGGAAGATAAAAGGGAGGATGTATTATGGTAGGCGCCGTTGTTTTTTTCATGCTGTCGACTTCAGTGGCTCTGATGATCAAGGCGCTGGGTAGCGTCTATGCGGAGGTCCACTCAGGCGCTTCGGCAATGCCGGCCATCATGGGGGCTATGCCAGAGTTTGCCCTTGCTTGGCTGGTGATGACTGTTGTTGTGGCGAAGGGCGTGACGCACCTGTGCCAGGCCTTCGGCGGCGAGCCGGGCGACCTGGGGTAGGGAGCGAGCATGTCAAGAGCTGGTGCCGAAAACAAACTTTCCTGGCGATGGCTCGTATTCATGGTTTCGGTGTTTGCTCTCTGTGTCGAGGTTGTATTCTGGTTGCTGGAGCCCGAGCACCCGGGGGCCTCCTACCTCGATGGAGCCAATGGTAGCTATGTTCTGGAGGAGCGCGGACAGCATGCCTTTTTTGACCGTTGGCAGCTGGCGCCTTTGGGTATTAAAGCCTATCTGGAACTGCACCAGGGTGAGCGTTGCTACACTGGGTTGAGCAAGTTGGTGATGTGGGTGCGAAGTCACCGTGAGCCTGTTCACTTTTCACTTTCGCACAGCCGGGATGGTGGCACAGTTCATTACCAGGCAAAAGGGAGCGTTTTGACCATTCGCACCTCGTTTTTATCTCAGACCGAGGGGCGGCCATTTCTGCACGTCTGTCCTGTCAAATACAGTGGTGAGGAGTTTTAAATGCAGTTACCAGAGGAATTCAAAAAGGGCATTTCTGTTCTCGCAGAGGTAAAGGTAAAGAATGTGCTACCTGCGCCGGAAGCTTGCCCGTACTGTGGCAGTGCTGTAGAGGTGCGCCACCATATCGATCATTACGGCCAGGTTTATGCCAAGGCCTGGCCCTGGCTTTATGCGTGCACCAGCTGCGATGCCTCGACAGGCATGCATCCCCGCACTTCAATCCCGCTGGGTACGATGGGCGATGCGGCCACCCGGGCGGCGCGTGCTGAGTGCAAAAAGCCTTTTATCCGACTGTACACGAATGGCCGTATGGGACGGCGCAGTGCCTACAAACGACTGGCTGAGAAGCTGGGTATCGATGTCAATGAATGCCACTTTGGCTGGTTTGATATTGAGATGTGTCATCGTGCAGTAGAGGCGGTGAAGGAAATTGAAAAGGACCTGGAATCAGAAGACAGCTTTCTGAGAAATATCGGGGTATAAATGATGGTTACAGGCAATGCCGTTTTCACAGTATCCGTGTTGGATTTTATCCGCCACCATGGTGCAGGCACGGAGCTGTTTCCAGACAGCGTAAGCCAGACCGTTGAGCCATCCGGTCTGGAATTGATCGATCTGTATTTTGACGATATTCCGCTCCATCTGGCCCAAGGCGATCTTGTCTCCGATCTCGTTTCCAACGGCATCCCTTTCATCTTCCACTGGGAAGAGGGTGAGAATAACGCACATCATGAAAGCTACCGTCTGATAACGGCCGGTACCGGTGCTATTTCCCTCTCCGGTAAGCCGCAAAACTGGGATGAGCAGATAGCACTGGTGGCTCAGCTATTCCCGGATGAGCATAGCCATGCTCAGTCCGTTTTGGATGGAATTGAGCAGCTTCGCGGCATGGACTTGATTGATCGTTTGGATGAGCATTCTCTGCTGTACTGGATTGCCCGTGCATACAAGGTTGGTAGCGACGTAGTTGTACCCTGTGGGTCGTATCAGTGGCGAGTCGAGGACGTGCTTGTGAACAGCAAAGCGCTGTCTATAAAACTTGACGAGGTGCTGGATGGTATGACCAATGCTAGCAAAGCTGTTCGCTTCATCGGAATTGTCTGACGCGAAATACTTGGATAAATAACACATACCTGTTATAATCTACTCATACCTCACACGACATTGAAGGTGATTATTATGGGTTCTCGGGTAGATGTTACCATTACGCTTCGCACAAAAGACTTCTTGAAAGCCTATGTCCACGGCATACGTTTTGGTGGTTGCGACAATCTCGCACTGCTTGACGGCGATCATCCCGAAGGCCTCGTAGAAGCCTTGTTCGGTGATTCGTCATATGGTGAGGCCGGTATTGAACACGCACTCAAGTCGCTGTCTATTCCGTTCGACCGAAGCTGGGAGGGTGACGGTTGCGATATAGAAGCCGGTGAATCCTTTTTCCGCATTGATCGATCTGGCCCGGTGGAGAAATCATTTGATACCGCGTCTGCATGGCAGATACCCTTTCACGAATTGGAATCGGCATACGAGCAGGGCAGGGTTGGCGATCTGATAGAGCGTACACGCGACACATTTAAGGTCATGACCTGGGATGAACAAGTGGCCTACCTTAAGCAGGTCGACGCGGAGGGCGAGCGGATGCGCTCAGAGGCGCTTATGATGCTCAGCAGCCTGAAGGCGGAAGATGCGCTAAAACAGCTTGATCTTACCGCCACGGCACAGCTGGCGCAGAAGATACTGGGCGTACCTGTTGATTCTGCAGGGGACGATGCATGGTATGCGGGACCGGATCATAAGATCGTTGGCAGTAAGGGGCTTGCCAAACTTATTGAGCAGGGTTTTGATCAGATGTCACTGGTGCGCCGAATCCGCCACCTGCACGGAATTATCGACGGGAAGGAGAGTTATGATGTTTAAGATTGGGGACACTGTAACCTGGACCAGCCAATCTTCAGGCTTCCAAAAGACAAAATGCGGCGTAGTTGTGGCGGTCGCCCCCTCTGGGGCTGACCGGCTAGCTTCGGCACCAACGACCTATGCCAAGGAGCATTTCCCGGCGCACAAACTCATGTTCGATGGCTTGGCTTGGGAGCCAAACGGAGTGTTGGTTGAAGTGCGCGATGGCAAAACCGCTCGGGCAAAGCCAAAGCTCTACATGCCCCGCCTTTCCGGACTGGAAAAGACTTAATCCGCAGCAAGGGCCTTGTCTGTTGCAGCCAAGGCCCTCGTAAGGCTATCATAAAGGCAATCCGCGTTTCTCGTGCTTGCATTGATTCAATGCAGCACATCATGGTAGCTGGCTATAAACAGCACATCAATCTCGCATCCAATCCGGATGCAAACCTCTGCCTAAGCGCTTTGGCGCCAGGCGAAATCACTTCAGTAATCCTTTCTGTATTTCTATCGAAATACAACTTCCCTTTGGAGAAAAAAATGCGCAATTTTGAAATATACACACAAAAAGTATCCGACTCAGAACCTGTGCTCTTTGCACAAATGGACTCGCCGAACAATGCGATAGCAGCTGCCAACGCGTTATTCAAAGAGCTTTGCAAAGATACCCGATTGACTGTTTCTGTGCGTGAAAAAGACCTTCCGGTTGATATTCATGTGCTGAACAATGCTTTCATAAAGGGTGTTTTTAATAAGCAGCGCTGGGACGATAACGACTATCTTCATAACATAGGTAGTGTCGATTTTGACGCAACCCATGCTGTTTTGAGCTTGAACTATGAAGCATTTCAGGCACTGGCAGATAATTCTGATGAAAGCGATGATATCGGTCGTCAGGTTGTCGAATGGGATGGTCCCTTCAGCGTAGAAATCGAAGAGGGCATCTGCTGCTTCTTCGGCGTTGAGGATATCGACGAAGTCACGCCCGATATGTTTGCCAAGGCTCAGCGTGAGACCCAGTGCAATAAAATGCAGGATCGTGAAATCACGCTCACTGTCGTATTGAGTGTTTCAGCTCTGGAGAATCTGAAAACAGCTGACATTCTGACATCAAGCAAACTGTGCTTTGAAGTTGGCTTGCCGGGTGTTCTTCATCACGGTTTGAAAGTCACTGACTTCACAGAAATCAAATAAGGAGCATTGCTATGCAGGTTATTAATGGCAAGGTCCATGTGAACATGAATGGCCCGGATGGCAACTCATTTGCACTTATATCGCTCGCAGACACGCTTGCGCGTCAGCTTAGCTACCCAAATAAAAAGCGATCCGAGTTACTTGATCGCATGATGGGGTCCAGTCGCTACGAAGATATAGTGAATGGGCTGCTTTCTGAGTTTGGCTACATGCTGGTCCTGCACGGACATGAAGATAAGCGGGTGAAGCTTGAAGAAGAATTGGAGTCATCTGATTCGGATTCAGAGCGCAACACTCAGGCCCCGGCTCCGCTGTGGTTCTAAATACAACCCGGACAGCGCCTTGTGTGCTGATTCCGGGTTTTTTGTGCGCGTACGGTTGTGTTAGTAGATGGCGGTGGTATTATATCCAACATGGATGCGAATGACGGATTCGCTTCATGTCTTCTACATTGCGGGCCAATAAGGTCTGAAAGCATTAAGGCGCTCAACAGGTTATGATGAAGGGCTACTGCAGAGTCCCATGCACCCTGGAGCGCCATTTTTTTGTGTGGCATATAATATCTTTCCCGTTGGTGCCCGGATGCCTCGCAGACTGATCAAGCGTTACATGCCCAACGAGCAGACACTCCGCTCTCATCGCCACCTCTCTTGGCTGGGTCGTCACTTCCAAAAACCCGCTCTTTGGCAGCTGTCACGCAAATCGGTAAGCCGGGCGTTTTTGGTGGGTGTTTTTTGTGCTTTTCTGCCTATTCCAGCGCAGATGGTAGTAGCAGCCGTCTTTGCGGTACTCATCACCAGCAACGTAGGCGTTTCGGTTGGACTTGTCTGGATCACGAATCCGGTCACGATGCCGGCGATCTTCTACGGCTGTTATCGATTGGGCGCCTGGGTGCTCGGAGTTAATGCTGGCGCAGGCGGCGGTCAAGGCTGGAGTCTCACCTCGATTCACACAAATCTCGCAGCCGTTTGGTGGCCAACGCTAACAGGAGGCGTTATCTGCGGACTGGTTCTGGGGGTAGTGAGCTATGCGCTGGTGAATCGCCTTTGGATTTGGCATGTAGGGCGCAGCTGGCGCAACCGGCGACATCTTCGCGCTGTGCGCCAGCGTGATCGATGATCACTGGGCAATATCCAGTTTAACATCGGCTTTCTCATTTCCTTCTTTTCAACCTGTGTGTTACATTTAAGTCATGAGTGAGGACTTTCTGGTTGCAGATTGCCCGTTCCAAGCCTGAGGTTTCGAGGGCTGGGCACTTAAGACACGGCGGTTGCGCGGTGTCAGCGCGAGAAGGCATGGGGTCTTTTTGCGAAACGTGAACAGGTTGCTGTTGGCGATTTAAAATGACGAAAGCTATCGGGCTTTTGTTGGCTGGCGTTTTAAGCTGACCAGTCTCTGCCATCGGCACCTTTTAAAAAGGTGCACCATCATGACAAACATCACTGTCAAAAAAACGACACAAAACCCTATATTCTGCGGATTCCTGTCCTGATTTCCGAGAATACGCTTGACGAATATAAGTATCTTAGCGGGAATCAGAGCAACCTTCTGTGCACTGTCGAAACCCCCTTGCTTGACCTTGATCTGCCCCGTGATGTTTTTTCGCAGGCATTGAAGTTCCATTTCAAAGAGGGTATTTGTGGAGGTCACAGCGCAAAAAGCGTGGGTCTCATGGTTGATTACGATCACCCGATCATGGCGGATGTTGAAGGCCCTGAGTTTCAGAGCTACATCGCAGAAAAAATCCGGAAAACGATCATTCGGGAAGCCTATGGTCGGATCAATTACCAAACCGTCGTCGAAGAGTTTTTCGCAAATCCGGATCGGAGGCCTGAGCTTTCGCATCTGGAGGGGCGTCAGACCTATCCTGAATTCACAGCATGCTGTAACGAATTAGCGCAAAGACTTCAGCGAGCTATAACTGAAGCAGGCGTGCCGGTGGATAATGACTATCAGATTTTGAACATCAATGTGCCAAGCAAATCACTGAGCAACCTCAATCTTTTCATGGAGGTACGCTTTAAAGATGTCAAAGAGGCCATCGAAGCCCATCACAAGCGCGAGGTCCAGGCCATTAAGGAGCGGGGCGAGCGCGAGCGTGCCCTGAAGATGGCGGAAATCGCAGCCGCCACAGAAGCCTGGGTGAACAAGAAGGGCAGCGAGCGCCTGCGAAAAGGCGCTGCAGCTGGGTACTCCATGACGCGCCTCTATCGCGAGGAGCGCTGGGCCGACCTTTTCAAGACGGCCGACATTGACACGGATAAAGTCAAAGTCTTTTACGACTATGAAAACGAAGGTCCGACTGAACTCAAAGCCTCACCGAGCATTGAGGCGCTTGACTTGATCGAGTCGCTTGGCAAGGTGCTGAAGACCCTTGATATCGAGGGCTGCTGCCCTGATGTGACGATCGTATACGGCGCCCCCAACTTGATGCACGAAGACAACAGCGAAATGATCCGGATTGAGCGCTTCCCGGATCCAAACGCACCGGATGTATACGTACAGCTTTAATCCAAAACGCCCGGGCCGACACGCAGGCCTGGGCTTACCCTCAAAAGAAAATGCAGATTCCGATGATCGATGATTTTGGCTATAACAGCCTTTGGTCTATTTCCACGCTCAATGACGGGGCACATGTCCTGTCTACGGCTCAACTCGAACGCTATATTCGCGCCGCAACCAGTCACTATTTCGACGATGAGAGTGTTCGTGTCGATATTTTTCGCAGCGGGCTGGCAAACGACTTTGCAGCTCACGCACTCAATCTCCAGGTTAAGATCTGCATTCGCAAGGAATCGGATGTCGATAGCGAAGAGTTTGCAGCCCTGATCGAGATGCTGGAGATACGCTTGCGCCGTATCGGATTGCGGTGAAACCTTGCCAGGACGTTAGCAACCCCTTAAACTTGATCCCAATTCCTCGTGCTATTCAGCTTGCCTGAATGCACATCATAGTAGCTGGCTATAAACAGCAATCCCAATCACATGTTTGTCTATCCGATCTCGTCGGTGGCTTTCATGTATCTCAAAATCCCTGTCGGATTCCGACACTCGTTTCTTTGGAGAAATCAAATGACTGCTGAAGCATTTGTTGACTACGTATCTGAGTTTCCTGATGCGATCATCGCCCAGGGCCAAAACTCTAACTTCATCCGTATTGAAAAGCTTGATCGGCCATTTCGCCGTGCAGACGGAAAGAAGGCCTCGTATGAGCTTGAGTACCGATGGTTGTCAACGCAGTGTGAAAATGAAAACGATCAGGCGTGGGCATGCGTGCAAGGTAACGAGTTTACCTACTGGCAGGCCGCAGAGATCAAACCGCTTCTTGCTGCGCTTAAAGCCGGCAAAGATGTCTGTGTGTTTGATCACTTCAACCTGTTCTAACCCTCGCTCAAATCCATTCCACTCACTGACGCAAGGAGGTGAATCTTAATGCCTACATCCGGTGTGCTACGCTTATCCTCAGATAAATCTGATACGGATATGCCTATGCCAACACTCACAATTCGCTTTCACAAGCGAGATACCACGCTTGAGCAGCTTGAGCTGCAGGCGCAGTCACTCGACCTCACCGTTGAGCAGCTAGCCAAACGCTATATCTGCGAAGCGATTGATAAGTCAGGCGATAACACACCTGCGTTACCAGGCAGCTCCCTTGAGGACTTCCTGGTTAACAACGACGTTATCAGCCCTGAATCCAACTCCGACACGTAACACCCCAATCTAGCTGCTGCTCTGGCAGCGACGATTCCTACCTTTCGGATCTTAAATCACACCTATGATCATCTCATGGGGTCTTATCCGGTGCTGACCGGTATTAGGAGAAAATTATGGGTTTTTTCAGTTGGAAAACGTGTGACACCAACGAAAGCATCCCGGCAGTCGCTTCAGGCCGTGCCGATAAACCTGTTTACTTGCTGCAACCGAATGGCCTGCCACCGATCATGGAGGAGTGCTATGAAGGTTATGGTGAGTTTGGAGGCGTCGATGCGTATGTGTGGCTGGCCAAGGCCAACGCTCCACATTGGGGTATTGATCTGTCCGACATGGACGAAGAACAAATTCGATGCATCGGCATTTCCCTTCATTGGGGAGCGGTCATGGTCGATACCAAAACCAAGCAGATCTGGAGTATCTTCAGTGATGCACGGGCAATAGTAGGGGGGTGCTTCTTTCCCGGAACCTACGCTGATGTCATTCCTGAGCTTGGCGACAGTGCAAACAACCTAGCTCAATCAGGTCGTTTCAAAACGGTCATGATCAAGGACATCATGGATCTCACATATCCTTTGAAATTCAGCTTCGATCCGAAAGCCATGTATGAAGAGCATGAGGCATCCGCCGACTGCGAGCATCAAGGCTACTTCTACGAAGACTGATCCAACCGGGGCATAAGCCCCTTCGTTTAATTGCCCTCTGGGCTGGAGGTTTCCATGTCAAACCTGTCAGCCCTTGTTGGGGCTGTTCTCTTTGCCTGGATGCCTGAGGATGAACATCCTCATTCACCTGGGCCTAAATTTCGACCTGTTTTGGTAATCGACGCTGATGCGGATTCCCGTCGCTTGAAGGTTGCGTATGGCACAAGCCAACGCACCGGCGTGAATCACAAAGGCGAGATTACGTTCCAGCAGAACGAAATTCCCGGTTTGCGTAAAGACACCAAATTCTGCCTCGGCCAATCCAAGTGGATTCCGTTAAGTGCTGAATTTCTGTCCCGCTCCGGCCAATCATCCGACCTAGCCATTCTTGGCATTATTCCCAAATCACGCAGCCGGGCACTCCTGTTGCGCATTGAGGAATTGGGCGGATTCTAATCACCTGCAACCCTTTGACCGGGTTTCTTGGGAGACAAAGATGAGCTTTCAGTATTTCAACAACTGTGTTTCATGGGATCGAAATGACGTGGATGAAGAGGGCGGCTTGGTCGATATGATCAACCAGTCTACCGACATTACGCGCCAGACATTCCTGAAGCATGTGGACCGAGACTCTCTGCGTGAAGTAGAGGCGAGTCTTGGCTACGAAGATCATCCGAAAAAAGGGCTGACCATGGCCGGCGATTGGGCAGTGAGCTATCACCGTTCAAAGCTTCATGGGAAGCGCGTGTATTACTTCAAGCACAGTGCCATTGAGTACGTGTTTGTTTAATACACACCTAACTTCTTTGCATAATTCCTTCTTTCAATACGCCCACGCATTCATCGTGAATCGCGGGCACCTATCTCTTTGGAGACAAATCATGGCGACTATCATCAATACCAAACTGGGTGAGCATCGTGGCAAGCGTCGCATTTGGCTGGAAGGTCAAAAACTGGCGCGCGAAGGTTACGAGCCGGGTATGAAATACGACGTGGAGTTCAAGGACTCTCAGGTGCAATTTCATATCTGCGACACCGGTCGTTACACCGTCAGTAAGCGTACGCGCAATGGCAGGATCTACCCGATCATTGACCTGAGCGCCGAGCAACTGGCTGAAATCTTTGATGGCGTTGAGATGCTCCGAGTCGCACTTAGACGCGGCCGCATCGTGGTCACGGCTCATCACCAGGAATTACTGGTGAAGGAACGTGTCGAGCGCCTGGTCAATAAACTGCAGAACGGCGAGCCTCTGGCAACCTGTTCTCTGTTTCATGGCGGGGGAGTCATTGATTCCGCTATTCATAAGGGGCTTGAGAGTGCAGGCATCGACAGCAAAATCGCGGTCGCGGTGGAGCTTGAAGGCAAGTATCTCGACTCGTCTCTGACGAATAATCCGCAGTTGTGGGATGACGCCTCGGTCGTGATTGAATCCCCAATTCAGTCCGTCAATCTGGGTCGTTCAGCGCCCCAGGTGGACCTTCTCTTTGGGGGTGTCCCGTGTACCGGAGCATCGCGAAGTGGCCGATCCAAAGGAAAACTTGAGTTCGCTGAGTCGCACGAGAGTGCTGGCGCAATGTTCTTCAGCTTCCTGAGATTCGTGGAGCAGCTTAACCCGGCCATCGTGGTGATGGAAAATGTTCCTGAATATCAGAATACTGCCTCCATGGAAGTGATTCGTTCGGTACTCGGAACATTGGGTTACCACCTGCATGAAGATGTGTTCAATGGCAATGAGTTTGGTGCACTGGAGAACCGTAATCGTTTTTGCATGATTGCGGTTTCAAAAGGCATCAGCCGCTTTGACATGAACCTGATTCAGCCAACTCGGAAGAAGGAAGCGTGCCTCAACGACATCCTCGATGATGTGCCTCTGGATTCCAATCGTTGGAAAGGCTTCGAATACCTGGCTGAGAAGGAAAAGCGTGACAAAGCTGCAGGTAAGGGCTTTGCGCGCCAGCTTCTGACCGGCACCGAGGATAAGTGCGGCACCATTGGACGGGGCTATGCAAAATGCCGCAGTACAGAGCCGTTCCTGGTGCATCCAGAGAATCCGGATCTGTCTCGGATTTTTACGCCCAATGAGCACGCCAGACTGAAAGGGATTCCTGAGGGTGTGATTGACGGTCTTTCCGACAAAACCGCTCATGAAATCCTGGGTCAAAGTGTGATCTTCCCGGTGTTCGAGGCTGTCGGCCACGCCATTGGGACTCATCTTTGGCATTGGTTGGGCTACAAAACGGTGCAAGTTGAAGTTGTCGATGAAGATCAGCCCTGTATTGGTGGGGATGATTTTCACTGGGCTCCGGCCCTCGTCGACAGTAATGGTCGCGTAAAGCTGACTCCGTTGGCTCAGCGCCAGGGCATGCCGATCAGTCTCGCTGGGGGGAAAAATGGTTCCGACATTGTCGAGCTGGCCATCCACAACTCCAACGGCACTTCGGTAAGCTCTTTCCATCAGCCTTGCGACTATGTGCCTGCCCGCTTTAACCAACAAGGTGAGCTACAGGTACAGGGCAACTTGCTGCAGTAAATTACACCTCAATCAAATTGCCGGGCCAGCCATCAGGTTGCGCTCGGCTTAACCCTTTGGAGAAATACCATGAAGAATGAAATGAATGATCAGGTCATGTCTGCCCGTGAAGCAATTGAACGAGAAGCATTGAATGCTGCTCCTCAATCGTGGGTTCAGGATATTGCACTGAGCGTGAAGGAAATGAGCAATGATGACCTTTTAGCGATCATCCGAGGTGATGTTTTCCATACGGACGACGGTTACCTCTTTGTGAAGCACAAGGGTTTTTGGACGGACGGTGATCTGAGCTTCATCGACAAGGGCGGCGTGCCCTTTGATGAATGCACAGCAACACCGCTTTCAGGGCAGTTTGTTCTGCGAAGCTTCGACCGCGATCGCTATGAGCGCATCGCAGGCTGGCTGGACTGATCAAACCGCTTTCATTGCCTCATCAAAATATCCGGGTTGGACTCTTTCCAGCCCGGCCTTAATTCCTTTGGAGAAATATCATGTCAAAGACAATCGACTTCATCGCACTTCAGGCTGCATCAGAATCCTATTGCACCAGCCCTCTGCCGGAGAGCTGGGATGAAATGGATAATGATGAACGAGAGGAGTGGCTGGACGATAACCGCTGGCCAGAGTTTGGCGGTAGCACCTATGAAGAACTCTACGGAATGATCGAAACTCAAGCCGATAATGTGAAATACGCGATCAGTCAGTCGCTGGATGAGCTGAAAGAACAGCTTGTTAAGGCGGCCTTGAACGACGCGTTGCCACTGGACTTCAATGAGATCGACCTCCAGGCCATGCTTAAGTTGAAGTAAAGACAGAAGGGCGCAACACCTTGTTTGTTGAGGGTTGTGCTCACTGTTGAAATCAAATCCGGGTTGGACTTCGCGCCACCCGGATTTTTTTGGGGGTATTCAATGCAGATAAAAAAGGTTGTTCGACTGCCTGAGGCGGATAGCGGCTTGCAGCACAACATAGTGCGTGTAAATAACCGCTTGATTGATTCCAACAAGCAGGATAGTAGCCGTTTTTTTCGGCGAGAACCTGCTGTGATTATAAATAAGCCCTGATTCCGTGACTTAAAACTCAGCTCGTATCTCCACACACCTGTAACCACGCGGCCTACGGCGGTAATATGGACGCCATTCTCGATTCACCCAGACAGTG
>JTFO01000594.1_pt1 | contig 17910 bp, 20 predicted proteins | sample 235411 | NCBI WGS metagenome assembly JTFO01 (sample SAMN03067590, study PRJNA260953) | activated sludge metagenome | biome: Sludge; feature: Wastewater; isolation source: CETP activated sludge from laboratory augmented bioreactor treating... | place: India:Gujarat | collected 2013-04
TATACCTTGGCTGATAGTTTAGCTGACTACCCGCACATCTTCGATGATCTCTTTCGCTCTATGGTGGCGGCGGGAGAGAAGTCTGGACATCTCGATGCCATTTTACAGCGGCTGGCTGATTATGCTGAAAATCGCCAAAAGATGCGTTCGAAATTGCTGCAAGCCTTGCTGTATCCGATTGTCTTAGTGGTCTTTGCCATCGGTATTGTTGCCTTTTTGCTGGCGGCGGTGGTGCCGAAGATTATCGGCCAATTTGTACAAATGGGCCAAGCCTTACCTGCGTCGACGCAATTTTTACTCTCAGCAAGTGATTTTATCCAGCAGTGGGGAGTGACTGTGTTACTGCTGATATTGGTACTGATCTATTTCACCAAATGGTTGCTTAGCAAACCCAGCATTCGTCTCTATTGGCATCAAAAACTACTTCATCTCCCCATGGTGGGGAAAATAGCACGAGGCTTGAATACCTCACGTTTTGCTCGGACGTTATCCATTTGTACCTCAAGTGCTATTCCCATTCTTGAGGGAATGCGTGTTGCGGTGGATGTGATGACTAATCAGTATGTCAAACAGCAAGTATTACTGGCGGTCGATAATGTTCGAGAAGGCTCTAGCCTGCGTAAAGCACTGACTCAAACCAAGCTGTTTCCACCGATGATGTTGCATATGATCGCCAGTGGTGAGCAAAGTGGTGAGCTAGAAAGTATGCTTACACGGGCGGCCGATAACCAAGATGCAAGTTTTGAGTCCACCATCAATATTGCATTAGGTATTTTTACGCCAGTGTTGATTGCGTTAATGGCGGGCTTAGTTTTATTTATTGTGATGGCCACGTTAATGCCAATCTTAGAAATGAATAATTTAATGAGCCGTTAGTCGGTGAATGATGAAAAGAGCAAGATGGGAGTAACTATGAAGAAAAGAGCAAATAGACAATCAGGCTTTACTCTGCTGGAAGTGATGGTTGTGGTGGTGATTTTAGGAATTCTTGCCAGTGTGGTTGTTCCTAATCTACTGGGAAATAAAGATAAAGCCGATCAGCAAAAAGCCATTACCGATATTGTGGCGCTAGAAAATGCGTTGGACATGTATCGGTTGGATAACAGTGTCTACCCAACGACGGATCAAGGGTTAGAAGCCTTAGTGAGTAAACCCTCTAATCCTGAACCGAGAAATTACCGTGCTGATGGCTACATTCGTCGGTTACCCAAAGACCCATGGGGAAATGATTACCAATATTTAAGCCCTGGTGAGCATGGTCGTGTTGATGTCTTTACCTTAGGTGCTGATGGCCAAGAAGGGGGTGAGGGAGCAAATGCCGACATTGGTAACTGGAATCTACAAGATTTTCAGTAAACGTTGTGAACAAACAGATGGATCTTGATGACAATGGTATTGGGTGATGTGGAATGAGATGGCAACGCGGTTTTACGTTACTCGAAATTATGCTGGTGTTAGTGCTACTCTCACTCAGTGCCGTTGTTGTGATTGCGACTTTACCCACCACTCAACATAGTGAAGCAGAAAAAAGTGCGCAAAGTCTTTTTCAACGTTTGCAGTTACTGAATGAAGAAGCGTTATTAAGCGGTTTAGATTTTGGATTGCGAGTAGATGAAAAAAATCACCGTCTTACCTTTTTGCAATTTACGCAAAAAGGGTGGCAACCAATAGACAAAATTGGTTTTGCTGCGCAGTTACCGTTAGATGACCGACTCGGCCTCCAATTTTCGGTTGGTGGTGGTGCTTGGCAGGACAAAGACAGGCTATTTATTCCCGGATCTTTATTTGATGAACAAATGTTTGCGGAATACCAAGAACAAAAAGCGCCGCCAACTCCCCAAGTTTTTATTTTATCGAGTGGTGAGGTAACGCCGTTTCATCTCTCTGTTTATCCTCTCCAGCAAAGTATGGCGAGTGGCTGGCAAGTTGTGGTGGAAGAAAATGGACAAATTCATTTACTTGCACCGGGAGAGTCAGATGATAAAGCATAAATTTGGGTTTACTTTATTGGAGGTCTTAATTGCCCTCGCTATTTTTTCCACGGCAGCAATCAGTGTGATTCGGGCCGTGACTCAACATATCAATACCATCAGCTATTTAGAAGAGAAAACGTTTGCTGCCATGGTTGCTGATAACCAGATGGCGAAAGTACACCTGAACGCAAAGTTGGCTGCTCAGAGTGAGGGGCACGAAGAATTGGCAGGGAGAACTTGGTATTGGCGAGTATCACCGGTCAAAACATCGAATACTATTTTGGCCGCTTTTGATGTCAGTGTTGCTGCGGAGGCAAAAACCTCCCCGATTATCACGGTAAGAAGCTATGTGGCGAAGTAAAGCACAAGGCGGTTTTACCTTAATTGAAGTTTTGGTCGCTATGGCTATTTTTGCCAGCCTGAGTGTGGCTGCTTATCAGGTGCTGTATCAAGTGCAGCAAAGCAATCAAGTCTCAGCCCAGCGAGAGGCTCGATTGAGCGAGTTACAGCGCGCAATGGTTATTATGGATACAGATTTTCGTCAAATGGCGTTGCGTGCTTTTCGTAGCCAAGGGGAATCGGCCTCTGCCCAACTGTTGCAGTGGCAGGATTATCTTCTGGATTCAGATACCAAAGGTCTTCGTTTTACACGCCTTGGTTGGCATAACCCTCAGCAACAATTTCCACGCGGAGAAGTGTTGAAGGTCGGCTATCGGATAAAAGATCAACGATTAGAACGGGTATGGTGGCGCTATCCTGATACACCTGCGGGTCAAGAGCCCATCATCGCACCTTTATTACGTGATGTTGAAGCGTGGTCGATCCGCTTTTATCTCAATGGGCAATGGTCTGAAACATGGGAAGCCGAACAAGCTCTGCCTCAAGCCATTTCAGTCGGTTTAACCTTAAAGGATTATGGAAAAATTGAGCGTATTTATTTGTTAACGGGCGGTGCATTGGGAGAGGCGAATGCGTTGTCATTATAACCAGCGTGGTGTGGCACTCATCATCGTTTTATTGCTATTGGCCGTTATGGTTTCTATTGCGGCAACCATGTCGCAACGGATGTTCAGCCAGTTTCAACGCGCTAATCATCAAGTGGGTTATCAACAAGCCTATTGGTATTCGATTGGGGTTGAAGCATTGGCAAAAGTGGCGATTGAACAGAGTTACAAAGACAACGATACCATTAACTTGAATCAGCCTTGGGCACAAAGTCAACGGACGTACCCGCTCGATTATGGACAAGTTACGGGGCATCTCATCGATAAACAAGCCTGCTTTAATGTGAATGTTTTTTCTGGGCTTCCACCGAGTAATGATAGTGCTCCGCCGTATGTCTATCGAGTTTGGCGATCTTTGCTCGATGAGTTAGACGTTGAAAATCACCAGGCTGAAACGATAGCCGATGCAACATGGGATTTTATTGATGCCGATGATCTGGTGAATCGAACCAATGGAGCGGAAGATGCATTATATGAATCTATGGCTCCTGCTTATTTGGCTCCGAATGGGTTATTAGTGGATAGCAGTGAATTGAGAGCAGTCTATCAGGTGAGTGGTGATGTGATGTCTCAACTTACTTCTTATGTGTGTGCGCTCCCCAATCAAGATTGGCGGCTCAATATCAATACCCTTGCGCCAGAGCAAGCTAAATTACTGGTTGCGATGTTTAGCCCGTACTTGAATGAATCAAATGCCAAAGATGTATTAGAATCTCGCCCTTTTGATGGGTGGGAAAGCGTAGACAGTTTTTTAGCCGAGTCACCCATTGCGGCAGTCGAAAAGGCTCGTCGTGAAGAAGCTCGAGCTTACTTAGCTGTGGATAGCCAGTATTTTGAATTGGATGCGCAGGTAAAGGTGGATTCGTCACAAGTACGAATTCGTAGCCTGTTTTATAGTAGTAATAAAAAGGATGCAACGGTGATACGCCGTCGCTATGGAGGAGTCAGTGAGCGAGAGCTTAATCGTTCGGCTGAGTAGTCAACAACATGTGACCATTCCGTGGTTTATCTGGTCTTCTTCACAGCAGGAAGTGCTAGAGTATGGAGAACTGGCCAGTTGGCAACAACTTGAACAGTTGGCCCCGAAGGCGGCACAGCGTTCAACCGTGGTTTTATTAGCGAGCAGTGATGTGCTATTAACCGAAGTGACGATTCCATCTGGAGCTAGCCGCCAATTTTCATCTATTTTGCCTTATTTACTGGAGGATGAATTAGCTCAGGATGTGGACGAGTTGCATTTTTCTCTCTTGGATAAACAAGGTGATCACGCTTTTGTCGCGGTCATGGATCGACTTTGGCTACAATCGATATTAGATCGCCTTGAGCAATGCGGTTTTTCGGTAAAACGTGTTGTCCCTGATGTTTTTTCCGTCCCCGTTAATCATGAAGGATTGAGTGCGTTGCAGATGGGGCAGCATTGGCTGATTCGCAAAGGAGAGTATGCGGGTGTTGGCATAGATAAAGAGTGGTTAACGTGGTTTTGTCATACTGAGTGGGTGAAAGGAACGGATAAACCGCTTTCTCTGATCGCTTATACGCCTTTACCGAAGGTGCCTTTAGTTGAAGATCAAGCTTGGGGGGAGAATCTTGAACATCCCTTGAACTCGCTGCTGTGTAAAGAGATTTTCCGTCATAAAATCAATGTGTTGACCGGAAGTTTTAAACCTAAATCCTCATGGCTCAAGTATGGGCTTATCTGGCGAAAAACCATGATTTCTGCTGTTGTCTTGCTGATGATTGTTATGGCGACACAAGGATTAAAAATTCACCAAGATAGTCTTACCGCACAAGTTTATCGTAGTGAAAGCGAACGTATTTTCAGAACCCTCTTCCCGGATAAACAACGTATCCCTACGGTGAGCTATTTAAAGCGACAAATGAGTGATGAAGTAAATAGGCTATCTGGTGGAAAGCAAGGGGAAACGGTACTCAACTGGCTTAACCTGTTGCCCGCAAGTATCGGGCAAGTTAAAGGCATGGAGATTCAAAGCTTACGTTTCGATGCCAATCGTGGAGAGCTTCGAGTGGAAGTGAGTGGCCCAGATTTTCAAACTTTTGAGCAGGCCAGAGTGACATTGACCCCCCATTTTTCTGTTGAACAGGGACAATTAAGTCGGAATGCAGAACGAGTATTAGGGTCATTTGTACTTAAACCAGTGTCAGGGCATGATGAATGAAACAGAAACTAACATCTTTCGTACTCTGGTGGCAGGGCATTAGTCTGCGTGAGCAGCAACTCTTGTTAATTGGGGGGGGGGCAGTATTGCTCGGTTTGCTTTACTGGGGGATTTTTGCTCCGCTGAGTCAGCAGAGTGCGGCAGCTAAAGTGCGCATGAATAGTGAAAAGCAACTGCTTCAGTGGGTAGAGAGTACTGCCGATCAAATCGTGAGTTTGCGTCAGCAAGGGGGGGGCGTTTACTCAACCCAGCCTTTAAATCAGGTTATCGCTTCGTCGACGGGACAGTTTAAGATTGAGCTGGTTAGAGTTCAACCGCGTGGTGATCGAATGCAAGTTTGGATTCAACCGGTCCCTTTCTCTCAATTAATTGCTTGGTTGGCGCATTTGAAAGAGCGGCAAGGGATTGATGTTGAGTTTATGGATCTTGAACGGGGAAAAGTTTCAGGCGTGGTTGAAGTTAGGCGTTTGCAGTTCAAACGGGTAGGATGAAATGAAACCAATCGTGGGTTATATCAGTTTATTTATATTGGTGATGCTCGTCAGTGCGGTCGTGCATTTACCTGCTCAGATTGCTTTGTCGCATCTTCCTCTTCCCTCGCATCTGTCCGTACAAGGGGTAAGCGGAACGGTATGGAATGGCAGTGCAAAGCAGGTTCATTGGCAGCAGAAAAATTGGGGAGAGGTAAAGTGGCAATGGGAAGGGGCTGCTTTGTTAAAGGCGAAAGCGCAGCTTCATGTGCGTTTTGGGCGAGGAAGCGATCAAAACGTGCAAGGAAAAGGGGTGGTGGGATACGATTTTTCTGGCCCATTTGTTCAGAATATGGTGGTTTCTCTACCCATTAAGCAGGTGCAGCCTTACTTAACGCTTCCTGTCCCCGTGACTTTACAAGGGCAAATAGAGCTTACACTACGAGATTACCGCTATCAGTCTCCTTGGTGTGTTCAGGGGGAAGGCGTACTGGCTTGGACGGAAAGTGAAATCGGGACGCCGTTGGGAGCATTGGCGTTGGGGCCCGTTATGGCCGATATTTCCTGCCAGGAAAATGTGCTGAAGATACACGGTAGTCAACAGAATACGCAGATGAGCAGTGAATTCTCGGCCAAGATACAAGACGATCATCGTTTCAGTGCTCAAGCTTGGTTTAAACCGGGTGTTGATTTTCCCACAAGCTTGGAACAACAGTTGAAATATTTACCGACCCCTGATGGGTTAGGTCGCTATTCCTTTACTCGGCAAGGGCGTTTCTAGTAGAGCAGGGCGAAATGCCCTGCTTCAGTCAGTGTTTACCCGTTAATATTTCATGCCAAGGTAAATCCGCATCCCCCAGAACAATGAAATTGGGGTTTTCTAACGTATCTCGCTCATTATAAGAGAGGGGCGTCAGTTGAGTATCGAGAATACGTCCTCCGGCTTCCTCCACAATACATTGTGTTGCTGCGGTATCCCATTCACCGGTTGGGCCCAGCCTTAGGTAACAGTCAACGGCCCCTTCTGCCACTAAGCAGGCTTTGAGTGCTGCTGAACCAAGGGGGACTAACTCATAGTTCCACTGTGCACTCAAACATTGCGTGATTTGGTTAATATCTTGTCGGCGGCTAATCGCAATAGCGATAGATTGACCGGGAAGCTCATGTTTATGGCTATGAATTCTCAAGCTTTCTGACATGTCTGGAATTTTCCATGCCCCTTTGCCTTTGTAGGCGTAGTAGGTCACGCCAGAAACAGGTCCATAGACCACGCCCATGACGGGTTGATGGTGTTCAACTAGAGCAATGACGGTGGCAAAGTCACCGCTGCGAGCAATAAACTCTTGGGTACCATCTAAAGGGTCGACTAACCAGTATCGTTGCCAAGTTTCACGGGTGGTTAAACTGATATCAGCCGCTTCTTCTGATAACACTGGAATATCGGGGGTGAGCTCTTTTAACCGCTCTGTCACCAGTTTGTGTGCTGCAAGATCGGCACTGGTGACCGGCGTATCGTCTATTTTTGTAAAGGCTTCATAGGATTTATTTTCATAAATATCCAGAATAAGCTGGCCTGCAGAGCGCGCAATGCTGATCACTTCAGGTAATAAATGAGCAAGATCTTTGACCGTTGGCATACGCTTTCCTATCGCTGAATGTGAGGGGCAGATAAACAACGGAGAGTAAGCAGGAGTGCACTAATACTGCGAGCCTCACTAAAATCAAGGTGAGTCAGTAAATCTTCTGCTTGAGCTAAAGGCCAGCGTACGATATCTAATGGTTCCGGTTCGTCACCCTCTAACTGTTCTGAGTATAGCCCCTGAGCAATAAAAAGGGTCATTCGACTGGAAAAATAAGACGGTGCCAGAACAACTTCTTTTAATGGTGTGAGTTGGGTCGCTCCCATGCCGATTTCTTCTTTTAATTCACGATTTGCCGCTTCGGTCGGTGATTCTCCGGGGTCGATTAAACCTTTGGGAAAGCCGAGCTCATACTGTTCGGTTCCCACGGCGTATTCCCGAACTAATAAAATATCCCCTTGTTCAGTAATTGGAACCATCATAACGGCATTTCGCCCACTGGGTTTCATGCGCTCATAGGTTCGTTCTTCCCCATTTGAGAAGCGGAGATCGAGCGACTCTATCGAAAAAAGCTGAGATTGAGCAACGGTGCGCTGCATCAAAATCTCCGGTGGGGTTTTAGAGGACATCGGCGAACTCCTTCATAGACAACTCTTTCTTAATATATGAGAAAAAAAGGCCTGTGAGAATAAAAAAAGCTGATGCTAGGCATCAGCTTATCAGCAAAACTCGTATTAGTAATAAGAGTGCTCACCTCGGTCATGTTCAGTAGAGTCTCGTACAGCCGTGAGCTCCCCTTCAAATTGAGCAAGCAGTTCTTTTTCAATCCCTTCTTTTAGCGTGACATCAACCATTGAACAACCATTACAACCGCCGCCAAACTGCACTAAGGCAATGCCATCATCGGTAATATCGATCAAACTAACATGGCCACCATGTCCGGCAAGTTGAGGGTTAACTTGTGTCTGAATCGCGTATTCAACACGGGCCATGAGAGGGGCATCATCCGCGACTTTACGCATTTTAGCGTTAGGGGCTTTAAGCGTGAGTTGCGATCCCATTTTGTCGGTAACAAAATCAATTTCTGCCTCTTCAAGAAAAGGAAGGCTGAGTTCATCAACATAGGCTGAAAAACCGCTAAAGGCGATTTCCGTATCGGTAGCTTCTACCGCTTCTGGTGGGCAGTAAGAGACGCCACATTCTGCATTCTGTGTTCCTGGATTAACCACAAACACACGAATATTCGTTCCTTCAGGCTGCTGAGCCAGAAGTTTAGCGAAGTGGGATTGGGCAGATTCTGTAATAGTAATAGTATTTGACACGACGAATACCTGAGTAATTTTGTAGGCTATTTAGTCACCATTCTACTCCTGTCACGCAGAGGATCCAGCCCTTTTTTATGATCGAGGTATTAAGGGATCGCTCGGCTCAGGAGTGCGGCATAGACAGTAAATATCAATCCTTTCGATGCCGACTTCAAGTAGTAAATAGCATAATTGTCGCATAGTACTGCCTGTGGTGACTACATCATCGACAATCGCAATATGTGAATGTTCAGGAAGCTGTTTAATCTGAAATGCGGCTTCTAAATTATGTTCTCGTTGTTGCTTGGTCAATGATTGTTGGGCGGGTGTTGCCAACCGGCGCGCAAAGATCGTTGGGGAAAAATGACAGCCGAGTTGCTTTGCTAATCCTTGCGCTAATAACTCACTTTGATTAAAGCCTCTGTACCATTGGCGGCGCCAGTGAAGCGGAACAGAGGTGATTAAAGGGGCGGGGTGTTGTATTTGCTGAGCAAGGCGGGCGGCGAGGTGACGTGCTTGCCAGAATTGGCGTTGATATTTTAATTGGTGAATGGTGTGGCTGAGCGGAAATTGATAGTCACCAATGCAAAAGAGACGCTGCCAAGGAGGGGAAGAGTGTAAACAGTGGCCGCATACATCAGTGGCGGTTACACTGGGAAGTCCACAGCGTGGGCAGCGCTGGATGGGAGAAAACCAAGATTGGCAAGCGGAGCAGACACCATATTGCGCTTGATGATCTAAAGGAAGGTGACATAAAGTACAGGCTGGAGCTAACCAAGTGCTTATTTTCTTAAGAGAAGCGATAAAATAAGGGGGCATTCGTTGGCCTTAAAGAGGAGAAACCATCTCTATTTTGCCGTTTTAGTGGGTGAACAAGGCTGGTTTTGGTAGGAGAAAAGGTGAGCATGACAACAGATCTCTATTGGCAAGTCAAAGGTGAAGGACCCGATCTGGTGCTTGTTCATGGTTGGGGAATGAATGGAGCGGTGTGGGAACAAGCCTGTGAGCAATTACAGGATAAATTTCGAGTTCATATGGTGGATCTTCCTGGTTATGGGCACAGTGCAGAGTTTTATGCTGACGATCTCGCTCAGATAGCGCAGGAATTAGTGAAGCAAGCACCTCGAAAAGCGGTTTGGGTGGGCTGGTCATTAGGGGGATTGGTCGCTACTTATATGGCACTGAACTACCCAGATTATGTGGTCAAGCTGATTACCGTTGCCTCTTCTCCCAAATTTTCGGCAGCAGAGCAAGAATATCCCACGTGGCGAGGAATTAAACCTCATGTGCTCACGGCTTTTACTGAGCAACTATTGACCGATTTTCATCCGACAGTAGAACGCTTTTTAGCCCTACAAGCAATGGGTAGCCCTTCGGCACGGCAAGATATTAAGCGATTAAAGCAAGCGATTTTGTCTCGTCCTGCCCCCAATCCCACCGCGTTATTGTCTGGGTTAAAAATCTTAGCAAATACGGATTTGCGCCCACAACTGGCCCAGCTTTCGACGCCTACTTTGCGATTATATGGGCGATTGGATGGCTTAGTTCCCGTTAAAATTGCGCAAGAATTAAACGACTTGATGCCAGAAAGTGGCGTGCATATTTTTCCACTCTCAGCCCACGCCCCATTTTTGACCGAGCTGGATGATTTCTGTCAGCAAATCATTCAGTTTGCAAATAATGTGTAAATTTTGTTTCCAACCCGTAAATTAGCCCTAAATTTTTTCTTTGGTTGGCCGATAGTTAAGCTAACCCGAAAGCGTTAAAGCGCATGAGGGACGGGCGATGCTGAGGAGGTTTCGGCTATGATCGTGTCACCAGCAAATGTGAGTGTGCCACTTATCGCCCCATCAGTGAATGTGCAGACAGAGCAAGCGTCGAGAGATAATCGTATTCGTGCGCCTGTGACGGCAACCGTAGAGCTGACCAAATCTCAGGCTGAGCGTAACATCAAAGCAGACGATAAGCGGCGTAAACAATCGGCTTGGGATCCTGCGGAACATCCTGGCTATGAGAAGGAAAGTGAACAAGAGGCGATGGCGTTGTTACGTGAGGAATCGCGTAGTGAGTTAGATCGATTGTTTGATTTACTCGCCTTAGCCTCTTATAGCGAAGAGCAAGGTAAAGGTTATGCGATGCGCTTTCGATTGCCAAAGCGAATCATTGATGCTGCGATAGCTGAGGGCAGAATGGCTCGTCGGCGTACCGTGATCAAATTCTATTACGGGCACGCTGTCGCACCCAATACGCCATCAGATGTGATAGCGGTCTTGTAGTTATCATCAAGCTTGTGATGATAAAAGACAAAAATCCCCACAGACCAACGTCTGTGGGGATTTTCTTTTTTGTCTAACGGCGTTTCTGTATGCCGCTATTTCTTCGCTTTTGCAAAAGCGGCAGCAAAGGCACCGCTCATTGCGCCACTTTGATGACTCTCTTCATGGCGACGTGCCATTTTTTCCGGTCGCGGAGATGAAGGACGAGCAGAGCGTGCTGCACTTTGCCCAGGTTCATCGGTTAAGCGCATAGAAAGGGCAATTCGCTTACGCTGTGTATCGACTTCCATCACTTTCACTTTGACGATATCGCCCGCTTTTACTACTTCTCTTGGGTCGGAGATAAATCGATCCGTCAGCGCTGAAATATGAACCAATCCATCTTGATGAACACCAATATCCACAAAAGCACCAAAGTTGGCGACATTGGAGACGACCCCTTCGAGCACCATCCCAACTTCTAGATCTGCCACACTGTTGACACCCTCTGCAAAGGTTGCCGTTTTAAATTCAGGACGAGGGTCTCGCCCCGGTTTATCCAGCTCTTTAATGATGTCAGTAATGGTGGGAATACCGAAAAGATCGTTGGTGTAATCCACGGCACGTAGAGAACGTAAGAATTCACTATTACCGATTAGCGATTTGATCTCTTGGCTGTTTTTTTCTGCAATGGCTTTGACTACCGGATAAGCTTCAGGGTGCACAGCGGAAGCATCTAGTGGGTTTTTCCCATCCATAATACGTAAGAATCCTGCGCATTGCTCAAAGGCTTTCGGCCCAAGACGAGGCACTTTTTTCAAGGTGCTACGGCTATCAAAGCGACCATTGTCATCACGATAATCAACGATATTCTGAGCTAAGGTGCTTGATAGCCCCGCGACACGAGTCAATAGTGCTGCCGATGCTGTATTGACATCAACACCAACGGCGTTCACACAATCTTCCACTACGGCATCGAGGCGTTTTGCCAACAATGCTTGACTCACATCATGTTGATATTGACCTACCCCAATGGATTTAGGATCAATTTTGACTAACTCAGCTAAGGGATCTTGCAGGCGGCGAGCAATGGAGACGGCACCTCGTAGTGAGACATCCATATTAGGGAATTCTTTTGCCGCCAGTTCTGAGGCGGAATAAACGGAGGCTCCGGCTTCGCTGACCATGATTTTTTGAACGTTGAGATTTCCACGTTTGATTAAATCAGCCGCAAAACTGTCCGTCTCTCTTGAAGCCGTACCATTTCCGATGGCGATCAAATCAACGTGATGTTTTTTGACCAATGCGGCGACCGTTTGCATGGCGCGATCGTATTGATTTTGTGGCTGATGCGGATAAATGGTATCGGTGGCGAGTACTTTTCCTGTTGCATCAACAACGGCGACTTTACAGCCGGTACGTAGCCCAGGATCGAGCCCCAGCGTTGCTCTAGGGCCAGCAGGCGCCGCCATTAATAGGTCTTTAAGGTTGGTGGCAAAAACCTCTATGGCTTCGATTTCCGCTCGCTCTTTCATCGCTCCCATCAATTCGGTTTCCATATGCATAGAAACTTTAATTCGCCATGCCCAACTGATCACTTGTTTACGCCAAGAATCCGCCGGTGCTTGGCTAAGCGGTAAACCATAATGCTCCGCAATCAAGGTTTCACAATAGGAGTGGCGAAGCGTCTCTTCTTGTTCTGGGTCAGCATTGAGGCTTAGCGTTAAAAAGCCTTCATTGCGACCGCGCAGCATGGCTAATGCTCGATGAGAAGGCACTTTGCTGATTGGCTCTCGATGCGCAAAATAATCTTTAAACTTCTCTCCCTCTTGCTCTTTACCACTGACAACCAATGAAACAATTTCTGCGTAGCGCTGAAGGTATTGACGTATTTTGGCCAGTAGGTCGGCATCTTCGGCAATTCGCTCCATAATGATAGCCCGTGCACCATCAAGAGCGGCTTTGGTATCGGTGATACCTTTATCTGGGGATAAGTAACGGTTTGCTTCTTGATCGGGGTCGACATCGGCTTGTTGCCATAAACGGTCGGCCAAAGGTTCAAGCCCAGCTTCAATAGCAATTTGTCCTTTGGTTCGGCGCTTGGGTTTATAAGGGAGGTAGAGATCTTCTAAGCGCGTTTTACTATCTGCAGTGAGAATCGCTTGTTCTAATTGGGGTGTTAATTTGCCTTGTTCTTGAATGGATTTGAGGATGGATTGGCGACGATCATCCATCTCTCGTAAGTAAGTAAGCCGGCTATCTAAATGACGCAGTTGCGTGTCATCTAAACCGCCCGTCACCTCTTTACGGTAACGGGCGATAAAGGGAACGGTATTACCGTCATCAATTAGGGTTACAGCGGCGATCACTTGTTCGGAGCGAACATTCAACTCCTCCGCAATCTGTTGGCAGATAGCTTGGCTCATCCGTAGTCTCTCTGTCTATCAATGATATACGGATTGTACGTAGCCAATTATCTGCTGCAACGTCTTTTATGCCATTGCTTAGTATTACGAACGATTTTTAACAAAACTCAGACAAGCGGAGTAAAAAATAAAGCCGTAACCCAGAAGCTCTAACCCTTCTTGTAGGGCATTTTTGAAGCCGTGCTCATAGGCATCCCCCATGATTCCGATCCAAAATAGACTGCCACTGCCAAACACTCGGCTAAAGATAAGCAGAATTAACAGGCCAATTAACAAAAAGGGATAGGCTTTGGTTTGAGTAAAATCGGCCATCGGTTTCAGTACTGTACCTTGGCAACGAAATTTGGCATAACCGATGGAGAATAGTGCACAAAATAATGCGGGAATAACCCAAAAGCCATGCCAAAGAAGATCAAAAAACTGGTCAAGTTCACGAATCACAATGCATAAGAAAAAACCTGCCACAAGGGTATAGAAACCACGGGCTTGTGGTAACTTGTAGGCCAGTTTTGCAAATAATAGTGCACTGATTAGAGCAAACAGTTCTTGGGTAATTTCGGTCGCTCCAATTTCTGGTACACCGTGTTGGAAAATGTTGAGATCCACATAGACCATGATGGGAGCCAGTAACGTTAAGAAAGTCAGTAATAGAGCTTCGAGAATGTGTCGTTGAACCGTCTGCCAAGCGGTAAGCTGTCTCATTGGGATATCCTAGTTATGGGGGAAAAATGATTGATTATTATATGAACGCTGTTTTTAATTTCAAGTTTTTGCGTGACTCTTATCACGAAAATAAATTATTTTAATTTTTGTAATTATCTTGTCATTGAGGTAGATAGTGAAAACTAAGCTCATTACGCGTGCTGGTTACCAGCAACTTAAGCAGGAACATGACCATTTATGGCATGAAAAACGCCCTGAAGTTACCAAGATTGTGACGTGGGCGGCCAGCCTGGGTGATCGTTCAGAAAATGCGGATTACACGTTTAATAAGCGTTTATTGCGCCAAATTGATCGTCGAGTCCGTTACTTACGTAAATTATTGCCAGAGTTGACGATAGTGGATTACTCTCCTCAGCAGGAAGGTCGAGTCTTCTTTGGGGCTTGGGTTGAAATAGAGAATGAAGCGGGAGAAACAAAAACCTTACGCATTGTTGGCCCTGAAGAGATTTATGGTGAGGCGAAAGGGTATATTTCTATTGATTCTCCGATGGCTCGGGCGTTATTAAAAAAGCAAGTAGATGAAGAAGTCACCGTAAAAACCCCAACTGGTGATAAACTCTGGTTTATTAATGCTATTCGTTATGAAAAGAGCTAATCAGCCAATGATATGAGCTGGGGCTAGGAAGTGTATGCAAAAGAAAATAAGACCTACCTTGCAAGACATTGCCGATCAGGTTGGTATTACAAAGATGACCGTATCGCGTTATTTACGTGATCCCAGTTCGGTGGCTGAAAAGACGCAAAAAAAAATCGCACAAGTGATTGAACAACTGGGCTATATCCATAATCGAGTTCCGTCCATTATGTCTAAGTCTTCCAGTCGGGCGATTGGTATTATTCTTCCTTCACTGTCGAATCAGGTGTTTGCTCATCTGGTGCAAGGCATCGAAGAAGTGACTCAAGCGGCGGGCTACGATACCTTGATTGCTCATACTGGGTATAATGCGCAAGCGGAGGAAGAAAAAATTGCCGCTTTTCTTTCTTATCGGGTGGATGCGTTGATTTTAACGGAAACCAACCATACTGAACGTTCTTTACAGATGCTCAAATCAGCGGGAATTCCGGTCGTGGAGACGATGGAGATTCCGGCGAGCCCCATTGATATGGCGGTTGGACTGGATCATGAACAGATCTCCTATGAAGTGATACAGAAAATGATCGCTCGCGGCCGGCAAAAAATTATTTATCTTGGGGCGCGACTAGATACTCGAACCCAGTTACGGATGCAAGGCTATCGGCGAGCGATGGAAGAAGCGGAGCTATTGCCTATTCAGGTCTCCACTGGGGAACACTCGAGCTTTACTTTGGGCGGGGAGCTATTACAGCAGGCGCTGGAGCAATACCCAGATATGGATGCGATTTTCTGTACCAATGATGATTTAGCGATTGGTGCCATGATGTACTGTTCTCATCATGGTATTGCGGTGCCCCAGCAAATTGCGGTGGTGGGATATAATGCGCTGGATATTGGTCAGGCGATTATTCCTAAATTAACCAGTGTTGAAACCCCTCGTTTTGCCATTGGTAAAAAAAGTGCCGAGCTATTGCTAGCGGCACTTTCTGGTCAACCGGTCGAACCTAAAATCTATGACTTAGGCTATCGGCTGACGCCCGGTGAAAGCTGGTAGTCAAGAGTTGAGCGGAGCAAAGAGAAAAGTGGCTCCTTGATCAGCCGGTGTCACGTGTTGGCGAGCAATCGTAAACAGTTCACGCCCCCAGCTCTGCTGTTCTTGCTCCGTGAATGGAGCGCTAGGTTGACGGCCTGCTAACTCTTCTAAACAGATCAACTCGCCATGCTGAGCATCTAACCGTAATCGGTCACCGTCGCGGAGCAGCCCGATAGCACCGCCACGTAACGCTTCTGGAGAGACATGTATTGCCGCCGGAATTTTTCCAGAAGCGCCAGATAAACGTCCATCGGTCACTAACGCAACTTTATAACCGGCTTTTTGTACGTTACCGAGAATCGGCATTAATTTATGCAGCTCTGGCATACCATTGGCGGCGGGACCACTATAACGGACCACGACAATGCAGTCTTGATTCAGTTTTCCGGCCTGATACGCGGCTTCGACATCATGTTGTGAATCAAACACTTTAGCGGGCGCTTCAATATAGTGATGATCGCTTTTGACTGCTGAAATCTTAATCACTGCTTGCCCAAGATTTCCTTTTAGTACTTTGATCCCACCGCTGGTTTGAAACCGATGATTTTGCGCCGCGATCACTTGTGGGTCTTGGCTATCTTGGCAGGCTTGCCAGTGTAGCTGTCCATCAATCAGAGTCGGGCGTGTTAATTGATCACTAAATTGACCAAAGGCAGGTGTTGCATCAGTGTGTAATAGATGCCGTTCATGTAAACGCGTCATTAGCATAGGAACGCCGCCTGCTTGTTCGAAGGCATTGATATCTGCGCTGCCGTTCGGGTACACATTGGCAAGTAGAGGAACCACTTGAGATAAATCACTGATGTCTTGCCAAGTGAGAATCAAGCCAGCGGTACGGGCGAGTGCTACCAAATGAATCGTGTGGTTAGTGCTGCCTCCAGAAGCTAATAGAGCGACTAACCCGTTGACGACGCTTTTTTCTGTCACGACGTGGCTGAGAGGGCGATAGTTAGGCGTTCCCGGAGCCATTGTCGCAATCATTTTGGCGGCATAGTCGGTTAGCGCGTGGCGAAGCGGAGTATTGGGTGGCACAAACGCTGACCCAGGGAGCATTAATCCCATCGCTTCAAAGACTAATTGGTTGGTGTTGGCCGTGCCATAAAAGGTGCAGGTACCCGGTGAGTGATAAGAGCTGCACTCCATGTTAAGTAAGGCTTCTCGGCCGACTTGTCCTGCGCTGTATTTTTGTCGAATATCGACTTTCTCTTCATTGCTGATCCCGGTTGACATCGGACCCGCAGGAATAAAGGCGGTGGGAAGGTGCGCGTAACTGAGCGCTCCCATCAATTGCCCTGGAGCAATTTTGTCACAGATCCCGAGGAGCAGAGTACCATCAAACATATTGTGGCTAAGTGACATCGCGGTTGCTTGAGCAATCAGATCGCGGGAAAACAGTGACATATCCATGCCCGGTTGACCTTGGGTTACGCCATCGCACATGGCGGGGACGCCGCCCGCGACCTGTGCCGTGTGGCCACAAGTGTTGAGCGCTGTTTTAATTCGCTCAGGATAGTCCAGATAGACTTGATGGGCGCTGAGCATATCATTATAGGCGGTGATGATCGCCACGTTGGATTTGGTTAGATCAAGAATATGGGACTTTTCACTTTGGCAGGAGGCGGCAATAGCATGGGCCAAATTGCCACAAGATAGGCTTGCTTTTCCTTTACCTTGTGCTCGTTGCTGCTCTGTGCGAGTTAAAAATTCATGGCGTAATGTTTGGCTTCGAGCCGCGATTCGGTCTGTAACCTCTAGCACCGTTTTATCTATCATGGCTAGGCCTCCCGTTGTTGTAGCGCGGTGATCGCCCGTTCAACGACATGGTCAATATCACCGGCAATACTGATAGTGAGAACATCGGTTTCTTCTGCACTAGGACGTTGTAAGGTGGCAAACTGGCTCTCTAACATATCAATTTTCATAAAATGCCCCTGACGTGCTCTCATTCGTTCGATGATGAGATCTTTATCTCCATCAAGAAAGAGGAAGGTGACATTTTGATTGCCGTCTCGGATCTGATCTCGATATGCTTTTTTGAGTGCAGAGCAGACGATGATGCCTTGTTCACTTTTATTTTCTAAACTGAATGCCGCGTCTCGGATACGTTCTAGCCAAGGAGCCCGGTCATGATCATTCAATGGCTCACCATGGCGCATTTTTTCAATATTGGCGCGAGGATGGAGATCATCACCATCAATAAATTTGGCACCAAGGCGTTGGGCGATCAACGCACCAATGGTACTTTTCCCGCATCCACTGACACCCATTACAATAATGCTATTACCCGTCATAGCGACTCCTTAATACGAGATCTGAGCCAGATCTCAATTT
>JTFO01001174.1_pt1 | contig 17888 bp, 15 predicted proteins | sample 235411 | NCBI WGS metagenome assembly JTFO01 (sample SAMN03067590, study PRJNA260953) | activated sludge metagenome | biome: Sludge; feature: Wastewater; isolation source: CETP activated sludge from laboratory augmented bioreactor treating... | place: India:Gujarat | collected 2013-04
TATTAAAAAAGTTAGCCGTGGTTGGTAATTAGTTGTTTTTCTCTATAGGTGTCATGTTATATTCAGCGCCTTGGTACAGCAAGTTATCTTGCGGTCAATTAGGTGATTTCCTCGCAATTTTAGTGGTGGTTATCCGAAATGAGAGCAAATCCACCCACAAGGTGGAGAAATTCAATGAAAAGGGTTGGCATGCTTTGTTCTATCTATAAAAGTTCAAAAAAAGAAGGTACTTATCTCTATATTCCAAAGAGAGACGATTTTTCACAGGTTCCTGACACTTTAATGCAGACCTTTGGTAAACCTATTTTTGTGATGTTGGTGAATCTGGCGAGCCGTCAGTTGGCTCTCGTCGATGTGGAAAAAGTCAAAGTGGCACTAGAACAGCCGGGTTTCTTTTTACAATTGCCGCCCCCACCAGAAAATTTACTAGAACGCTATAAAGAACAAAAAGAGCAGAATAAATAATGTTCGTGATTCGGAAGGTTTGAGGAGAGTATCTTGAAAAAAATCTTGTCAGTTGTATTAGGTTTGGCGTGTTCATGGCCGTTATGGGCGAATACAGTGAGTTTTGAGCAGTATATTGAAGGGTTAAAGCAAGAAGCTCGTCAAGAGGGGATTTCTGAAGCTATCTTAACGGCAGCTTTTGCTAATGTAGAGCATCGACCTCGAGCGATCACCGCAGATCGAAATCAACCCGAAAAACGATTAACGTTGGATGAATATATTCCTCGAGCTGTGCCTAACTGGAAAGTTGAGCAAGCCCAAGCGCTATACGAAGAGCACTACGATGAACTCTCCCGTATCGGTAAAGCGTATGGCGTTCATCCTCGCTTTATTGTCGCGCTGTGGGGGGTTGAAAGTAATTTTGGGCGATTCACAGGAAACTATTCCGTCATCGATGCATTGGCAACGATGGCTTATGATGGCCGCCGTGAAGCCTTCTTTCGTAAAGAAACTATGGCGGCGTTACAGATTTTACAACAAGGGCATATTAGCGTTGAAGAGATGAAAGGCTCATGGGCAGGTGCAATGGGGCAATGCCAGTTTATGCCTAGTTCATTTTTGGCTTATGCGGCTGATGGTAACGGGGATGGGAAAAAAGATATTTGGGGGACCAAAGCCGATGTCTTTGCATCTACCGCTAATTATCTGAGCCAGTCTGGGTGGGATGACCAATACACATGGGGTCGACAAGTAAAGATACCAAAGGATTTTGATCGCAGCCTCGAAGGCCGTCAGCCGGAAAAAGGCAAGTATCTAAAAGAGTGGAGTCAGCTTGGCATTACACAGTATGACGGACAGCCTTTGCCTAAGTTGAAAGAGGATATTCAAGCATGGTTGATCATCCCCGATGATGAAAAAGGGCGAATTTATTTAGTCTATAACAACTATAACGTGCTGATGAAGTGGAACCGTTCGCATTATTTTGCACTGGCGGTTAGTCATCTTGCCGATCGAATTCAGTTTTAATTAAAGTGTGTATTGTTATTTAAAGGGCTGGTAAACAGCCCTTTTTGATCATGAAAGTAGGAGTGAATGTGTTGTCAGAACGTGCCGGACAGATGGTGATTTTTGCTGCATTAGTGAAACAACAAGGGTTTACCGCAGCAGCTAAAACACTGGGGGTTTCGGTATCTCACGTCAGCAAGCAGTTGGCACAACTGGAAGCTTCACTCGATGCAAAACTGATTCAACGTACCACTCGTAGTTTTACCATTACGGAAACGGGGCAAGCGTTTTATCGTCATTGTGCTCAACTTGTGAACATTATTGATGCCGCACAGTCGGAGTTAGAAAGCCAACGTGATGAAGTGTCTGGTTTGTTAAAGCTTGGCTTGTCACAGTCATTTGGTACTTTGCATATTCTTCCGGCTTTAGAAGCCTTGCGTCAGCAGTATCCTAAGTTGCAAGTCGAAGTGCATTTATTTGATCACAAAGTCGATATGTTACAAGAGGGGTTAGATCTCTGGATCACCAGTAATGAACATATTCCAGAAGGATATATTGCTCAGCGCTTGGCAGACTGCCAATTTGTTGTGGCCGCTTCGCCTGATTACTTATTGCAACATTCTGCACCGAAAACCCCCCATGATTTGCTCGCGCATAATTGTTTAATTTATCGCAGTTGGGAGCGTGATTACACCCATTGGTCATTTGCGAATGCTCAACATCAACTCACTATTCAAGTATCCGGAAATTATTCTGTCGATCTTGCTGAGGCTGTGCGAGATGCCGCCGTTGCAGGGTGGGGGATTGCCTATTTAGCGACCTATTTAATCCGAGATGAATTTCGTCAAGGTAAGCTAATTCAGTTATTGCCAGATTGGCACGCTAATCAAGTTATGCCATTTTATGCCGTCTATCCGAGTCGGCAACATATGCCCAAAAAAATTACAGCGGTGATTGAGTTTATCAAAGCGAAAATTGGTTCACCTTGTTATTGGGATGCTCGCCTTGCCCCATACCTTCGTTCTGGGCTCTCCTAGCGTATTGTAAGGAAATATTATTTCCTTACTGATAAATACTATTTCCATATGGAAATAATATGATTAAGCAATCGTTTAGTTTTTTAAAATTCAATGAGTTAGCGTTTGATTGTCATGGCGATGATTTTTGTTTCTACTCTATTAACATTTGCGACTTGCGCATTCTCATTTGAAGAATAGAATCCCACGCCTTCCCTTATTGATAAACTTTCGGATTCTTTTCATGAGCTCACTTCTTGGTGTTGCCGCGATTTTGTGTATCGCTTGGCTACTTTCTACAAATAGAAAAAATATTCAATTGAAAACGGTCATTCCAGCCTTTTTGCTGCAAGTCGGTTTTGCGCTGTTGGTACTGTATGTTCCGATGGGGAAAGAAGTATTAAATAAGGTGACAGGAGCGGTATCACATCTGATTGATTATGGACAAGAAGGGATCAGCTTTATCTTTGGCGGTTTAGCCAGTAGCAACATTGGATTTGTGTTTGCGATCAATGTACTGGGCATCATTATCTTTTTTTCTGCACTGATTTCTGGCCTTTATCACCTTGGGATTATGCCTAAAGTGATTAACATTATTGGAGGCGGAATTCAGAAGTGTTTAGGGACTGGGCGAGCGGAATCACTCTCTGCCACGGCTAATATTTTTGTTGGAATGATTGAAGCGCCATTGGTGGTGAAGCCTTATTTAAAACACATGAGCGATTCTCAATTTTTTGCCGTCATGACTTGTGGGTTAGCTTCTGTCGCGGGAGGTACACTGGTGGGGTATGCTTCATTAGGTGTTAACTTGAACTACCTCATCGCAGCTGCATTTATGTCTGCGCCTGCGGGCCTATTAATGGCCAAAATGTTGGTGCCCGAAACAGAGCCACATACTCTACAACAGGCGGATGATGAAGTTGATATTCCCAAAGCGACCAATGTGGTTGAAGCCGTTGCCGATGGAGCGATGTCTGGTTTAAGAATTGCTACCGCGGTGGGAGCCACACTACTGGCCTTTGTCAGTGTGATTGCATTATTGAATGGCTTACTGGGATGGGCTGGCAGCGTAGTGGGCATAGAGCTAAGTTTTGAACTGATCTTAGGCTATTTATTTGCGCCTATCGCTTGGTTGTTGGGTATTCCATGGAATGAAGCAATCACAGCAGGGGCTTTGATTGGTAATAAAATCATCGTCAATGAATTTGTGGCGTTTATTCAGTTAATGAACGTCCAGTCTCAATTAAGTGAACATTCTCAGGCGATAGTGACTTTTGCCTTATGTGGTTTTGCAAATATTTCGACGATGGCTGTACTGATTGGTGGGCTCGGCAGCTTAGTTCCTGAGCGACGCAGTTTTATCTCTCAATACGGGTTTCGAGCCATCAGCGCTGGAGTGTTAGCCAACTTAATGAGTGCCGCTTTAGCTGGGGTAATTCTTTCTCTTTAAACACTCAAACGGCGACGCTGAAATACGGTCGCCGTTTGTTTTTTTCTCATGGCCTAGAAGAACTCGATGAGTGAATTATTGGTGGCGATCCTGAGTATGAAACTGCTCGCAAGCCATCAATGTGTTTTCAATTAAGCTGGCGACTGTCATCGGCCCTACGCCTCCCGGAACTGGCGTAATAAAGCTGGCGCGAGTACTTGCTACCTCATAATCGACATCACCCACTAACTTGCCAGTATCGAGTCGGTTAATACCTACATCAATGACGACGGCCCCTTCTTTTACCCAAGCTCCCGGAATAAAGTGAGGTTTGCCGACGGCTACCACTAAAACATCCGCTTGACGAACGTGCTGTTCTAAATCTTTGGTAAAGCGGTGGCAGGTGGTGGTGGTACAACCGGCTAATAGCAGTTCTAATGTCATTGGTCGGCCAACAATATTTGATGCGCCGACAATCACAGCGTGCTTACCACGTAGGGGAATGTTATAGCGCTCTAAAAGCGTAATGATCCCTTTAGGAGTACATGAACGTAAGGTAGGAATTCGTTGAGCCAAGCGGCCGACATTATAGGGATGAAACCCATCAACATCTTTATCTGGCAGAATACGCTCCAGTACTTGTGTGGTGTCAATACCAGCTGGCAGAGGTAACTGAACCAAAATTCCATCAATGCTAGTATCGGCATTTAAGTTATCAATTAAGGCCAATAACTCAGCTTCGTTCGTATTGGCTGGCAGGTCATAAGATTGAGACACAAAGCCGACTTCTTCACATGCACGACGTTTGCTACCGACATAAACTTGGGATGCGGGATCTTCACCAACCAGTACCACAGCAAGCCCAGGAGCTCGTCGCCCAGCATCTATCCGGGCTTTAACGCGAGCGGCGACTTCCGAACGCACCGTTTGGGAAATTAACTTTCCATCAATATTTTGAGCCGTCATGACTTTCCTTACTTACTCATTGGTAGCCAAAAATTTTGCGCGAATTGTCGCAGAAATCAAGATAAATATCCACAGGCAATCGTTTGCTTTGTTTGCGATTTCATCAATCGTGGATAATAGAATGTAAAAAGGGAGGAAGGCGGTGATAAGAAGGGCGAGTCGTACTTTTTAACTCATCAATAAAGCGGTTAAACCATAAAGAGAAGGGGGGAGATATTTAATCAATGAGTGCTGAAAGAGGAAATGAAGTGTGCGATTGCTTCTAATTTAGGCACTTAACACAAAAAACAGGATAAAGCCGTTGATTTACCGCATTGAACTCGTATAATTCCCTCCCTGTAGCGCGCCCTTAGCTCAGTTGGATAGAGCACGTGCCTTCTAAGCATGTGGTCACAGGTTCGAATCCTGTAGGGCGCGCCATTGATTCTAGGCATGAGCAAGTCACTTCTTGCTCATGCCTTATTCATCTCTATCGACTCTCTTTCTTCTTTTTATCCCCATTTTTATCAATAGGCATAAGCCTTCTTCAGTTTCTCAGTCCCTCTTTTAAAGACTAACGGAAACCCCTGCAGCTTCAAGTAGGAAGGATATACCACTATATGAGTAGTGAATACTATTCGAAAACGAACACCTTAATGTGTAATTATCTTTGTGTTTCAGATTCTGAAGATTTATCCAGTGCTAATCATGAAATTGATTCGGCAGCATGGTTTACTTTTGATGAGGCTCTATCAGAAATTAAGACCAATAGTTTGGCTGAAGTCTTTTTGAAACGTGCGATTGAATATTTAAAGTAATATACGAACTATTCACTGTTGATAATGGTAAAATTGTCTTGTTTATATTCATGCTTACCGTTAATTGATCTGTGATACAAAGCCCCTTCATCAGTAAGAGGGGCTTTTATGGTCAAAGAAGGACGGGTTCTCTATCTCACTGAATCCAAAAAGTAAAACCATTTCATCTCATTAATTCCTGACTTTTGAAATATAAGTATCATCTGTCGAAAGAGATAATTAACTGGGAGTATCCATGTTGCTTATCAATATCTATGTTATTCATCAATATCCAGTGGCAAGTTTTAAACGAATGTTTTGATGTAAGTGTAATGTTCCACCTGTGGGTTATAGATACTTTTACGTATGTCAATACGTTGATATCCGTTTTTCTCATAGTATTGATAACTGCATTTATTATCCGTATGTAATGAATAACCTTTGGCATTCATGTCTGACAAATAACATTCAAATGCTTTCACTAAGGTGGTACCAATCTGGTGACGACGATAATGGTTGTCGACACAAAAAAAGAGTAGCTTACTGTTACAATCATGCTCCGGCATTTGACCGAATGACTTCGGTTGTTGTTTAAGCTCTCTAAGCAACTGTTGGCCGGAAGCCGTTGTTTGTAATGCCACTTTGGTTTGTTTGACTATCCCTTTATAGTCAAACTCTACAGCTTTTTCATGAGTCATTCTGGTTGAGCCTAATATGACGCCGCATATTTTCCCGTCATGTTCTGCTATCTCAGTAAAAGTGCTACGCATAACATCACCGGCAACAAAAATGGTTGCTAGGTGTTTAAGAGTGTCTGTGTCTTTTACTGAAGTGAATACACTAAGATCCATATTGGTGGCGAACATATTGGCAATCGTCTCAAAATCTTGCTCGACGGCTTTACGGTAGTGAATATGCGTCATTTTAAACCTGCTTTTGTCGTTCGTTTTAACCCAGAATAGTTAACTTGCCTACTTCGGCGATGATGTTCTTGCCATCACGAATCAGGGAATGAATCCGACCTGAGTTGAAATTAAGATACTGAGTCACACCTAAACCACTTTCTTCTACCCAACTGACAAGAAATTCATTCGGGGCTAGATTGATAACCATCGCCTGTTCGGTGACTTCCTCTCCGGCCGCTTTACCTGTCATTGACGGACCATTGATCGATTTCCACACAATAGTTCTATCATCTAGGTATCGGTTTTCAAATGAAAAGTCTGGATAGTTGATTTGGAATGTCAGCCCCGATAATTGAGTTAATTGGAGATTCACTGTTTATCCTCCTAACAAGAGTCAGTCTGTTTAAGACAGAGTTTTAAGGGTTTGAATTACCATTTTATTTCGCCAGTGTTTACCTGGCTGCCCAGTTCTAAGTCACTTTCACCAGGTAGATCTGGGTAAGCCTCTTTCATGATAGAAATGACTTTTTCTGACTTTTTACTTTCCAATTTGTGTGCTTCAGAGAGTGCTGCTTCGAACGTTTTTAGGTATTCGATAGTAAAATCAATGGCATTATCTTTTTCAGGTATGTCACCTAAGTAGTGAGCAGGAATAACCCGCTCTGGGTTAAGTGATTTCATGTTTTCCAGTGACTGAACCCAAGCAACACGAGCTTGCTCTGTTTGTGTATCCGCAGTCCAAACGTGCATGCCCGAGGTTAATGACACACCACCAAAGACCGTTTTGAGTGATGGAACCCACATATAAGCTTGGTATGTGCCCATTTCTCTCACTTCGATATCATGACCTTCGAGTGAGAAGGTTGTTTGCGTTGATGGCTGAGGTACAAACAGTTCAGTCGGTGCATCGTCACCAAGAATTTTTCCCCAGTATTCCAATTTCGCATCTTTGGTGTCTTGAATGTGTTCAACAATGGAAGGGCTTGAAACCACTTTAACTTCTGGGAATGCTTTTAATAATGGTTGCAGGCCGAAGTAGTAGTCAGGATCCCCTGCCGTGATGTAAATCATGGTTAATTTTTTCTGGCTTTTCTTGAGCATATCAACGAGAGCTTGACCGTCACTGACACTAAATTGAGCATCAAACAAAATCGCATCTTTCTGGCCGCTCACTAATGTGGATGTGACCGGGAAAATAGCGTCTTCACCGGGTTTGTATTGTTGTAAAGTGAGATCTGAAGCCAGAACCTGACCTGAGAGAAGTAGAGCGCCGGCAGCAAGTGTTGTTGTTAGCTTTTTCATCGTTGACCTTGATTGATGTGGGTTGCAGAGAACACGTAATACTCGTGTTTGTTCATGACGACGATTATATTGATTTGTAATTAGCGCAAATACCTTATAATTCGATGATTACTGTTTCAGTTTTCGATCTAATTGGGTGAGAGATATGGATAGGATTACAGCATTAAGTGTCTTTTCAACAATTGTTGAGCAGGGAAGTCTAAGTGGTGCTGCCGACAAATTAGACATTTCCCGAGCGAAAGTCTCTCGCTACCTTGCCGAACTGGAGGCTTGGATGGACACGCGACTTTTGCACCGTACAACTCGGCGTCTTAGTCTGACTTCTGCTGGGGAAGAAACATTAAATGTTGCTCATCAGCTATTGGGTATGGCGGAAACACTTGAAAATATTCGCAGTCAGCATTCCAGCGAGTTGAAAGGTCAATTAAGGTTGACAGCCAGCTTATCTCTTACAGAAAGTTTTCTCATTGACGCGGTTGGCAAATTTATTGAGACATGGCCTCAAACTTCGGTTGATATTCTTACCACTGATGATCCTGTTAATTTGATCGAATCACGTATCGATCTGGCGATCCGTATTACTAATGACCTAGAGCCAAATGTCGTAGCGAAGCGTATTGGTGAATGTCGGTCGGTGGTTTGCGCTTCGCCAGAATACATTAAGAAAAGAGGTAAACCCGTTGACGTCCAATCGCTGGCTTACTTCAACTGTTTATCCTTTGCATATTATGGAAAAGCAGCGTGGGTTTTCGATGGGCCCAATGGACCTGAATCGGTTGTTATATCAGGCACCATGAGCTCTAATCTATCTGAAGTGTTATTAGCGGCAACGATAAAAGGACATGGGATCAGTTTACAGCCTGTCGCTGCAGCCAAACCTCTAGTCGCTAGTGGGCAGTTAATAGAACTGCTGACAGAGTGGGAGCCTAAGCCGCTGGGTGTGTATATTGTGTATGCCAATCGCAAACAAATCACACCTTTACAACGAGGCTTCATCGATTTTCTAGCGAAAGAGATGAAAGCCTCACCCTACTGGTAAGGATGAGTTGTATAAGACATTAAGAGGATGCTATCCCTTGATATCGCTGTAATTATCGGCATAGTTTACGATTACTTCTCATCGAATCTGTTTTTTGCAGTCGTTCTCAAAGTTATATTTTGAAATATATTCCTTGCTTAATCTCTCTCATTTCATTATTGCGAATTTCGATGTGTAATATCGAAATAGTCACGAATATATCTAATTGATTATGCTACCTTATACCTATTATTTTCTATGGGTATCATTGGTCTGACTATTCACACTCTTCAAGAACGGCATTGTTTTTTAGAAATGCTTGCCTTGTGGCAAGGCGATATTTGCCACAAAGATCTGGTCGATCAATTTTCGATTACCTACTCAAAGAGGTGCAGGTAAAGTCTCTTTACCTAAATAAATGTGCAGGATTAAGCTTTGGCAACAAACACATAAAGTAGATGCATAAACACTCAGCATGGAGCAAACAATGGACGATCTCTCTCCCTCTGATCTTAAAGTTATTCTGCACTCAAAGCGCGCCAATATGTATTACTTGGAATATTGCCGTGTGATGCAAAAAGATGGCCGCGTGCTCTACTTGACCGAAGCCGACAAAGAAAATCTCTACTTCAATATTCCGATTGCCAACACCACCGTACTCATGCTCGGCAACGGCACCTCCATTACTCAAGCCGCCATGCGCATGCTCTCACAGGCTGGCGTATTGGTCGGATTTTGTGGCGGCGGTGGCACGCCACTGCACATGGCTTGCGAGGTGGAATGGTTCACGCCGCAGAGCGAATATCGCCCAACAGAATACTTACAAGGCTGGCTCTCATTCTGGTTTGATGATCAAAAACGCTTGGCCGTCGCCAAACAATTTCAAAACGCACGAATTGATTACTTGCAGCGCGTTTGGCGATCAGACCGAGAATTAACGCTTGAGAAATTCAATGTTCAAGATGACGTGATACAGCAATCTCTTGCAACCTTTCACCAACGTACTGAGGCTGCGAGCAAACAATCCGACCTACTGCTCACTGAAGCGCAGCTCACTAAAGCACTGTACAAGTACGCTGCCAATAATACGGGTAAAGATGGTTTTACGCGCCAACATCAGCCAGACAAAAAATCCACCGACAAAGCCAATGATTTTCTCAATCACGGCAACTACTTAGCCTATGGGCTTGCGGCAAGCTGCTTGTGGGTGCTTGGCATCCCGCACGGTTTTGCCGTAATGCATGGCAAAACCCGCCGTGGCGCCTTGGTATTTGATGTCGCGGACTTAATCAAAGACGCGATTGTACTGCCGTGGGCCTTTGTTTGCGCCAAAGAAAACGCCACCGAACAAGAGTTTCGCCAGCAAATTTTACAATCTTTCATTGAACACAAAGCACTCGATTTTATGTTTGACACGGTGAAACAGGTCGCACTAGAAAAGGGTGGTGCGGCTTAGTGCCGCACCTAGCTACCTACATGGTAGTGGAGTCTGAGTACATATTATTTCTAAGCTGCTACATCGCAGTGAAGAGATAGTACCTATCTGGATTAACAAAGGCAAATAATCAAATTTTATATTAGTACTTATTAGGTTGATATTTTCTGTCGGTTCTGTATTGTATGTTTTGTGAACTTTGAAACGTACGGTGTTTTAATGAAAAAATTGATCAGTATTTATTGGCTTATCAGGAATTATGTAGGGGTATTAGCTATTCGGTTAAAGACGTTGATGTTGAAGCCAGAGAACACATTAACATGTTTAATGTTGTTGAAGGTTATCAATGAAATTAAGCGATTGCTAAGCTGATTTTGGAATTAACAAAATGATGGTCACCTTTGTCTCTCAGTGTGAGAAAAACGCCCTCAAGAAAACCCGCCGTGTACTGGATGCTTTCGCTAACCGCATCGGTGATAACACTTGGCAAACCCTTATCACCGAAGAAGGGTTACTCACGGTGAAAAAAATGCTGCGCCAAACTGCCAGCCGCAGCACTGCCGTCAGTTGCCATTGGATTCGCTCCCGTTCACGCAGCCAGTTTTTGTGGGTGGTGGGGAATAGGCGGAAATTTAATTTGCAAGGCGTAGTACCCGTCAATAGAACTGCGCTAAATCTTGAACACAAAGAATGGGAACAAGGGTGGCAGTTTAATGAAGTCATATTGCTGGCAGCAAGCTTAGCCGGTTTGTTTCATGACTTCGGTAAAGCCAACAACTTATTTCAAGCTAAACTAGCCGGAAAAACCAAGCAAAAAGGTGAACCCTATCGTCATGAATGGGTATCACTGAGGTTATTTGAAGCCCTTGTAAAATATAAAACAGACGAAGTTTGGCTCACAGAACTGGCAACGCTTTCTGCTACACAAGCGGCAGAGTTAGAGCAATCTATGCTCAGAAATTTGTGCAAAGATCACGAAAAACAGCAACGTGTGTTTGAGCATTTATCGCCTTTGGCAAAGCTTGTCGCTTGGTTAGTGGTGTCACACCACAGACTGCCCTTAGATCACCGCTGCGAATCACGAATAGAACAAATGGATCAATGGTTAAACACATGCGCTTCCAGCCATTGGAATTCAGCCAATGCCCTTGATTTAAATATTTACACTGCAGAAGCGGTTACGAAAAACTGGCTGTTTGAATTTGGCACACCTTTATTAAGCCGTACTTGGCAAAATAAGGCACAAAAACTGGCGATAAGAGCACTAAAAAATCCGATTTTTAGCGCTAAGAACTCAGATTGGTTAGGCCAAAGCTTTGTTGCCCATATTGCGCGAATGAGTTTGATGCTGGCAGACCACTATTATTCATCATTGCCTATTGAAAAATGTAAAACGGCATGGCGTGACATAAATTACCAACCTATTGCCAACACAGATAAAATAGTAAACTCGGGAAAAAGTTCAGTGAAGCAACAGCTTGATGAACACAACATTGGCGTAGCGTCTAATGCGCAGCGTTTTATTCAAAATTTACCAGCGCTTAAAATGACTTTGCCCGCTATTACGCAACACAGGTTGTTTACTAAAAGTGCCGATCAAGCAAAGTATCGTTGGCAAGATAAAGCGTTTGGCGAAATAAAAACGATTGCAAAAGAATCCGAAAAAAGAGGTTTTTTTGGGGTCAATATGGCGTCAACTGGCTGCGGTAAAACCATTGCAAATGCTCGTATCATGTACGCTTTGGCTGACGAAAGGGAGGGTTGCCGATTTTCAGTGGCATTGGGATTGAGAACGCTCACTTTACAAACGGGAGATGCCTACAGAGATCTTTTAAAATTAGGCGATGATGAGCTGGCGGTACTTGTTGGCTCTCAAGCGGTAAAAACCCTTCATCAGTTAAGCAAAGAACAAGAAATCGTTGAGTCAGGGAGTGAATCAGCGGATGACTTATTCGCTGACCTCTATGTGAGCTACCAAGGTCAAATTTACGATGGTCGGCTCAAGCATTGGTTAAGTAGTAGCCCCAAGCTAGAGCAGCTAGTTAGTGCCCCTGTCGTTGTCAGTACGATAGATCATTTAATGCCTGCTACTGAAAGTAAGCGTGGCGGTAAGCAGATCGCACCTATGTTACGTTTGTTGACCTCCGACTTAGTACTCGACGAGCCAGATGACTTTGGTTTAGAAGATTTACCCGCACTGTGCCGTTTGGTGAACTGGGCGGGGATGCTCGGCTCTCGAGTGCTACTGTCATCGGCCACCTTGCCACCTGCACTGATCAAAAATCTATTTGATGCCTACCAAAGTGGAAGACAACAGTTTAATCAAGCGCAGTTTGGCGACAATCAAAATGGCTCTGTCGTGTGCGCATGGATTGATGAATTTTCGAGCATAACCAAAGAAATCAGTGACAAAGAGAGTTACCTTGAGCAACACAAAATCTATGTAGATAAGCGCATTGCGAAACTGCAAAAACAGCAAAAAGTGTTGAGGAAAGGTCAGATTGTTACACTAGAACCAGCAAAAGCGAGCTCCGTGTATCAACAAGTCGCTCAGACGATTTACACCAATATGCATCAACTACATACTGTGCACCATACACAAAGCCCATGCGGTAAAAAGGTGTCGCTAGGGGTCGTGCGACTGGCAAACATTAATCCCATGGTCGCCACGGCAAAAGCACTGCTTGCGATGCCAGCCATGCCAGATCATGAACTTTATTATTGTGTGTACCATTCTCAATATCCTTTGGCCCTTCGCTCTTATAAAGAAACGCGCCTCGATACTATATTGTCACGACATAATGAGAGTGATCTTTGGCAGCAGCCAGAAATTAACAAGGCATTAAAAGCCAGCAAAGCCAATAATTTAGTTTTTGTTGTCATGGGTACGTCGGTAGTAGAAGTTGGACGTGATCACGATTATGACTGGGCGATAGCTGAGCCAAGCTCAATGCGATCATTGATCCAACTGGCAGGGCGTATACAACGCCACCGCCAACAAGAACCAAGCGATAATAATTTGTATGTGCTAAATCAGAATATTCGCGCTCTGAATGGTGAATCAACGGCCTATTGTAAACCCGGCTTTGAAAGTAAAGCCTTGCCCCTTGGTGAGCACGATCTCAATCATTTACTGGATACGGAGCTTGAAAATATATCGGCGATATCGCGTATTACTGAGCCTAATTTCAAGGGTAGAGATTTTATGTTTGACACCTATAGCATGGACAAACAAGCCAATAAAGTGACGAATTTTTTGGTACAAGAGCATAGAGCGCTGAGATTTACGTTAGAAAAGATAGGCGGAGATAATTATCAAAAGCAGTTTTACCGAAACGCCAAAGAAGCCAACCTTTGGTGGCGCTCAACCCACCCACATGATGCTCACTGGAATGCCGAATTTATTCGCCAAACGGAATTTAGACAATCGCAGCCACAAGAAGTGTTTGTTTTGCGCGTGGAAGATGAGGCGCTATGTTGGTCCCAACTCGATACCAGCAAAAAACCGTATTGTTACGTCAGCAAAGAAACGCGTTTTACACAAGATAACCCCCCTTTAGCACAAGGGTGCCATTGGTGGTTTTCACACAGTGTGCTCGATACTTACCAGCATTACGCTAATGCACTTAACTCAACCTTACAACGGGCCAGTGAACAACTCGGCGAAGTGAGTTTGCGGGCAGAACAAAATGAACAATCTATTACTTGGAGTTGGCACCCACAACTGGGTATTTATCAGGATATAACAACGAAGGAAGACGAATGGACAACACCTTGAGCGATGCCATTGCCGATTATATCGAGCAGCGCAAACAAACCAAGCTTGAGCCACTTTTAAAAGCCTTAAATAAAGTGCTCGATAAAAGTGATGATCCGGTTGTGATAGCAAAAGCTAAAGCCGACTATGCAGAGCAAGCAACGCCAATTGAAGAGGCATTTAAACCTGCTATTTGGTTAACTGATGCAGCAAAACGCGCCAAGCAAATTAGTTTGGCGACTCATGCTGCAAAATTTACTCACAGTGATGCTAAAGCTAGCAGCATGTTAGTGACACAGCATGAGGTAAATAGCGGTTATGTAACAACAACCTGTCTCAAAACAAAAGCCATCGATGCGGTAGGTAATGCGGCTGCGCTTGATGTGGCAAAATTATTAAAAATAGAAGTAGCAGGCGAGAGTTTAGTAACGCAATTACAAGCGAATCACCTTAGTGCTTTAAAACCCTTTACCCAAGATGAGTCGCTGTTAAACGAATGGCAATCGGGCTTTAATGAAGCGCTGGGCGATGCAAAGCTCGCCGGGCATACTTTAACCAAGCAGCTGTATTACCCGGTGAAGCAAGGTAACCAAGCTGTACAGGCATATCACTTATTAGTGCCATTAACCTCTTCAGCCCTTGCCCATAAACTGCATAATGCAATTACTCAAACCCGTTTTGGCGATGAAGCTAAAGCAATAAAAGAAGCGCGTAAAAAAGGGCATTATCATCCACAAGACTCTGTCAGTTTTGTCTCGACTGCTATTCAGAATTTTGGAGGCTCAAAGCCACAAAATATCTCGCAGTTAAATAGTGAGCGTTATGGGCAAAGTTTTTTACTCAATTGTGCGCCGCCTACGTACCAAGCCCAGATCACATCGCCAGCTCAACAGACAAGCTTTTTTAATCGAGAGTTCAGCTATCAAACAGCGCAACACATTAGAGAATTCAAAGCATTTCTAGCCAACTTAAAGGACAGTGACCGTAACTTTAAAACCCGTTATAAGCGTGACTTCTGGTACACACAGCCCCTATTAGACACCCTGTTTGAACGTGCAGCTTTACTGCAGAACCAAACCGAAATAACAGGCTGGGCGACAGAGCCTTCAGCCAAAATGAAAAAAGCACATCGTTTGTGGCTTGATGTATTTAATCGTCACTCTGCATTTCAAGCAGAGCGTGAAAAAGGGGAATGGTTAGAGGAAGTTGCCCACGACTTTGCCACTTGGTTGCTGAGAAAGTTAGAAAATAAAGATGTCTATATCCTAGGAGATAATGAACATCACTACTTCAAAAAATTGTGTTTTCAGCAGTTACAAGCGTTTGAACGGCATACGCCAAAATGGGGAGGTCAATAAAATGAGCCAATATGTATTAATTAAAAAGCTCAATGTGCAAAACGCTAACGCCATTGCAGGGCTTACCTATGGTTTTCCTGCAATCACCCACTTTTTAGGCTTCACACATGCCCTTTCTAGGAAGTTACCGTCAACCTTGAATGTTCATTTAGGTGGTGTCGTGGTAGTGAGTCATAAAAATCAAGTCCATGCTCGTCAACCCAAAGGGTGGGGAGATTTTGTTTTTGCACTAACACGTAACCCGCTTACTCACCAAGGTAAAACGGCCCCGATTAATGAAGAAGGCCGTATGAATATGCAAATATCTTTATTAATTGAAGTAAAAGGGTTAGTGGCAGGTGACACAATCACAGAAGTCGAGCTTAAAGATCAGCTTAATCAGTTGATCCCAACCTTAAGGTTGGCAGGTGGGCAAATACTCGGGTTTGAATCTTGCGAACTGTTAAATACTGAAGAAAAGCAAGCCTATGCAGTGCGTCGTTTAATGCCGGGGTTTGTGCTTATCGATCGCCATGAATATCTCGCTGAGCATTATGAGCAATTAAAAGTGGAGCAAGATGATGCTTGTTTATTCGATGCATGGTGCGATTTTGTTAAGTTAACCTATCGTGCCAGTCAAACTGAATCCGAACAAGCTGAAGAGAATAGCGATACAGAGACGAGAGCCATCAAAGCGCAGTGGAGCTATGTAGCCAAACCAAAGCCGGGCTATCTAGTGCCTATTGCCACTGGCTATTGTGCCATTTCTCCCTTATATACATCCGGAGAAGTGGCCAACGTCCGAGACAACACTGTGCCTGTGACTTTTGCTGAAACAGCATACAGTGTGGGGGAGTGGCTAAGTGTACACCGACTCTCAAACATTGAAACTGCACTATGGCATTACACCGACAATCACCCTTGGTACATTGCGACCACAAATAACGTTATACAACCCATCATTGATCCTGGCTTCATCGATAGCGAAGCGGCATTTAACCCAGATGATTTTTAAGAATATGGAGATTTAACTATGGCAGACGTAAAACTAACAACCCCTTCGGTATTAGCTTTTGAAGCGAAATTACTCCCTTCTGATGCACTAATGTTTGCAGGCAACATGAATGAAGCCACTTGGCTGCCTATTCTTGTGGGTGAAAAAGCCGTTCGAGGCACGATTTCTAACCGTCTAAAGGCAGCAACGGCCAATGACCCTGCAAAATTAGATGCCGAAGTATCAAAAGCAAATTTACAAACCGTTGATGTTGCCGCGTTACCCCATAATTGCGACACGCTTAAATTAGTTTTCACCCTACGTATATTAAGTGGTTTACATGTGCCGTCTACCTGTAATGATCCCGCTTACCAAGCGGCACTCGGTGAGATCGTAAAGCAGTACCAAATAGAAACGGAATTTAAAGAGCTGGCGAAGCGCTATGCTCACAATATCGCAAATGGGCGCTTTTTATGGCGTAATCGCGTTGGCGCTGAGCAAGTTAAAGTTGTTGTGAGCGTGGGTGAAAAGCAATTTAGCTTTGATAGCTACGAGTTTAGTTTAAGAGACTTTGACAGCGGTGAAAAACTGAACGAGTTAGCTCAAATTATTCAACAAGGTTTGATTGAACGTCATGCATTGATCAAAGTCGAGGCTTATAGCCAATTAGGGCAAGGTCAAGCAGTTTTCCCTTCACAAGAGTTAGTGATGGGGGGAGGTAAAGGCGATAAGAGCAAGTTTTTATATCAACTTGATGGTCAGGCAGCAATGCACTCGCAAAAAATTGGCAATGCCCTGAGAACCATTGATACATGGCACCCGCAAGCCGATGAAATAGGTGCGATTGCCGTAGAACCTTACGGCTCAGTCACGAATCGTGGCGCAGCATATCGCCAGCCAAAGGAAAAAACGGACTTTTATAACTTGTTAGATGCTTGGCTACTAAAAGGAAAAACACCATCATTGGAGCAGCAACATTATGTCATGGCGATGCTGATCCGCGGTGGTGTGTTTGGTGAATAAGGAGTTGTCATGAACTACTACCAAGAAATCACCTTGTTACCAGAGGCAGAAATACCTCTTGCCTTTCTTTGGCAAAATGTCTTTCAACAAGTCCACATTGCCTTGGTGGAGCACAAAGTGGGTAGCAATCAATCGCTCGTTGCAGTCGGGTTTCCTGATTATCGTAAAGCGAAGTTTCCGCTGGGCAGTAAGTTGCGTCTATTTGCTAAAGATCAGGCGACACTGGAAAATTTGGATATCCACCGTTGGCTAACTCGGCTAGAAGACTATGTGCATATCAAAGGGATCAAACCCGTACCAAACGATGTAACTTACGTAAGCTTTGTACGCAAGCAGGTGAAATCGCCCGAGCGAATAGAGCGGGATATGCAGCAAAAAGCCGCGCTATGGGCCGCAAAATCCGGTAAACCGCTGGTGGAATGCCTAGCCGATTTGCAACAAAGCAAGCCGACAGCCTTGTGCTCTTTGCCGTTTATTTACT
>JTFO01001828.1_pt1 | contig 17776 bp, 14 predicted proteins | sample 235411 | NCBI WGS metagenome assembly JTFO01 (sample SAMN03067590, study PRJNA260953) | activated sludge metagenome | biome: Sludge; feature: Wastewater; isolation source: CETP activated sludge from laboratory augmented bioreactor treating... | place: India:Gujarat | collected 2013-04
AGACTGTATGCCGACGCCTTCGAGCGCATGGGTAAACAGCGCCCGGTTATCTTTTACACCAACGGGTATGAGACCTTCATTTGGGATGACGTGCAATACAACACCTACCGTCGCGTCTATGGTATCTATTCCAAAGACAGCTTGCAGTATCTGATTTATCAGCGCCAGTATCGTCAGCCGGAGTTAGAGCGCTTCAATCCTGATATGAGTATTACCGAACGACCGTATCAAATTGAAGGTATCAAAACTGTCGCTGCGCATTTCCAAAATCAACGTAGAAAAGCATTGATCATTCAGGCGACAGGTACAGGTAAAACGCGTGTATCAATTGCACTTGCCGAACTACTCTCACGCACGGGTTGGGCTAAACGCATTCTGTTTCTGTGTGACCGCAAAGAATTGCGTACCCAAGCAGATGATGCATTCAAAGAGCATTTAGGTTCTGAGCCTCGTTGCGTCATTGGTGAAAAAACTAAGATTGACCAAGATGCGCGTGTTTATATTGCGACTTATCCGGGAATGATGAACCGCTTTGCTCAGCTTGATGTTGGTTTCTTTGACCTGATCATTGCGGACGAGTCACATCGCAGTATTTATAATAAGTACCGCGATTTATTCGATTATTTTGATGCTTTACAGGTCGGGTTGACAGCAACGCCGGTGAAATTTATTAGCCGCAATACATTTGAGATGTTTGATTGCGAGAATATGGACCCGACTTTCGAGTTTGATCTTGAGGCTGCAATTAATCACGAGCCACCATACTTAGTGCCATTTCGCGTACGAGATTTAACTACCGACTTTTTGCGAGACGGAATCCACTATAACGATCTCACTGATCAGCAAAAGCGACAGCTGGAGGAAGATCTGGGTCTCGAAGAGGCGCAAAACACGACGATTGCTGGCAAGGACATCGGTCGCAAAATTTTCAGTGAAAGCACCGACGCTATCATTCTCGAAAACCTGATGGATAACGGGATCAAGGACGAAACTGGCTCGCTTGTGGGTAAAACTATTATTTTTGCTCAGCGCCAAGATCACGCAGAGCATTTGGAGAGATTGTTCTGTAAGTTGTATCCACAACACGGAGCGAAGGTCTGCAAGGTCATACATAACCGTATCCCGCATGTGGAAAGCTTGATTAAGGATTTTAAGAAACCCGATAACCAGTTCCGCATCGCGATCTCAGTGGATATGTTGGATACCGGTATTGATGTGCCTGAGGTGGTCAACCTCGTCTTTGGCAAGCCGGTAAAATCGTGGGTTAAATTCTGGCAAATGATCGGGCGTGGAACACGCTTGCGACCCAATCTTTTTGGCCTAGGCAAGGATAAATCTGAATTTCTCATTTTCGATCATTACGGTAATTTTGATTTCTTCGAGCAGGAATATAAAGAACCCGAGAATGTGACGGTTCGACCATTATTGCAAACCACCTTTGAGGCACGAGTGGCGCTCGCACAGAGTGCACTGAAGCACAACCATATCAAGGCATTCGACACTGCAATCGAGCAAATTAAAGCCGACCTCGCCGACTTACCAGAGGCAAGTATTGCTGTGCAGCGTGAGCTACGAAAGATACATCAGCTGCTTCAAACTGATGCCTTACAGAAGTTTGACGCGCGAACGCAGCATCTCTTGATGCAGACAATGGCGCCACTAATGGCTGCACGCGTTCTGAGTGACAAGCACGCGAGTCAGTTTGATCGTTTGATCGCCGAAATTGCAAAGTGCTTTGTTGAGCAAGCTAGCTGTCTCGAAGATGGTAGAGACCAGCTGATGATCGATATCAGCATGTTGGCAGTGAATATCCAAGCCGTGCGCCAAAAGAGCGATATCATCGACGAGGTACAAGGCGCCAAGTTTTGGCAAGAACTCTCAGTAGAAGACCTAGAACGTGTGCGCAAGGAACTGCGTGGCATCATGAAATACCGTAAGCCCGGTGGTAATCATGCGCTAGGAACAAGTCGAACGAAAACCCAAGATGGTGGTGTTGAAAGAAGCGAACGGGAAGCTCCTATAGGACAATACAACGAAGCCTTGCTGTATCGGCGACGGTTGAAAGCTATCCTTAAACGCATGGTCGCGCAAAACCCAACGCTTAAAAAGATTCGTGATGACCAGCCGATCACAGAAGCTGAATTGAAAATGCTAACATCGACCATTTTGACCAATAACCCTGGGGTGAGTCTTGAAGTGCTCAATGAGTTCTATGGTCGAACCGCAGATCAATTACACTTAACTCTGCGCGAGTTGGTGGGTCTTGATGCAAAAGCGGTGGATGAGCATTTCGCGCTGTTTTTACGCGAGCACCCAACGCTAACTGCGCAGCAAGTTACCTTTTTAAACTTACTCAAAAATTATATTGCAGAGCACGGCTCGATAGTTATCGACACACTATATGATGCTCCGTTTACCTCGGTATCACACGAGGGGGTAGATGGTGTGTTCCCAGCGGATGACGTTGACGAGTTGATTGCGGCAATAACTCCATTTCTGAAGGCTGAAAGTCAGTCACAAGAGGTACAGGAATAACTATGCTTACAGGCAAAATTAGAAGTGATATCGATAAACTCTGGGAAAAGTTCTGGACTGGCGGAATCACCAACCCGTTAACGGTGATTGAGCAAATCAGTTATCTCATGTTCGCACGCATGCTCGATATGCAAGAGGACATGGCTGAACGTAAGGCTAACCGAACAGGAGGTTCGTTTGAGCGGCTGTTTCCAGATACGCCAGAGGGGCAGCTTTTACGCTGGAAAAATTTCAAGAACTTGAGTGGGAAAGAGCTTCATAGCCATTTGAAGAAAAACGTATATCCTTATTTTGCAACCTTGGGTGCGAAGTCGGATCAGCAAGATGGCCTTGACGACGAGGGGACTGAGAAAAAAGCACTTGGCCATATCGGCGAATACATGCAAGACGCTGACCTTGAGATCAAGAACGAATCGGTTTTGGTTTCAGCTGTTGAGATGGTTGACGAATTGCCGCTAACACAGAGCGACGTAAAAGGCGACATCTACGAGTATTTGCTTAGCAAGCTGACTACCGCCGGAATCAACGGCCAGTTTCGAACGCCACGTCACATTATCGACATGATGATCGAGTTGCTCTCGCCCGAGCCGACCGAAGTTATTTGTGACCCCGCTTGCGGAACTGCTGGCTTTTTAGCGAGAACGATGGAGTACTTGAACCGTGTCTATTCAAGTGAGGCAGGTACTTTCAAGGATGAAGACGGTAATCTGCACTACAGTGGTGATTTGCTAGCGCCTTATCGCGATCACATCAATACGAGTATGTTCTGGGGCTTTGACTTCGATACCACCATGCTCCGCGTAAGTAGCATGAACATGGCATTGCATGGTGTGAATGGTGCCAACATCCTGTATCAGGATAGTTTGGGCAAATCGATTAAAGAAAACTTTCCTAAACAGGAAGAAGACTTCTTCGATGTGGTTTTAGCTAACCCGCCATTTAAAGGCAGCCTTGATGAAACCAATACGAATCCGGATGTGCTTGGCTTAGTAAAAACGAAGAAGACCGAACTATTGTTTGTTGCGCACATATTGCGCTCATTAAAACTTGGTGGCCGAGCTGCGGTCGTCGTTCCGGATGGCGTGCTCTTTGGTTCATCGAAAGCCCATCAGCAACTGCGTAAAGAGTTAATCGAAAACAACCAGCTAGAAGGCATCGTAAGCCTTCCTAGCGGCGTTTTTAAGCCTTATGCAGGGGTGAGCACTGCAATTCTTTTATTTACCAAAGGCGGCTCCACAGAGCGTGTTTGGTTTTATGATCTCCAGGCAGATGGATTCTCACTCGACGATAAGCGCACACCACTAAAGGGTGAGGGTTCAAATGACGTACCCGATGCTATAGCAAAATGGAAGCAATACCGGAAGTTCGTTGAAGAAAACGCCTTCGAGAATGAAATCAACGAAGTCTTTGGTGACAAGACGAAGAAAGCCTTCGTTGTGGATGCGGAGGCCATTGCTCAGAGCAAATTCGACCTTTCGATTAATCGATACAAAGAAGTCGTTTACGAGGAAGAAGAGTATGAAGACCCGAAAGTGATTCTGGGCAAGCTGAAAGCGCTTGAAAAAGAGATCATGGCTGATTTGGATGAGCTGGAGGGGATGCTGTGAGTTGGCCTTTAGCAAGTTTGGGTGAACATATAGAAATCTTATCAGGGTATGCGTTCAAATCATCCCAATTCAATTCCTCGGAGGACGGCTTGCCATTAGTAAGAATTCGAGATGTAGTGAAAGCTTCCTCTCAAACATTTTACTCAGGTAAGTATTCTGAAGAGTATTTATTACAAAATGGGGATATGCTCATTGGGATGGATGGAGATTTCAATCGCGAACTTTGGAGAGGTGGAAAAGCGCTGCTAAATCAACGAGTATGTAAGATTGTAGCGAACGAAGACTCTCTGGACCGATCTTATTTGTATCATTTTCTGCCGGGAGCATTAACTAAAATACACGCTGAAACACCTGCGGTAACCGTTAAACATCTTTCGGTTAAAAAAATAAGAGACATTAAAATACCTCTCCCACCTCTCGCCGAGCAAAAACGCATTGCGGCCATTCTCGACAAAGCAGATGCAATCCGTCGCAAACGCCAGCAAGCGATCCAGCTCGCCGACGACTTCCTTCGCAGCGTCTTCCTCGACATGTTTGGCGATCCCGTAACCAATCCGAAGGGGTGGGAACTAAGTGTATGGCATGAGGTTTTGAGAATAGTGAACGGTAGAAATCAAAAAGCCGTCGAACAAGAAAGTGGTTTGTATCCAATTTGCGGAAGCGGTGGATATATGGCTCGAGCGAATGATTGGCTCACTGAGGCAAACTCAGTGATTATTGGAAGGAAAGGGAATATAAATAGTCCAATTCTGATGAGGGAGCGATTTTGGAATGTGGATACAGCTTTTGGCCTTGAGCCAAAGCTCGGAGTACTAAGTCATAATTATCTTTATTGGTTTTGTCGGTTCTTCAATTTTGAGCGCCTAAATAAGGCTGTGACCATTCCAAGTCTGACGAAATCCGACTTGAATGAACTTAAGATGCCTCTGCCGAATTATGAGGTTCAAAGACAGTTTGATGGCATTGTGGCTGCGACAGAACGACTGCTCACGCGTGAAAAGGAATTTAGCGAAGGCTTGTTGTTCGAAGCGTTAAGCAACAGAGCGTTTCAAAACGCTGGCTAGTATTCAGAATTTGGAGATAAAGAGAAAATGGCAGTTCAACATGGAATCTGGAAGGTCGGTGAAGTACCCCAAGCAGTAACACCTAGCAAGCTTGATAGCGAAGAGCTTCTAGAAGAGCAAATTATGCGCGATATATCGATCCTTAACAGTAGCTGGATGTTGATTGGTCGTCAGGTTAATACTGACTACGGTAACCCAATTGATTTGCTTGCAGTAGATGCCAGCGGTTCTATCATCGTCATCGAGCTTAAAAAGCATAAGACATCTCGCGATGTTGTCGCGCAAGCTATTGATTATGCCTCCTGGGTTGAGGAGCTGCCGTCAGAAAGGTTAGTTCAAATCTATTCCGAGTATGCAAATAAGTATGGCTTGACTCACAAAAACTTTGATGACGCTTTTACTGCAAAGTTTGGCTTTTCGCCAACTGAAGAAGATATCAATAGCTCACATCAGATGGTGATTGTAGCTGCAGAACTCGATGCAAGAACCGAGCGAATTATTAATTATCTCAACGATAAAGCTAGTATCGGCATCAATGCTGTGTTTTTCACCGTGTTTGAAGATGGTAGGACCAAGTATCTAAGTCGATCGTGGATGATAGATCCAGTAGAAACCGAGGAGCACGCGGTCAGTAACCGTAAAGGCGTATGGAATGGAGAGTTCTACGCTAGTTTTGGTGCAGGCGCCGACTGTAGAAGCTGGGAGGATGCGTCGAACTTTGGCTTCATTTCTGCCGGTGGCGGTCGTTGGTATAGCAAGACTTTGTTCATGCTTAAACCTGGCGATCGCGTCTGGGTTAATATCCCAGCGACAGGATATGTTGGTGTAGGCGAGGTCACTGATAGGGCAGTCATAGCGGATGAATTCATCACCCCTGAGATGAGTCTTAAAGGTGAGTATAGACTCGCTGAAGAGCACGGAGAGGACGATGCAGAGTATTTCGTTCCGGTTAAATGGATATACAAGGTTCCTATTGATTTGGCGGTGAACGAAGTAGGGCTGTTTGGAAATCAAAACTCAGTAGCACGCCCTCGAACTCCAAAATGGGAACACACGGTTAAGCGGCTAAAAGAGCGATGGGGTATAGATTCCTGATATCACGCCGATTTACCGGATAACAAATATTAAAGAAGAATAATATGAGAATAACTCAAATATCCCTCACAAACTTTCGTTCTTTCAGAGCGACGCAGAACATCGATATAGCACCCGTAACGTTGCTATTTGGACCCAACAGCGTGGGCAAAAGCTCGATTTTGCTAGCGCTTTTTTATGTACAGCAGATCCTCAAGCATGGTCACTGTGATCCACTTCGCATTGACGCGTTGGGGAATAAGCATGTTGGGGGGTTCAGGAACTTGGTGAATGGACGGGATCCTAAAAAGCGGATAACCATCAAAATCACCTATAAAAAAGGTGACTACATAGGCTCTAGTTACAACAAGTTGAGCGAGCTATTCGATGACGAGTTAGGACTAACTGTAGACAGTCCTACAGCAGACGCAGATAAGGTTGCAGTCGAGCTCGGTATTGCTTGGAGTTATAGCAAAGGTGAGGGATATGCTTACGTAGCGTCTTATAAAATTTGGTTGGATGATCAGAAGATTGCAGAACTTAGCTCTGATGCCGGTACTAAACAGCCGATGATTGACTACCTGAACTACAGTCATCCAGCGTTAGTTTGTGAGGAAGACGCTAGTTACGAAACAGAAGATGGATTTGCTGATGAATACGTATCGAACTTCCAGAGAGTGATTAATGCTCCGAGGAGGACGATGTCGATTGTTCCTGACGCTGACAACTTAAAGAACAAAGAATTAGAGTTTCATGAGCCAATCGGCTTCAAAGGATTTGCTGGCGCCTTGCCAAAGTTAGGTTCGGTACTCGAAACGACACTGGATATTGATCCCCCCATAATGATGCAGCGCATACATGAGATTTTATCAGATGTGTTGGTAGCTCCTCTGGATAACTTATTGCTTCTCTTGAACGAAAGTCTATGTATCGGACCGCTGCGAGTGGTGCCTGATTCGCTTAGTGCGAGAAACCCTTATCCTAGCCAGCGTGAGTGGTACGATGGAACCGCTGCGTGGGAAGAACTACGTAATTCAGGTCTTCAGGTGATGGAGTTGAATCACTGGATGAATAAGCCTGAAACTATGAATTTGGGGTACTCAATTCGGAACAAGACCACGCGTGAGGTTATTAGCTACTCAGGTTCGGAAAATTGGGCTCGAGAGTTTAGTGATATGCTGCGGCTTGTTACCTCAAGTGATAAAGGTGAGCCGTCTAATGAAGAATTGAAAGAAGCTGTCAATTGCTTACCTAAAGACATCCGAGCGGCAGTCAATAGAGAACTTGAGAATGATAAAAACAACCTTATAGACAAAAGCCGATTTGATATAGTTCTGTGGGACGACTTTAACGATATTGAGGTTAATAGCTCTGATGTGGGTGTGGGGGTTTCACAATTGCTACCCCTAATCGTTGCAGCTGTAAAACGGCCACATGGTTTGATCGCATGCGAACAACCAGAGTTGCATGTTCATCCACGTGTTCAAGTTGGCATAGGTGATCTGCTTCTGCAAAAAAGTAGAGGAAGTAAGACTTTCCTTATCGAAACACACAGTGAGCATCTCATTCTCCGGATTCTAAAACGCATACGACAAACGACGGATGGGGATCTTCCAGACGATATTGATCCCGTTTCACCAGAGCATGTTTCAATCACCTACTTAGAGCCGGGCCCTGGTGGTGTGACTTCGCGAAGAATTGAGATTGATAAAGAGGGTGAGTTTGTTCAGCGCTGGCCTAATGGATTCTTTACCGAACGTGGTGAGGAGCTATTCTGATGCACACGTTATTTGGGGTAGAGCCTGCTGCGATTAACAGTTGGCAGAACATGAGATATGTGATCGAGAAGTTCGGAATGAGCCGAGGTGCCCTGATTGCTCAAATCCCCAAGAAGTGGCCTGCGCTCGTTTTAGATGAGTGCCGTCGCAACCCAAATATTAAGGATATTGAAAGGGCTCGAATTGAGGAAACACTGAGAAGAGCGAAAAACGAAAAGCTTTTTAGGCCTCAGGTGCACTTTGAGCCCGATCAGAGTTGGACTGAAAATGTTCTCAGCGAAGAAATTAACAGTTTACTTGACGGCGTTATCGTCGCTTCAGAACCTTTGAGTGAGACATGCTTCAATGTTGACGATATTCCCGATGATCTGTTTGGAGCTTTCGGCCAGACACGAGTTAAGCAGAAGGCTGAATACTTAGCTGACGCAGCGCGCTTTGTTCTTGCTAACGCTGAAGAAGTCGTATTGATAGACCCCTACTTTCAATCAGCTAGGCGGTGCTTGAAGGTGTTGAAGAGCATTGTTGAAGTGGCGCGGTCATATAATAGCAAGCTGCAGTGTATGTATATTTATTGCGCAGCAAGTAAATGCAACAAGAGTGATGATTTAATCAAGCACGAGTATCAAACTGAATTAAAGGCTTTTGAATCAAAAGATATTACTTACCATATTATCCGGGTTGATGATGAAGCTACTGATATGGATATGCATGCTCGTTATTTGCTTACACCTGAGGCTGGTTTGAGCTATGACCGAGGATTCCAAGAGCCGGAGGATACTGCTAAGCGCGAGCATGTGACTCCTGTAAGTTGTCTTACTCAAAAGTTACACAGTGAGTTACGAAACGAGTTCTCGCTCGACAACCCGCAACTGTCGGTTGCCCAGCACATTATTGTGGGAACTTAGCTCATGGCTCGCTACGTATCTCCTCCAGTCGAAAGCTTCGATTCTCTGCGTCAACCTTTGACAAGAGGCGAGCGAATGGTCTTTGACTTTTTTGATAAGAACTTGCACGAAGATTGGGAGATTTATGTACAGCCGCACATGAATGGTTTGCGCCCCGACTTTGTTTTACTAAATCCAAATGCAGGGATTGCCGTTTTTGAAGTCAAGGACTGGAACCTTGACGCCATGGCTTATCGCGTAGAAATGCGTCGTGTAAAATCGCCGCGTTTGTTGGGGCAGCGCAACGGAAAAACTTTTTCACTTCAAAGCCAGAACCCCGTCGAGAAGGTTCATCAGTACAAGCAAGAGATCTTTAAGCTGTATTGCCCCAGACTAGCTAAGCAATTTGGCTTTGCGACAATAACCGCAGGCGTTATCTTCCCATTCGCCGACGATGAACGGATAGAAGAGCTATTCCATTCCTCGTTGGAGCACCGAGGAATGACTGAGTATCCTAGCTACTCTCCAATTTCAGGTAGGAATGCGCTGGCTCGGGGGGATATGAGATCGGTATTTCCAGAAGGTCAACGCACGCGCTCCCTATATATGACTCCGGCATACGCGAGTGATTTACGCTATTGGCTACGCGAACCAGACTTCTCAGAGTCCCAGCGTCAACCGTTAGAGCTGGACGCCAACCAAAGGGCGCTAGCCACCACGCGGACACAAAGTGGTTATCGTCGTATAAAAGGATCGGCTGGCTCGGGTAAGTCTCTTGTCCTCGCCGCTAGAGCTGCTGAACTCATCATGCAAGATAAAGAAGTCTTAGTCGTCACCTTCAATATCACACTTTTACATTATTTGATGGATGTCGCGGTACGTTGGGGGCAAACAGGAGGAAGAACTCGCAATCGAGCAACCTGGTTAAATTTTCATGCTTGGTGCAGTCGAGTTTGTATAGAGGCTGATATGGAGCAAGAATACCGCGAATTGTGGAAGGATAAGTCACAATTGCAAGAGGTCTTAAAATATCGTCTTGCGGCACTAGTTAGCAGTATTCTGGACAATGACGATGATAACGTGGTCCATAGATACGACGCCGTCCTCGTTGATGAGGGGCAAGACTATCAACTTAGTTGGTGGGATACACTTCGAAAAGTTTGCAAGCCGGGGGGAGAAATGCTCTTGGTCGCTGACGCGACCCAAGATATTTATGAAACAGCAAGTGCATGGACAGATGAAGCTATGAATGGTGCGGGGTTTGTGGGGCCTTGGTCGAGCCTTGACGTTAGCTATCGAATGCCGAAATTGGCTCTCGATTATGCACGAGAATTTGCTTTGCGGTTCCTACCACAAGAAAACATTAATATCCCAAGCAATGATCAGGCTTTGCTTGATCTTGAGCCGACGGTGTTGCGATGGGTTCACACAATACCGGAAATTGCCAGGGAGACATGCTGTGATGAAATCATGCACTTCTTTAGAATGGAGCAACTTGAAGAGCTTAATTTTGCGGAAACAACTTTTTTATGTTCGAGAAAACAGTTTGGTTTGGAGGTTGTCTCCTCTCTCGAGGAACTAGGTATAAAGTCCGTCCACACATACGATCCAGAAAAACAAGAGTCACGACGGCAAAAAGTCGGGTTTTATATGGGTGACGCAAGATTAAAAGCAACTACTTTACATAGCTTTAAGGGTTGGGAGTCAAGGCTGCTGGTCATTTACATCGGAGATGCAGCCTCGCAACAAGAACTAGCACTTGTGTATACTGGGCTGACGCGCCTCAAGCGAAGTATGAAAGGAAGTGCCCTGACTGTGATTTCAACTTCTGAATCACTTCGAGAATATGGTGAAACGTGGCCCAGCTTCGAGGTCAAGCTGCCTTTTTGAGGGTGAGCTACTAAAAAAGTTACGCACAGTTATAGTCCTGAATTATTTTAAAAATTCGACGAAACTCATGGTCGTCAGACGCTCCTTTCCAGCGATTAGCGAATCGGCAAACTACTTGTAGGTTATCGGCTTCATAGTGACCGTCACTATCAATTCGATCTAGAGAACACAGGAACTCACGATCACCATTTCTTTCATCCATTTCGAGCGGTAACCCCGTAAGAGCACAAAGTCCATTCTGTCGTTCGATAAGTGAAATGATGTATTCCTCGAGCTCGAGTTTCGAAGAAAAACGAAACTCTTTATTCTTTACATTGCCCTCTCTTACTTGACCGTTAGAAGCCTTAGTCGTTTTCATGGCAGTGCTTGCCATACGTTGCTCAGCTGCCTGGTTTGAGAGTCGGAACGCTATTTTGCGGATACTCGAAGCATTGGTGACCGGGCTGTACTTATTCGCTGACTTCTTATTTTTTTCCTTCCAAGTCGCTTGATCATGCCAAGGGGATAAGTCTTCGCCGTTTATCAGCGCAAGCGCGTATGCTGCATAATCGTCACTCAAGTTCTGTAAGGTTGCTTCTGTTGAGAGGAAATCGCGAGCTTTAGGGTGCAATGAACGCCAGAGTAACTCATCTCCTTTTTTTGACCGATAGGACCAATCTTCGCAGGGCTTGTGACACACGACAACTTCTCTTTTCCGGCCCACAGGTTCGAATTTGCTTTTGAAAAATGGCGGAAGTTTCTTAGAAACAGTCCAGTAGAGCTTTTCTCCATCTCTATGTATCCAAACATCACCGCTAGTTTGCGAGATGATGGTCATCAAATTATACCATCTCGCAGCAACCTGCTTTGTGGGTTTCTTTCCTGCGGCGGTCAGGCTTTTCATCCGCTGAGTGATGTATTGCTCGCGTTTTCCCTGTTCCCAAAGGCGCTGTGCTTCGATTTCATTCATAGTGGCAACAGTGCTTTTATCGAGACATGTAGGCCATTCATAATTTTCTTGACCAAAGTTCGCAATATATACTTTCATTGTATTCCTATCGTTTTTTATTGCACTTTTAAAACAGCTTATAAAACTTTAAGTTTATGAACAATGCAGTATGCATCCCTTTACAACGTATAGACTTCTAAACACCTATTTGCTAACATGTTTAGCAGCATTAAGAGAAGAGCAACGCTCTCGCCAACCTGCCAGTCTGGGTAAGGTGGCCACCAAGTAACGGCTTGGGATGTGCCTGACGAAACGAGGTCAGGAACCATCAGACGCATAGTGTGTTGCTCTCCTTATTTGCGCCATCATCAATAGCAAATAATGGAGACGAGAATATGAGCCATCCTCATAACTATACCCCTGAGAATGCCCCTAAAGCTTATTTAGAGCGCGTTTTTATCAATAGTCGACCTCGGCAGATCACCTTTGCTGGCATGGTCGGTGCCTACCGTTTACATGTACTCGAGATGACTGAGTATTATCAGCCGTTAATAGCCGGTAACGGAGAACCCTACATTGCTAACGCCATTATCAATGATAGAAATGGAATTCACGGCATCTTTGGGCCAATAAAGCATTACCTTCTCATTATCGATAAACAGCCAGTGGCTATCTATGACACTGAAGGTCGCTATATATCCTCCGCAGAAGGAGAGCGCCCGAATTCAGCAGCCGGTTATGCCCGCGTGTCGGGTACTAACGCGGTACTGCAGATCAAAGACAAATAAATTCCGACTGAAAAACCTATATCAACAGAACTATGAGAAGGAAATGCTGCTATGAAAAGTATATGGGCGTATATCAGCGAGCAGGTCGCAAGTACATCTAATCTTAATGTAGATCATAAGGATATAGCACTAACGGGAAACCTAGTGCGTCTCAACGATATGCTGCAATATTTAGGGTTCAACAATCAGCAAGCGGCTGAATCACTAGCAATACGCATCCGTCATAAGTTGTTGCAGAATCAATCGCTCGATATCCCGAGTGATTTATTAGCACCTCGACAAGAGCTGCTAGCGGAACTCGATGCATTGGATTCAGTTCAACAAACTATCATCAGTTACGCGAAGCAATGTAACCGATACCTGATAATGGATGAGCCACCCAAAGCGCTTGGTAAGCAACTATGGACCGGAGCAAAGGTGCATATCGAAGAAGGGGAGCTAGCTTATCGCGATAATGGTTCGCGAATGTGGATTACGCTCCCGGCTCCCTACGCCAGTTTCGTATCAACAGTATTTCTAGGTATATGGAAAGCGGCCGAAAGCGCAGCAAATCACATGACGAAGTATGAATATATCGGTCGCCCAGCAGAGCGCGTTGGTGAGCTTATCGAAAGTGGTGCACTTATACTTGATAAGACCTTGTATGAAACTCTATTCGGTGAAGCTTATTGCGTGATTGACGACTGGAAGGTACGGTTAATGCAGAGTTCTCGTTGACGCCTTGTCTTTTTAAATGTCTTGTCTTGTCCTGTCCTGTCCTGTCCTGTCCTAAGCGACAAAAACCATGTCCCAGGACACCATAAAGCGACAAACGACAACACCAAGACAAGTCAGCGAAAATTACAAAAGTGTGGGACTAACTGTGGGACTTTTTGAGTTATCGACACTATAAAGACACGAGGGTACGCTACAGGCCAGTAAAAATGGCGCACCCGACAGGAGTCGAACCTGTGACCTCTGCCTCCGGAGGGCAGCGCTCTATCCAGCTGAGCTACGGGTGCGTATTGGAATGTACTGTTGGTAAAACAGCGAGCGTGGATTTTAGGGAATTATTACTCCCATGTCCAGTAACGTAACAGGTAAACTAGTTGCAATGATAGATTTTCGTGTTCATCTGTTTGAATTTTGTACAAGGAGGGTTGTAGATTGTGTTCTTGAGTCTTTTTATTTCAGCATTTCTATCAGCGACCTTATTGCCTGGTTCGTCAGAAGTGCTTCTGATGCTTTTGCTCAATCAGACAGACTCGATCGGAACACTGTGGGCAGTGGCTACTTTAGGGAATGTACTTGGGTCTTGTGTGAATTACAGCTTAGGCAGGTATTTTCTTCATTGGCAAAACCAGCGCTGGTTTCCGGTGAGTAAAATTCGTCTAGCACAGGGTCAGGCTTGGTTTAATCGCTATGGTAAGTGGAGTTTATTATTGTCTTGGCTACCTATTTTGGGCGATCCATTAACTATGTTTGCGGGAATGCTTAGGCTACGTTTCGGTTGGTTTTTATTGCTTGTAAGTCTGGGTAAAGGAGCGCGTTACGGTTTGATTATTGGCTTGAATTATACTTGGCTTCAGCTGGTCTAACGGCAGTCTTGATGGCCGAGGTCATCGGTAGATTAAAAAAATTGAGCGGTGAATGCTAACCTTGGTATGATGTTCCTCTTGTTGAACCCTTACTTTCTGAGATATTCATGGAACGGTTTTTAGAAAATTTAATGTATAGCTTACGTTGGTTGCTGGCACCTATTTATCTTGGTTTGAGCTTGGCGGTGTTGCTGCTGGGGATTAAGTTCTTTCAGGAGCTTATACATGTTTTTCCAGACATTCTAACGATCAAAGAAGTTGACCTTATTTTGTTAACGCTAACCTTAATCGATATTGCATTGGTTGGAGGATTGCTAGTGATGGTGATGTTGAGTGGTTACGAAAACTTCGTTTCGACCCTCAATATTAATAACGACACTGAGAAGTTAGCCTGGTTAGGAAAAATTGATTCAGGTGGTTTAAAGAATAAAGTAGCTGCATCTATTGTTGCTATTTCCTCTATTCATTTATTGAAAGTGTTTATGAACGCACAAAACATGGATGAGCCAACCATCAAGTGGTACGTGTTGATGCACTTAACTTTTGTTGGCTCTGCTTTTGCCATGGGTTATTTAGATAGATTAACTCGAAAAGAGAAAGACTCCGATTAAAGAATTGCCGCTCTAATCAGAAGACCTACCAGGGTGATAGTGATCACCCCGGCAGCCCAAAGACCAATAAACCAGAGCCACTGTCGTAACTTAGTTGGTGGTTTATTCATGATATCCAGAATCCTCACTGGTTTTTCCTCTGAATACCCAATAGGTATAACCAGTGTAGGCAAAAATAATAGGAATTAGAATGACTGCGCCTACGAGCAGGAACGATAGGCTATTATCTGGTCCTGCGGCTTCCCATAAGGTGATTTCAAAGGGGATAAGATAAGGGAAGATGCTCACCGCAAAACCAATAAAAGCAATTAAAAATACTCCTAAAGCCCAGAGGTATGGAGTTCCCTCACGTTTCTTGTTAATTGCTGTTAGGAGTCCGCCGCCGACTATAGCTAAGGCAAAAGGTAACAACCACAAACCAGCGGAGGTCGGCCACGTTAACCATCTATCAGCGACTTGCCCATAAGTTGATACCAGATAAATACTTGCGGCTGCTATTGCAAGAATCATGAGTAACGATAAGTTACGAGCTAATGAAAAACTTCGGCCTTGTAATTGGCCATCGGTTTTCATAATTAACCAAGTGGCGCCAAGCAGCATATAGCCAATACATACCGCAATGCCTGCAAAAATAGTAAATGGGCTTAGCCAGTCAAACCATCCGCCTGAGTAGGCGCGATCGGTGACATCAATACCTTGTAGCATGGCGCCTAACATCACTCCTTGGCTAAACGCAGCAACTGCGGACCCAAGCATAAAAGAGCGGTCCCACCAATGTTTGTTATTGCGGCTCTTAAATCTAAACTCAAAGGCAACGCCACGAAAAATCAAGCCTAGGAGCATGGCAATAACGGGCATGTAAAGTGCTGGTAACAGCACCGAATAAGCCAGCGGGAAAACCGCGAGTAGGCCACCACCACCAAGAACCAGCCAAGTTTCATTGCCATCCCATACCGGCGCAACAGTATTGACCATACGGTCACGATGTTGCTCGTTTGTAAACCATGGAAACAAGAGCCCAATACCCAAATCAAAACCATCAAGAGCTACATATGCGAATACCGCGATCGAGATAAGTGCAGCCCAAATTAATGCGTAATCCATTGCTTATTTCTCCTCGTGGTAGAGACGTTCTGCAGCCATTGGGATACGAGCATAATCAGGTATGTGGGTATGCTCGGGATCGCCGGCCATCTTTCTTAAGATATAAACGGTACCAGCACCGAAGACTAAAAAGTAGACGATAATAAAAGCTAGCAAGCTAGCGCCGACCCCTACTGCATCGACAGGAGAGACAGCCTCAGATGTTCTTAAGAGGCCTTGAATGACCCAAGGTTGTCGGCCTACTTCGGTGACAACCCAGCCGGCAATAACAGCTACAAACCCTAGTGGCCCCATCAAGACAGCACTACGATGCAGCATTTTGCTCTGGTAAAGGCCGCCACGTAGACGCTGGAACCCAGACCAGAGACCGATAAGCATCATTAACACACCGATGCCGACCATGATTCTAAAGGCCCAAAACACGATTGCTACTGGTGGCCACTCGTCTCGAGGGAATTGGTCCAAACCGGTAACTTCAGCATTAATATCGTGCTGTAATATGAGGCTAGCTAGGCCCGGTATTTTTACCGCGTAATCCACTTCAGCTGTGGTCTGATTAGGAAGTCCAAACAGGTACAGAGGGGCGTTACTTTGGGTTTCAAAGTGGCCTTCCATAGCGGCTACTTTGGCCGGTTGGTGCTCTTGCGTATTAAGGCCGTGCAAGTCGCCAACAAACACTTGTAGTGGTGCCACAATTAATGCCATCCACATAGCCATCGAGAACATTTTTCTAGCGCTGGCCGAGGTACTATCTTTGAGTAAGTGCCAAGCACCAACTGCGCCTACCACAAAGGCTGTGGTTAAATAGGCAGCAAGTAACATGTGCGCTAAACGGTATGGAAATGAAGGATTAAAAATAGCTTCAAACCAACTTGTAACAATAAATTGGCCTTGTTCATTCATAGCAAATCCAGCAGGTGTTTGCATCCAGCTGTTTACTGACAAAATCCAGAATGCGCTAATGGCAGTTCCAACGGCTACCATCAAGGTGGCAAAAAAGTGCAGCCGCTCTCCTACTTTGTTCATGCCAAATAGCATCACCCCTAAAAACCCAGCTTCAAGGAAGAAAGCGGTGAGTACCTCGTAGCCCATGAGTGGGCCAATAACAGGTCCTGCTTTATCTGAGAAGACGGCCCAGTTGGTACCAAATTGATAGCTCATCACAATACCAGAAACCACGCCCATACCGAAGGCTACGGCAAAGATCTTCACCCAATATCGAAAGAGCTTCTGGTAGACCGGATTGCGAGTTTTAAGGTAAAGCCCTTCTAGCACGGCAAGAAAACTTGCAAGACCAATCGTAAAGGCGGGGAATATGATGTGGAATGCCACTGTAAAGGCAAACTGAAAGCGAGCTAATAAGACTGCATCAGCTTGTGAGAACCAACTTTCTAGCATGTTCTTGACCTCGTTATGTTTTCTGTTGAGTCAAACGCTACTCACATGGTGTTACAACAAGATGAGTATAGTATTAATTTAGGCACATGCGAAATAAAACCCCTGGATTTACTAGGACTATTTCTAATGCCAGCCATACAAAAAGTAGGCCAAAGACTAGGTTCTTGATAAAGAAACGGGTACATTAATTACTAATAAAAACAAAACGTTTAGTTTGGAGAATGTCATGATTAAGAGCTTATTACGCTGGAGCGGACCGCTGGCGGTGCTACTAAATGTCGCAGTTGTAAGTGCAGAGCCAGCAGTTGAAACCTTCATGCCAGAAGATATCTTTGCACTTGAGCATGCAGCAGGTCCCCAAATTTCTCCTGACGGGAAGTGGGTAATCTATAGCCGTAACAGCTTTGACATGATTAAGGATAATAGCAAGCGCCACTTGTGGTTGATCAATACCCAAAGTGGCGAGCATACTCCATTGCTAACCATGGCTCATGGTTATGCGAATCCTACCTGGTCGCCGGATGGTAAACGCTTGGCT
>JTFO01002745.1_pt1 | contig 17755 bp, 16 predicted proteins | sample 235411 | NCBI WGS metagenome assembly JTFO01 (sample SAMN03067590, study PRJNA260953) | activated sludge metagenome | biome: Sludge; feature: Wastewater; isolation source: CETP activated sludge from laboratory augmented bioreactor treating... | place: India:Gujarat | collected 2013-04
GCATTCAAGATGAGGTCTTTGCGCGCTTTCCCCAATGCCCACCCGAACAAGCACATCAATGGCTGTCCTTGACCCGCCAGCTCATGGGCTTTCCGCGTCATCTGTCCCAGCATCCAGGCGGGTTTGTGATTTCACAAACGCCCTTGCACAGGCTGGTGCCGATTCAAAACGCAGCCATGCCGGGGCGCAGCGTTGTGCAATGGGACAAGGACGATCTGGATGTACTGGGCCTGCTGAAAGTCGACATTCTGGCTTTGGGCATGTTGAGCGCCTTGCGCCGTTGCCTGGACAGTATCAGCCGACAAAAAGGCAAACCGTTCCACTTGCAGGACATTCCTTTGCAAAGCGCCAAAACCTTTCGCATGATACGAAGGGCCGACACCATCGGCGTGTTCCAGATCGAGTCCCGCGCCCAGATGAGCATGTTGCCGCGTCTGCGGCCCACGTGTTTTTACGACTTGGTCGTGCAAGTGGCCATTGTGCGCCCCGGCCCCATTCAGGGTGGCATGGTGCATCCTTATCTGGAGCGTCGCCGCGACCACCGCAAAGTCGACTACCCCGCCCCCGAAATTCGCCATGTGCTGGCACGTACCTTGGGCATACCTATTTTTCAGGAACAGGCTATGGAGCTGGCCATGGAGGCGGCAGGTTTCTCGGCAGATAAGGCCGATGCTTTGCGACGAGCCATGGCCGCCTGGCGTCGTCGTGGTGGCCTGGGGCCTTTTGAGCAGGAGCTGCTCGATGGCATGGCCGCCAAAGGCTATGATCCCGAATTTTCCCAGCGCCTGTTCGACCAGATCAGCGGTTTTGGGGAATACGGCTTTCCGGAAAGCCACTCGGCCAGCTTCGCCAAACTGGCCTGGTTCAGCGCCTATCTGAAAGCACGTTACCCGGATCACTTTCTGGCTGCCTTGCTGAACTCCCAACCCATGGGCTTTTACGGCCCCAGCCAGTTAGTCCAGGACGCGCGTCGTCACGGCGTACAGGTCTTGCCCATTGATGTGCAATACAGCCTGTACGACAGCCATGTCTGCTCCAAACCTGGCAGCCCACGCCAGGTACGTCTGGGCTTGCACATGGTCAAGGGTTTGAGCGAACAAGGGGCGCATGCCATCGTCAGTTACCGGCAAAGCCACCCGGAACGTCTGCTGAATCTGGCCTGCTTGCGCCAGGAGCTGGCTCTGTCAGCCCACGATCAACAAGCGTTGGCCCAGGCCCATGCCTTGCGCAGTGCCTATAGTCAACGCCGCCACAGCGTTTGGGATGCCCGACGTCCCAGCCAGGCAGGATTGCTGAGCCATGCTGAAACGCCGGATCAAACCCCGAATCTGCCGCGTGCCACTGCGGGACTGGAGGTATTAAGCGACTATCAAGCCGTGGGCTTGAGCCTGAACCACCACCCTTTGTCCCTGCTACGCACACAGTTGGCCCCCTTGCGATTCTCAACGGCAGAACAGCTTAATCAAACCTGCCCGGATCGGCGTCTGGCACGGGCTTGTGGGTTGGTCACCACTCGTCAACGCCCCGGCACCGCGAAAGGCACCGTGTTTGTGACGCTGGAAGATGAAACCGGCAGTGTCAATGTCATCGTGCGCGAAGAACTGGCCCAGGAGCAATCCCAGGCCTTGCTTCAATCTCGTCTGCTGGGGGTCTATGGTATCTGGCAGCGCGATGGCAGCGTTTGCCATTTGATTGCCCGCCGTTTGGTATCCATGAATCATCTGATTGGTCATCTGCTTGCACGTAGTCGAGATTTTCAATAATCGGATTTTTCCCCACCTCACCCTGCGTTAAACTATGGCTTTGCCCGTTCAACCAGGAACCACCATGAGTCAAACACTCAAAACCCGTTTAGCTGAAGATATCAAAACGGCGATGCGCGCTCGCGATAGCGGACGTCTGGAGACCTTGCGTTTTCTGCAAGCCGCGATCAAACAACGCGAAGTGGACGAACGTACCGAGCTGGGCGATACCGAAGTAACCAGCATCATTGAAAAGCAGGTGAAACAGCGCCGCGAATCCATTCAGGCTTTTGAGTCTGCAGGTCGTACCGAAAGCGCCGAGAAAGAAAAATCCGAATTGCTGATTCTGCAAGAATACCTGCCTCAGCAAGCCGACAGTGCTGAAGTTGATGCTGTCATTGCCGACGCCATTACCCAGGCCCAGTCCGAAGGCGCCCAAGGTCCCGCACTGATGGGCAAGGTCATGGGTTTGGTCAAAGCCAAGCTGGCAGGCCGTGCTGATATGTCCCAGGTTTCCGCTCAAGTGAAGCAAAAACTGAACCCATGAAGCATTGGCAGGCCGAACGGGCGCAGCCCAAACAGGATTTTTTCGGCACTCACATCCCTCTCATGCAGCACCTGGGCCTGCAAACGGTCAGCAGCACCGAGCAGGAGGTGATCACCTTCCTGCCCTGGCAAGCCTGTAATGCCAACTCCCGTGCTGATGTGCACGGTGGGACGTTGATGGCGATTCTGGACTTCACCCTTAGCGCCGCAGCACGGGCTCAACGCCCTGGCTCGGGCATGGCTACCATAGACATGAACTCGCAGTTTCTATTGCCTGCGCGGGGCGATGTCTGGTTCAAGGCCCAATGCCTGTATCTGGAAGGCGATACCGCTTACTGCGAAGGGGGCGGATACGATGAGAAAGAACGCTTGCTGGTTAAAGCAGCAGCCACATTTCGGGTAGTACGCGGTAGCTAAACGCCAAGGGCAATACGACTTGGCATGAATGGGCCGCCACGAGCTTTCTTCACGTAAAGCACTCAGCCATTCAAAGACGGTAGCTGGTTCCCAAACGGCTATCGGATTGAAAAGAAGCGCACTAAAAAAGCCCGTTTGATACGGGCTTTTTTATTTCCGGCGATGTCCTCGCAGACAGGCTTAATGTGTCTGCAAATCCTCATCGACAGGCTGATCCCATTCAGGGCTGGATTTCAAGAACGGATAATCCGTATAACCTTTGGGCCCCTGGGTATAAAAAGAGCCCGGGTCCCAGCCATTCAAGGGAGCACGCAACTGCAAACGCAAGGGCAAGTCCGGGTTAGACAAAAAAGCCTTACCGAACGACACGGCATCTGCCATGCCTTTGGATAAAGTGGTCTGTGCAGTGGGGAAATCAAAATGTTCGTTGGCGATGATCGCGCCGCCAAACTGACATTTGATCATGGGCAATAAGCTGTCCGAAGCCGGGCTTTCACGCAGAAACAAGAAGGCAATATCACGTCGATCCAGCTCACACGCCACATAAGAGAACAAACGGGCTGGATCAGAATCCTTCATGCCGTGCAAACCACCGCGCGGGGATAAATGCACACCGACTCGACCGGCACCCCAAATGGCCACACAGGCATCCACAACTTCCAACAGAAAGCGCGCCCGGTTTTCAATAGAACCACCGTAAGCGTCCGTACGGGTGTTAGAGCCGTCGTGCAGGAACTGATCGATCAGATAGCCATTGGCACCATGTATCTCAACCCCATCGAAACCGGCACTGAGCGCATTTTGAGCCGCAACGGAGAAATCATCCACGATGTCGGCGATTTCTTCGCTACGCAAAGCGCGAGGCACCACAAAAGGACGCTCAGGACTTAAGTGGCTGACCATACCCTCGCAGGCAATCGCGCTGGGCGCAACCGGTATTTGACCATTTAGAAACTCTGGATCAGAGACACGCCCCACATGCCATAATTGCAGAACAATTCGACCACCCTTGGCATGTACCGCCTCTGTAATCGTGCGCCATGCATCGACCTGAGCACGACTCCAGATGCCCGGCGTGTGGGCATAGCCCACGCCCTGCGGCGATACCGAGGTCGCTTCGGCTACAATCAGCCCCGCACTGGCTCGCTGACAATAGTACATACGCATCAAATCATTGGGCATACGGCCCTCCGAGGCGCGCGCGCGTGTCATGGGCGCCATGATGATGCGGTTCAGGAGTTCAATATCACCCAATTTTATTGGATCAAACAAACTAACCATTGTTTTACACTGTCCACTATTGATGTTTCCGCTGGGGCTTAAACGACACGCGCCCAAGGGAATACCCGATAAGGGTTTTTACCAGATATGCCTTTATACCATCAACGCTTAATTTGGCTTGAAATTGTTTCAAGCATCAAACGGATCAACTAAGCTATGGCACAGTTCGCCGTCATAGGATTAGGCCGCTTCGGTTCGGCCTGCGCCTTGGAACTCATGAAAACAGGACACTCCGTGCTGGGAGTGGACACAAACCCCAAATTGGTCAACAAATATGCGGACCAGTTAAGCCGTGCCGTCATTGCCGATGTCACTGACCGCCAGGCCCTGGAAGAGCTGGGGCTGGACAATTATGACGTAGTTCTGGTTGCAATTGGGGCCGATATTGAAGCCTGCCTGGTTTGTGTGGTTCATCTGAAAAGTTTTGGTGTTCCCACGATCTGGGCCAAAGCGACTTCTCATGCCCAGCATTTGATTCTGGCCAAAATCGGGGTTAACCGCATTATTCACCCCGAAGAAGAAATGGGCATACGGGTTGCCCAAATGCTCAGCTACCCGATGGTCAACGACTACATCACCCTGGGTAATGGCGATTACATTGTGGAAGTAACCGCCAGCGAGAATATGAATGGGCAGACCATCAAAGATGTGCTGCGCGAGCAAATGGACGATGTGCAGGTTTTGCTGGTCAAACGTCGTGGTCAAACCACGACCCAGCCCGATGCTGATTTTGCCCTGCATGCCAAAGACCTGCTGATCTTGCTTGGACAGTTGCAAGCTCTTCGTACTGCCGCCCCCAAACTGGTTTGATGTATGCGCAACTGGCTACCCAATAGTCTGACTCGCCGTCTTGAGGTCAATCCTCAGACCCGCACTCTCAGCGCCAGCCCGCCGCTGGTACTGGCTCTGGGCTTTATGGCCCTGATTATCCTGGGCGCTATTTTGCTTAGCCTGCCACAAGCGGCCGAACACCGTCTGGGCGTTTTCCAGGCCTTGTTCATGGCGACCTCGGCGGTCACCGTCACGGGTTTGGCGGTCATTGATCCTGCCACGGACTTAACGCACTTTGGGCAGATTGTTTTGGCACTGCTGGTGCAAGTTGGCGGCATGGGCTTTGTGACCTTTGCCGTCATTGCCGCCATCACCATGCACAAGCGCATCAGTGTCAGCCAGCAAGCGCTGGCATTGGAAGCCTTTAATCAAACCAGTGTGTCTCGTATTCGCAGCACGGCTTTGCAAGTATTCAAAATTGCCGTCTTGATTGAATTGATCGCCGCTGCCATTTTGTTTCTGCGGTGGACCATTGATTTACCGTGGACCACGGCCTTGTACCGCGCCCTGTTCCATGCCGTCACTGCCTTCAATAACGCCGGTTTTTCCTTGTTCCATAACTCCCTGATCCCGATTTCCGGGGATGTTATTTCAGTCATGACCATGTCGGGCCTGATTATCCTGGGCGGGATTGGCTTTACCGTGCTGGCCGATGTTGGGCAAAAGAAACGCTGGCAAACCCTGCTGCCCTATACCAAAGTGATCTTGCTGGGCACACTGATTCTGAACCTGATTGGTTTTTTTAGCCTCTGGGCACTGGAGTTTAGTAACCCCAAAACCCTGGGCATGCTTGGGGTGGGTGATCAGGCACTGGCCGCCTGGATGCAAAATGCCGCCACACGCACCGCCGGCTTTACCACCATGGATATTGCCAGCCTGCGCGACAGCACCCAGTTGATGCTGATCGTGCTGATGCTCATTGGCGGTGGCTCGCTCAGCACCGCCAGTGGTATCAAAATCGGAACGCTGATTGTATTAATGGCCGCCGTACGCTCATATATCCGCCAACGTGAAGAAGTGGTCCTGATGGGCCGCAGCGTCGCGCCTGAAACCGTCCAAAAATCGCTGGCCCTATTTCTGATTACCGGCGCTCTGTACTTCATCAGTGTCTTGTTACTGACCTTGTTTGAGGACATGCCCATTACCAGCCTTCTGTTTGAAGCAGCCTCGGCCTTAAGCACCACCGGCATGAGCCACGGCATCACTCACAAACTTTCCATGCCCAGCCAGATCCTGATCATGGTGCTGATGTTTGCGGGTCGACTCGGCCCTCTGACCCTGATTTACTCCTTGGCCACGCGCAAACGCAGCCGCATACGCTATCCGGAAGGCAACTTCCAAGTGGGCTAATTCAGTCGCTAAACCACAGATATACAAGAAGTTTTAATAAAAACGACTATTGTCATCATTTTTTGGTATGGTTAACAGATGTAAACATCGAACAACTACTGATCAGGATGCAGGCTTATGGATCACAGGAAGATGGCTACCTTAACCAAGCGCGCTGGAACCGGTCTTAGCGCGCTTTGTCGAGAACTGACCAGTCGTGGTATCAGTTACCACCCCTTGGTAGAGATGTACCAAAGTCAAATGGCTGTCATCGGTTTACTCAGTGACGAAGTGGTCGCCCTGCGCAAAGAGCTGGACGATCTGAAAAAAGTGGTTAAGAAAAACGGCTCATGAGCCGTTTATTTTTTGCCTGCCCTTTAATCCAGCCTGTCATCCTTACCCACACTGATTGCCCCTCTTGTTCACACCCATGCTTGTTACTTCGCCCCGTTTTTGGCTGTGCGCCCTTCTAGCCCTGTGCTCTGCCACCGCCTACAGTCAAAACGACAGGGTTCTGTCTACCCAAACGCAGCCTGGCATCCTTCCCAGCATCCCCCCTATCCCGCCTGCGGCCCCTATTTTGAACAAGGGGGCAAGCTTGCTCACACCCGAGTATCAAGGTGCACGCCTGCATATCTACCTGGAGCAATGGCACAGCCAGACTCAGTTGGACGCCGGGAATCTGGCTACACCGGCGCGTCAGAATAATCTGTTTATTGTTTTGCGCTACCGCTATACCAACACCAGCCCACGCCCCCTGAACCCACAGATCCATCGACCACGCCTGTTTCTGGCAGATGCGTCGGGCCAAAAACTAGCACCCAATCAGCGAGCGACACAGGACTATCGCTACGCACACGATCTGGATACGGTGGGCCCGGACAAAATCAATCCTCTGGTGAGCATCTCGGATGTCGCTGTATTTGAAGTCAGCCCCGCCTTGTTTGATCCAAGCCGCTGGAGCGTTGTGGTTCAGGAAGGCCAGGCCATCCATATTCCCTTGTCGATTATTCCTGAAAAATCCCCCAACAACGCTGAATAAGCACAATACTCCCCTTCTATTCCAATAAATCATTAAACTCTGCGCACAGACAGACCCGTCTTATAAGCAGACATGGAATAATACGGGGCCATATAAGCAAAATTAATCGACAAAGCTCTCGCGTCGCGAGTCGTCAAGAGCAAGGAAACAAGATTGCGTCATACCCCTGTGCGGCTCAGCGTCACCCTCATCATTGCCAGCATCTTACTTTTACTGGTACTGAGGTCTTTGCCTACGCGCCCTGAGCCCGGTCCTGAACTGATCCCGGTAGAAGGCGGCTCATTTATGGCCGGCAATTTCCAGGTGCCCATGCGTGCTCCCGACGGCGAGCAGTCCGTGCAATGGGTAGCACAAGCCGATCAGGGTGCTCTGGATCCGTACCCGGTAGAGGTCAGCGCGTTTTCCATCATGAAAAAAGAGGCGACTAACGCCCTGTATGACCGCTTCCTGAAGCAAACCCAGCGCCCTGCCCGTTGGCAGCCCGTGAAAGGCGATGATGAACAGGCCGCCAATATGCCTTATGACGAAGCCGAAGCCTTTTGCACCTGGTTGGGAAAAAACAGTGGTCTGGACATGCGTTTGCCCACCGAGGCCGAATGGGAGTACGCGGCCCGCGGCCGCGGACAAGCGATTCCTTGGGCTACCGACAACGGCCAATGGCAAGCAGGTCGAAATCTGCCGGAACCAGATAGTGACGCGAACAAATACAAGACGGGTGCATTTCCGCCCAACCCCTTGGGCATACAGGACATGGCCAACGGTCTGCACGAATGGGTTATCTCCGACCCCAATCGCGACCCTGCCCATGTACGGATTTTCAAAGGTGGCAGCAATACGGGGACAAGCTCACGCGACACCATCCCCACACGGGGCATCGTCTTTCCCTTGTCCGACGCGACCATCCAAGCCAAACCCGAACTGGCTCGTCTGAAAGGCCGCCCCGCAGGCACCGTCTACTTTCAAAACGCCACCGCGCGTTGTGTGGCGCCGTTGAAGTCCAATGGCACCCCTCCTGTGTCAGCCAAGCCAGACAGCACCGTGCTGCCGGTTTTTAACGACGTATCGGTATCGGCCCCATCCTAAACCAGTCCCGGCGGCAAACCGCTGGTACAGACGGCGACAACCTTCGCGTCGTCTTCGCTGGTCGACAAGTAAATATGTCCGATGCCGCTGTCAAAATACGCAGACTCGTGTGTGTTCAGAAACAAGGTCTCGCCAGTTTCAAACTGAATAGCAATAGCGCCGGATAGGACGATCACAAACTCTTGCCCGGCATGCCGGATATAGTCGTCAAATTCGCTGGCATCGCGTGAGTCAATGACGGCCAGAATCGGATTCATGTGTTTGCCGCTCAGTTCGCCAAACAACAGGCCGTATTCATAATTACGCGTCGCATAGCCCGGGGTGGCGGTGGACTTATGGCTGGAAATGCCCACTTCAGTGGTGGGCAAGCGTTGCGTGTTTTCCTCATCCGGTATGGCAAACAAGGAACCCACCTCAATATTCAGGGCGCGGGCCAGAACCACAAATTTTTCATAGCTTAAGGAGACCTGCCCTAGTTCTGCTTTGGAAATGGTAGAAAGCGCCAAACCCGTTTTTTCAGACACCTGCTTGAGTGTCTGTTTTTGATTATGTCGGGCTTGACGCAGGCGAGATCCTACCTGTTCCTTGCTGAGCAATTCATTACGTCGCATGCCTGGATTGTAAGCGGCGCAAACGAAACCAGGCAATCAGAATCCAGGCCATCAACACAAAGCCCAGATAACCAAAAAACGGGTAGACCGTGCCGACCAGATTGATGAAACCAATCTTGGCCCCCACCAGTCCCAGCACTCCGGCAATGGCCGTACCAATATTGAACTTACGCGTGTTAGGGGTAAAAATTCGGGCTGAGAAGGAATACAGCACACCGACCGACGTCGTTAGAATCATGGCGAAAACCACTACGGACATAATGGTACCCAGCAGTCTGGATTGCTCGGTCGCCAGCATCAGCATAGGCAAGGCGGCCGAGCCAATGGTATCAATACGACCAAACACACCGGCACTGATGAGCACGATCAAAAAACCCAGCAGCAAACCACCGACCAGTCCACCCAACAACGCATTGCGGCGCGATGTGGCTTGCGCTCCCGCGATCATCAGAAACGGCGCCCCCACCACCATGTTGTAGGACACGTACAGCAACGCGCCGACTAGCCAATGTCCTGCACCCTGAGGTTTGGTATGTGCGATGACATCCAACTCCTCCAATGGCAAGCCCCGGGTATTCCAGCTGTAAATGCACAGGAAAACCATCATCAGGACCAGAATGGGCGTGACGCTGCCAATAAAGGCCATCACCCTATCCACACGCAAGAACACGATCAGCACGGTAATCAGCATGACGGCGACACTGCCGTACTGCGCCGGTACGCCCCACTGTTGCTCCATCAGCGAGCCGCCACCGGCAAACATCACCACCGCAATGGCATACATGAAGAAGGTAATCATGATGTCGACCACCACGCCCAGACGCGGCCCACAAATCAAATACAACCCTTCTTTAAACGAATGCGATACTGAAACCTGGCTCAGTTCCCCCACCGCCATACCCAGTATCGTGAAGCACAGACCACTGACCACCCCTCCAAGCAATCCCCAATACCCGAAGCTGCTGAAAAACTGCAACACCTCCTGTCCTGATGCAAAGCCGGCCCCCACCACCACACCGACAAAGGCCATCGCAATGCCCAGGATATTTCTTATATTCGACATGCTTTCTCCTCCAGGAGATCAAAGTGCTGCTGTTTTTATGTTCTGAAACGAGCCGGTGACACCACAGCCGGATCAATCTCCAAGGCCTTCAAGGACTCGGGCAAATCCTGCTTTTGCAACAAACTGGCCGCCAGCAAGGACGCACCTGCTGCGGTTTGAATCCCATAACCGCCTTGCCCCGCCAGCCAGAAAAAACCGGGACATTGTGTATCGTGACCAATGACCAGCTCCCCATCAGGAGCAAAACTACGCAGTCCTGCCCACGTGTGGCTAGGACGACGGACACGAAGCTGAGTGCGCTCTTCAATGCGATAAATGCCAGTGGCCACATCCAGCTCTTCGGCCACGACATCATGCGCGTCCACATCATCTGCATTGGCCGGCGACCCCAACAACATGCCTGCATCGGGCTTGAAGTAGAACTCTTCGCCAATATCAATCACTGCCGGCCAATCCCGGTGATCCATCCCTTCGGGTGGCGAGAACAAAAACGCTGAACGGCGCTTGGGCTGAATCCCCAAGGCTTTGAGGCCACAACGCTCGGCCAGGGTATCGGCCCAGGCACCGGCTGCATTGACCAGAACACGTGTGCGCACAGTACCGGGCTCAGAGCTGAGCTGAACGTCCCAACACTCGCCATCCCATTGCGCGGACAGGACTTCTGTATCCAGACGCAGCGTTACGCCTTTTGCTTGTGCCCCTTTCAGGAACCCCTGATGCAAGGCATGCACATCCATATCTTGGCCCTGCCCGTCATACAAGGCGCCCGCCAATTGCGCCGGATCCAGGCATGGCACCAACGTCAGTGCCTGCTCGGCCGTCATGCGGCTGACATCCAGCCCTTGCTCATGCCAATCCTCATATTGACTGTCCAGCAAATCCTGTTGTTCGGCTGTGCCCACATACAGCACGCCACGCGGCAGCAAAATTGGCTGATCGCTAAAACCGTCTGGCGGATGACTGAAAAAATCGTTACCCGCGACGGTCAGGGCACGAATCGTTTCAGTACCGTAGGTTTCAACAAACATAGCGGCCGAGCGCCCCGTCGAGTGATACGCAGCATGGGACTCTCTTTCCAGAACAAGCACGTGGGCGCTTTCCGGTAAACGGTAGGCCAAAGACACACCGGCCATCCCGGCACCCACAATGACGTAGTCATACACCATAAAATTCTCATATCCGATAATTGAGGGCTAATAGTAGGCCTTTCCCGGAAAAACATCCAAGCGGGTTTTTACTAGGCGGACACCTTGGTCTGTCTTGGACAGTCTTGCTTGAGCCCTACTTTCGGATTATTTCGCCTTCAAAACAAACGATTGGGCAACGTTTACCTCGGCAACAGCGCCATCGCTTTGGCAAAATCGTAATCCGCCACTTACTAAAGAGTCCGCAGATTACGTAAATCAAATCTAATTGAGAAGCAGTTGGAATACAATTGCGCCATGTCTGTCCAACGGCACCGCTCTCCCGCAAAGAATGGCATAGCCTGGCAAATTCTTTTTTGCCTGGCGATCCTGTCATTTTTGTGCCGTTCGCTGGTGCCGGCAGGATACATGCCGGACAAGGCTGACGAGCAAAACGGCTTCTTTTCCGTCACGCTGTGTGCCCCCGGTGGCACGCCCAGCACGATCTGGATGAGCCTGACAGGACAGGCCGATCCGCCACTATCCAATGAACACGCGGATATCCAGAAGTGCCCTTACGCCCTGGTTCTATCCCAAGTGGCCTTGCCCAGTGCCGACATGGCAAGCCTGGATGTGCCGATGGATCACCCGCCTTTGCTGCTGGTGCACCGCAATCAGACCTTGCCCCCCTTACCCGCGCTGGGGCCACCACTCGGGTCACGCGCTCCGCCTGCCAACCTTGTTTGATCTCTCGTGGCCGACTGCCATATGTGCAGTCGCTTTTCAGCGAAGTCATTCAAGGTTTTTTTATGTCTATTTTTTGTATTTCTGCACAGGCATGCGCTGTGCAGGCCGCCCCCTTTCTGCCCTCTGTCCAATTAGCGCCAGGATCACCGCGCACACGAATCAGCGTCCTGGCTCTGACCTTGCTGTTCTCCAGTTCCTGGGCAAGCCTTGCTCATGCACAAACGCCAACACTGGCCCCCGTCATCGTCACTCCAGAGCGCGGTAAAAGCCTGACTGTGCCGGGCCTGCAAACTGCTCAAAAAAATATTGAACAAACCGCGGGCGGCGTCGCTCTGGTGCCCGAAAGCGCCTGGCGTGATACCAAAGCCGCTACCGTCAAAGACATGCTGGACTACACACCGGGGGTGTTTGCGCAGCCCAAATGGGGTGATGATGCGCGCCTATCCATACGGGGTTCAGGGCTGTCGCGTTATTACCATCTACGGGGCATCAACCTGTATCAGGACGGCATCCCCTTGAACGACCCGGACGGCAGCAGCAACTTCCATCGTATCGACCCTACAGCCTACCGCTATACCGAAGTCTATAAAGGTGCCAATGCCTTGCAGTACGGAGCCGCCACCTTGGGCGGGGCCATCAACTTCGTCACCCCTACCGGCCATGATGCCGACGCCTTTCAAGGACGTCTGGATGCCGGTAGTTTTGGCTGGCGACGCGTGCAACTGAGCAGCGGCTTTGCGGGCGAAAAACTGGATGGTGTAGTTTCCGGCTCCTGGCAAACCCAGAATGGTTATAGAGAACAAAGTGCTGGCCATTCCCTACGTGCGAATGCAAACCTGGGCTGGCGTTTGTCAGACCGGGCAGAAACCCGTTTTTACCTGAGCGGCTACCAGATTCACCAGGATATTCCCGGCTCGGTCAGCCGCGATCAGGCTCTGAATAATCCACGGCAAGCCGCCAAGGAAAACAAGGAGCACGACTGGCAGCTCAACCTGGACGGCGGTCGCATTGCCAACCGCACAGTGCTGGTCATGGGCGAGACGCAGTACGAACTAGGTGGCTGGTTTGAACAAAGTTCGTTGCGACACCCTATTTATCAATTTGTTGATAGGGACACGAGCAGCTACGGCGCCTACGGCCGGTTGGTCAACACCAGCCCGCTTGCGGGCAGAGACAATCGCTTCACGCTGGGCCTGACCTGGTCGGCCGGCAAGATTGATGCCCAAAACTCGGTAAACGTGGGAGGTAAACGACTGGAAAAACTGTCTGCTAGCAAAGACAGGTCCAACAACCTGAGCATCTATGCCGAAAACGCCTGGAGTCTGGGCTCGGACTTGTCCCTGATCACCGGCCTGCAATACCTGCACGCTCAACGCAAGCGCCAGGATCGGTATAACGGCGGCCTGCCTACCACGCGATCCGGGGACAAAAGCTACCACTTCTTCAATCCCAAGTTGGGCCTGTTGTGGCAGGCGGGTCCGCAGTGGCAAATCTACGGCAATATTTCCCGCAGCGCCGAGCCGCCTACGTTTGACGACATGACCTTCTCGACCAGCAATGATCTGGATCGCCTGCAAGCCCAACGCGCCACCACCTTCGAAATTGGCACCCGAGGAGAAAGCGGGGACGTGGCCTGGGACGTCTCCCTGTACCATGCGCGCGTCAAAAATGAGCTGCAATGCATCAGCGCGCCCTGGAACATCTGTGACAAGACCGTCAACGCGGATCGCACCACTCACCAGGGCGTAGAACTAGGTGTGCAATGGACAGCCGCCCGAGGCCTGTTTGTACAAGGTCTGCAAAGTGACAGCCTGGAGGTCAAAGGCGCCTACACCTACAGCAACTTCAAGTTCGACAACGATCAGGACTGGAACAACAATCAAATGCCCGGTGTGCCCAAGCACTATCTGCGCGCAGAGATTATCTACAAACACCCTTCAGGCTTTCACATTGGTCCCAATGTGGAATGGGTGCCGCAGGCTTACTACGTCGATAACGCAAACACCACCAAAACCAGTTCCTATGCCCTGCTGGGCTTGCGAGCTGGCTGGGAGCGCGGCCCCTACTCCTTCTATATCGATGGCCGCAACCTGACGGATCGCCGATACATCGCCAGCGCCAGCATTACGGACTACGCCACCGCCTCCTCGCCCTTGTTCGAGCCGGGTACAGGGCGATCGGTCTTTGCCGGTGTGCAGATCCAGTATTGATCCCGTTTCTTTATCTTCTCAAGGAGTTTGTCATGCACGTCAGACCGCAGCCGTTGAGCTTTACATACCGGATCACTGCCCCTTGGCTGCCAACAAGTCAGATGAGCACACTGCTCGGGGTGAAAGCCCCACCCTGTCCTTTATTAGCTTGAGAAACAAGGAGTTTTTATGAAAACCGCTTCACAATATCGCCAGACCTTTAAGGTGACACTCCACGGCCTTTTCTTCTCCATGGCTTTATTCATCTTGTTCGCGATGCTCACGGGCGTGGCTCGCGCTGCGCCGTCAGAGACCGATCGCATCTCCCAGGCCATGAAGGCGATTTGGGACAGTCCCGAAGCGCCTCTTGTGGTGGAGCCTATCGTGATCGAGGGTGACTATGCCCTGGCCGGTTGGACGCAACTGGCGCGCGGTGGCCGTGCGCTCTTAAAGAGTCGCCATGGGCAATGGAATGTCCATATGTGCGGTGGCGATGGCTTGAACGATGTCGAGACTCTAACGATGGCAGGTATGAGCGCTGAAGCGGCAGAACGTCTGGTCAAGAACACCAGCGAAGCAGAAGCCAAACTACCCGCCGAGGTGACCGCCAAATTCTCCACCTTTGGAGACAATATGGTGGTCGATCACAACCACCACCCGGACTAATTCAGGAAGGAGAACCCGCTGCGCAAGGGCTGAGTCAACAAGGGATGACTGCACCGGATCGCCGGACCGCCGGATCGCCGGATCGCAGCTTGCCCTACTCAGTCTGAGTGTGGTCATGCCCACACTGACCACACTTCTTGCGCGGAAACGGCGAATAGCTGGTGAACAGGCTCTGGCTACCCATGAACGGCGACAGGCCACACTTTGGGCAAGTAAAAACCGTCATGGCCACCAGGCCCTGGCCCAGAATGTAAAAGCCAAACACCCAAAACCCCAATGTCCCCAACACACGGTCGAACACAGGTAGCCCAAAATACAAGGCGACCAGGAGCAAGATATTGAACAACGTAAACAGCCAGGCTTTTCTGTAGAGCGACATCAAGAACCTTTTAAAATCAACTTCCACAAGTCTGGAAGTGCTTTGTCGATTTCATTTAAGCGCGGACAGTGTACGGGATTCAGTTCGCCTTAGAGGAAACTAGGCGAGCTGGTCACAATTTCGCCCCCGATCGTGACAAGCAGCCCCCTCTCCAGCACAAGCGATAAATGTTTCTGAATGCAATGTTCCGGCAATACCCATCCCCCATGATCTAGGATCTTCCAACAAAATCTCCCAACGGACCATGAACCTCGCTTATTTGCATTCTCTTGTCCCCGCCCGGCAACAGCTCTTGCGCGCCCTGGGCATCGCTCTGCTGCCCTTGGTCTTGGCAGCCTGCGACAGTGGCTCCAGCACAGGTGGCAATCCGTCCCCCGAAGCCCCCGTCGTCACCCCACCTGTCACTGAAGAGCCGGAACCACCCCGCAACACGGCCTATCTGGACAGCAAAGCAGGCGATGTCATCAAGGTCCGCATAGAAGAACTGCATCCCACCCAGGCGGCCATTGGCTACGATCAGGTCTACTACAAGCTGGGACGCTGGCAAGGCGATCTGGACCGCCCTACCTGGGCTAACAATTCCAAGCACCAACTGGACTACCTGAATCGCACCATCGGCAAGAAATTTGACGACTACTGCGAGGATATGGGCGGTACCGAGCGCGCCCAGAAATTCCTGACGATCGCTGAGGCGCAAGCGGCCCGCCTGGATCAACCCACCACGTATCTGTGTAAAGACCCGTTGGGCTCGCAAACAGAAAACCTTAAAACCGTGGTCGTAGGCTGGGACGGCAATCTGTACCTGACCGATGGCCACCACACCTTCTCCTCCCTGCGCGAGATCCCTGACGGCGGCCCCAAACTGCCCGTCTGGGTCAAAGTCAGCGCCAACTACAGCGATATCCGCGATGCGTCTGCCTTCTGGGAGCGCATGAGCAAAGAAAAACTGGTCTGGCTGCGTGATGGTAAAAACCAAACTATTACCGTCGAACAACTGCCCACTCGCCTTGGCCTGGCCAACGAAAAAGAAGCCGGTGGCATGCAGGAAGATCGCTATCGCTCCCTGGTGTACTTCACCCGCGACATTGCCTATAGCAACGGCAACCTGCCTGAATACGCCGAATTTCTGTGGGGCGACTGGCTACGTCGCCAGGCTTCAGAGGGCCAATTGGCCAAGCTGGACGACTACGTGATGGCTCCACCCGCCACACCGGTGCAGATTCTGGCCGCCAGCACGCTGAACAAGGCCTTGAAGCCCGGTGGTTCGGACGACAGCTACGCGGCTGCCGTGCGTGATGCCTCCCTGAAAATGACAGCGCTGAAAGACACGGATCTGGTCTTCGAAAACCGTGATGCAGCAGCGCTAGGCCGCATCGTCCTGGAAGCCGACGCTGCCAGTGACTCCGACACTAAAACAGCGCGCGACACCCTGGAAGAACTGCCACGCAACGACGTCAAATCTGACGGTAGCCCACGTGGTGCAGGAAAACTGTGGTTTGCAGTGAACTACCGCAATTGCGGCAAGCCTGCGGCGGGAACTTGCTGGGGGTGGTAGAAAACAGCGACACACCACAGGCAAGAAAGCAGAATATTGGCTTTATCTTCCAAACAGTTTTGAGCTTTAGCTATAGTTTAACCTTTGCCCGTCTTCCCAACTAAAGATAAAAACCTTCCCAATTACGTCCGACCGTGCGGCGTGAACAACTTAGACGAGCCCCCGTTGGTAACGACCGTAAAGTTGCCAAACACTCTAATAGAAACAGCAACAATACTATGTGTGCTATCCAGCCAAAGGGTTACAACAACAGTGAGCTTCGCAACACTTACCCAGCAAAGAACTCATACCGCTCAAACACTGCTTCCCATCCGGCTACATTTCATAAGGACTACCATCGCAGATCGCTGAATAACAACTCGAACAGCCAACCCAATAGCCTGCTGTGATACGTACCCTTAGCTTCTCGTCCAACTTTACTTTAAACTCTTTTCCCATGTTAGCTCAAAACTCCAACCAGCTGAATTATTGGGCTCTCCCCCCCTACCAACACTACTACCTCTATGAACAAGATTGTCACGACCGCATGGGGTTTAAACCGCCTTAAGCGAGCTATTAACCATCAAAAAATAAGCGATATGATTGCAAACGCTCATCTTTCTCGTCTGAAGCATGCCATCTCAACTCTCCTTTAAAAACCACTTAAGCGAGAACCCGTTTTACAATGCGTGCATCAAAGCTCGCACTAGGAAACCCTCCAATGCCTCTCAATTTTGAAATAAACAAACAGACAGTCAACACAATTGATGACAAAATTAAAATAGAAATTAATGAAGAAAAATCAGGCACTCATTTATATGCAGCCTATTTATTAGACGCAAGATCCACCTGCATAGAAAAAAGAAACTACCAAGAAAATAGTAAATTCATATTCAACAACCTCCCGAAAGGAAACTATAGAATTCGAATTTTTAAGAAAAATAAAAAAACAGGAGAAAAAGAAATCTGGGGAACAAAACAAATAAACCTACTACCAAGAACAAAAAACAAAGAACCAGAGAATCAATTAAACCATCTACTCACAAAAGAAAGCAGCAAAGAAAAAATAAAAACCTTTATTCAAAAAAACCCTGCACACTTAGCAGAAATATTTCAACTAATAAGAAGTAAGGTACATAGCAAAAAAATAACACACTCAAATAGCGTAAAT
>JTFO01000440.1_pt1 | contig 17509 bp, 11 predicted proteins | sample 235411 | NCBI WGS metagenome assembly JTFO01 (sample SAMN03067590, study PRJNA260953) | activated sludge metagenome | biome: Sludge; feature: Wastewater; isolation source: CETP activated sludge from laboratory augmented bioreactor treating... | place: India:Gujarat | collected 2013-04
GCCATTAACAGAATCCCGTACAAAACCTGCCGTTCCGTTTGGTGGAAGCTATCGATTGATAGATTTTGCACTTAATAACTTTGTTAATGCTGATTTGATGCGGATTTATGTATTAACACAATTTAAATCTCAATCACTCTATTTACATATGAAGAAAGGGTGGAATGTTTCCAGTATCCGAGATCGGTTTATCGATTCTATTCCCGCCCAAATGCGAGATGGAAAACGATGGTATGAAGGTACTGCTGACGCCATCTATCAGAACTTACGCTTTGTGGAAATTTCTGAAGCCGATGATGTTTGTATTTTCGGTTCCGATCATATCTATAAAATGGATATTCGGCAGATGCTTGATTTTCACCGTCGAGTCGGGGCGAAGTTAACCGTTTCTGCACTGCGTATGCCACTTTCTCAAGCGTCACAGTTTGGTGTTATTGAAGTGGATGTTAACGGCAAGATGATTGGTTTTGAAGAAAAACCTAAGCAGCCAAAGTCAATCCCGGGGGATCCTGAGTGGGCTCTGGTCTCGATGGGTAACTATATTTTCGAGACAGATACGCTTTGCAAAGAATTGCGCGAAGATGCGGTGAATGAGCAATCGAGTCATGACTTTGGAAAAGACATCATCCCCAAAATGTTTCCTAGTGGAGAAGTGTATGTGTATGACTTCTCAACCAATACCATAAAGGGTGAGAAAGGGGAAACCTATTGGCGTGATGTGGGTACCATTGAGTCTTATTGGTCCGCTCATATGGATTTATTGCAAAAAGATGCCCCATTCTCTTTATATAACCGTAGTTGGCCGTTACACACCTATTATCCACCATTACCGCCTGCAACGTTTGTGGATATGGATGACAAAAAAGTGGAAATTACCGATAGCTTAATTTCCGGAGGAAGCTATGTTCAGGGCTCAACGATTTATAAATCGGTTCTCGGTTTTAGAACGAATATTGGTCCTGGCTCTTTTATTCATGAATCCGTAATTTTAGGTGATACAAAAATTGGTGCTGGGTGTACCATTAAACGCACTATCATCGATAAACATGTGGAGATTGCCCCAGGCACCATTATCGGTGAAGATTTAGAACTTGATAGACAGCGGTTCCATGTCTCTGATGAAGGAATCGTTGTGATAGCGAAAGGAACAAAAGTTGGATTCTAACATTGAAAAAATGAACGTTTGGTTTGTTGTTTCAGAAGCGGAAGGGTTAGTGAAAAGTGGTGGCTTGGCGGATGTAGCTAAGGCACTACCCAAAGCCTTGATGGATCTTGGTCATCAGGTAGCGATTGTGCTACCCGGTTACCGTACCATTGCTGGAAAGCAAGATTTACCCGTTATTCTTGAAACAGAGTTGCTGCATTGGCCTCATACCCGTTACCAAGTGCGTCAGAGTGAATTAGATGGCGTCCCTGTCTATTTGATTGATTGTGATGCCTATTTTGACCGCGCAGAGTTGTATGCTGAGCAAAATCATGCTTATCCAGATAATGGTGAGCGGTTTGGTTTTTTCTCTGCGGCTTGTTTAGATGTCTTACCTAAGTTATCGATTAAACCTGATATTATCCATGCGAATGATTGGCATACTGCGCTGGTTCCTTTCTTATTGAAAACGCGTTACCGCGATGATCATTATTACAATGGAATGAAAACAGTCTTAACCATTCATAACGCCATTTTTAAAGGTATTTTTTCTTACCATCAGTTGGAAATTATTCCTGAGTTAAATTTATCAGGGATGGAGTTTTTACAGTATGGCTATGATCATGTCAGTACCTTAAGAGCAGGGATCGCTTTTGCTGATAAAATTAATGCAGTTAGCCCGAATTACGCTTCGGAGCTTTTAACACCCTTAGGATCACACGGTTTGGTCGATGACTTTGTTCGTCGAGCGCGAGATCTGCACGGGATTGTCAATGGTTGTGATTATTCAGAGTGGAGTCCCGCGACGGATCGTTATATACCACAAACCTATAGTGCAGAAACGGAGTCTTTGAAAGCGGGGAAAGCAAGCAGTAAGCAAGCCCTTCAGCAGGAACTGGCATTACCACAATCTGAGATTCCCATGTTCGGGATGGTATGTCGATTAACGCATCAAAAGGGGTTTCACTACTTACTGCCCATTCTAGAGCCGTTTCTGCGAAATGAGGTGCAACTGGTTATCGTGGGTACTGGTGAGCCTCAAATCGCTGAAAAGCTGCATAAGATTGCTGCTATGTATCCAGATAAGTTTGCTTTTGTTGAAGCTTATAGCAATCGTCTTGCTCACTTGGTTGAAGCGGGTTCAGACTTCTTCATTATGCCGTCAGAATTTGAAGCTTGCGGGCTAAATCAAATATACAGTATGGCTTATGGAACTCTACCTATCATTCGAGAGGTCGGTGGGCTGAAAGACACCGTTCAAGACTATGATAAGTACCCTCAGCAAGCGACAGGGTTTGGTTTTCAGGATCCAACGCCAGCCGCCTTACTCATCACGATGCAAAGGGCTCTGCTTTTTTATCTGCAAAACCCAGATGAAATGCTAGCGGTTCAGTTAAGAGCGATGAATAAAGACTTTAGCTGGCATGACTCAGCGCAGGAATACTTAAAAATGTATCGAGCAGCCATCTTCTATTGATTGACGGATACCCAGAGAGCGCCTTGTGCGCTCTATTTCCTTTCTCATTAATCAAATCTACAGGCGTTTACACGGTTTTTTACAACTCCTCTAAAATTCTCTTGAGTAAATATGTTAGTCTTTTCACCAAAATCAATTTGAGTTGATGTGGTATCCATGCCTCAATGTTTGTTGTTTCATAAAGTGTATCCGCACCCCACGAGTAAAGAGTGGGTGGTGTTTATTCATGGTGCTGGGGGAAGTTCTTCTATTTGGTTTAAGCAGATTAAAGACTACAAACAGCATTTTAATTTGCTCTTGGTGGATTTGCGTGGGCATGGTAAATCACATCAATTGCTTAAAGATCTCTTCACACAGCGTTATACGTTTAAATCTGTAACACAGGATGTTTTGTGTGTCCTCGATCATCTCAAGATCCCTTCTGCACATTTTGTCGGAATGTCGCTTGGAACCATTATTGTCAGAAACATTGCTGAACTCGCGGTAGAGCGAGTGAGGAGTATGGTATTAGGGGGGGCGGTTACTCGGCTTAATATTCGTTCACAAGTTTTGGTGACACTGGGTCACCTTAGTAAACATATTATCCCTTATATGTGGCTTTATCGGTTGTTTGCTTACATTGTTATGCCGCAACCAAGCCAGAAAGAATCTCGTCACCTTTTCGTCAGAGAAGCTCAGAAGCTCTGCCAGCAAGAGTTTAAACGTTGGTTTACTTTGACGGCGGATGTGAATCCATTAATGAGATACTTCAAAGAGCGAGAATTACCGATCCCAACTTTATATGTGATGGGGGCAGGCGATTATATGTTCTTGCATCCGGTCAAAGAGATGGTAGCAGCACATCGACAGAGCCAATTAGTGGAAATTCCTGATTGTGGTCATGTGTGTAATATTGAACAGCCGCGTGTGTTTAATCAGGTTTCGATTGATTTTATCCACCAGCAAAGCCATGAGTATTATTTAGAGCGTTGATGGTGTAATCGTTTTCTGATGAGCACGTAAAATGATGCGAGAAATAAAACCAGCCAGCGTCTCTGCTGACTGGTTTGTGTATCGGTGATGAAAAAAGTGTAAATTAAGAGAGAGACTTCATCAACTCTTCACGTCGAGAGTGGGGAATTACCGACCAATGTTTTCCTTCAATGGCACCTTCTAAAGCCCAAAGTAGCTCTAGGCTCACCTCGGTAGAATGGCTCTGTTGGATGGCTTTATAGGCTCCTAAGGCCCCTTTTTGATGGAGCTGGTCAACGGAGTTTATCCCCGCTTTTTTCAGCATACGTTCTGTTGCGAGTCGCAAGTTGGGGAGATCCTTGAGTCGCTCAGGTTTTGATTGCTCTTGGTTCTCTCGCTCATCTTGAGCTATTTTTAGTACCATTTTCGCTTCATGCAAAATGGCTTGTGGATCATCCCAACACGCTTCTGGTAAAGCAAAGTACTTTGTCACAACGGGAAAGCCTCGTTTTTTATACACATAAGGTTGATAGCCTTGTTGCTTAAACTTCTCAGCTAACTCATCGTTCGCTCGCATATGTAGCTTGTCATTTACGACTAAAGCAAACATGGTGTCATCAACAAAAACACCAAAGCCGCCAAACATGGAACGTGACTTTACACGGCCAAGTTGTTCAAAAAGTCGCATTGAATCTTTTAATACGGGTTTATCCATGCTGTAAATCTCGGTGTATATAACTAATACGCCACCCACTCAGGTCCGAGAGTCTAGCAAAAAACTGCTTTCATTTCTCAATCAGGCGTTAACATCCTATTCATGCAGTTCTGCCATCGGTAACCCCGCTACCTACCAAACTGGTTTAGGCCGGAGGCTTTGCGTCCCATCCTTTCAGATGGTTTGCCCTGTACGTGACATTCGTGTCCTTAAGCATTAGTCGCCTAACACTTATCGCTATACAGTAATCAAAAAGTTGAACGAGCATCACATTCAGGTTGTTAAAATGTGACTTTGGTTCAACTTTAAGTTGCTGTATCAATGAAAGCAATACGAATTATGGTGATTTTCGTATTAAATCCATTGCCTATTAGACGAGCTAATCAACTTATGATTTTTTATTTAGATCTCTTACCGTATCGCGTTCAACAATTTCTGGGTGCATTTCAAAGGTGCGACGTTCATGTTCTTTATCTTTGATTCGCTCTAACAGAATTTCAAAGGCATTTTTACCAACCCGACGTTTAGGTTGGTGTACTGTTGTTAAGGGAGGAGAAAAATATTCCGCAAGTTCAATGTTATCGTAACCAATAATGGACATATCGTCAGGGACGCGCACACCTCGTTGCTGTAAACGGCTAATTAAGCCCAGTGCCATCGTATCATTAAAGCAAAAAACGGCAGTAGGGCGAGTATCCATGGCGAGAATTTTGTCTGCGGCTAACACGGCTGTGTCACACTCAAAGTTTCCTTCCAGAATCCAGTCCTCATTGACGGTTAGGCTGGCTTCGGCCATTGCCCGACGAAAGCCTGCAATACGTTCTTGGCAAGCGGCTTTGACAAAATGGCCACTAAGGCAAGCAATCGCTTTATGTCCTTTTTCAATGAGATATTTGGTTGCCAAGTAACCCCCTTCTTCAGAATTATCAATGATCTTATCGGCTTGTGAGGTTTCAGGCCCCCAATCCATGATCACTTTAGGAATATCTGGGTGGCTTTCGAGCATTTCCAGCAATTCTTCGGTCAAATCTGAACACATGACGAGCATGCCATCAACGCGCTTTTCTGCCAGCATACGAATATAGTCACGTTGTTTTTCATAAATACCGCCGGTATTACACAAAATCAGCGTATAACCTTGGCGATAGCAATAACTTTCAACACCATCAATGACTTCAGAAAAAAAGAGGTTGGTCGATTGAGTAACGAGCATACCAATTGTACGTGTCGTATTACATTTCAAGCTGCGGGCGACTGCGCTCGGTGCATAATTCAACTGCTTTACCGCATCAAGCACTTTCTCTTGTGTGGTTTCTGCAACAAAACGAGTTTTGTTGATGACATGAGATACGGTTGTGGTTGAGACGCCCGCTAAGCGTGCAACGTCTTTAATCGTGGCCATAAATTTATCCTATCAATGACTGCTGGAGCCATATAGGCTTTCTCTTTATAAAGAGCAGCAGTGGTTATTACCCAGTTTCCCGACCCTATAACGTGTAGAGGGAGGATATGAGGCGTTACGATGCGATAGGCGACGTTGACTTGATTACAATCACTCTAAAAAGAGCTAGTTGGCCTGTTGCTCGACGATAACGCTCAATGATTCGGGCATAGGCTGTAATTAGCCTAAAAGTAATAAAAACACAAAAACCGCTTTCAAATAGCGGCTTGTCTTTTTGCGTTCATTTTGTCAGTAACGAGCAGAATTCTAGACTGCTGCTGACTAACTCGCAATGAAATTTACCATCAAAATACGTTTTATTGACGCCAAATCGTTAGCAAACTTGCTAATTTGTGAGCGAGATAAGTATTTATTATCTTTAATATGACCTCATTGAGTCTGGCTATGTTCTGCTTTATCGTGGTGACTTACCCAATCTCGCATCGATTGCCAGATTAATCCCATCGATTCATACCAGTAGTGTTCTGTCTGTTCGATGTATTGTGCTTTAGGAATATATTTATCCCATGCTTGAGCAATATTCGTTTGGGCAAGATAATTGGTGGGGGCTGGAATGGGAGTTAACCCAGCGGAGTGAAACTCATTCATTGCTCGTGCCATATGGCTCGCTGAAGTGACCAGTACTAATTGTTTTTGCTGAACAAAGGCGGCGGCTTGTCTTGCTTCTTCCCACGTATCTTGCGCGGTTTCTAGTAAGATAATGTCTGATTTTGACACACCAAGGGCAAGAGCGACTTTCGCTAGCATTCTGGCATGGCTGAACTCACTGCCACCTGCGTAACCGGATAAAATGAGTTTAGAGCCCGGATACATGTGTAAAATACGAATGCCTTCCGCTAAACGCATTAAGGCGGTTCGCGTTAATTCTGAGGTGGGCGGAATACTGCCATCCACGACATGCCCATTCCCCAAGACCATAACATAATCAACCGTACCATCAACAGGTAGAAAGGCACTATATTGACGTTCTAATGGCATTAAAAGACGGCTAGACAGGGGTTGAAAGGAAATCAGAAACAAACCGAGCAAAGAAAACAGCACCACGAGGCAGCCAGTTTTACGCTTGGCGGTAAACATGATCAGCATTAAGCCAATAAAACCGATGATCAGCAGTGCTGGCAAGGGCATAAGAAGAGAGGAAACGATTTTTTTCAGCTCAAACATAAACAAAATAGTCCGAAAAAACAGCACTTGATAATAAAATCAGCGAAAGATTCTTTATTCCTGCCATTCCTATGACAGAATAGCAGCACGATTGATTATCATAACTCAAGCCACTGTGACAGAAGATCGCAATTTCGACGATATTGCCCACAAATTTGCAAAAAATATTTATGGCTCTGACAAAGGTGAGATCCGCCAAGTTATTGTTTGGGAAGATCTCATGCATATGCTCACCCATTTCGATGAATCACAAGCTCCGTTGCACATTTTAGATGCAGGCGGTGGTTTGGCGCAGATGTCGCAAAGATTAGCGAAATTTGGCCACCATGTCACCTTGTGTGATCTTTCTTCTGAAATGTTACATTTGGCAAAACAGGACATTACGGATAACGGATTGCTTGAGCACTACCAGTTTGTGCATGCTCCGGTTCAATCGGTGGATGAACATTTGTCTGCCCCTGTTGACATCGTCATGTTCCATGCGGTGATGGAGTGGTTGGCTGATCCTCAAGCTGCATTGAAGCACCTACTGGCTCAAGTGCGAAGTGGTGGTATGGCATCCATTATGTTTTATAACCAGCATGGTTTGGTATATAAGAATGCGGTGTGTGGCAACATTCCTCACATTTTAGCGGGAATGCCACATCGCAAGCGTTTTAAACTTCAGCCTCAACAAGGCTTACTACCGACTGAGGTTTATCAGTGGGTAGAGCAAGCAGGGTTTGACATTTGTGGAAAATCCGGTATTCGCTGTTTTAGTGACTATATTGGTAACATGAAAAATATGGGTGAATACAGCTATGAAGACCTTTTGGCATTAGAGCGGCAGTATTGCCGTCAAGAACCATATCTCTCTTTAGGTCGCTATATCCATGTTTGGGCTAAGAAAAAAGAACAGGAATAACAATGAGTGAGTTAACTCAGAACGCTGCAGAGCAGCCCATTGATGAATTGGTTAGTTGGGTTAAGCAGCATGATTTCTCATTGAACCTCAGTACGGAGCGTCTGGCCTTTCTGATTGCCATTGCGGTATTGAGTCATGAACGATTTGATGAAGAGCTTGGTGAAGGTGAGTTGCATGATGCTTTTGCTATCGTCACTCGACTCTTTACTGAGACAGGAGAAGCTTCGGCTTTTCGAGCAAATAACGCGATTAACGAATTGGTCAAACAGCGCTTGATCAGTCGATTTACCAGTGAAGTTACCGAAGGGATGAGTATCTATCGTCTCTCGCCCCTTGCGGTAGGGATTACCGATTACTACGTCCGTCATCGAGAGTTTTCTAAATTAAAACTCTCTATTCAGCTTTCGATGGTTGCCGATGAAATGGCTAAAGCGGTGGAATCTGCGCAGCAGGGCGGTACGGCGGGCCACTGGAAAAAGAACGTTTATGGGGTGCTGAAATATTCTGTCGGAGAGATTTTTGATCGTATTGATCTCAACCAGCGAGTGCTCGATGAACAGCAGCAATCGGTAAAACGGCAAATTGCGGAACTGTTAAACCAAGATTGGCGTGACGCCATTCAACAATGTGAACGTCTACTGTCAGAAACTTCATCGACACTGCGAGAGCTACAAGATACCTTGCAAGCCGCTGGTGATGAATTGCAAACGCAGATCCTCGATATTCAAGAAAAAGTCTATGGTGATACAGAACTTGAATTTATTGAAGAAGTGCTGTTCTCACTACAGATGAAGTTAGATCGCATCACCAGTTGGGGACAACAAGCGATTGATTTATGGATAGGGTACGACCGACATGTCCATAAGTTTATCCGAACCGCCATCGACATGGATCAAAACCGAGCTTTCAGTCAACGTCTTCGCCAATCAATGAATGACTATTTCACGCAACCGTGGTTATTAACGTTTGCAGAAGCGGAGCGTTTGTCGGACCTGCGTGATGAGGCCTTGGTGCTGAGAGATGATGAGGTGACTGGGCAGCGGCCAATGGAGGTTGAATATGAAGAATTTCAGCAAGTCCATGATGAAATTTCAGAGCGTATTGGTCATATGCTAAAAGCCCATAAAGAGCAGCAACAACCCATCGATTTAGGCGTCGTGTTACGCGATTATCTGGCTTCTCATCCGCGTACACATCATTTTGATCTCGCTAGAATTGTCGTCGATCAAGCGGTACGCCTCGGTTATTCTGAATCTGATTACCGAGCCATTCAGCCAGACTGGCAAGCAATTAACGAATTTGGTGCAAAGGTACAAGCAAATGTCATCGACCGATATTAATGAATATATGCCAGAGAAACTGGCTAAAGCGATAGTAAATCCGCTTTTTCCTGCTTTAGATAGTCAATTACGCGCAGGGCGACATGTATCTAGTGATGATCTGGATAGCCATGCCTTTTTGTCTGATTTTGAGCCTGAGCTGGCGTTATTTTATCAGCGTTACAATACCGAGTTAGTCCGTGCGCCAGAAGGTTTCTTTTATCTTCGTCCGCGTTCAATCTCCTTAATTAATCGCAGTGTATTATCTGAATTGGATATGTTGGTGGGTAAGGTGCTTTGCTTCCTTTATCTAAGCCCAGAACGATTGGCGCATGAAGGCATTTTTACCAACCAAGAGTTGTATGAAGAACTGCTCTCATTGGTTGATGAAAAAAAATTGATGAAATTGGTGACTCACCGCGCCACGGGGTCGGATTTAGATAAAGAAAAATTATTTGAAAAAGTCCGCACTTCTTTGCGCCGGTTACGTCGTCTTGGCATGCTCATTCATATTGGAGAAACCACTAAATTTCGGATTACGGAAGCGGTGTTTCGTTTCGGTGCGGATGTGCGAGTCGGGGATGATATGCGTCAAGCACAGTTGCGTTTGATCCGTGATGGTGAAGCGGTGGTTCACAGTCAAGAACCTAACCAACCCAGCTTATTAGCCAATGAAGCGGAATTACAAGAACAAGATGAACAACACGAAGTATGGGAAGACGAAGCATGATTGAAAGAGGTAAATATCAATCACTCACCATGATCAACTGGAATGGCTTCTTTGCCCGCACTTTTGATATTGATAATTTAGTGACCACATTATCCGGTGGTAATGGTGCAGGAAAATCCACCACGATGGCGGCGTTTATCACCGCATTAATTCCTGACCAAAGCTTACTGCACTTTCGTAACACAACGGAAGCCGGGAGTTCACAGGCTTCTCGTGATAAAGGCCTTTACGGTAAGTTACAGCCGGGTGCTTGTTATGCGGCACTCGATGTGGTGAATTCTCGTCATCAACGTTTGCTGTTTGTGGTTAAACTTCAGCAAGTGGCTGGGCGAGATAAGAAAGTTGACATCAAACCCTTTGTTATTCAAGGCTTACCCAGTCATATTAAACCGACGGATATTTTGGTAGAAAGTGTTTCAGATAACCATGCTCGTGTTCGTCAGTTAAATGAAGTGAAAGAAGCCCTGAGCGGTATTGAAGGCGCACATTTCAAAGTATTTGGTTCCATTGTGGATTATCACAGCCAGATGTTTGAGTCAGGAGTGGTACCCAAAAAATTACGTAATAGTAGCGATCGTTCCAAATTTTACCGTTTGATTGAAGCTTCGTTATATGGCGGTATTTCCAGCGCGATTACCCGCTCACTACGTGATTACCTATTGCCACAAAATGGCGGAGTTAAAAAAGCGTTCCAAGATATGGAATCGGCGTTGCGTGAAAACCGCATGACTCTGGAAGCCATTAAAAATACGCAAGCGGATCGAGATCTATTCAAACATTTGATCACTGAATCGACCCAGTATGTGGCTGCTGACTATATGCGCCATGCGAATGAACGTCGTATTAAAGTTGAGCAAACATTGTCGCTGCGCCAAGAACTCTTTGCCGCCCGTGAAACCTTAATTGAACAAAACCGATTACTTAATCGTGTTCATGAAGAACTGGAGATGCTGGTTGAGCAAGAGTCGGCACTAGAGCAAGATTATCAAGGTGCTTCAGATCATTTACAACTGGTGCAAAATGCCCTGCGTCAACAAGAAAAAATCGCTCGCTATCAAGAGGATTTAGAAGAACTGAACATTCGTCTTGAAGAACAGTTGATGGTGGTCGAAGAAGCGCAAGAACGTGTCATGATGGCGGAAGAGCAAGCCACTATGGCCGAGGAAGAAGTGGATAGCCTGAAAACGCAATTGGCTGACTATCAACAAGCCCTTGATGTACAACAGACCCGCGCTTTGCAATATCAACAAGCGTTACAAGCACTCGACAAAGCTCGCCAGCAGCTCAATGATCCTACTCTCTCCGCGGAAGTTGCTCATGCGCGAATCAGTGAGCTGAATGCCCAGCAAGAGCAAAAAACCAGCGAACTATTGGCAGTAAAACATAAGCTGGATATGTCATCGGCGGCGGCTGAGCAGTTTGAACGAGCGCTGAGTTTAGTGAAAAGCGTGGTGGGGGACGTCGACCGTAGCCAAGCGGCAGAACAAGCGAAAACTATTTTACGCCAAGCACAAGAAGCTCAGCAGAGGGTACAAAATGAGCAGCCGTGGTTGGAGCAACAGCGAGATCTACACTATCGAATTGAACAGCAAAACCTTGTACAGCAGAGAGTCAATGATTATCACAAGCAGCATCAGGTTTTACTCAGTGAAGAGGATAGCCTTGATTTAGAGCGTGAGCGTCACCAAGCGTTGTTAGAGAGTTTGGAGCTGAGCCAAGAAGCGCTACGTGAGCAAAGAAGTCAGCAGCGCCGCCTTGAGCAAGAGCTACACTCTGAGATTGCCCGTTGTGAAAGCATTGCTCCAACATGGATTCAAGCCAATGATGCTTTAGCGGTTTTACGTGAGCAAAGTGGCGCTGAGTTAAGTGATCGTCAATCGGTCATGAGTGAGATGCAATCTTTGTTGGAGCGTGAAAAAGTTCAATCGCTGGAGAAGGACAAACTTGCTCAACGTCGTGCTCAGCTTGACAGTGAAATTGAACGGCTTGCTTCACCAGGTGGTTCAAACGATCCTCGTTTGAAAGGATTGGCCGATACATTGGGAGGCGTTTTATTATCTGAAATTTATGATGATATTACTCTGGATGATGCGCCTTATTTTAGTGCGATGTATGGCCCCGCTCGTCATGCGATTGTGGTTTCTGATTTATCTGGCATAAAAGAGAAGTTGGTTGAACTGGATGATTGCCCTGAAGATCTCTATTTAATCGAAGGGGATATCGATGCCTTTGATGACAGTTCGATTGATGTTGAAGAATTAGCTGGAGCAGTTTGTGTTCAGTTAAATGATCGACAAATGCGTTATTCTCGCTTTCCTGAGCTCCCTCTATTTGGCCGTGCCGCTCGTGAGCAGCGTTTAGAGCAACTCCGTTTAGAACGAGAAGAGATCGTTGAAGCTCATGCCAAAGCGGCTTTTGATTCGCAAAAACTGCAACGTTTATACAGTAGTTTCAACCTTTTTGTGGCTGAACATTTACAGTGCGCATTTGAAGCGGATCCTGAGCAAGCTTTACTGACTGCACGTGAAAAACGCAATCAAGTACTTCGTCAGCTAACTGAGCTGGAAAATCAAGAGCAGCAACAGCGCAGCCAACGCCAATTGAGTAAACAAGCATTATCGACACTCGAGAGTATTGCTCCCAACTGGCGTCTACTGGCTGAGAATACCTTGCAGGAGCGTTTAATTGATCTGAATGATAAATTAAAGCATCTCAGCCAAGCGAAGGCATTTCTTGCTCAGCATAGTCAAACGGTTGGGCAGTTACAGGCGTTGGCTTCTGCTTTAGAAGTGGACCCAGAACAATTTGATGCGTTAGAGCAACAATATCAGCAAGCAGATCTGGCACTGCAAAATCTAAAAAGCCAAATCTTTGCGCTTTCTGATCTTTATGAGCGCCGTCAGCACTTTGCTTATTCTGATTCGGTGGACCTGCTCAGCCAGAGTAGTGAGTTAAGTGAACAGCTTAAAGCCAAACTCATACAAGCGGAAAGTCTTCGTAACCGTAGCCGTGATGAGCTTAAACAAGCACAAGCGCAGTTGAGTCAGTATCATCAAGTTTTGGCGTCTTTAAAAAGCTCACATCAAGCGAAACTGGAAACGGTACAGGAATTTAAGCAAGAGCTACAAGAATTTGGGGTTCAGGCCGACGAGGGGGCATTAAGTCGTGCTCTGCAACGTCGAGATGATCTGCATGAGCGCTTACATAGCTCTCGTGGTCGTAAGAGTGAATATGAACGGACGATCACCTCGACCGAAGTTGAAATGAAAGCGTTAGCCAAGCGTCTGAAGAAAGTGGAAAAAGAGTATCAGGATCTGCGAACTTTTGTGGTTAATGCCAAAGCGGGTTGGTGCTCGGTATTGCGTCTTGCGCGTGAAAATGATGTTGAGCGTCGTTTACATAAGCGCGAACTGGCGTATTTATCGGCCGGTGAACTGCGCTCTATGTCGGATAAATCATTAGGAGCCTTACGTTTAGCGGTTGCTAATAATGAAGACTTGCGTGATGCGCTACGCTTATCGGAAGATAATGCACATCCTGAACGTAAGGTGCTGTTTTACATTGCTGTTTATCAGCACCTGCGTGAACGTATTCGTCAAGATATCATTCGAACAGACGACCCGGTTGAAGCCATTGAAGAGATGGAAGTTGAGCTTGCTCGTTTGACTGAAGAACTGACGCAGCGGGAAAATCGATTGGCGATCAGCTCCGATTCGGTCGCTAGTATCATCCGCAAGACCATTCAACGTGAGCAAAACCGTATTCGAATGCTTAACCAAGGGCTATCGAACATCGCATTTGGTCAAGTGAAAGGGGTTCGTCTTAACGTTAAAGTGCGTGAAAGTCATGAAATCTTGCTCAGCGGATTAACCGAGCAGCAAGCGCAACATAAAGATTTGTTTGAAAGCACTCGCTATACCTTCTCAGAAGCGATGGCGAAACTTTTCCAACGAGTCAACCCTCACATTGATATGGGGCAGCGTTCGCCTCAGGTATTAGGTGAAGAACTGCTGGATTACCGTAATTACCTTGAATTGAGTGTTGAAGTGAATCGAGGCTCCGATGGTTGGTTACAAGCTGAGTCTGGTGCATTATCAACAGGTGAAGCCATTGGTACGGGCCAATCGATTCTTCTGATGGTCGTACAAAGCTGGGAAGAAGAGTCACGTCGCTTACGGAGTAAAGACATTATTCCTTGCCGTTTGCTTTTCTTAGATGAAGCCGCACGTTTGGATGCAAAATCTATTGCAACGCTGTTTGAGCTTTGTGAGCGTTTGGATATGCAATTGCTGATCGCTGCGCCCGAAAACATTAGCCCAGAGAAGGGCACAACCTACAAACTGGTTCGTAAAGTCTTTAAAGATCACGAACATGTGCATGTGGTGGGTTTGCGAGGGTTTGCGGGCAAAGAAAAGCCCAAAAGTGAAGAACAACAATTGGCGGATGCATTGAGTTAACCGCTAGATTGGATAATAAAAACGCCTTCGATATGAAGGCGTTTTATATTGTCGGTATTTTACATTCTAGATTAGCGACCTAACCTGTTATTTTTCTGGGCTACCAAACTGTTTTGCTGCGTAAGCGACCCGCTCCGCTGGCGTTGGATAAATCAGTGGTGAGCCTAAATTTTCAATATGTTGTAGGCGAGGTAGTAACCCTGCACCGTTGGCGGTTTGAATGGCAAGGCCAGGGCGAGCATTGAGTTCAAGCACCATAGGGCCTTCTTCTTTGTCCAACACCATATCCGTACCCAGATAACCAAGCCCGGTCATCTCCCATGCACTCGCTGCAAGTGTGAGCAAACGCTCCCAATGGGGAACAACAAGTGTGGAAAGATCTTTCCCTGTATCGGGGTGAACGGTGACCGGACGGTTAAACTGTACTGCTCGAACGGCTTTTCCTGTAGCGATATCAACGCCGACACCGACCGCGCCTTGGTGAAGGTTAGCTTTACCATCAGAGGCAGAAGTAGAAAGGCGCATCATTGCCATCACGGGGTAACCTTTAAAAACGATGATTCGTACATCTGGCACCCCTTCATAACTAAAGCCATCAAAGCAATCATCAAACTTGATTAAATTTTCTATTACGGCGACATCATTCTTACCGCCTAATGAAAACAACCCTGCCAACGCATTACTGATGTGTCTTTCAACATCTTCTTTGGTAATGGTTGAACCCGATGGTTTGGTATATAGCCCATTTTGATGAGAGCTAATGACTAAAATACCTTTACCACCACTGCCTCGGGCAGGCTTGATAACAAAGCCAGGCCACTGCTCAACCATCTGGTGAATGCGTTTCACATCACCTTGATTGCTGATCACGCCAATGAGCTGTGGTACCGTACAACCAGCACGTTGAGCAATTAATTTCGTTTGTAACTTATCGTCAACCAATGGATATTTAGAGCGGTCATTATAACGGCCGATGTAACTGTGGTTACGTTTGTTCATCCCCATGATCCCTTTGCGGCGCAATTTGAAAGGGGAGGTGTACTCAGAAAGAGAGAGAAACATATTAATCTCCATCCACCAAGGGTTTAAAGCGACGTAATTCTGTTATGCGATAGCCGGTATAGGTCCCGAGCAGTAAGATGGCCGCTAACACAACCAATTGTAAACCAATAAAGTTAAAGGTGAGGTGCTGGACATAGGCGTTGGTCATCGCTAGATAGATCAGCACCGCGGTTAAGAGTGAACCTCCACCTTGTAAAATGACTTCTTTCGCTCCTTCTTCTTCCCAGAGAATGGACATACGCTCAATGGTCCATGACAAGATGATCATAGGGAAGAACGTGATGGTTAAACCTTCGGTTAAACCAATTTTAAATGCCACCACGGTAAAGACAGAGATAATTAAAATGACGGAAATAATCACCGCCGATATGCGAGCAACCAGCAATAAGTTAAGCTTCGACAGATAGCTGCGGATAATCAGTCCGGTACCGACAATCAATAAGAAACCCACAATACCCGTGGTCAACTGGGTTTGTACAAAGGCAACGGCAATCAGCACGGGCATAAAGGTGCCCGAAGTTTTTAAACCGATGATGACACGTAGAAATACCACAATCAGGGCACCGATAGGGATGAGCATGATGGTCTTAAACATCGCTTGCTCTTCTAGTGGTAAGCTATGGATTGAGAGGTTGAGTAGCCCATCGGCTTCTACTTTACTGTTGGTCGCTTGCTGTGGAGAAACCTCTTGCGCAATCATGGTAAAGTGCACTTGGCTATTTTGACCACCGATCACATCGAGTAGCGAAATATTCGATTCATCCCATACTAAAAGGTTAGGTTGAGTCGGCTGAATCCCTGTCTCTGGATTAAAGAGAACCCATTTTTGCCCATCCCATACTTGATTCATATGTTGGATAGCCTGACGGCGTCGGCCATCTTCTAGCTTAATGACCCCCACCACTTTATTGGCGATCTGTTGATAAGACAGCAATTTCTGTACAGCATCCACTTTGCTCATTTTATTCAACAGCAAAGCGGCATTTTGGTTTTCAGTATCATTGAGCGTCTTAATCAACTCACGAGTAAAGGTAACATCGTCAGCTGAATGGCGGTTTGCTTGCTCTATCAAAGCAATCGCCGCAATTTCTTCTGGGCCATCAAACGTTGGTTTACTGAGTGATTGGGCTGGGAGAATGGGTGTCGCTTTTGCTTGGGGATCGACTAAGAACTGCGCTTTATAGTAAATGGTTTGTGGCCCGGTTGCCTGACGAATTGACCATTCGGCTCGTCGCCCAGTTTCGGTTGTGAGATAAGAGATACCATAACCTGGGGAGGATGCATTTTCACCGACTAAAGTGAAGCCATCTTGTGTATGAGGAGCGGCAAGGGACACTTTGACTTCTTTCCCTTGAGCATTAAATTCGATGCGTGCTTCTATATCCCATACTTGACGGGTTTCTCCCGGTGTCCAAGGCACACCATAACTTTGGTGGCGAATCATGCTTAATGTAATACCAATGGCAACCAGCAAAAGAATCGATAAATAGAATGGAACTCGTGATGTCATAACTGACCTTATATATTTTATTTTGTTTCTGACTGAATGTATTTCCGACTGACATCCACAACCGCAATGTCACGGATAAACTCTCTACCCAGTAAGATGGGATGGCTCATTTGTGACCGGTCAGCCAAGGTAAATTGAGTTTTTTCGTGGATGGATCCTAATTTTACCCATAATTCAACGACGGCACGACGTTCTGCTTGCTCGCTGGTCGATTGGCGAATACGAACAAACCGTACGATCGGTGCTTCTATCCAGTTACTGTCATCTTTAACGCTACTATCGCCAGCAAGATGAAAGCGAACCCAGTTTTTCCCATTGCGCTCAAATTCTTCTACATCAATCGCATTTAAAGAAGAGGTGGCCGCACCAGTATCAATTCGAGCATCAAACGTCTGCTTGATAGCGTCAATGGTTACTTTTTCTATTTCACCTAACACCACCTCATGACGAGGAACGCTGGGGGCGGTGCTGTTAGATATGGATGACCGCGGAGGCTGCGATTGATCTTCTGTAACTACAACGGGGCGGTTAGCCAGTACTTTAAGCTCTTTGAGTTGCCCTTTGAGACCGATGATTTGATTTTCTAGGCTGTCGATATAGTCCATTTGGTTACT
>JTFO01001912.1_pt1 | contig 17479 bp, 16 predicted proteins | sample 235411 | NCBI WGS metagenome assembly JTFO01 (sample SAMN03067590, study PRJNA260953) | activated sludge metagenome | biome: Sludge; feature: Wastewater; isolation source: CETP activated sludge from laboratory augmented bioreactor treating... | place: India:Gujarat | collected 2013-04
GGGGCTCGTTCGGGGTGTCGCCAGGCAATAAAGACGACCCAGGCGGCATAGAGCAAACCCAGTAGCACGCCTGGAATCAGGGCGCCTGCAAACAGCTCGCCAATGGACAGCGGTGAGTAGCTGGCCATCAGGATCAGCATGATGGACGGTGGGATCAAAATGCCCAGGCACCCCGAGGCGGCGATCACGCCGGTGGTCAGCTTGGGGCAATAGCCATATTTCAGCATGGGGCGTAATGCCATCATGCCGGTGACGGTGATAGAGGCGCCGATAATGCCGGTGGTCGCCGCCAGCAAAATGGAGAGAAAAACAACGGCAAGTGCCAGGCCACCGCGCACCCGCGACATCAAGAGTCGCAAGGCCTCGAACATCTTGTCCGTGACTTCCGAGTCGGACAGAAAGCGGGCCATCAAGATGAACAAGGGAATGGCGATCAGCGTGTAGTTGTCCAGAACATCGCCATAGATGCGGTTGACGACAATGCCCAAGACCATGGGTTTGCCGGCAATGAGCGTACCAATAACGGCTGTTCCACCCAGAACGAAAGCCAAGGGATGGCCCATGAATAGGCCCAGCAACAGCAGGCCACCCATCAGCAGTGCAATCAACTCAGGCGTCATGATGGCCGGGCTCCTTTTGGGTCAGCAGACGGATTACCTCGGCAATACCTTGAATCAGCAACAGGGCGGCAGCCACCACCATGGAAATCTTCAGTGGGTAAACAGGCAGTTGAACGGCGCCGTAGGTCGTTTCACCTTGGGCCAAAGAACGCATGGCAAACTCATAGCTGCGAGTCAGAAATACCCAGGCGAAGGGGAAGAAGAAAATGAGGTAGCCCGCAAGCTCAGTCCATTTGCGAGCGGTAGGGGAAAACTTTTGGATCAGCAGGTCAACGCGGACATGAGATTGATGCTTGAGGGCATAGGCGCCCAACATCAAAAAGTAAAAACCGTAGAGCTGTTTGGTGGCATCAAATGTCCATCGGGTAGGCTGATTGAGCACATATCGCATGAACACTTCATAAATAATAATGGTGGCAAAAATAATGGCGATAAATGAGAGGATTTTGCCGATGAATTCATTGAGTGAGTCAATAGCCTTTAAAACCATCGTTTTCCTTTGGCGCGAATTGTTATTGTTTCAGACTGACGGTTTAGTCTATGAGCAAGGCAAGCCCTGTCACAACGTGGGTTTACCCTTACGTAAACCTAACTCGTTATAATCGCTTGGCCAAGGACGGCGCAATTGGAGGAAAAGTGCAGGATCACACCTTGTTGATCAAATACCTGACAGGTATGGGGATCTTTCTGGCCTGCTTGCTGGCGGCATTTATTCTGGCTTTTATGAGACATCGTCGGCGCAAGTGGTCGCACAATGTCATCGCGCAAATCGTGCAGTTGGGCTTGTTGTACGGCGCCATTGCGGTTGCCCGCCAGTACGTAAACATGGCTATTGCCGATTACCACGTGACGTTGGTGACACCGCGCATGGTCGATTTTGTGGCTGTGCTGACGGCAGCGGCGGTGTTGATGCATACGCTATCGCTGTTGATCAACCGTCTGGAGAAAACGCAGCTTAGCAAAGGGGGGGATCCGACCTCGGCACGCCTGATTGCACGGGTGTTGAAGTTCGGCGCATTTGTTCTCATGTTGCTGTTTTTTGGCGAGCACTTCGGATTAAGTATGTCCGGACTGTTGGCCTTTGGCGGTATCGGCGGCATTGCGATCGGTATGGCAGGCAAGGATATTTTGAGCAATGTCTTCTCCGGTGCCATGTTGTACTTTGATCGTCAGTTCAAGATTGGCGACTGGATACGTTCGCCTGATCGCAATATTGAAGGGACGGTGGTTGAGATTGGTTGGCGCCTGACCAAGATCATGACGTTTGATAAACGGCCGCTTTATGTGCCCAACTCCTTGTTTTCTTCCATCAGTGTGGAAAACCCGGGACGCATGACGAACCGGCGGATCAATACCGAGGTGGGGTTGAGGTATGAGGATGCCGGCAAGCTGCGCGGTATTGTGGATGATATTGGCCAGATGCTGGCTCAACACCCTGATATTGATCAGACACAGACGACGCTGGTCTATTTCAATGCCTTTGCAGACTCATCACTGAACATCATGGTGTATTGCTTTACCAAAACAACTCAGTGGGCCGAGTGGTTGGGCATTCAGCAGGATGTGTATTTGAAGATTATTGATATTGTGCAGCAGCACGGTGCCGATTTTGCCTTCCCCAGTCAGACTTTGTATGTGGCGAAGGGGGGCGAGCCAGAAGGGGCAGCCCGGACCGAGTAAACACACAGGTCCAGCAGTACGGCCAGTCCCGGTGGCGGCAGCACAGTGCGGGGGCGCACTGTGCTGTGTCCTGCTTGGTTTAGCGTACGCTTTGCGTCGCCAGACTCAGGGCCAGATCTTGTTTCATGCGTTTCTTGTAGAAAGGCAGGCAAATAAGCAGAGCCAGGAACCAGAAAGGTGTGGCAATCAGGCCGATCAGGGTTTCTTCTTCCTGGCTGAACAGGTACAGCGCAAAGGCAAAGAACACCAGAGTCAGATAGCACATGGGAATGGCAAAGGGCATTTTGTAGCTTGATGCAGCGTGTGCCTCAGGCCGAACCCGGCGGTACTTCAGGTAGGTGATCAGGATCACGGCCCAGACAAAGATAAAGCAGATGCTGGCCACGGTGGTCACAATTGTGAACACACGCATCACATCGCCTTCTGCGTATAGCAGGAACAGGCTGGACAGCAAAAGGGCGCACGAATAGATCAGACCATTGCGGGGAGTACCGTTACGCGACAGTTGGCTGAAGGCTTCGGGAGCCAGCTTGTTCTTGGACAGACCGTACAACATGCGGCCCGTGGAGAACATGCCGCTATTGGCGGACGACAGGGCCGAGGTCAGCACCACAAAGTTGATGATGGCCGCTGCTGCACCTACGCCAATCAGCAAGAACATATTTACAAACGGACTCTTGTTGGGCGCGACAATATCCCAAGGGGTGACGGTCATGATGGCGGTCAGGGCCAACACGTAAAACACAATCACGCGAACCGGAATCTTGTTGATGGCTTTGGGCAGGTTCTTGGCAGGGTCAGCCGTTTCAGCCGAGGCGGTACCCACCAGTTCGATACCCACAAAAGCAAAGATGGCGATCTGGAAAGCGGCAAAGAAACCATTCAAACCATTGGGGAACATCCCGCCGCGATCCCATAAATGGGTCAGGCTGGCTTTTTCGCCGGTTGGGCCCACAAAGCCGGTAAACAGCAGGTACGCGCCCACACCAATCAGTGCCACGATGGCAATGATCTTGACCAGGGCAAACCAGAACTCGAGCTCGCCAAACAATTTGGCCGACAGCAGGTTAAAGATCAGCAAAAAGGCAATACAAGCCAGACCGGGTAGCCACAGTGGAATGTCCGGCCACCAGAATTGGGTATAGCCGGTAATGGCGACAATATCGGCAATGCCAATAACTACCCAGCAGAACCAGTAACTCCAGCCTAGAAAGTAGCCCATGGTGGGCCCGAGAATATCGGCGGAAAAATCCACAAAAGATTTGTATTCCAGGTTATGCAGGAGCAATTCTCCCATTGCCCGCATAACAAAAAATAAAAAGAAGCCGATGATCATGTAGGTAAACAAGACCGAGGGTCCGGCCAGACTAATGGTGCGGCCTGATCCCATAAATAGCCCGGTACCGATAGCGCCTCCAATGGCTATCAGTTGCAGATGCCGGTTTTTCAACGAGCGTTGCAGTCCAGATGAATGTTGCTGAGACACACTGTACTCCTAGTTTTTTTTCGTTCAAATGCGTAATTATGACTGTGCTGCGAGAAAACAATGGGCACAACCCGTCCTCAAGAACGGTTTTCTTGATGCCGATCTACATAAAGTAGGGAGCGCACAGCAGTCCTCCTTGTTCTGACGACATGAAATGCCAAAACAGACCTGTGTGCGAATAAAAATGGGAATAAAGGGGTGGTGTGCCAGGCGGTCAGACAAGGCGCCTGACTATCTGCTCATAAATAGGCTCCGGACAAATAGGTGGACAAAGACCATATGGCCTTTGTACCCCCTCTGTCCGTTTACCTGAGAGCTTATCCATCGGCGGGCGACGGTCCCCTTCGGTGGGCACTGATGTGCCTCTCTCCAGAACGTCAAGGGTTCAAGATTCTTTTGCCTGAGAGATTCCGGGGTCGTTGCTCCGTCGGCGCTTCATCAAGGTGAAGACTCTCACCTGAACCGTTATTGACGTCGCTATTGTATAGACAGGTAAAAAGCGATGACTACTATCGTTAACCTGTAGGTGATTGATGAGAATGGTTCTTGTTTATCGGCGAGGTTTGTGCTGGGCATTTTGCCGTGACGTCACCAAGGATGCGCCCTTTGCACAGAGCCGCATTGTCTTGAATCGGGCAGGCTGCCTTGTTCCAGACGATGCGGCTCTTTTGTTCTGCATGCCGATGTCAGTGTTGCTTACTCGTCGTTGGCATGTAAAAAGCGATACACCAAGGCGCCGATCACACCACCAATCAAGGGGGCCACCCAGAACAGCCACAACTGTTCCATGGCCCAGGTGCCTTGGAAAAAGGCCACGCCGGTGGAACGGGCAGGGTTCACGGAGGTGTTGGTGATGGGGATGCTGATCAGGTGAATCAAGGTCAGCGCCAGACCAATCGCCACACCGGCCAGGCCAGCGTGACCACGCTTGTGAGTCGCACCCATGATGATGAACAGGAAGAAGGCGGTCAGCACAATTTCTGCGATCAGGGCCGCGTTGCGGCTGTAATTGCCTGGCGAGTGCTCGCCAAAGCCGTTGGAGGCAAAGCCTGCCACGGGATCAAAGCCGGCTTTGCCGCTGGCGATCAGGTACAGAACGCCGCCGGCCAGCAGGCCGCCGATAACTTGGGCAAGGATGTAGGGAATAGCGTCACGAGCGGGGAAGCGTCCGCCAGCGACCAGCCCCAGCGTGACAGCCGGATTGATGTGGCAACCAGAGATATTGCCAATGGCATAGCACATGGTCAGCAAGGTCAGGCCAAAGGCCAAGGCTACTCCGGCAAAACCAATTCCCAGCTCAGGATAGGCAGCGGCAAAGATCGCACTTCCGCAGCCCCCAAAGACCAGCCAGAAAGTGCCCAGCGTTTCTGCGGTGCATCGTTTAATTAAAGACATGATATGGCCCTGTTAGTGATGTAACACGGCAGCATTCTAGCGATAAGCATGGTTCACCCACTGAAGGAAAGGAAAACAACTGTCAAAAGTTTTCCTTTGTTGAGGGTGGTGTTTTTTTATAGTAAATGTGAGAAATGTGCTTAAGGTGGCAGTTTGTGTCAGATGCAGGGTTTTGTTGGAATTGCGAAGAATTACTGCTTTTTGGGATGGTGTTATAAGTAATTTGTGGGCTAATTTTTATTTGCTTTGAATGAAATATAAAAATCAGGGGTGCGAAATAAAGATGAAACAGGGGAAGTTGTTTATATAAATAGTTATTTGATGCTTTGTTTACGAGTTTAGATTTTCAGTAATTGAGGAGGCGGATTTTGGGACGTATTTATTCTGACGTCTTTATTGGTTTTATGTTTTCTTGATGTGTTTTGATTTTTAAGCAGTGACTAGTGAGGATCAGTGGAAAATCTGAATTGAGTAGAAATAAAAAAAGGGCCAAGATGCTTGGCCCTTTCGGTTCAGGTCACGCTTACGGCATTTGCTCAATGAAAGCCGCTGTCACGGGTGATACCTGGTGGAAATCAAAAGCCTGATGGTAGATTTCTCCATTCTTGGCTTCTACAGTTAGCCATAGTTGATGCTCAACCTCACTATTGGGCGGGATGGCAATTTCTACCGATCGTGTCCAGCGTGTGCTGTTAAACGCCTGACGGGGTGTAGGCATAGGCTCGGGCTTGCTGACTTGCAGATAGGCGCGGCGTATATGCGGGTCGCAGGCTTGGCAAAAGCGAATCTGGAACCCTTTGCGATGTGCGCCGGTGGGCCCGCTGATAGGGGCTTGGTCATTCGTTTCAGCCAGTGCAAACGACCACGGACCAATCTGACTTTGCAGGGCATTGTTGCCAAAGACAGGCTGCGGGCCTTGCTGCGTCAGATAAATCACGAAGGCAGCAGGGATGGCCAGAAGGCTGCTGGCCAAGACCAGGCTACGTGTAGACATGCGTGATGCCGATTCAGTGTTACCTATTCCAGCCGCTTTAGGCGCTGCCTTCGCAACTGGCGCAGGTTTGGCCCGCACAGGTTTCTTTTCCTGCCAAGGCCACCAGGGCAGGTAAAAGGTCAGTCCGGCGCCGGCCATGGTTAGCCAGCCCAGCCAGGCAACCGTGCCGATGCTCCAGCCCCAGCCTTGCCAGCACAAGAGCCAAGCCACGGCCAGAAAAGGCCAGCCGATTAAACGAAAGATCCGCCTTTCCTGCTTGCGAGGCGCGCGATGCAGCAGAAATTCACCCTGGCGATCGCTGGCCAAGGCCAGGCAGATAAAGCCCGCCAGACTGCTGATAAATACGGCCAGATTTAGCCACAGGCTGGTATTGCTCATGGCAGCCCTCCTTCCGGCATAACCAGAAAGCAGAGCAAGGCGATCAAAGCGGTAGGCAGCACCATGCCCAACCAGGCGCGAGTGGCACTTTTGGTACTGAACACCCACATGACGGCGATGGTGTACCAGACAAAGCTCAACATATTGGCCGCCAGGACAGCCTGGGCTCTGGGCAAAGGCCAGAGCAAGGTCAGCAATACGGTGGCGGCGTCTGCCAAGGCGTAGCCACCCACCGTGGCGGCCACGATGCGCGACAACACTTGCAGGCGGTAACGAGGAGTCAGTCCACTCATCCGTTCACTCCCGCAGTATGCAAGTTGGCAGGGGTTGCGGTTTTTTTAGACAGGCTGGCAATGTGCCATTTGCGTTTCATTTTTACGGCGATATAGATAAAGATGGCGGCCAGGCCAAGCATGCTCAGGTCAAAGCCTGCCAGCCCCCAGTCGCCATGGGTGACGGTAACGCCCAGATGGCGGTCGGTCGTCAGCAGGTTCAGGACGGGAATCAGGCCATAGGCGGCGGCTGTCAGGTAGAGCAGTTCCAGCCAGGCGCGCTTCAAGGGTCGCCAGCAGGCATACAGGAAGGACCAGCCCCAGACCAGAAACAGCGCATGAAATTCCCAGGCGGCGCGGTCGGCCATAGTGACCGGCAAGAGGCGGTTGGCCCAGAAGTAGGCGGCCAGACCTAGCGGCAAACCGGCCAGGGTTCCGGCATTCAGGATTTCCACCAGACGCAGGCCCGCCGCATCAAAGCGCTCGGATACGCTCAGCGCGGTGGCTTTGGACAGGCGCTTTTGATGATGGGTGCGGCGTTTTACGGTCCACAGCACCAGGCCCGTTCCAATAACGGCGCAGCCCAGCAAGCCCGAGATAAGGTATAGCCAGCGCAACCACCATTCGGCAAATGCGCCTTCGTGCAAGGCCAGCAGCACGCGGTGTGTGTCCCCCGTGATATTGCTCGCGTTGTCCGGCTTCATGGCGCTGCCATCGATGGCGTTAAAGCGCAGGGTTTCGTCACGGGTCCAGTACACGCCCGTCACGCCGGTGCGGCGCAGTTCTACATAAGCTTGGCTATCTGCCGGATGCGTAATGTGTACCGAGGCAATGCTGTTCTTGCCCCAGGTTTGTTCAGCGCTGTGCATCATCGCGCTTAACGGAGCCTGCGGCATGCTGACGGGCAGGAAGTCATGTTTTTGCTGGCGAATATCCTGGAAGTAAGCTTGTCGTCCTTCCTCTGTTGCGCCATACATGATCTCTCGTCCGGTCGGCATATAGAAGGACATGAAAAAGATCAGGCCCGTGTAGGTAATCATCAGGAAAAAGGGCAGGGACATCACGCTGACGATATTGTGTGCGTCCAGCCAGGAGCGTTGTCCCTTGCCGGGTCTGAAGGTGAAAAAGTCGGTAAAGATCTTTTTGTGTGTCACCACGCCCGTCATGACGGCCAACAGCATCAGCATGGTGCAGATACCGACCAGCCAGATAGCGACGGGGTACGGCATGTAGTGCAGCGCATAGTGCATGCGATACAGACCCGTGCCACCAGCGGTGGCGCGGGGTTCTGTTTCTGGTTGAATCTGGCCGGTGACCGGGTCCAGTTCCTCGACCCCGCGACGGCCACGCTGACCGGGTTGGGACATTTCTTCCCAGGCAATGGACAGCCCGTGCGTGGCACGTGGGTTCAGGGCTTGATGCGGCAGGGTAATGGTCCAGGCTTTGGAGTCTGGCGGGGCATGTGTTTGTAGCTGCGTCAGGGCCTGATCCAGCATCTGGCTGGATTGCTCAGGTAGAACTTGCATGGGCAAGGGACGCTCGGGCTCCATCCAGCGGGTGATTTCATCGTCTACATAGCCTGCCGTGCCCGTGACGAAGACGAAAAACAGGATCCAGCCCACTACCAGACCGACCCAGGTATGCAGCCATGCCATACATTGGCGAAATGACTCTTTCACGCTGACGCGCCTCCTACTTCAGCACCGTCTCCGGGTGCTGGATTGATAACTGGAAAACTGAGAAAAGCCGTGCTTGCCTGGCCGCTGCGGGTGACGGATGGAATCCGCTCTTCTTGGACGCTGCACTCGTCACGCAAGCCGCGTTTTTCAGGACGCGAAAAGCGGGTGACAGAGAAGGAAAGAGGGCATCAGGCTTAAAACAACGGCAAAATAATAGCAATCATTCTCATTACGGTGTGAGAATTTGCCAGGATTCAAGGTTTTATTCAGAAATCAATGCGACGCCATAGCTGTTTTGGCGTTTCTCATAGGGGAGAGGGCGCAGTTGAGGGGGGCTGGTGGGACTTGGAAGGGAGTAAACCTTGTCGGCTCCAGGCTGACATACCTTAGGCTGAGGACTGACCGCCGGGGAGGGGCAGAAGGGAATAGGCTTTGCAGGCATAACCCCCTACTACCCAATCTTATGGCTTATAGCGCTTTAATCGCACGTAAAGCGGCCACCCCCGCTTTTGCGGCCTGCGGATGAGGATGGGCACTGCATAGTTCGGCAATGGTCAGTAAATCGGCCCGAGGCCGTTTTTTGATTTCCTGCGCCAAGACTTCGCTTAAAAAGAAGTTGTCGGCGCTGGCCAGCCTTCTTAGCAAAGGAAAATCTTGCAAGTCCAGGCTGGGAATGAGCGGGATAGCGATTTCTTCATGTTCATCGTTCCCGCACAAATGGGTGATGAAATTGCTCAAGCCCGTTTGATCAGGACACAAGGGTGTGTGTGATGGATGCAGCTCACTCAAGCAACAAGACCGTTCCAGCGCCTGTTGGGCTGCCGTCAGAAAGGCTGACAAAGACGGGAATACAATGCGGCTGTCGTCGTCGTGGGATAGGTAAAACACCTGCCCGGCCAGTGGGGATTCGCAGGCCCAGACATGGTGACTGCTGGTATCGGGATCGTCCAGAATCAGACCGCCCAGGGCGTCCAGCGTGGGGTGGCCGCTGAACTGTTCGCTGAAGGCTTGGGCCTGAACGAAGGGGAGCAAGTTTACTTCCTGATCGAAGCGCTCGGCATACAGGCCTTGTTCGACTTGTTTGAAGTAGTCGTCACATTCTGCTGTCAGGCTCATGTTGTGCGGCTCGCTTGAAAATGGATCGAGTCTTTATACCTGAACTGCCCATGGATGCGGTAAGAATTTCCATTAAACAGGCCCCGGCTACCAAGGTATCGGGGCCCGCCGTACTTTTCTGTTTGCTCAGGTGTTTTTAGAGCACCACAAACAGCAGCCAGACGACGACTGGGGCAATAACCGTGACGGCAGCACCGTACAGTAAAAGCTGACGGAAGAAGGCATCACGCGACACTCCCTGAGCATTGGCCAGTACCAGTGCGCCGTTGGTAGAGAAGGGGCTGACGTCCACAATGGTGGAGGATACGGCCATGGCTGCAATAAAGCCCACCGGCCCCACGCCGCCATCGCCTTGCAAAAAGGGCACGGCCAGCGGAATCAGCGAACCCAGCACGGCGGTGGAAGAGGCGAAAGCCGACACGACCGCACCCACAAAAAGCAGCAGCAAGGCCGCCATCAAGGGAGAGGTCAGTTGGGCAACGCTATGGCCAACAAAATCAATCGTGCCCATGGATTCCATCACGCCCACATAGGTGCTGACACCCACTATCAGCATGATTTCAGGCCAGGACACTTGGCCCAGCGCGCGTTTTTGCAGATTGGGGGCCATCAAGGTCAGTACCAGACCGATGGTGATCGAGGTAAAGCCAATATCCTGTTTGAAAAACAAGGTCAGAACGGCCAGGATGAACAGGCCTGCCAGGGTCAAGACGCGATACCAGTGCGGGGCCTCGCTGGCACCATTGCCGGCTTCGACCAGGGCATCGGGACTTTTCCGGGCAGTCTTGCGCTCTTCGCCCAAGGCTTCGGCTTCGGCATCGCCGAATACTTGCGGACCACCCGAGCCATGGGCCACGCGGGCAACATTTACGTCTGCTGAACTTAAGTCCACTTTCTGACGCATCAGCTTCAAACCACCCATCCACACGAACAGCAAAATGGACACGGCCAGGTTGATGCCCAGGCTGGCCATCATGGTGGCCATTTCATTCAAGGGCAAACCGGCGGCGCTGACCACACGGTTGGTGATGCCGCCATAAATACTGATCGGGGAGAAGCCGCCCCCTTGGGCGCCATGAATCACCAGCAAACCCATCAAGAGCGGGTTGATGCCGTACTGGCGAGCAAAGCCCAGCGCAATCGGGGCAATGATGGCAACGGCGGCTGGGCTGACGGCACCGACAGCGGTCAATGCGGCCGTGATCAGGAACATGATCCAGGGAATGGCGGCGATGCGGCCACGTACAGCCCGCACGGCCATGCTGACCAACCAGTTGATCGTGCCATTGTTTTGAGCCAGCGCGAACAAATAGGTAATACCGGCCAGGGTCAGAAACAGGTCGGCCGGAAAGCCGCCCATGATTTCCTTGGCGCCCATGCTCGCCACCAGCGTACCCACCAGAAAAGCGCCTACAAAAGCAATCAGCCCCATATTGATGGGTAAGACAGTTGCCAGTACGAACATGCCTCCTAATACGGCAATGGATAGCCAATGCATATGTCTCGTCTCCTTGTAAGTGAACCTTTTGCAGGTTTCTGGAAACGACCCTATCAGTGGCGGTATGAGGCTATCAATAAAGCCCATGGTTGAATGATTACGCTAAACGTAATGATTAGTCAGGAACGCGATGGTTGAGCTTTCAACTAGCACGCTCTTGTACTTGCACGGAACAGGCGCGGTTTTCAGGAAGTGGGGCAGCAGGAGTTGGGAATCGAGTGAGGGGCGTTGTGGCTAGGGTAGACAGAAGGGGGGATCAGATGGGTGTGAAGAGGCGCAGGCTGTGAAAGCGAGCTGTTTATGGCTGGCCCAGTTCAGCCAACAGTTCGCTGCTGTGAATTGTGCGCCCGAAGTGATGTTTCCACAGCTTGATACCCAGCTCGCTGGAGCGATCCAGGGACGAGCCGACCGTCAGATCCGTAATCAGAGTAGGGTGCAGCCCCGCATCAAACAAGGCAAAGCCTGCGGCCAGCACGCAGGTATCGGTTTGAATGCCGCAGACCAGAATGCGATCAGCCTGACATTGCTGCAAATACTCCATCGCCGCCGGGCTAGGGGCGTAGCCATGTTTGATGAAGATTTGCTTGGCATCGACCAGACAACGATCACTGCGCGGCGGACACCAACCCAACTGGCTGGAAAAGGGCGTTTGCGACTCGTCGTGCAGTTCAATCAAGGCTGCGCAAGGCAGGCGGGTGCTCAGGGCGTTAATACCTTCAATTAGCCACGGAGGTGGCGAAAAGCAGCTTTGCACATCGACAACAAGCAGGATCTGTCGCATTGCGGGAGTCTCAATAAGAGCGCATCAGCGATGCCAGACGGAGGTGGCCTGGGCAGTCTGAAGGGCCGTCAATCAAGCCCTTATTGAAACACGGAGTCAGGCTGTTGGGCGGGTCCAGGTCAGGCGTGCGCCGACGATAATGCCGAGCACCGCCAGCAAGGAGGTGGCCGACAAGGTGGACAGGCCGCTTAAACCCTGGCCGATGGTGCAGCCCAGGGCCAGCACGCCGCCTACACCCATTAAGGCTCCGCCTGCCATGGAGCGCAGCATGTGGCGGGGCGACTCAAAACCTTCCAGTTTCCAGCGGCGACGCAGCAGGGCGCTTAGCAAGGAACCGACCACCACACCCACCACGATCAGGATGGTGAAGCGTGGGCTCATGCCGGTGGAGATCATGGCGTATTGAATGCTTTCACCAATCGGGGCGACAAAGCTTAGTGAGCTGACGGGCAAGGGCTCGAAGGGATCATCGCCCAGCCAGCCCGTGGTCAGCCAGCCGGCCACAATCAGCAGTCCTATCAATGCTCCGGCCAGCAGATCATTCAAGCGTTGGCCGTCCTGTCGGCGCCGCAAGGCAAAAGCGATCAGGGCGGCGACGATAAGGGCAATCACAATAGATCGGATGGGACCTTCAGACAGGGTGACCGCAGGCAGGGTGACGCTGGTGGCTTGGGCCACGCTGATGCGCAGCGGCGCCAGCAGGCCTGTCAAGGTGATGTAGGCGGTGATGCCTAAACAAAGCAGTACGACAAAAGAGCGCAGATTGCCTTGTCCTAACAGGACCAGAGCACGGGCGCCACAGCCATTGGCCAGGGTCATGCCTGCACCAAATAGCACACCCCCAAGTGGCACCAGCAGCCAGGAAAAAGTAGGATTCAGATACAGGGCCTTGTCCAGACTGATCAGGCCATAGCCTGCGGCCAGTTGTGTTCCGGCCAGGGCCACGGCCAGCGCCAGGGCAAAGCCCTGAAGCTTGTAGCCGCTGCGCCCGGACCAGCGCTCGGTCAAGCCACGATAAAAGCAAAAACCACTGAGCTGGCCGCTAATGCCAAAGAGCAGGCCAATGGCCAAGCTGACCCACAGTACAAATTCTGTATTCATCATGTGCGCTGCTTATTAGGACCGGGTTAGAACCACTTAGCCTTTGGTGCCCCAGATGTCGCGACTGATCGCGGCATACCAGGCCTCGCCATACTGGGCTTCCTGCTTGCGAAAGGCCGGGCTGGCTTCTTTGGGGCTGACCCCGCCGGACGCTTCAGCCAGCTTGTCATCGGCAAAGGCGTACAAGTGCCCCACGGAAATGCCATAGTCGGGGGCGATCAGACTGTAGCAGGTATTGCTTAGCGTAGCCTGGGGCGCAGGCTTGCCGCTTAAGGCATTAATGATGGAAGCCGCTGCCAGCTTGGCCTGTGTATTGGCCGAGAAACCCGACTTGGGCATGGGAGAGGCAATGGTGGCATCGCCCACCACATAGATATCCTTGACCTGCTCGGACTCGAAGGTATGCGGGTCAATGGGCACCCAGCCACTGGCGTTGGTGACACCGGCCTGCTCGGCAATGGTTCCGGCTTTTTGAGGTGGGATGACGTTCAGCACATCGGCCTTGTGGATTTCGCCAAACTCGGTCTCTACGCTTAGTTTGATGGCATCCACGCGGGCGACTTTGCCGTCTTTGGAAAAGGGCACCCATTCGATCATGTCGCCATAGACTTGTTTCCAGCCGTCCTGGAACAGGCCTTGTTTGGAAAAGCCGTCTTTGGCATCCAGAATCAGAATCTTGGATTTGGGTTTGTGCTGTTTGAAGTAGTGAGCCACCATGCTGGCGCGCTCGTACGGGCCGGGCGGGCAGCGGAAGGGATTTTCGGGGGCCACCATAATGAAGGTGCCGCCATTGGGCATGGCATCGAGCTGGCTTTTCAGCAAACGGGTTTGATCGCCCGCTTTCCAGGCGTGCGGGGCCAGCAAGGAGGCGGCCTGGTCATAGCCTTCCAGCGTGTTCCAGCGAAAATCAATACCGGGCGAGAGCAGCAGCTTGTCGTAAGACAGCTTCTGGCCCTTGGCCAGGGTCACGGTCTTGGCTTGGGAGTCGACGGCGGTGGCCAGGTCGTGAATGACCTCAATTCCGGCGGCGCGCAAATCATCAAAGCCGTGGCCTTGCTGTTCAAAACGGCGCAAGCCGGCCAGATACAGATTGGTGAAAGGGCAGGTGTAGAAAGTGGTGGCCGGTTCAATCAAGGTCACTTTCAGGGATGGATCACCGCGCTTCAAGTAGCGGGCAGCCGTTGCACCGCCAAAGCCGCCACCGACCACAATCACATGGGCCGAACTGCTGCGTGCGTACACGGGCAAGGTGCTCAGGGCCAGGCCAGCCATACTGGTTTTACCGACACGGCTCAGCCATTGGCGACGAGAGGAGTTCAAGGGGGTGCTCATGCTTAACGTCCTTGCGCAACGCTGCGTGGGGTAGAAGGAATTTCAGAGAAATGACGTGCCAGGGCCTCCAGGTCTGTGTCCTGGTAGCCTTTGACCAGACGACTCATGATGGTGGTGCCTGCCGGGGGCGTGTCCGAGGCAAAGGCGCGCAACTGTTCCAGCAAGGTGGCTTCGGGACGGCCTGCCAACGAAGGAATGAGGGTTGTGGAACGCCCATCTGGGCCGTGACAGTTCGCACAGGAGCTGGCCACCGTTTTGATGTCCAGTGTGGAACTGGCCCAGGCCGGCGCGGCGGCGCTGCTGGCCGCTAACAAGGCGGGGGCAATAAGGAGACGACCTACCAGAGAGAGGGACATGGGCATGCTTCTTGTCAATGTGCTTCGTTGTAGGAAAGGACGCCAGCGTAGCATTACCGTTAAGCCCACCCTGTATGACTATATAGAGCGCTGTTATGAACTCAGCGCCCGGTAGGGGCGCTGAATGGGGCAGGTCAGGGCGTCTGGCAGCAAGTGGCCCGCAGTCAGCCGCTGATGCTCAGCGCAGTCTGGCCCGTAATGACGGCGCCTTGATCGTCCGTCCAGCTCATTTCCAGTGCCCCGGAGTGCCGCGCGACAAAGGTGAATTCAATGTACGGGTTTTGGGAGATCGCTGTTTCTGGAAACCAGTTGAACAAGGGCTCGCCGTTCAAGGTGGCCTTGAATTCGTGGATGATGTTGCGTGGCACAACCTGGCCGTCTTTACTTAAGCGCAGGCCACTTTCCATGCGGTGTTCGACCAGGGCGCGCACGCGCACCATTTCGCCCGCCTTGGGCGTGGCATTGCTGATCCAGATACGTGGTTTACTCATGAGTACCCCTTGTTTACATGCCGCAACCGCCAGCCGTCACGGTAATGTGATGCTGGGCGCTTAGGACACGGCCATCGCTTAACCGTGCCAGGGCGCGGATGGTTTGGGTTTCAATCAGGCGCAGGCGAACGGCAACTTCCGTTGTTCCGGCCAGGGCCGTGAAGTTGAAACGGCAGGCCAGCGGGTGCGGGTTGCCCTGGGCCAGAATAATCAGCTCCTGGCAGTACACATCGTCGCTTGCTGGCAAGTCCAGCACCACTTTGACCGGCACAGCGGCGGGGTTGTCGCCCAGAGCGGGCATCTCCAGCTTCATGCCTTTTTCTTCTGGGCTGGCGCCTTTCAGGAACTCGTCCACAATGGCTTGCACCTGGGCCGCAGTGGCTGGTTTCAGCAATTGATCAAAGGCGACTTGCGCATGCAAATTGATGGGTAGCCAGGCGGCGCCCAGCCCGGCCGCACTGCCCAGCAAAAGCTGGCGGCGGCGGACAAAACGGGAAGGAAGTTTAGAGGAAGTCATTGAAACGGCTCTGGATCCACTGGAAGTCTTCTTGAACAAGGTCGGGGGTACGGACATCCATATCAATCTGCGTTTGCAGAACCTTGCCGCTTGCGTCCAGTTCGTATTCAAACTTGACCGAGATTTCCTCTTGCGGATCCCCGTTGACCATCATGTAGCACAGGTTGTCGGGTAGGACGGGTACCACTTCCTTGCCCGCGATACGTTCGGCCAGATTCTGGGAAACGATCTTGGCCACCGCGTGCGCCACGTGGGCGCTCTTGGGATAGTGGCCGAACTGGTCGGAAATAAAGCCCATGGAGTCCCCGACCACGTAAACATGGTCGTCGTCACGGGCGGTGAACAGGCGTGGGTCAATATTGGCCCAGCCTGTGGGTTTGCCGTCAGGCCCCGTGCCGACCAAACCTGCATTCCAGACCATATCGGCGGCCTGGTGCGGGGGCATCAGCACGGCGTCGTCAAAATCAAAGTCGCCGGCGGTGGTTTTGATGTGCTTCTTGAAGGGATCAACCTCTCGCACTCGGGCATTGGGCACGTGGGTGATGATGTCCGGATACAACTCCTGGAAGGCCGCGCGGTAGCCTTCGCCAATGGGGGCGATGGTGGGTTTGGGGTCCAGAATAATGATCTTGCCCGGAATCTTGTTGGTCTTGATATGCCAGGCCATCAAACAGGCCCGTTCGTAGGGTGAGGGCGGGCAGCGATGGGGCGGCGGGGGGAGCGTCATCACAATGGTGCCCCCCTTGAAGGCTTTGAGCTTGTTTTTTAAGGCAAACATCTCGGCATTCGGGATGTAGGCATTGGGGAAGTGTTGGCGTGTGTATTCTGCCGCGTAGGTGTCATTGCCGAACCAGGCATCGTAGGCATTGCGTATGCCGCCCGACAGGATCAGGTAATCGTATTCCAGCGCGCCCTGGGTGGTGCGCACGGTTTTCTTGTCGCGTTCGATGGCGGTGACTTCGGCGTGCACCAGGCTGTAACCGTACTTGATGGACGGCGCCAGCATGTCGTGGTTCAGAAAGTCGGTGTTGACGATGTCAATCAGCCACTTGTTACTCATGGGGCCGGACCAGAACGTGGGGTTGCGCTCGATCAGTACCACTTGCGCCTGCGGCACCAGTTTGGACAGGTATTTGGCGGCTGTCATGCCACCCCAACCGCCGCCACAAATGACAATGCGCGGGCCTTTGGTGTGGCGTGGCAGGATTTGGCTGGTGTTGGTGATGATGGCGGGGGCAGAGAGGCTGGTGGAGGGCAGAACCAGCGTTCCAAGTGCGGCGGCTGGGGTGGCCAGCAGGAAGTTTCTACGATTCATTGTATGTTCCTCGTGATCATGACATGACACACGTCAATCAGGATAAGTGGACCGCTTTGTGCGAGCCAGTATAGCCAAGAGTGCTGGTGATGCGTGGGGTTTTTTGCCGAGCGATGCCGCTGGAACGGGAGTCAAACACCGGTCAGGAGCGGCGCAGCGGCGGTGCTTATTTAGGGGAGGGGCGGGTCATCAAGGCAGGCTGCCCAAGGGCCGGCTACGCTGGTTTGTGGGTAAGGGTTAACGCTTAAAAACGCTCAGGAAACAACAGAAAAGCTGGATTTTTTGGATTTAAAAGTAACGGAGCTATCTTTGTGAACAAAATCAGAGGATAGTTCTGGGAGGGAAAATTATTTTCTCTGTTCGTTATTACATTTAGGACTTATTTTGAAGACAGAAATTGGTATTGTGAAGTGGTTCAACAGCGAAAAAGGCTTCGGATTCATCGTGCCGGAGAACGGCGGCAAGGAT
>JTFO01002807.1_pt1 | contig 17395 bp, 13 predicted proteins | sample 235411 | NCBI WGS metagenome assembly JTFO01 (sample SAMN03067590, study PRJNA260953) | activated sludge metagenome | biome: Sludge; feature: Wastewater; isolation source: CETP activated sludge from laboratory augmented bioreactor treating... | place: India:Gujarat | collected 2013-04
CACGACACTGTGGGTATAGACCTGGTGGCCATGAGTGTCAACGACATTCTAGTCCAGGGCGCAGAACCCTTGTACTTTCTGGATTATTTTGCCTGCGGCAAGCTGTCGGTCGATACGGCGGCTCAAGTGGTGGGTGGCATTGCCAAGGGTTGTGAACTGTCCGCTTGCGCCCTGATCGGTGGCGAAACGGCAGAGATGCCCGGCATGTACCCCGAAGGCGAATACGACCTGGCCGGTTTTGCGGTGGGTGCGGTGGAGAAATCGCGCATTATCGACGGCAAGTCCATTGTCCCCGGTGACGTGGTTCTGGGCCTGGCATCCAGCGGTGCTCACTCCAATGGCTACTCTTTGATTCGCAAGATTCTCAAGCACGCCAATGCCAAGCCTACCGACGAGCTGGATGGCCGTCCTTTGGCTGACGTGGTTATGGAACCCACCCGCATTTACGTGAAATCCGTGCTGGCCGCCTTGGCTGCCCACGGTGCAGACATCAAGGGCTTGGCTCACATCACGGGCGGCGGTTTGCTGGAGAACGTGCCACGCATTCTGCAAAAGCACCTGACTGCCCGCCTGAAGCGCGATTCCTGGAGCATGCCTGCCTTGTTCCAGTGGTTGCAAAGCAACGGTAACGTGGCCGACGAAGAAATGTACCGCGTGTTCAACTGTGGTATTGGCATGATCATCATCGTTCCTGCAGACAAGGCAGAGGCCATCAGCGCCACCTTGTCCGAGCAAGGTGAAACCGTCTACCAACTGGGCGAAATCCTGGAACGTCAGGAAGGTCAGGCGCAGACTGAAGTGGTCTGAAACCCTCGGATCTTTCCGTGAATAGAAAAGCCAGCTCAATGAGCTGGCTTTTTTTATTTCTGCGTCTGCTCCCGAAGCCCGCTGTATTAGCGCATCGAATCTGGTGTATTTGATTTTCAAATAAGGTTTATATGAAAGTAATTATGCTGTTTTTCGAGCTAATCCGAATTTAAGTATTACTCGTACATTCCATAATGTTCCCCGGCCAGCAAGGCTCCTACAGTAGCGGCAAGAGCATAGAAATATTAGCTGAAATGTTAGAAGCAATTTCTGAGGGGAAGAAAAATGGAGCATAGCGATTTATCCTTGAAGGACCCGCATCCATCCTTGCATAACGAGGATCTGGCGCCTTTGCCGCGACAAAAACGTTTGTGGGGCTGGTTCGAGATTTTCAATGTCTGGTCCAACGATATTCAAAGTCTGTTTGGCTATACCCTGGCCGCCACCTTGTTTATTTCTTATGGGCTCAATGGCTGGGCCGTGTTTGCCGGTATCTTGCTGGCCGGTTTTATTGTGATGGGCCTGGTGAACCTGAGCGGTAAACCCAGCGTGTTGTATGGCGTTCCCTATCCTGTGATCGCCCGTATCAGCATGGGGGTGAAGGGCGCCAAGTTTCCTGCCCTGGTACGCGGGATTGTGGCTATCTTCTGGTACGGCGTGCAGACCTACTTTGCCTCTACCGCCTTGGCTTTGTTGTTCAATGCCTTGCTCGGCCACCCGGGAGGTGCTCTGTTCCTGGGGCTGGATTGGGTGGGCTGGTTGTCTTACATCGTGGTCTGTGTCTTGCAACTGGGTATTTTTCTGATGGGCATGAAGTGGATTACGCGCTTCCTGAATTGGGCAGGTCCCTTGGTGTACCTGGTGATGTTCGCGCTGCTGGCGGTGATTTGGTACAAGGCAGGCAGCGGTCTGCTTGATAAAGTAGGCGAGATTTTTGCCGGTAAGGGCACTTATGAAGGCGGCCCCTTGATGGCCTTTGGTGCGGTGGTGGGGACCATGGTGGCGTACTTTGCCGCTGTCGTGATCAATTACGGTGACTTCTCGCGTTTTGTGAAAGACGAGCGCAGCATGCGTATCGGTAACTTCATGGGCTTGCCCGTCAGTCTAGCCGTGTTCTCCTTCCTGGCCTTGTTCATTACCGCTGGTACGGCTGTGCTGTTTGGTGAAACCTTGACCAACCCCACCGATATTGTGGATCGTGTCGATAGCCTGGTTCTGACGGTCATTGCGGCTTTGACCTTCTTTGCCGCCACCGTCGGTATCAACCTGGTGGCGAACTTCATTCCGCCTGCTTTTGACCTGGCTAATCTGAAGCCCGAGCTGATCTCCGCAAAGATGGGTGGCATTCTGACTGCTGTCATTGCTTTCTTTATCGGTGCTCTGTGGCTGCCGCTGATCAGCGCCATCGGGATTACCGGCTTTGTGGATACCTTGGGCGCCTTGCTGGCTCCCTTGTACGGCATCATGATTGTGGACTTTTACTTGATTCGCAGACAGCGGGTGGTGGTGTCGGATCTGTTCTCCCTGAAAGAAAGTGGTGCCTACTACTTTCAGAATGGTTGGAACAAGCGTGCCATGATCGCTTTTTTCCTGGCGGCCGTGTTCTCGGTGGCGACGGTGTGGGTACCCGCACTGGCGAATATGGCCGGTTATGGTTGGTTGATTGGTGCCTTGTTGGGCGGTGCGTTCCAGTACCTGGCGATGCGCACTCAAATCCAGCCCAAGCTGAACGGCGCTTCGGCGTAAAAACGGAGTTTGGATAAAAAAGCGGTCTTTTTGAACAGTCCCTGGCAGTTGGATACTATCCGGCTGCCAGGGACTGTTCGTAAAAATGAGGCTGTTATCTGAGTATCAAGCTGGCCAGATCTGGCGCGTCGCTTGCACAATCTGCTCGGCAGCTTGCGGGTTCTGACAGTTGAATTGCAGACGCTCGGGTTCGGATCGCAGCCAGGTCAATTGGCGTTTGGCCAGTTGGCGAGTCGCGGCAATCGCCTGTTCAATGGCCAGGTCCAGGCTGACTTCGCCGTCCAGATATGACCACAGTTGCCGATAGCCCACACAGCGAATAGAGGGCAGGCCGGGATGCAAGTCAGGGCGCTGATAAAGCTTCTCCACTTCCTGCAGCAGCCCTTGTTTGATCATGTCTTGATAGCGAACCGCGATACGTTTATGCAGCCAGGATCGGTCTTCCGGTTCCAGGCTCAGGGTGACGTACTGATGGCTGCCTTCTTGAGGCTGGGCCTTGTCCTTGAGCCAGTCGCTCATGGTTTTGCCGCTGATATGGAAAATCTCCAGCGCACGTTGAATGCGCTGGCTATCGCGTGGAGCCAGTCGGGCGGCTGTTACCGGGTCGATGCGGGTCAGTTCCGCGTGCATGCCGGGCCAGCCAATTTCCTGGGCGCGTTCATCCAGTTGCTGGCGAATGGCAGGGTCGGCCTGTGGCAAGTCGTTCAAGCCCTCACGCAAGGCTTTGTAATACAGCATGGTGCCGCCACATAGGACGGGATAATGCCCGCGTGCCTGAATCTCCTGAATCAGTCGGGTGGCATCGGTGGCAAATTCCGCCGCCGAATAACTTTCAACTGGGTCGCGAATATCCAGCAAGTGGTGGGGGATAGCCGCTTGTTCCTGGGCGCTGGGCTTGGCGGTGCCAATATCCATGTCACGATAAATCGTGGCCGAGTCCATCACAATCACTTCAATTGGCCAGTGTTGCGCCAGGATATGCGTGCTTGCGCTTTTGCCGCTGGCCGTCGGGCCGGCCAGGCACAGAATGGGTAAATCGTTCATTGTCCACGCATAAAAAGTTTGTCCAGCTCGCTGAGCTTCCATTGGAACCAGGTGGGGCGGCCGTGATTGCACAGGTCGGCCCGATCAGTTTGTTCCATCTTGCGAAGCAAAGCGTTCATCTCGGGAATGCTCAGGCGGCGATTGGCACGTACCGCACCGTGGCAGGCCATGGTCGAGAGCAGTTCGTTGCGCTGTTCATCCAGATGGCGTGACGAGCCTACCTGGGCCAGATCGCGCAGCACGGCACGGGCCAGGGATTCGATATCGCCTTGCGCCAGGAGGGCAGGGACGGCGCGCACGGCCATCGTGGTGGGGCCTGCCGGGCTCATGCTCAGACCCAGCTCGGCCAGGGTCTCCTGATGCTCATCCAGTAAAGCGATATCGCTTTCCGAGCAGCCAAAGACCACGGGGACCAGCAAGTCTTGGCGAGGTAGCTCACGACCATCCAGCGCCTGCTTTAACTGTTCGTAGACCACACGTTCGTGGGCGGCGTGCATGTCCACCAGAATCATGCCTTGACGGGTTTCCGACAGAATGTAGATACCGTGCAATTGGCCCAGCGCCATGCCCAAGGGAAATTCGTCGGTCGCGCTATCCGTGTCGCTTTGATAGTTGGTGACGGGGGTGTTGCTGGAAACAGGCTCAATCGGGCGGTACATGCTTTTCCAGTCTGCACCACCTCCGGAAGGTTCGCGCATGTTGAAGCTGGATTGCCAGCCTTGGCGAGCCGGATGGCTATATGGCATGGCGGGTTCGCCGCTGGTATAGGAGCCGCCTGCTGCGCCAGGAACGGGGGAAGGGTAGGGTGTATCAGGCGCTTGGGGCTGGGTGGCACCTTCAGGCAAAGGCATGGCGGCAATAGGCGTTTCACCGGCCATACTGCCTTGCGCCAAGGTTTGTCCCACGGATTGCAGCACAAAGCGGTACACGGCACCACTGTCACGGAAGCGGACTTCGTGCTTGGCCGGGTGTACGTTTACATCCAGTGTGGAGGGGGCAATGTCCAGAAACAGGGCATAGGCGGGTTGGCGATCCCCATGCAGCACATCGGCATACGCACTGCGTATGGCATGAGACACGGTACGATCGCGCACAAAGCGGCCATTCACAAACAGGAACTGCTTGTCTCCACTTGGGCGAGCGTGGGCAGGGTGAATCACCAGACCACGCAAGCTGATCAGGCCTTGTTCCTGGGCGACGGGCAGGCTTTGCTCAATAAACTCTTTGCCCAAGATATCCAGCAGACGCTGCTCTAGCGTGCCACTGCGCCAGTGGCGCTGGGGTTTGTCATTGTGAAACAGACGAAAAGCGATTTGTGGCTGTGCCAGGGCAATGCGCTCCAGCGCAGTCACGCAATGGCCGTACTCCGTGCCTTCCGTACGCAGAAACTTGCGACGGGCGGGGATCTCGTCAAAGAGCTGGCGTACATCCACATGCGTGCCGATCTGCCCAGAGGCGGGCTGGGGTTCAGCGTGGCCCAGCGAGTACTCCCAGGCGTGCGGGTCGTCCTGGGTGCGCGAGTTGATCGTCAGACGGGCTACCGAGGCAATAGAGGGCAGGGCCTCACCCCGAAAGCCCATGGACGCCACAGACTCCAACTCTTCGAGCGAGCGAATCTTGCTGGTGGCATGTTGCAGCAGCGCCAAGGGCAATTCTTCTTGCGTGATGCCGTGACCATCGTCGCTGACAGAGATGCGGCGGATACCGCCGCCGTCCAGACGAATTTCGATGGCACTGGCACCGGCGTCAATGGCGTTTTCCAGCAGTTCCTTCAGCACAGATGCCGGGCGCTCGATAACCTCACCGGCTGCAATTTGGCTTACAAGCAAGTCAGGGAGTGGGATAATACGGCGTCTTGATGACATAGGGCGGCTGGCCTTGTGTGTATTCAGGGTTGAACCATACACGTTCAACGGGTTTCAAACGGTAGCGGCTTATTTTAACCGCTTGATCTATGGTGTCGGTCTGGTCAGTATTGGGCTGGCTGGATTGTTATTTTGGCGTGGAACTATGCCCGATTTACTCAGCATGATCCTTCATATTGACCAATACCTGGGGGTGTGGGTCGAGCAGTATGGGGCCTGGATTTATCTTGTTCTGTTCTTGATTATATTTGGCGAGACCGGGCTTGTGGTTCTGCCTTTCCTGCCGGGCGACTCTTTGCTGTTTATTGCCGGAGCCTTTGGCGCTTCGGGCATGCTGGACCCGGTGATGCTCGGTGGCCTGCTGATCGTGGCGGCGGTGCTGGGCAATACCGTGAACTATCACGTGGGGCGGTATATAGGCCCGAAAGTCTTTACCCAGGAATCCCGATTCCTGGATCGCCGTGCGCTGGTCAAAACCCATGCTTTCTATGAAAAGCATGGTGGCAAGACCATCGTCATTTCCCGCTTCCTGCCTCTGTTCCGTACCTTCGCGCCTTTTGTGGCGGGAGTGGGGCACATGAATGCCTGGCGCTTTCAGATGTACAACATGACAGGCGCGGTTTTATGGATTTGCAGCTTGATTACGCTGGGCTACTTTTTTGGCAATGTGCCTTTCATCAAGGCGCATTTGAATACCATCGTGCTGATTGGTATTGCGGCTGCTGCGGTGCCTGTTGTAGCTGGGGCCTTGTGGAAGATCTTCAAGCGCAAGAGCAAGGGTGATGCGGCTTTATAGGCTGTCGAGTCCGTTGCCTGATACGGCTGGGCCGTGCGAAAACGGGACGCCTTAGCGTCCCGTTTTTCATCATGCCTTTGCTGGCGATGCTGGCGCTTCGCTAAACCGCCCCAGGCCAACGGTGGTCAAACGATTGTCACGACGCAGTAGCCAAAGCGCCTCTATGCCCAGGCGTTGTGCCAAGGCCATGCCATCGCTGCCGCTGACCAGCAAGGCGGTGGCCCAGGCATCGGCCCGCATGCAGTCTGGCGCCAGAACAGTTACGGACGCGATATCGTTGCGCACAGGTGCGCGATGCCTGCTATCCATGGTGTGTGCGACTCGGATATCACCGAGCTGTAAAAAGCGCCGATAATCGCCCGAGGTGGCGATGGACAGATTATCCAGTTCAACCACGCTGTGAGTGGAGCGCCGTCCATCCTGGGGGTATTCGACCGCTACCGCCCAAGGCTGGCCATGACACTGGCTGTTCAGGGCGCGAAGTTCTCCGTCCAGGGCCAGCAAGGCGTGATCAAGGCCGTGCTGACGCAGCACCAGGGCCATACGGTCTACCGCATAGCCTTTGGCGATCCCGCACAGGTCTAGCTGTAGGGGAGCGTGTTTGATGGCGCGGCCGGCGGCCATATCCAGTTCCAGTGTTTCGTAAGCGGGGGTAGAACCTGCTTGAGCGGCACGACGGATGGCGGCAGCATCGGGCTCATGTCGGGCGGGGCCAAAACCCCAGGCATCTACCAGGTCCCCCAGGCCAGGGTCAAAAGCGCCCTGGCTGCGACGATTGATCTCCAGGGCACAGGCTAACACCTCAAGTATTTCTGGGGGCAGGTCCAGCCATGTACCGGGAGGGGTCCGGTTGAGCCGATTTAGCTCGCTGTCGGGCAGCCACGGGGACATTTGCCGATCCACTTGGTGAACGGCCTCTGCCAGCGCTTGTTGCAGGTCTGCTACCTCCACGGCATCGGTCGTTTCCACAAGGGCGGACCAGCGCGTGCCCATGGTTGGGCCGTTCAGTGTCAGGCGTCGAACGTCAGAAGAGGTCTTCGGCATAGCGCCCGTTCTCCTTGAGCCAGGCCAGGTTTTTGCCCATATCCATCAGAATAGTGTCCAGTTCTTGTCTGATTGCCTGAGCCATGGGGCGGCTGCCACAAACACGCACAAGCGCGCCTTTTTCCAGAAGGGTGCGGATCTGTTGGGCGTCACGCTGTACGGCGTTCTGTACATAACCGCCACCATCAGGCATTCGGGAGAAGCTTGTGTGCAATTGGTGTAGATGGCCCTGGGTCTGCCAGTCTTTGAGCTCCTTTTCAAAATAATAATCTTGTTTGGAATCACGAGTACCGTAATACAGGTACATGGGACGATGTCGCCTATTGTCGCGAATGAAACCGGCCAACGGAGCCACCCCGGTGCCCGCGCCAATCAACACCACCGGGCTTCGGGAGCCGGTCAGCGTGAAGCCGGGGTTGGGCCGGATGAAGGCTTGAATCTGATCTCCGATCTGCAGGCGATGCAAATACGGAGAGCAAACACCACCGCTTGTGTATCGCACACAGATTTCCACGAACCCATCCTGTTTGCCTGAGGCCAGTGAGTAGTAGCGTGGGACTGACTGTTCGCCGGGAGGAAGAACGCCCAGCAGGTCTCCGGCTGCGAAGCGGGGCACTGGCTGGTCGGGCAGCGCAAAGCGCAGGATGACGGCGGGCTGACCCGTAGCACCGGGAAAGTCCTGGCGTGACAGCAGTGTCAGGGTTGCCATGCGCGGCAAACGAGGCTGGTAGGCAAGCGGCACAGCTTGCCCCAGCGCGTCAGAAAGGCTTCGTCCCCAGCGAGCAAACTCCTGGGGAGATTGCTGATGAATACGCTCTAGCGCCAGCAAAGGTTTCCATCCCCGCTCCCGCAAGGCGTGCTCGAGCGTGTTGGCAAATCCGCAAAAGTCAGGAAACTGTCTATCCCCAAACCCTAAAACCGCGACTTGAGCGTCAGTGGGCGGCTGGCTGGCGATCTGTTTGAGTGCTTTTTGTGCGTGGGCGGGCGGCTGGCCTTCACCGTAAGTGGCGGCCAGGATATATACCTGGCGGGCCGTTGGTGGTACTCGCCAGTTCTCCAGCGTGGTGGTATGTACCTGACGACCCATGGCTTTGAGTGCGTCGTGCAGCGCTTGCGCAAACCCCCAGGTACTGCCGCCCTCACTGGCGACAAAAATCAGACTGTCGGCCTGGGCCAGTGGGCTATTGCCTTTAAGCGTGGGACGGCTGCGGCGCGCTTGCCACCACATTAGGATACCTGTGTACCAGAACAAGGGTATGCACGCTGCCGATAGGCCAAGAAAAATGGCCCACAGCCAGGCTCCATCTCCGGTATGCAAGAGCAAGATCCAGTCGTAGAGGCGTTGTGCCAGGGTCGACGGCTCCCAGGCCAAGGTCTGACCTTGGTACTGGTCCGCCCAGCCTTGGCCCTGAACAGTGAGAACGCGCCAAGTGTCTTGAGGGTCCTCATGTGTTGGTAGATTGAGCCGTTGCAGATCCTGCACACGTAAAGTCTGCAACAGGTCGATCTGGCCCGGTGGAAGCGGCGGCTGTCCGGTGGCTTGCGAGCTCACTTCGGGCTCCGTGCTCGGACTTAGCGTGATCAGCTCGAACGTGCTGGCGCTCATGTAAAGGGCCGTGGCTGAGGACAGGGCCAGGATCAATAAAATGACCCTGCCGCTCAGTACATGCAGGCGTTGGGGGAGGGTGCCACGCACGGGCCCGGTAAGTCCCCGCCAGCCACCCATTCGACGCAGCAGCAACACCAGTCCGGACACAGACAGGGTCAACATGGCCAGAGCAACCATGGCTGCTGTAATGCGTCCTGGGTCGTCCATCAAGAAAGTGCGATGCAGGTTTTTGACCCAACGCGGCAGCAGGGAGGCCTGGTAGTCTCCCAGGATTTTGCCGTCTGCCGGGTCCACACGTATGGCCCGGGCTTGTCCGTTCTCAAACGCATAGACCACGAAGATGCCTGATGGCAGATGACGAATTTCTTCTGCGCCAGGGACAGTGCTCTTTACGCGCTCCACCAGTGTGGCAAGCGGCAGGTCGGACTCGGTGGGAGCGGCCTGCAGGGCGTTGCGCAAGGGCTCAAGTGCCAACATCGTGCCTGTGATGGCCAGTACCAGCGCGAGGGTGCCTGCTACCAGTCCCAGCCATCGATGGACGAATCGCCAGATCATGTAGGTTCCTTACTGCAACTGATAGGTCAGGGATTGAATATATTGTTTGCCTGTCTGTGGCGAGCCCGCGTTGGCGGCAGTCAGGGGAACACGGATTTCCGATGGGCTATCCCGCATGTCTTCGGCGGCGGCATCGACACGGAGCTCGTAGCCGGCGTCAATCAGGGCATCCTCCAGTTCTGCTGTCACCTCCAGAGTGCGCCCGGCACCGACGCTGGCGCCGGTTACTCCTTGCAGGCGTTGGCCATCGCTGGCGGACAAGCGATTCCAGTCTGCCAGATGCTTGTAGTATTTGGCTTTGCCGCCGGCGACCCACAGTGTGCGTACATACGCGCCCTGGGCATCGGTCAGGTAGACGGCCAAATAGGCCCCGTCACCGCCGTAGTCTTTGAGGGTAGTGGAAAGTGCCACGGTACGGCCCTGCGCTAAAGAGGGCAGGGCCACGGTACAGGCTGCAGCCAGGGTGGTGAGAAGAAAACGCTTGGACATGATGGTTCTCCGGTGTGATCAAAGGGAAACAACTTCAGGGTTGAGGGCAGGAAGGACGGCGGCCAAGTGCAGGCTTCAGTGATTCCTTTCGCGCTCACGTTCGCGCTCCGGTTTGTCGTGACCCTCGCGCACTTTCATTTTCACGATGCGTAGCGTTTGCGGGTCAAGCTTGGCTTTGAACGAACGGCCTTGAGCATCCCGGCCGCGAATTTCATAGCAGCCGTCGTCAATTTTCAGGCGTTGCACCTGCCAGCCCAGACGAGCGGCATGCTCCAGGGCCGCATCCCGGCTTTGCCATTGCTGTACTGGGACATCGCAGTCGTCATCAGCACGGGCTGGCCCGGCTATCAGGGACAGGCATAGGTACACAATAAGCAGGCAGGGGGGGGATTTCATGATTTTTTCCTTGTCGTTTGAAGCCAATGCAAGAACGCTCGGAGGACATGGCAGGGTGTGTGTGTGCCTGGTCGTTGAGCCGACCAGCACATGGCTGCAGGGTGAGCCGATCAGGGAGGTGATTCGCGACAGGCGCGCGGACTACCCTGGCCTGGGATGAAGGGCAGGGGAGACGGGTAAGGAGCCGGACTGTACAGGCACAATGAGGCTTTGTTGGAACGGCGAAAGAAAGTGGATAGAGCCCTTGTTTGTCTCATCGACTATCTCTTGGAAATGAGTACTGGTTAACCTGTTTTCACGTAACGGCGCCGTAAAAAGAAATACGGCTAGTGTAGCGACTACGGGGCCTGATGAAATGAGTTTACGCTGGTGGGCATTGCCAAAGATCAAAAAAAGCGCAGCAGAAATCTGGTGCGCTTTTTGTGTGGGGCTTTACGGTTCAACTGCGGCTGGCCAATGCCGGGAATTCGGCAAAATAGCCTCGAATGCCCGTCAAAATAGCCTGGGCGATCTTGTCCTGATGCGAGGAACTACGAAGCAGACGTTCTTCTTCCGGATTACTGATAAATGCCGTTTCAATCAGAATTGAAGGAATATCGGGGGCTTTCAACACAGCAAAACCGGCGCGCTCGACACGACGTTTATGCAGGCGGTTGATCTTGCCGATCTCGCCCAGTAGACGCGAGCCCACTTTTACCGAATCGTTGATCTGGGCAGCCGTAGACAGGTCCAGCAAAATTTGCGCGACCTGCCGGTTATGGGAACCCAGGTTCAGACCGCCGATCAAGTCGGCATCATTCTCTTTTTTTGCCAGCCAACGGGCCGCCGAGCTGGTTGCCCCGTTTTGAGACAAAGCGTACACGGACGAGCCACGCGCGCTAGGTTTGATCCAGGCATCTGCGTGAATACTGATAAACAGATCCGCCTTTACCCGTCGAGCTTTTTGCACACGTACTTGCAGCGGGACGAAAAAGTCTGAATCCCGCGTCAAATACGTACGCATATTGGGCTGCGCATCAATCAGGCGCTTCAAACGTCGAGCGATGTTTAGCACCACATCTTTCTCGCGCGTACCACCCGGACCAATGGCACCGGGATCCTCTCCGCCATGACCGGGGTCCAGTGCAATCAACAAAGGACGATTGGGTGTGCCAGGTGTTGCCGCCGGCGAAGGAGCGCGGGGCGGGGTGCTGACGGGTGGGGGAGTCCGTGCCACAGCGGGTGGCAGGGATTGCCCTCGGACAGTTGGCACTGGAGCGTCAGGCGAATTTTGAGCCAGGCTTTCCAGCACGGAAGCCAAGGGGTCATCGTCGTCCTGAATTTGCAGGGCCAGTAGCGGGTCCTGGGCCACGCGCGGGTACAAGTCCAGAACCAGACGGTACTTGTATTCACCAACGGGCTTGAGCGTAAAGATCTGGGGGGCGATGGGCTGTTTCAGATCCAGTACCAGACGCACGACGTCGGGCCGGTTCTGGCCCACACGTACCGAGCGAATATAGGGATCGTTAGGACGGACTTTGGAAACCAGCTCCTCGATAGTGCGGTTCATGGTCAGTCCCTGGATGTCCACCACCATGCGATGGGGATTTTCCAGCGTGAAGTGCTCGGCCTTGAGCTCGCTATCCATTTCAAGGGTGACGCGGGTGTATTCGTCAGCCGGCCAGGTACGGACGGCCACGATGGTGCTGGCGTTCGCCAGTCGCGGGATGACAGGAAGCAGGAACAGGGTAGTGGCCGTGGCGACGAATCGGCGACGGGCCTTGCCGGCGGGGGCTACTTCTGCAGGCTGGGGGCGAGTGTCGTAATCCATAGCGTTCCTTTGGCGCTGTGTGCATCCAGAGTGGCCAAACGACCGTCACCGCAATAATCCAGGTGTAAATCCAGATCGGGCTCGGGCAATAAATCCCCTGCTTTTTCGGGCCATTCGATCAGCACAACGGCATTGTCTTGCAAAATATCGCGAAAACCTGCATCGACCCATTCTCGTGGATCGCTAAATCTATAGAAATCAAGATGATAGAAGTATAAGCTAGAAACTTTATAACTTTCAAGTAAAGCGTAGCTGGGGCTTTTGATACGACCGGTAACACCGCAGGCTCGTAACAGGGCGCGAACGAAGTGGGTTTTACCGGCGCCCAGATCACCATGAAGGTGAATTCGGCCCCCCAGGGGTACGCCAGGCACCTGACCGCTAAGCAAGGGAGCAAGTCGCTCGGCCAAGGCGGTGGTGGCGTCCTCGTCAGGCAAGGACAGGGTCAACGCATGCGGATTCATAGGCGAGGATCAGGTAGCAAGGGATAACCACAGCGGAATGGTCAAGCCCGCTAGTATAGTGCCGATCGACATGGTTAGCGCGACCATGCGGCTATCGGCCCCCATACGGGCAGCCAGGACGTGGGCAGAAGAGGCCGTAGGCAGAGCGGCAAACACCAGTAACATCTGGCGCTCCAGTGGGCTCATATCCAACACCCAGGCAGTTGCCAAGGCAGCCAGGGGCAAAGCCAGCAGTTTGATGGCCGTGATCCAGCTGATCAGTGCGCCCGCCCGGCGCGAGCCTTGCAGCGATAGGGCGGCACCGACACACAGTAAACCAATCCCCAAGGCGCAGGCCCCCAAGCGGCTAAAGGCCAATTGAACCGGGCCTGGTACGGACAAACCAGCCAGATTCCAGGCCAATGCCGCTACGGTAGACAGGATCAGGGGATTTTTAAGCAGTTCGATTGCGATGCGGCCTTGTTGCCCACGCGCCAGCACGGTGACGGCCACCATATTGGCCATGGGAACCGAAAAACCTACCAGCAAGGCCATGACCGCCACTCCCGGTGGGCCAGCAATCGCGCTGGCCAGGGACATCCCTAAATAGGTATTGAAGCGAAATGCACATTGGGTCAGGGCCGCATGCTGCAAAAGTTCGGGTTTCAAAATAGGCAGGGCCAGCCAGGCCAGTAAGGTGCCGACAGAAATTAAAACAGCGGCAGCCACTAATAGAGGCCACGTGTCAGCCAAATTGAGGGGGATACGGGTAATGGAATCAAACAGCAGTGCAGGAAACAGCACGTAATAGACTAGTTTTTCAGCACCCTGGAAAAAATCCCGACCGAAATGGAAGCGGTGCAGCAACAAAGCCCCCAGTGCAATCAACAGAAAATCGGGCAGGATCAGCGGAAAAATGGTGGTCATAATGACGGTCGTTAAAGGCAGATATAGGTATATCCCCTGTAAGTATCTGCTTTCACAATTAACAATGGTTGGGGATTAGCTGCGCTATTATTGTTTGGTTCCCCTTACCCAGGGGATGGATCTACAAAAAGACGAAAGAGGAGATGTTCCCATGATAGAGAAGTTTCCCAAGAAATTTGCACTGCTATCCCTTTGTGCAAGTTTGTCCATGATCGGCACGGCCAATGTCGCGCACGCTCAAGCGGATTACCCTAATCAGGCGATTCGCGTCATTGTTCCGTTTGCGCCCGGTGGCTCCACCGATATTGTGGCGCGTATTGTGACCAAGGGCATGAGCGAAGTGTTGGGTCAATCCATGGTGATAGAAAACAAGGGTGGTGCCGGTGGCGCTATTGGAGCGGCAGAGGCGGCTCGCGCTAAACCTGACGGCTACACCTTGTCGATCGCGACTGTCTCGACCTTGGCCGTGAACCCCGCCTGCCGTCCCAATGATCTGCCCTATGATCCCTTGAAAGACTTTTTGCCGGTCAGCAACTTTGCCAACCTGCCCAACGTGATCGAGGTCAATCCCAAATTTCCGGCACAAAACTTCAAAGAGTTCGTGCAGCAGTTGAAAGCGAATCCCGGTAAATATTCTTATGGCAGCTCCGGGACATGCTCGGTGTTGCACTTGTTTGGTGAAGCCTTCAAGCTGGCAACCGGCACAGATATCGTCCATGTGCCTTACCGGGGCTCCGGTCCTGCTGTGACCGATGCCGTTGGTGGCCAGATCAACGCCATGTTTGATAACTTGCCTTCCTCCATGGCTCAGATTCAGGCTGGTAATTTACGCGCCCTGGCGATTGCCTGGCCCGAACGTCTGCCTGCGCTCAAAGATGTGCCGACCCTGGCTGAGGAAGGTTACCCGCAGCTAAATAGTCCAGCCTGGTATGGTCTGCTGGCCCCTAAGGGTACGCCTCCTGAAATTGTTGCCAAGTTGCATGCAGCCGCTGTTGAGGCTTTGAAAAAGCCTGAAATTATTGCTGCCCTGGAAAAGCAGGGAGCAACACCTTCGGGTAATTCGCCTGAAGAGTTCGCCAAGGAAATCAAAGAGCAGTACGACTGGGCCCACGACGTGGTCAAGAAAGGCAATATCAAGCTGGAATAAGGTTTGAATCAGAGGTAGTAATAAAAAAACCGGCCTTTGCAGGCCGGTTTTTTATGTCAGCCCTAAGGCTTAGCCACGATTGGCTTGCAGCACGGTCAGGGCTGTCATGTTGATGATGCGGCGTACGGTCGAGCTGTAAGTCAGAATATGCACAGGAGCATTGGCACCCATCAGGAAGGGGCCAATGGCGACGTTGCTGCCGGCGGCGGTTTTGAGCAGGTTGTAGCTGATATTGCCGGCATCCACGTTCGGGCAGACCAGCAGGTTGGCAGAGCCTGTCAGCGAAGAGTTAGGCAAGGTGCGGCTACGCAGGGCCTCGTCCAGCGCGCAGTCGGCGTGCATTTCGCCTTCTACTTGCAGGTCCGGTGCCTGTTCGTGAATCAGCTTGAGCGCTTCGCGCATCTTGGGGCCGGAGGCGGCTGAATCCGAACCGAAGTTAGAGCGCGACAGCAGGGCTACCTTGGGTTCCAGACTCAGCGTGCTCAACATGCGGGCCGCTTCAATCGTGTATTCCGCAATTTCCTGCGCATTCGGGTCGTCGTTGACGTGTGTATCGGTCAGGGCGAGCGTGCGCTCGCCCAGGAGCAGGATGTTCATGGCGGCGTACACGCTGGAGTCGGGCTTGCGACCGATCATCTCGTCGATGTAGCGCAGGTGGTTGTGGTAGGAGCCGATTGTGCCGCAAATCATGCCATCGGCATCGCCCAGGTGCACCATGGTGGCGCCAATCAGCGTCAGGCGGCGACGCATTTCCACGCGAGCCATTTCCTTGCTGATCCCGCGACGGCACATTTTTTCCCAATAGGTGGTCCAGTACTGGTGGAAGCGGTCGTCCGATTCCGGATTGGTCACTTCCACATCCACGCCCAAACGCAGGCGCAGACCGAATTTCTTGATGCGGGACAGCAGTACGGCAGGGCGGCCCACCAGAATCGGGTGAGCCAATTTCTCATCCACAATCACTTGTACGGCACGCAGCACACGCTCCTCTTCGCCCTCGGTAAAGACGATGCGAGCCTTGCCGCCTTCGCGCACCAGTTGCTTGGCGATGGCAAAAACGGGCTTCATGAATGCGCCGGAGTGGTAGACAAACTGTTGCAACTTGGCAATGTAGCCTTCCAGATCGGCGATAGGGCGGGTTGCCACGCCTTCTTCCATGGCCGCCTGGGCCACGGCGGGGGCGATACGCACGATCAGACGGGGATCAAAGGGTTTGGGAATCAGGTACTCGGGGCCAAAACTCAGTCCATAACCACCGTAGGCTGCGGCTACTGCTTCGTCTTGCTCTTCTTCGGCCAGAGCAGCAATGGCGCGGGCAGCCGCTTTTTCCATGCCACGGGTAATCGTGGTGGCGCCCACATCCAGCGCACCGCGAAAGATGTAGGGGAAGCACAGCACGTTGTTGACCTGGTTCGGGAAGTCCGAACGGCCAGTTGCCATGATCACGTCGTCGCGGGCGGCTTTGGCCACTTCAGGCAGGATTTCGGGGGTGGGGTTAGCCAGCGCCATCACAAAAGGACGGTCTGCCATCTTTTGCAGCATTTCAGCTTTCAGCACACCGCCGGCGGACAGGCCCAGGAACACATCGGCGTTTTCGATGACGTCCGCCAGCTTGCGGGCCTCGGTTTCTTTGGCGAAACGAGCCAGCTCGGGCACTTGGTGGCCAGGGCGGCCTTTGTAGACCACACCATCAATGTCCGTTACCCAGACGTTTTCTTCGGGCAGACCCATGTCCACCATCAGGTCCAGGCACGCCAAAGCGGCCGCACCGGCACCGGAGGTCACGACTTTGATCTTCTTGATGTCTTTGCCGACAACTTTCAGGCCGTTCAGAAACGCTGCCGACACGCAGATGGCGGTACCGTGCTGGTCGTCGTGAAAGACAGGGATGTTCATGCGCTCGCGCAGCTTGCGCTCAACCTCAAAACACTCGGGTGCCTTGATATCTTCCAGGTTGATGCCCCCGAAGGTAGGCTCCAGGCCGGCGATAATGTCCACCAGTTTGTCGGGATCGGTTTCGTTGATTTCGATATCAAAGACATCCAGGCCAGCAAACTTCTTGAATAAAACGGCCTTGCCTTCCATCACGGGTTTGGAGGCCAAGGCACCGATATTGCCCAGGCCCAGCACGGCAGTACCGTTGGAGATCACGCCCACCAGGTTGCCACGGCCGGTGTAGCGGAAGGCATTTTGTGGGTCAACCACGATTTCTTCGCAGGCGGCAGCAACACCTGGGGAATAGGCCAGGCCCAGGTCACGCTGGCTGACCAAAGGTTTGGTCGCGGCAATAGTGACTTTGCCGGGAATGGGGAACTCGTGGTAATCCAGGGCGGCTTGTCGATCTACTGGTGAACTCATTGCGTGTCCTTTTGTTCAGGCGCCAAACAGGTGTTTGGTGAAATCCAGGGAAGGCGTGGCGAATAGTGCGTCACTGCCGGTTTTCAACAAGTGTAGATAATTAAACAGGCCCGGGTATTAGGGCTTATTATTACCCTATTAGTAAATGCTTATGGATAGAGGTAAGGGCTTGGAATCAAACGAAATCGCGCATCGCTTGGTGCAACGACTCAAGCTGCGCCACTTGGCCTTGCTGATCGAGATCGAACGCCTGGGGTCGCTGACCAAAGTGGCGGATTTAATGGCGATGAGCCAGCCTGCGGTGACCCAGGCCCTGGCCGAGGTGGAACAAGTTTTTGGCACGCCGCTGTTTTTGCGCT